>Ga0209562_1000305_pt1 | contig 17905 bp, 13 predicted proteins | sample WorMetvacBELIZE2_FD_187399 | JGI IMG/M metagenome (GOLD analysis project Ga0209562, IMG submission 187399) | Marine gutless worms symbiont microbial communities from Max Planck institute for Marine Microbiology, Germany - Olavius vacuus BELIZE.2... | ecosystem: Host-associated > Annelida >... | reverse complement strand
TTAGGAAATCTGACAAGAGTGACAAGGATTAAGGCTAGATTAGTGCTATTTACTGATCGAAACCAAAAGAATACCGGCTTGGCCGAATATTTCAGATCGATCTGCTACCCCCCGTGAACGCGTACGAAGATTCCGTACGACGTACCTCCCCTGAACGCGTACCCTGTGAACACGTACAATTCTACTTACTCGCAGTCTTAATTTTAGAGTGGTTGCCCTGGCAATTGCACATAATAATTGACAACTAAGTAAGGTCGTAATAGAATACTACTAAAAAAAGGTGAAATTGTGAGTTTGTTATCGACGTCTGGGATCAATCAACTGCCAGACCCTGCTGTGGAACTGATTGTCGAATTTTCTGGGGACCCCTTCTCTATGATGGCCCTCAATTCGTCTATGAAAGGATGTGTGACTCAACTGTTCGAAGGAAAAGCTTGTGCAAAAAAGATTCAACAGCTGGGTCGCATCCTTAGACCCATTGTCAGGCAATCGATGGAAACACAAAGGGAATCTATTTTTCAGAAGAACTTCCGACGTCTACACAATTATTTGCGCAGGTTAAGCCCACGGTTTTTTGGACAAGAGCCCACATTTTCCCAAAGAGAATATGTTGTGCGGGCAATGGATGAGGATAGATTTGATATTCTCGCTCTAAAAATCTCCATCGACAAAATATCCGGTGGACCTGAGTTCTTGCGTAAAGAAAGAGGAGATTTTTTCATCAAAGTTTTGGTGAAAAGCATCGAAGCTTACGAGGACTATTTTCCGCAAAAACGACCGGACGATCCAGACAGAATAGAAGAGTGGATCACAGGATGGGGAACCTCAATGCAATTGAAGAAGGAGATGCAATGCGTAGAAGAAGAACACGAACAATTTTTGTCAATATCTAGGAGATCTAGGAGAAGGTCTCCCCTCATTCTGTCGTGGATCTCACTTAAGTTAATACCGTGGATCTTAATTGTGTTCACTCGACGCGATCACTACCCCGAAAGGCTGGGGGATTGGAGACTCCTTCTTTACAGAGACCCAATGGAAAATAATGAGTTAAAAGCGTCCAGAGTTAGGGGCTGCTATGTGATTTCATCGACGATAAGTTGGATAGATTGCCTTTCGGACAGCCGAAGGAAGATCGACCTGATGAGGAAGTTAGAAACAAAGCGTGTAGTATCACAACGTCTGCTAGATCCGCTAGATCCGACGGGTTGTATAATAAACCGATGGCGTTTGTACATGACCAAGCACCTTAAAGAAACAAGGAATCTTTCAGATCAGGAAAAGGAATGGGAATGGTTAGGCTTGGAGAATATCCGTTTCGAAGAGATGAACCTTACTGTGCATCGATCGCAGTTTTGGTTAGGACTTTTTGTTTGCTGCCACTTTGTCAACACGGTGACATTCTTGTCCATAATGGCACAGGCACCATAAACCGATACCCTCTTTCTTATAGCCAGCAAACCACCACTAGACCTTTCATTTTTCACTTTCTCGAAACCGCGTTCCTCCAAAAAATTCTGAAAAGAGGGGAAACACTGTAGAGCACGACTTATGCTGCTCCCCGAAGTATACCTAACTTAAATTACAGAACTAAGGAAGGGGGAGACCTTATCTCGTAGAAAGATTCAAAGGGCTCGGCTAGGAAGAGAAACACATTTTTCGACCTTTGTTGCAAAGTGACGGCTACGGTCGTCAACCTTTCGATCAGTCTAGTTCCCCAAGTCGATTGACTTCCTAAGGAAATTTTTCTGAGTATCACATCTAAGTAAAGACCGTTGCATAACTTTCCTTAGAGCTTGTCGTTGGTCATCAATCCATGTGGCATAACGAAAATAGAAAAGAGGAAAATATGTATAAGCAATTTATAATGAAAAACTTACTTAGATTGTAGATTTTGGGTCCTTCGCTTGAATTCCCATGGTTTTTCACATTAAGTTGGTCAATTAGAGGTTATGCAACGGTCTTAAGTATCACACAAGAACGAAGAGCCTTTTCAGCCAAGTTAAGACCGTTGCATAACTTCTCTTGGAGTTCGTCGTTGACTATCAAATTGTATAACACAGCAGGAATAGAAAAAGAGGGGAATATGTCCAAATCATTTGTAATGAACATTTTATGATGATTACAAATCTCAGATTTCTCACTCGAGTTCTTATGGCTTTTCACATAAAGTCGACTAACCAGAGGTTATGCAACGGTCTTTATAATGAGGTTTGAACCTTCTGTTGAAGGTTTAACGCGGTTAGGCCATTGCGCATCGAACAATGTTATTTTTTCAACATTCTCTTCAAACATTGCAGGATTGCTGCAAAGGTGTGGATCTCGCTCGTTGTGAAATGTTGAAAATTTAATGGTATCGAAAATATACTATTTCTCCTACAATGGCTATCGGCTTTAACATTGGAAATGTAAAAAATGGATCAGAATCGAAAAAAGAAACTTTCTTTGGTGTGTATCTTGTTCGCTGTCGTTTTGGGAATTGGCGTTTTAGTTTACAACAATGTGCATCAAACCCCCTATCTTCACGATACGCAAACTTCCGAACGTCTCGGAGCAAGTCCCCTTAGAAAATGGAAATCTTTTTCCTCTCTCTTTAACCATTTTTCTATCCTCTTCCCTGTCGAGCCAACGGTGACCTCTTATGCCATCCCTCTCCCAGAGACAGAAGACAATTTAGTGTGTCAAAAATATCGGGCAAAGAGAGAGGGGGAGGTCTATTCGGTAGCACATACCGCCCTGTTGGAAGATTGGACAAAGTTTGCCCCTCCGTTCATTTTAAAGCAGGCCCTTAGATTGATGCAGAAGCAACATGACCATATGACTTTATTGGGGTCTGGACTCACTACGTTCAAGGGATTTCCTGCCCTAGACTACAGATATCATTCTGCACATCGTGAGATTGCGGGCACTTTTGTATTGGTAGAAAATGTTTTGTATCAAGTAGAAGTGGGGTATCCAACTAGGGCAAAAAGACGGGCTATGGAGAGTTTTCAGCCTTTCTTGGATTCATTTACGATCTTTTCCGAGGATCGGAAAGAGATTTCGCTGTAAACCAGGGAGAACCTTTTCTTTCATAAAGAGAGAAGTCGGACCGGCACGACATTTATTCGTTCGCATTGTCCATGGTTAGGGGGCTTTCGCATCGAAGGATTGAATGAGAAGATCCTTCAGTCTTCTTTGCTAGTGAAGTAACAGCATTTCAGATGAATCGATATCTAAATGATATAGAGATTTTGTACTCGGTTGCTTGAGAGAAAGAACAGCTGTCCTAAGATCATTGAATAACTTTTTTTTTGAAAATGTCGAGCAGGAAAAATTCGAAAATATGTTTTGCAACAGGGAAGAACTCACGTCGATGAGACCAATTGGAGAATGGCAAGGAAAAGGAACTATCTGTGGGTAGGAGCGACACCTAGACTGCACCTTGAAACTTGTCGCTCCTTCAACAATTTGGACAAACATCCACAGTTATGCGTCCTTCTTGGATCGCATGAATTAAATATTTCAATGCGGAGTGCCAAAAGATAGAAAATCTTCGTTCTCAAACTTAAGACCGTTGCATAACCTCTGGTTGGTCGACTTTATGTGAAAAACCATAAGAATTCGAGTGAGAAATCCGAGATTTGTAATCATCATAAGATATTTATTACAAATAATTTGAACATAGATAAGCTCTAAGGGAAATGATGCAATGGCCTCAGCCTGGTAGCCAACGACGAATTCCAAGAGAAGTTATGCAACGGTCTTAGCTTCTGATCAAAGTGGAAACTCCTATGGCAACCCCAATAGACCGGCTAGTAAACCGGATAGGGAGTCTCTGAGGATAGATTTTGGAAGGGAAGGGGACGAAACTTCTTCTGGTATTTTTCTACCACAATCCCATCCCTGACAACAAGGAAGTAGTTCCGCTGTTCCAAAAGATCGTTTCCCGTAGAAATACACTCCACATATTCATATACTTCAACTCCCGGCTCTTTGGAGTGAATCCGGATGGGCTGCCCATACTTTTGAATCACCTGCTGGATGAGTGTGCCGACAGTGAGGTAACAGAAATCATTCCGAGACAACCTACCACCAGAAGCACAGGAAAAACAAAACAGCGAAATGAGGAGCCCCAACCAAAGCGAAGGTCCCCTCCAAAAAAATTTTCTCTCCTTCATTATGAGATCCTCTTGGCTGACTACTGGCTACATGGAAGCTCCGGGGCTGTTCCATCTGAACGTTGCCTCATCTGCCTTCCCATGCGTTCCTCGCAGTCTAGCATTTTTTCTGAATTTTTAATCTTCAAAAAACAAATCTTTTCGTATAGACGCTTTGCAAAATCCCCAGCGCGCTCATTGTAGATAAGATGGAGGAACCTCCATAGGAAATTAAGGGGAGAGGAATGCCGGTGATGGGGATTAGACCACACATCATACCGACATTGATTAGCACATGTGTAGCTAAATAAAGGGTAATTCCTGCAGAAAGAAAACGGCCGAAAGGGTCGCGGGCGACCGATGTCACTTGAAAACCGTAGTGGATCATGCCTAGGAATAGCAAGAGAAGGAGCAAAACCCCCAACACTCCGAACTCTTCGGCAAATGCGGGGAAAACCGAATCTGTGTGTCCAGCAGGTAGAAATTTTCTCCCTATAAACTCCCCTTTTCTCCAACCGCTTCCTCGATATTTTCCTAACCCAATGGCGATTTTGGCGGCCTGATGATGGTAGGTACGGGCGTTCAGACGATCATATTGATATTCTTTCAAAAAAAAGCCAGCTGCCCTTTGAAAGGAGTCCTGCGGGAAAACGCCCAGAAAGATGCAGAAGACCAAGAATAACAAGCCGAGGCTGATGAAGAAAGAAATGCGCATGCAAAGAGGGTGGATTCCCCCAACATAAAATAGACCGTAGGAGATGAAAAGAAGCACAAAGGCAGACCCCAAATCTGGCTGCTTTAAGATTAACGCGAAGGGAATGACGACAATGGCGCTTGCTTGAAGCAGGGTTTTCCATCCTCCCGCCCTTCCCTCCCTTTTTTCCAAAAATCGACTGAGCAATAGGACGACCACTAGCTTGGCATAATCAGAGGGTTGTATCATGACTTGAAATAAAGGAAAACGATACCATCGATGCGCATTGCGCACCTTCTCTGTGAAAAAAAGGCCGATCAACAGTATAATGGCGACGATGTAAAAGGCCCAGGCCCACTTCCTCAGCTTGTGGTAATGGAATCCGGAGAGAAAAAGATAGGCGCACATCCCTATGCCAAACCACAGAATTTGGCTTTTTACGAAGGGGGTAAGAAACTGATCGTCTGTTTGAGCGTAGATCTGTGCCGTCGTTGAAGAGATGGTACAGAGACTGACCATCATCAATCCAATAATGATCAGCAGCATGCGAAAATCGAGATGTTTTAAATAGTGAAGATTCCACATGAATTACCACCGTTTCGTACTATGGGAAATAGGCAACATAAATCCTTTGTTTCCATCCATTTGTCTACGGTTAATTCGACCAACAATTGGGTGAAAAACCACCTGCGCACATTTAGCTCTCACGCCATCACGCGGGTCTCAGCAGAAGAACAAACCGCAGGGCGTGGGCAACACGACCGAGTGTGGGTTTCCCCCAGGGGCCAGAATCTCTATGTAACCTATTTCGCCACCATATCAAAACAAAGGGAAAACGTTCAAACTCTTGCCCATGTTTTTTGTCTTATTTTGCATAAGCTTTTGCAGTATCATCACTTGCCGTCTGTGATTAAATGGCCTAACGATCTTTTCGTTAGGGGGAAAAAAATTGGGGGGGTTTTGGGAGAAATTGTAGATTTGGGTGAAGAATACGGAGTGATCCTAGGGGGAGGGTTAAATGTCAATATGCCTGCAGCGCAGTGTCAAGCCATCGATCAACCGGCGACTTCTCTTCTATGCGAAACTGGTCTCTGTTACCCACTGCATGCCCTTTTGGGTGAGTTGGATGGGCGGTTCTGTCAGGAATTTTCCCTCTATGAAAATTGTGGTTTTGCCCCTTTTCGTCCGCAGTGCGAACCTATTCTTCTTCAAGTAGGAGAGTCCATTACTTTAAAATGGCGTCGCGAGATTGTTTCAGGTCGAGTGATCTCTCTTCACCCTTCCGGAGGTCTCCATGTGCTGCTATCCAATGGGCATCATCACGTCATCCATTCCAGGGAGGAGTTGCTATCTTCTCCCTTTGTTGATTCAAAAGGGTAAGGATAAAAGCATGACAACTTAACGGCGTGGAGGCTTACAGGGAGAGAAAATGAATCTATGTTGCAGATGTTCAACTAAGGCGTTCAACTCAGAGCGTTAGCTTCCCTCGAGGGAAAATCATTAATCAGCACATCCTTTCTTTGTGTCTTGAAATGATCTGTTTTTGCGAACGCATGCGTGAGGAAAATCCTGGCCTTTTAAAGGGATGTTTTTTAGAATAGCGATTGGGATTGTGGCAAGGTAGAGGGCAGGAAAATTTTTAGCATGAGTGCGTTATGCCGTTTGGCTGGTGTCTAAAATGGGTAGACAGTAAGGTGTAAAGGAAGTTGGTATGCTGTTCAGAGCTCTTTTTTTAGTGTTCGGGTTGATCTTGTCTCCCCTCTCCCTTTTCACTGAAATCATCGTTTCTTCTCCTGATTCTTTGTCGCAGGGGCTTTTTTCTTCTTTCACAGGGAGGGTCACCGAGGATGGCACAGAAGTGTTCAATTCTACCAAGAGCGATTCCCCTGTGGTGGCGACCTTGAGAAAAGGGGATTATGTCCTAGTGACCGGAGAGAGGGGTGATCTGTTTTCAGTCGCTCCTACGGAGGGGATGAAGGGATTTATTTTTCGTTGTTCTCTTATAGAAGATGTAGTGGAAGTGGAACGCACGCCCGTCCGACAGACTCCGAGTCATAGTGCGGCTATCATTGGGTATGTCAATAAGGGAGATAAAGTTTTGGGGGAAGTATCCAAAGAGAACCGTAAATGGTTTGAGATTGTTCTCCCGGACCATGTCCGCTTTTTCATTCCTAGAAGCCGTGTAGCTTATGCTGGGGATCCTTCATTGAAAGAGGCTCAGGATAAAAAGAGAGGAGAGATAAAAGCCCTCCTGGCGCGAGCCATGGCCTACAGCCGGACAGAAATGGCTAAGCCAATAATGGAAGTAGAGATAAGCCGGATGACCCAGATGTTTCAACAGGTGATCGATGCTCGGGACTATTGTCCTGAGGAGGCCGTGCGGGCGAGCGAAGCATATGTGCGAGTTCAGAACGCCTATCTTCTCCGAAAGGTTGAATTTCTAGAGGCAAAAGAAAAAAATATAGAATATGTAGAAAAAAGAGGGGAGGCCCTTCCTGAGGCCCTTCCCGTTCACTCTCAAGAGATTGCTTCCTCTGGGTCAGAATTGCTCCCTTCCGCCAACGGTTCTCCCCCTCCTCCCCCTCCTTCCAGCTCTCTTTCGTTTAGAGAGAAAACTAAGCTGTGGGAACCTGTTGAACAACGCCTTTTTCTCTCCCGTAAGGGGACGCAGCAACATCTTAAAACGATCGATGATTTCTATGAGGTTCAGAAACAGGAAGCGCGGGAGATCTCGGGGTGGATCGAAGAGTATAAGGAGCCCGTGCAGAACAAGCCCGGTGACTATTTGTTAATTGAACAGTCTGTTCCCATAGCTTATCTTTATAGCCTTCATGTGGATCTCCATCGCTATGTGGGCAGAAATATCTGTGTAAAGGTGGTTCCTAGGGATAATCACCGATTTGCCTTCCCCGCTTATTACGTTTTGGAAGTGAAATAAGCGGAAGGGTATCTCTCCGGGGGACCACATGACCGCGAAAGCTCCTTCTTCCGTTGTTCGAAACTTTGCCTCCAGGGTTAGGGCGCTTTGTTCCGGGACCTTATTAAGCCGGATCAGTGGACTGTTTCGGGATCTGGCGATGACCTATCTTTTCGGAGCTAATGAGGCGACCGCTGGATTTATTTTAGCTTTCCGTTTTTCAACCTTTTTGCGTCGTTTTTTTGGAGAGGGACCTTTACAGGCAATTTTTATCCCCCATTTCGAGGGCTTGCGTCTTAAAGATGAAGGTCGGGCTTACCTCTTTTTTCGTCAGTTGTCTTTTCTTCTTTTGTCGATTCTTTTTCTTCTCGTAGGTCTTGTAGAGATTGGTTTAATAGGTTCCCTGCGCTTTTCCCTATGGAGCGCAGCCAACCGAGAAGTCATTCTTTTCACGCTTCCCCTTCTTCCCGCACTGATCATGATTTCTCTATATGGATTAAACATTTCTCTGCTTCAGTGTCACAATGCCTTCTTTCTCTCCAGTATTGGACCCTTCCTATGCAATCTCTGTTGGATTGTCGGGGCCTTCATCTTGAAAAACCATGAGATCAAAGTTGCGATGTCTCGATTAACCATCTGGGTATTTTTTGGATTTTTTTTGCAGTGGATCATTACACTGCCCTTCATCTTTAACCGTGCAAAGGGAGCGCTTTCTGAGTGGATCAATGTTAAGTTTTATCTTTTAAGTCGGGAGATCAAAGCTCTTTTTTGTTCCTTTGGTTGGGGGTTTGTCGGGATCGGAGCAGTGCAACTCAATGTCTTCTTTGATGCTATTTTTGCTCGATGTGCAGATAGTACAGGTCCCGTCTACCTATGGCATGGGGGTCGCATTCAACAATTTGCCCTGGCTATGTTTGGCACCTCTATTGTCCATACCTTGGCGCCTGCTCTGTCACAGGCGGTTAAGAAACGAGATTTGGAAGGGGGTAGCGGGATCTTTGCTTTTGGGTATAGGCGCATTGTCACTTTGCTTGTTCCCTGCACTGCTGCCATCATTTGTTTAGGTGATATAGGGCTGAGCTGTCTCCATGGGAGGGGAGAATTTTCTTCCCTTTCTGTGACCAGGACCTATCATTGTCTTGTCGCATATACCCTCGGATTAGTTCCTTCCGCGTTAGCTATATTTTACGCGACAGTTTTACACGCAGAGGGTCGAACCTACTATCTCTCTCTATGTTCTGTAGCGATGGTCATCATTAACCTCAGTCTTGATGCCCTCTTTGTTTTTCTCTTCCATTGGGGGTCGGTCAGCACCGCGTTGGCCACGGCGATAGCAGTTTGGTCTCACCTATTTCTGTTGCGAAGGGGAGTGGAAAAGGGTCGGTGGGTTTCCCAGTTTTCTCTCAGAGATTGGGGTCATCTTTGTCTGGTCACCCTTCTTGCCTCAAGTTTTACCTCTCTTTCAGTCCATTTGACCCCTTATAAGTGGGTCAGTTTGCTGATGGGGATCTCGATCTTTTCCCTTACGTTAGTGGGATATGCCCTCCTTTTCGATCACATCGATCTTAAAAATCTGCTTCGAGAATCCCTAATGAAACAGAAGAAGAGGGTTCTTCCAACCTGATAGTGGCCCCTCCCAGACACCTCTCTCCTTCGTAGAAAACGATAGATTGCCCAGGAGTTACAGCTCTTTGCGGACGGTCGAAGTGGACGAGGAGGGTTCCTTCCGTTGGCTGAGTCACCCAACAGGGTTCCTCTTGTTGTCGATAACGGATCTTTGCGTGGAGGTTGAGGGGAAAGGGGGGAGGAGGGCCGACCCAAGAGGGAGAAGTGGCGATGAGAGAACGGGAAGAGAGAGAAACGTGTCTACTTCCCTGGGCTACGATGACTGCATTGCGGCGGGGATCTTTTTTGACGACAAACCAAGGGCCGCCGGGCCCCCCTATGCCGAGACCCTTTCTTTGTCCAATGGTATAGTAGTAGGACCCCTGATGCACCCCTATGACTTTTCCATCTAAGGTTTCTATGGGGCCCTCCCTATTGGGTAAAAATTTCTCCAAAAAGGGTTTAAACTTACGCTTGCCGATGAAACAGATCCCCATGCTCTCTTTTTTGTCAGCAACGGGAAGGCCTGCTTTTTTTGCGATTTCTTTAACGTTAGATTTTTGATAATGGCCCAGAGGGAAGCGCACTTTTTCTAGTCGCTCCGAGGGGATAGAAAAGAGAAAGTAACTCTGATCCTTTTTTTTATCGACTCCTTTGAAGAGCATCCCTCCCATGTGACGACAGTAATGTCCCGTGGCGAGAGCTTCACCCCCAATCTCCAATGCTTTATCATAAAGCAAATTAAACTTGATTTCTTTGTTACACAAAACATCTGGATTCGGCGTATTGCCCAAGGTGAGTTCTTTCAAAAATCGACTGAAGACCCGCTCCCAATATTCTTTTGTGAAATCAACCGTATAGTAAGGAATCTGCAAAGAATCACAAATCAAGACGACGTCTTGAAAATCCCTTGCACTCGTGCATAAACCCGTCTGCTCTTTCTCTTCCCAATTTTTCATGAACAGGGCGACGAGATCATGTCCTTCTTGTTTGAGAAGGTAAGCGGCCACGGCGGAATCCACTCCCCCTGAAAGAGCAACAACTACTTTCATCACGAATGCTATGATAATTTACTTCTCGAAAAAATACATTAGATTTTTTCGGGGGAGACCTCGTGCGCGTTCATTGAAATGAAAACAGAAGGGATCTATTTGATTTGATGGCCCTGTTGAAAAATAGGAAGGCAGTGATAAAAACTTTCGAAACTGGCCTAAAATAAAATGGCCGATTTACATCATAAATCACTGAAAATAAAGAGAATGCAATTTTAAAACCTCCTGTTGACGATTTAGTGCATATAGACCACTTGCATCGAAAAATGCTATTTTCTCAACGCTCCCTTGATGCAATGCTGGTTCAAAACCAAAGAGGGTAACCACTAGTGGGTTTGGCCTTCTTCATCCTCTCGATCCCCACCATGTAGCGACAAAAATCGAAAACAACACCGACTGCCTGCACAGCTTAGAATCAATTATTTGTGATGGCTATCCCTTTGAACAAAAGATGGATGGATCTTCGAGTATTTGCACATGAAAATGAACAAAGATTCTTTAATTTCGGGCTCATTTTGTAAAACAGATAGATTTTTTTGAATGAAATCGAACAGTTGGAAGGTGACGCAACGGCCATTCCCTCCCGACTATCTCCCCCTTTGAAAGTGTTGCCCCCCTTGGTTTTAAGGGAGGGGAGCTGGGTATTTAATGCGCAAATGGCGCGCCACAGCTAACATTTTTACCATCGTATGTTTAACGGTTTCAAACTCTTTGAAGGTGAGCGCGCATTCACTGAATTGGCCATCTTCAAGCCTCTCTCCGACCAGACGGTCGACAAGTTCGGACAGAGCATCTTCATTCACATCTTCTAGAGAACGAGAAGCAGCTTCCACTGTGTCGGCGATCATAATGATCGCGGACTCCTTTGAGCGGGGGGCAGGCCCTTTGTAACGATAATCTTCCTCATCAACCGCATCGACATCTCCCTCTGTTTGTTCAACCTGACGACAGAAAAAATAATAGACCAAGGTAGTTCCATGATGTTCCTGAATGACATGGATAAAGTCCTCCGGAAGACCGTGCCTTCTAGCCAACGTTTCCCCATCGTCGACGTGGGAAATAATCACGTGAGCCGATTCTGACGGAGTCAATAGCTGATGGATGTTAAAGCCTCCCAGCTGATTTTCCGTAAAATAGTGCGGGTGAGAAAGTTTTCCGATATCATGGTAGAGAGCAGAGACACGACAAAATAGTCCATTAGCTCCAATTGCCTGGGCAGCCGCTTCCGCAATACTCCCCACAACTAAACAGTGTTGGTAGGTGCCTGGGGCCTCAATACTTAGCCGCCTGAGCAGTTCATTGCTGGGGTCCATGTATTCTATCAAGGTCATATCCGTGATCAAATGAAAGATCGATTCAAAGATGGGCAGAATACCGACGACTAAGATCGCGGTTAACATGAGAAAGAAGAAGGTGGATATGCCATCATACAGCGTATGATGATCCCAACACTGATGTTGCAAAAAATTAAAAATCAAAAGGACGGGAAAACAACTCGCCCACGACTTGCCATAGACGACAAAGACCTCCTTCCTTCTTCGTAGTTGCCTTGAAGCAAGTATAGTGACCATCCCTGCAACTAGATTGATCGTGATAAATCGTAAAGCATCTACGGCGAGGGCCATCCCAAATACTATAGTCATCAGACAGGTCGTAAGCAGTGCCACTTCCATGTTGAGAAGAAGAGAGAGTAAAAGGGCAGCGAAGGGGATGAAAAGGGGATAACGTATGATGCTTAACAGATGGCTTGCATGGTGTGCGACAAGATACTCTGTAGATTTGGCGATGAGCATGGTGAGAATAACAATTGAGACAAAAAGAGATAGCTTTGAGGGAGAAGAAAAGATATGAGGATGGTTAATTCGTAGGTATCCTCCTCCTAAACAGAGGATAAGTAGGGCGAGGCAAAGGTTTGACAAACAGGTGAAGATATTCCACAGTTTTCGATGTTTCGCCAATACCTTCTTCATCGCAGTTAACACCTCCACGTGGTACTGCGTGACCAAATCTCCCTCCTCCAAAATCCGTGTTCCCTCCAGCATCTTACTCATTTTTGGAGGGATAGTGACTTTAACCAGCTGTTTTAAAGCCTTCTGTGTCATGGGAGCTTTCTCCAATGACCACGAAATGTGCTGAAAGTATCTCAGAATATAAGAAATGCATGAGGCCTTGTAATAGGCTTCCTCCTGAGTGAGGGTTTTCTGGATCTGGGCCCAGAACTCTGTGGGAAAGACCACCTGATGGCCATCAAAATTTGCGGGCAGAGGACGATAATTGGGGGAGAACAGGTTTAGGGAGGCCAATCTTTGAAGCGTTCTTACATTAGCGAATCGGGCTTCAGATAGAAGATTTTTGATCGCATTTCCGCTTTGATACAATTCTTCAAATGTCGCCTCTGGGAGCACGCTTCTCCAACTTTGATCCTGTAGAAACCGATCATCTAATTGAAAGCGACGATCGTCTAATTCCTGCGGTGAAATTTGATAGATGATCCCAATGTCTCGCATCGACTCTTGTTGCAAAATAGCCGTCCCCTTATGGTCTGGAAACTCAAAATCGATAGGAGCGACCACACGATGCTTGGCGCGGCTGTGCAACTTAAGAATTTCCACAGGAGCCTCACGCAGGTGAACAAAGAAAAACAGGGCAGCCCATGTTATCAGGCCAATCAGCAGCTTTGTCCCGCGTCGTCTTCTGACAAAACCGTTCCGCCATCCCGAAAATCGTTTTAACCAATTTTTCATCATTCGCCCATCCGCCATGCTTATGAGTCTGAAAGAGTGACCTTGTCCCCCCATCAACTCCATTCTCCCAAAAAGGAACCTTGGGAACATTCTAGCAATATGTGGGTCCTTCGGATCGATCCCTTGGCCAATGCACCCGTTACCATCCTTATTCTTCCAAAAGTTCCTTTTCGACCTCCCTCCATCGTCACCAACTATCCCAGGATCTTAGTCCCCTCTTTAGAACCGACACATCATCGTTCGTCTTTTGATAATAGTCAAAATAAAAGGCGCTGATCTTGTGAATTTTTATCCGCTTTGCTCCACATAGAGGCACTGGTGACGAAACGAGATGGCCAAAAGTTCTTTGAAACCAGCCGCGAGGCTTTTTAAATTTGATGTTTCTCTCTCCTCCCCCTCCTTTGAGCTTCTAGAGATTATGCTATTATGCGATCAACTCATTTCAAGAACATGATTGGGTGAGGGAAGCAATCAAATCTTGATAGTGATCCTTTAGGATATGTTCTACCTCAGGGGCTGTCTTACAATATAAGATTTCCTTGATTAAAAGTTTTGTTTGCGTCAGAGAAAGGCTCGAGATCATTTTTTTGATTTTAGGAATATAGCGAGGTGCACAAGAAAGCCTGCGAACCCCCAAACCTAATAATAGGGGGATCATCAATGGATCCGCTGCCATCTCTCCACAAACGTTTACGGGCAATCGATGTTTTTTTGTTTCGCGAATTAAGTGGTCGATCATCCGAATGATGCTGGGATGTGTAGGCTTATAATAGGGCTGAGTATTGTGGCTAACGCGATCGGTAGCGAGGGTATATTGTATCAAATCATTTGTCCCAATGGAAAAGAAATCGCACTCTTTTGCGATCAAGTCGCAGGTGAGGACCGCAGAGGGAACTTCGATCATAGCTCCAATTTGAATATTGTCGATGATTTGATACCCCTGGGAACGTAGATCGGTGACCACGCTTTGAATCAGAGTTTTTGCCTCTATTAATTCGGTGACATCTGAGATCAGGGGGAGAAGAATGCTCATCGGACCTAAAGAGGTGATGCGCAATAGAGCTCGTAGTTGTAGTACAAAGAAATCTTGATGAGAAAGCAGAAATCGAATAGCACGACATCCCAACGATGGATTGGATTCGCTGGAAGGAGACAGAGAACAATTTCCTTTGTCCCCTCCGATATCGAAAGCGCGAAAAATCACCCGTCTTCCTCCAGCTCGCGTGATCACCTGCCGATACATCAAATATTGTTCTTCTTCAGAAAAGGAGCGCAAATCCTTGCCTAAGAAAAGAAACTCTGAACGACATAACCCGATCTCATCGACTTGATATAACTTGACCAGGTCTAAATCGTCGAGGTGTTCGATGTTGGCCGATACGCTGACTTTACAACAATCCTGGGTCATTGTTTGATCACTTACGGAGGATGGATCGATCGGTATAAGTAGGGGGGATGTTGTTTGGCCCTTTTGGTGATATTTCTCATAAGTGTTCGCCTCTGGATTGATGATGACGATCCCAGAGTAGCCATCAACGATGGCCGAAGTGTGATTATACTCAAGGAGCAGCTCGACATTCACATTGGCCACGCAGGGAATGCCTTTAGCGCGCATAATAAGCGCTGTGTGAGAGGTCGTTCCGCAGATTTCTGTTACAAATCCTTTGACTAGCTCGGACGAGGTCTCTGCGGTTTGTGAGGGGGTTAACTCCTGGCCAAATATAATGGACCTTGGAGGAATCTCTTTAGCCATTGCCTGTTTTTTGGGATGGAGATTGCAAAGCACTCTTTGGGAGAGATCTTTTACATCTAACAGCTTCTGTCGTACGCTGCCATTGGTTGTTCCAGCAAATTTTGTCTCATATTCGGTGATCACTAAACGAAATACATATTCAATGTTTTTCATTATCTGCCGAATCTTTTTTTCCATAAATGCATTCATGAAGGGATCTTTTAACATTTGAATGTGTGCATCGATGATAGAGACTGCCTCGATAGCTCCCTCCCTAAACAGGATATTTTGAATGTGGTACAAATCTTTTTGACTTAAAAAAATTGCTTGGCGATACCGTATGATTTCTTTGTGTATTTCAGGCGCATTGATAGAAAATTCTGGGGTGTGCCCACCTTTCCAAGGTTCAGCAAACAACAATTTTCCCATTGCGATCCCCTCACTGATGGGGACTCCTTTAAATATAACTTCCTTAAGGACCTGTTTCATGTTCTGTGTCTAATATCCCCTGACATATATTTCAGAACGCTCACGTAAGTTCCTCCAACTGCCTCATCTCGATCGAACGCCCCCACCTCGTCTGTCACATCAGGCTGTTCACTCCGACAGATGGTCACACATCGAAAGCACAAGGTTCAACACGAATAGTTCATAACTTTCCCTGCCCGATTATGAAAAAAAGAGATATCCCGCTGATATTAAGATAAACCGTTATTTTTTTCCATATCTTTTTGTAGAGAAATGGTCAAGATGAATGTAACATCTCCTCCTAACCCCTGTTAATCTTTCTCACCTCCTCTCCTCGATCACATAATGAATTAAGCTTACTTTGTTCATATTTTTATCGTTAGTCCCTTTCTTATTTTTCAAGATATGTTTTTCTCGACGAACGAGGACAGAACTTTTTGCGTGAGCCTAAGGTTAAGAGTTTGCAGATGGAGAGATGATTTTTTCCGAGCATGTTCTTCGTTTGGTTAGCCTGTAGGTGGAGAAGCCTCCTTGGTATGGAGATGCTTGGGGTGCGTTTCATTTGTAGTTAGGGCTTCGTTGGAAATGATTTTTAATAGGGATAGTGCTGGCAAAGAATAATTGCACATAACACTTGACAACTAAGGAAGGCCGGAATAGCATGTTGCCTAAAGAAGAACGGAGTTGTGCATTTCTTACCAACGTCTGGGATCAATCAACTGCCAGACAAAGTTTCCGGTTTGCAGCTGGTTATCGATTTCTATAGGAAAGACAACTGTTTTTCGTTGAAAGTGTCCAATTGGGTAGTAGATGGCCTTTGGTACATTTGTGGCCCCTGTACGGTCACTTTGGATGGGTGAACAGAGGCTTCAGATATATTTGAAGTGTGTGCGCAATTTGTCTTTGGCTGGAACGTACTTTTTTTTGACGGCAGCGTTTCGTTTGTGGGCGGAAAACCCTCGGAATGTGTTGGGTAGATTTGGATTGTGTTGTTGTAGGTCTGCGTGTATTGGTATTGCAATTGATACTGCAATTGGTGCTGCAATAGGCGGACATTTAGACCCTATAGACCCTACCGTTGACCAATGGAGCCGTGTGAATAACAGAAACAGGAGTAAGAAAATATGAGCTCAAATCCTATTAACTCTACAACTCTCGAAGTAAATGGGGCAATGTCTAGAAATGATCAAGCTTCACCTCCCGATTTGGCACTGATAGTCCGTTTTTCTAAGATGCCCTGTTGTTTGTACCTGATGGGGTCCTCTCCGTTAATGCATGGTCTTATAGCAATAAATTTCGTTCGGCGAGTTATAATCCTTGTGCGGTCACTTTGGCTGGGTGAACAGAGGCTTCAGATATGGCTATGTTGTTTGAAGCTTGCGCGTAGCGTGTTTTTGACTACAGCGTATTGTTGGTGTTCTTTTACAAACCCTCGGAATGGGTGGGGTATGGTTGGGTTATGTCTTTGTGGGGCTGTATGTATTGTTGCTGAAATAAGTAGGTTTTTCCTAGAAGCCGTTAATCCACAAACCGGGTAAACAACAGGAACAGAAGCAAGAAAATATACATAACTAGTTCATAATAAAAATTTTATAACGATTGCAAACTTCGAAAAAAGTGGAGCAAAGAACCCTTTGTCAACATGTAAGACAAGTCAACTGCCAGCCCCTGCTGTGGAGCTGATTGTCGAATTTTCTGGAGACCCTTTCTCTGTGATGGCCCTCAATTTGTCTATGAAAGGATGTGTGACTCAGCTGTTCAGAGAGAGAGCTCGTGCAGAAAAGGTGCGACAGCTGAGTCGCATCCTTAGACCCATTGTCAGGCAATCGATGGAAACACAAAGGAAATCTGTCTGTCAGAAGAGCTTCCGACGTTTACACAATCATTTGCACAGGTTGAGCCCACGGCTTTTTGGACAAGGACCCACATTTTCTCAAAGAGAATATGTTGTGCAGGCAATGGATAAGGATAGCTTTGATATTCTCGCTCTAAAAATCTCCATCGACAAAATACCTGGTGGACCTGAGTTCCTTCGTAAAAGAGGAGATTTTTTCATCAAAGTTTTGATGAAAAGCGTCGAAGCTTACGGAGACTATTTTCCGCGAACACAACCGGACGATCCGGACAGAATAGAAGAGTGGATCGCAGGATTGGAAACCTCAATACGATCAAGGGCAGGGATGCAATGCGTAGAAGAGGAACGTGAACAATTTTCGCCAATATTTGGGCGAAAGTTTTCCCTCTTTCTTTCCCTCATTCTACCGTGGATCACACTTGGGTTAACTCGACACAATCACTGTCCCGAAAGGATGGGGGATTGGAGAATCTGGTTTAACAGAGACCCAATGGAAGATAATGCGTTACATGAGGCCAGAATTAGGGACTGCTATGTGATTTCATCGATAATAAGTTGGATAGATTGCCTTTCGGACAACCGAAGGAAGATCGATCTGATGAGGAGGTTAGAAACAGAGTGTATAGTACCACAACGTCTGCCGGATATTATACAAAACCGATGGCGTCTGTATATGACCAAGCACCTTAAGAAAACAAGGAA
>Ga0209562_1000304_pt1 | contig 17910 bp, 12 predicted proteins | sample WorMetvacBELIZE2_FD_187399 | JGI IMG/M metagenome (GOLD analysis project Ga0209562, IMG submission 187399) | Marine gutless worms symbiont microbial communities from Max Planck institute for Marine Microbiology, Germany - Olavius vacuus BELIZE.2... | ecosystem: Host-associated > Annelida >... | reverse complement strand
ATTACATTACCGCCAAAACTTATTATCATCACCGCATACAAAGCTGCAAATACCATAAATAAAGCATTGAGAATATTATTTGCACCGATAACTTGAGACCGAAATTCTATCTTTGAGCGAGTTTGCAAAATTGTATATAAGGGCACACAATAGATTCCCCCAGCAAATCCAATCATAATAATATCAAATAATATTCTAATACTACCCTCAGTTTGGATAAATGCCATAAAACCTAATAATTTAGTCGCATCTTGAGAAGAGTAACTAATAGTTGCAAATACTAAATCCAAAGCGAATATCGTAAGTCCAATTGCTCCAAAGGCAATTAATCCAATCTCAATTTTACCTTTAGATATTTTTTCACAAACTAATGAACCTAAGCCGATGCCTATTGAGAAACAAGTTAGAATTGCAGTTACCACCTGTTCATTTCCAGTTAATTGTGCTTTACATAATGCCGGGATTTGAGTAATGAATACGGCTCCATAAAACCAAAACCAAGAGATTGCTAAGATCGTTAAAAATAAAAGTCGATAATTGTAAATTAGTTTAATTGATTTAATACTTTGTGATAGGATGTTCCAATTTAATATTAAATTTTCATTTTTTGAGATTGCCAGTGGAATACTACGAGAGCTGTAATATCCAATGCCGGCAACTACCAAACATAAAATCCCAACATACAAAATTCCTGAATTATTAACTACAACTAATAATCCACCTACAATTGTGCCAAATAATATTGCTAAAAAAGTTCCAGCTTCAACGAGACCATTGCCTCCTAAAATTTCCTTTTGGTTTAAATGCTGGGGCAATATCGAATATTTTAACGGCCCAAAAAAGGCTGATTGACTACCCATTAAAAATAAAGTAAATAACAAAAAAGGCAAATTCATAAATAAAAATCCAACTAATGCCCAAGCTGATAAAACTATCTCGAAAATTTTTATTATGCGAATTAATTTTGATTTTTCAAATTTATCCGCTAATTGACCGGCAATAGCAGAGAACAAAAAAAATGGCAGAATAAATAAACCCGCACATAGATTTACCATAATTTTGGGATCTATCGTCGTAAGTTGAATGCTTCGAAAAGTAATTAATATAATAATTGCATTTTTAAGGACATTATCATTAAATGCCCCTAAAAATTGGGTGATAAAAAGTGGTAAGAATTTTTTCTGGGTAAGAAGACTAAATTGATTTGGTTTTTGCATATATTGAATGATTAAACTTCAAAGATAGCAATTTACAAAAATAAATATTTTTTAATATTCATCTTGGAACTTGGTAAAATTTATTTTTATTTAATATTATATTGTCAAGATGATAATCTGCCTCGAGAGGGAAAAATAATATGTTACTATATAATGCTTTCACAGGTGTTTGTGTGTTTTTTGTGTGATTTTACAGTAGATACCAAATAGTATCTATTTCTACCCCGATAGTCGTCAGGCTTGATTATACCTAATTTAGCCCACCTATTAATTGTTTTTGATGATCTACCTAACATTTTAGCAGCTTGATCGGTAGTAATCAAATAATCTTCCTTATTTACTATACTTTGATGAAACTTATCAAACTCGTCTTTTATTATTTCTCGTAGTATTGATTTGCTAGTTAATATTAATTCATTACTCATATTTTTCACCTATTACTTTTTTAGCAAGTTTATATGTATTGACAATTGACGGGGAAACTTTAGGAATATTGATTGCGTTATATATTGAAGCTATCGACATACCATAACTATTATGTAGTTGGTTAATATGTGAGCCATATTGCTTTTTTATATTGTAAATATGACGATTTTTTGAAGCCTCAACTATTGCATTGTTACGAAATCCTTTAATAATCTTTTTTTCAGTAGTCGGTAGAAAACTAAATACTTTTGGATAAGCACCTTTTATATATGCAAGAGGATGAGATAATACATTGTATGGAACATAATCATTTTTTTTACTTTTAAGCTCTAATTCAATACGAACCCAATTTGGTAAATCTGTAGCTTTTTCTTTTTTACCTTTTTCATAAATTCTTAGAAATTTAGAATTTTCACGCCTACCAACATAAAATGTTAATGAATTATCAGGATTAGGTATATCAAAATCACCTATTGGATAACCTACTGGATTTCTACCGCCTGTTTTGAATAATCCATTTCGATACCAATCCCTGACATTTAGTAAAGTAATATTTTCACCTAAAAAATCATCGTAAGCACAATCAACTCTTTTTATTTTTGCTTTTAAGCTTCTTAACCAAATCTGAACATTAGACCAGTCATTTACTAAACTACATCCCTGACCGGTTAGGCTAACATAATATGTCCCACCTACCGCATTACCACCAAAACAAATCTTACAAACACCTTTTGCCTCAATACAATTTTTATAACTATTCCAACCTCTACCCTGATCTTTAAAATCAGACGACAATCCTAACCAAACTAAATCATCAATGATTTTGTTATGATATGTAGCCTTGTCATAATTCTTTGGAGGTAAGAAAGTAAAGGATAGCCAATCGATTTTGGTAAGATCCTCTTGGGTATGATTTGAAAAATATTCTTTATTTGATAACATATCCTATATTATATAGGATATGTTATCCGATGTCAAGTGTTTAATACAACTCTTTTTCCTTTTTTAAACTCTTGATTGTTCAATATTCCATTTACACCGTCCCAAAATCCTCCAATTTTATCGACGATGTTCAATGCAACAGACTTATGTGATAATACTCCTCTTTCAGCAAATATGTCTTTAAATCTTATATCTAATATCTTTTCATATAGTAAAATTGATCTACGACTATGCATAAGATATAAAGGTTTCCAACCCATTGTCTTACCAATAAAAAATGCTCCGATAGCAGTTTCTAATGCATCAATTGTCCCTGAATATTTTGTAATAGCCTCATTGATGAGCTTTTCAATTTGTTTAATGTCATTTATATCAATATCTTTATACTTTTCCATTTTTAACCTTTAGGATTTCATTTAATAATAACCAATCTATTTATATGTTTTATGATACTCTAATTATATCTTATATTATGTTCTTTATATAATCTTTTGCCCCGTATTACTAAACGGGGCGTAATAATATATCAATAATACCCATACACTAGATAGTAAATCAGATAATGAATTATTAACTTACACCCCTTCTAATAGGGGGGAAAGTTTAATTTAGGCGACGAAAAAAGCTCGATAGAAAAAATTTGCTTACGCAAATTTTTTCCTCGCTTTTTTCTACTTCGAAATAAACAGCTTTAGCCATTTTATAAGTTGCTGGCTTAACAAGGTGCGAATAAGCAATTTCGTAATGTTTACGAACTGAGACGCAGAATAAATTATTACGAGCTCTAGACGTCCTCGCGGGGCGACGGCTCGATATCTTGAGAGCTTGAGTGGCACTATAGAGCAAATAAAACATTTGCTTCATTTGCTCTAATTGCAGAAAATGATACATTTTCTGCTCGGTTTGTGCCAAGCAAAGTGGTGCTGGACTTACCAACGGATTATTTAAAACTGTAGATGAATATTGGCTATTGTGCATAAAATTGATTTTGTAAAATCTCTTCGGTTTTAGGATTGTAATAAGTCATTAATTGTTTGATATTTCGATGACCTACAATTTTTGCAAGTGTCAGCACATCAATATATTTTGTCGCTTCTGTAATAAACATATGCCTGCCATCGTGAATTATCAAATCATCTACTTTTGCCCGTTTACATACTTTATTAAATAATGCTCCCGGATTATTTACATTAAAACATCTTTTATTCTTTTTATCTAAAGTATTCAATATCTTTATTGAACTTCTAGATAATGGAACTTCTCTAGGATCTCCATTTTTAGTCATTGATAGATAAATTATGTTGTTATTGATCTCAGACCATTCAAGATTTTTTGCTTCAGAAGTCCTCAAGCCAGTTTTACATACAAAAAGAAACATTGCGACACTTTTTGCAGTATCTGTTTTATTCAACCTAAAATTAAAACCACTATGCTTCAGTAATGCATTAATTTCATCATTTGTAGCTATTCGATTTCTTTCAGGATTAGACTTGGGTAAAGATAATTTAGAACAAGGATTGGTAATAATCCATTGAAGCTCATCTATTGCTATTGTAAATGTATGTCTCAATAAACTAAAATATCTACGCACACCTGAACCAGATACTCCCTTTGCAATTAAATCATCTCGAAGCATAACCATATCTACTCGGGATATATCTTTTAGTCGTTTATCCGCTATCGGTAATTTCAAAAATCGATTTAACACCACAATTTCATTTTTTCCACCTCGTTTTTTACTAGTAACATTGTCTTTGTAGTATTCCCATAATTCGCCCACAGTCCTGGTGTTTTCAGGCAGTAATGCTCCTGACTTTATTTGGGTTTCATAATAGGCTATCCAGTCTTTAGCTTGTGTCTTAGTTGCAAAACTCTTTGTCTTTCGGATCCCTCGACAAAAAACTGAAGCTCTAATGCTGTTACCATTTTTCCAAATACTACCCATTTGTAACACTCCTTAATAACTGGGTGTGCAAAAAGTGTGTGATTATGTGCAATATTCTATATACTTTATGAAATATTAAGAACACGGGGGAAAGTCTGTATGCCTTGATACATAAGACTTTATGGAAAATATGGGATTTTGTTCGTGACATTATATATGCCTCGAGAGGGAAAAATAATATGTTACTATATAATGCTTTCACAGGTGTTTGTGTGTTTTTTGTGTGATTTTACAGTAGATACCAAATAGTATCTATTTCTACCCCGATAGTCGTCAGGCTTGATTATACCTAATTTAGCCCACCTATTAATTGTTTTTGATGATCTACCTAACATTTTAGCAGCTTGATCGGTAGTAATCAAATAATCTTCCTTATTTACTATACTTTGATGAAACTTATCAAACTCGTCTTTTATTATTTCTCGTAGTATTGATTTGCTAGTTAATATTAATTCATTACTCATATTTTTCACCTATTACTTTTTTAGCAAGTTTATATGTATTGACAATTGACGGGGAAACTTTAGGAATATTGATTGCGTTATATATTGAAGCTATCGACATACCATAACTATTATGTAGTTGGTTAATATGTGAGCCATATTGCTTTTTTATATTGTAAATATGACGATTTTTTGAAGCCTCAACTATTGCATTGTTACGAAATCCTTTAATAATCTTTTTTTCAGTAGTCGGTAGAAAACTAAATACTTTTGGATAAGCACCTTTTATATATGCAAGAGGATGAGATAATACATTGTATGGAACATAATCATTTTTTTTACTTTTAAGCTCTAATTCAATACGAACCCAATTTGGTAAATCTGTAGCTTTTTCTTTTTTACCTTTTTCATAAATTCTTAGAAATTTAGAATTTTCACGCCTACCAACATAAAATGTTAATGAATTATCAGGATTAGGTATATCAAAATCACCTATTGGATAACCTACTGGATTTCTACCGCCTGTTTTGAATAATCCATTTCGATACCAATCCCTGACATTTAGTAAAGTAATATTTTCACCTAAAAAATCATCGTAAGCACAATCAACTCTTTTTATTTTTGCTTTTAAGCTTCTTAACCAAATCTGAACATTAGACCAGTCATTTACTAAACTACATCCCTGACCGGTTAGGCTAACATAATATGTCCCACCTACCGCATTACCACCAAAACAAATCTTACAAACACCTTTTGCCTCAATACAATTTTTATAACTATTCCAACCTCTACCCTGATCTTTAAAATCAGACGACAATCCTAACCAAACTAAATCATCAATGATTTTGTTATGATATGTAGCCTTGTCATAATTCTTTGGAGGTAAGAAAGTAAAGGATAGCCAATCGATTTTGGTAAGATCCTCTTGGGTATGATTTGAAAAATATTCTTTATTTGATAACATATCCTATATTATATAGGATATGTTATCCGATGTCAAGTGTTTAATACAACTCTTTTTCCTTTTTTAAACTCTTGATTGTTCAATATTCCATTTACACCGTCCCAAAATCCTCCAATTTTATCGACGATGTTCAATGCAACAGACTTATGTGATAATACTCCTCTTTCAGCAAATATGTCTTTAAATCTTATATCTAATATCTTTTCATATAGTAAAATTGATCTACGACTATGCATAAGATATAAAGGTTTCCAACCCATTGTCTTACCAATAAAAAATGCTCCGATAGCAGTTTCTAATGCATCAATTGTCCCTGAATATTTTGTAATAGCCTCATTGATGAGCTTTTCAATTTGTTTAATGTCATTTATATCAATATCTTTATACTTTTCCATTTTTAACCTTTAGGATTTCATTTAATAATAACCAATCTATTTATATGTTTTATGATACTCTAATTATATCTTATATTATGTTCTTTATATAATCTTTTGCCCCGTATTACTAAACGGGGCGTAATAATATATCAATAATACCCATACACTAGATAGTAAATCAGATAATGAATTATTAACTTACACCCCTTCTAATAGGGGGGAAAGTTTAATTTAGGCGACGAAAAAAGCTCGATAGAAAAAATTTGCTTACGCAAATTTTTTCCTCGCTTTTTTCTACTTCGAAATAAACAGCTTTAGCCATTTTATAAGTTGCTGGCTTAACAAGGTGCGAATAAGCAATTTCGTAATGTTTACGAACTGAGACGCAGAATAAATTATTACGAGCTCTAGACGTCCTCGCGGGGCGACGGCTCGATATCTTGAGAGCTTGAGTGGCACTATAGAGCAAATAAAACATTTGCTTCATTTGCTCTAATTGCAGAAAATGATACATTTTCTGCTCGGTTTGTGCCAAGCAAAGTGGTGCTGGACTTACCAACGGATTATTTAAAACTGTAGATGAATATTGGCTATTGTGCATAAAATTGATTTTGTAAAATCTCTTCGGTTTTAGGATTGTAATAAGTCATTAATTGTTTGATATTTCGATGACCTACAATTTTTGCAAGTGTCAGCACATCAATATATTTTGTCGCTTCTGTAATAAACATATGCCTGCCATCGTGAATTATCAAATCATCTACTTTTGCCCGTTTACATACTTTATTAAATAATGCTCCCGGATTATTTACATTAAAACATCTTTTATTCTTTTTATCTAAAGTATTCAATATCTTTATTGAACTTCTAGATAATGGAACTTCTCTAGGATCTCCATTTTTAGTCATTGATAGATAAATTATGTTGTTATTGATCTCAGACCATTCAAGATTTTTTGCTTCAGAAGTCCTCAAGCCAGTTTTACATACAAAAAGAAACATTGCGACACTTTTTGCAGTATCTGTTTTATTCAACCTAAAATTAAAACCACTATGCTTCAGTAATGCATTAATTTCATCATTTGTAGCTATTCGATTTCTTTCAGGATTAGACTTGGGTAAAGATAATTTAGAACAAGGATTGGTAATAATCCATTGAAGCTCATCTATTGCTATTGTAAATGTATGTCTCAATAAACTAAAATATCTACGCACACCTGAACCAGATACTCCCTTTGCAATTAAATCATCTCGAAGCATAACCATATCTACTCGGGATATATCTTTTAGTCGTTTATCCGCTATCGGTAATTTCAAAAATCGATTTAACACCACAATTTCATTTTTTCCACCTCGTTTTTTACTAGTAACATTGTCTTTGTAGTATTCCCATAATTCGCCCACAGTCCTGGTGTTTTCAGGCAGTAATGCTCCTGACTTTATTTGGGTTTCATAATAGGCTATCCAGTCTTTAGCTTGTGTCTTAGTTGCAAAACTCTTTGTCTTTCGGATCCCTCGACAAAAAACTGAAGCTCTAATGCTGTTACCATTTTTCCAAATACTACCCATTTGTAACACTCCTTAATAACTGGGTGTGCAAAAAGTGTGTGATTATGTGCAATATTCTATATACTTTATGAAATATTAAGAACACGGGGGAAAGTCTGTATGCCTTGATACATAAGACTTTATGGAAAATATGGGATTTTGTTCGTGACATTATATATGCCTCGAGAGGGAATCGAACCCACACTTTGTTGCCAAAACCGGATTTTGAGTCCGGCGCGTCTACCAGTTCCGCCATCGAGGCTAAAATGGAATTATACGAGATAAGTTATTAATATTAAAAATAGTTGCGAGTTTCAGGAAGGATGTAAATTTTACTGCCGTCTACTAAATTTGCAATGCTTTCATAAAAAGAATCTGGTAAATTAATACATCCATCTGAAATTCTTCGTTGATTAGGGTTAGGGCTGCTTAATCTTTGAATTCGCCGTTCGGAGGGATTTTCCATCCATACTCGATGGATTGAAACACTTACTTTTCGGATATCGTCATTTACAAATGTCAAAACATCTCCGCCATATCCGGGATGCTTTGCTGAAACTCTTTGTAAATGAAAGACTCCTGCCGGAGTTTGCTTGGTTGTTAAACTATCACCAAAATTTATTCCATAAAGTGCAGGGGAGCGAGCGACAATTACCCCAGATTCGTCAACCAAAATCATCTCACCTAAGCGTTTGTTTGCAATTAAAAAATGACGATGATGATTATCTTGATTGCTAATTACCCATTTAATTAAAGCATTTTCTGTTGCAGGCACACCGCTAATATTTGCCGGCTCACTAAATTGAAGTTGTCGATTTTGGTTAGGACTTAGAGCAAAGATTTCATTAGAACTGAGTAAATCCCTTGCACTATTATTTTTTTGTTGATTTAAAAATTTTAGCGGTTGGTTAAGACTTTGTGGGATTGTTTGACTAAGCCAACTTTGAGATTGCGCCTTAGCGTTATTACTAGTTGATAAATCAATAATTAAGAGGCAAATTGTTAAATATTTATAGATATTATTTGAGTTCATATAAAATAAAAAACTGTTTAAACATCATAAATGAAATTGCAATTTCAATTATATTATCCTTTATTAATATAAAGTAACACTTTGTTTATATGTAAGATTTTAATATTAAGTTAGCAAGATCTTAATAATTTTGATTGCATTTAATAAATTAATACAAAAAATGAGAAATATTGGGTAATTTATATTATGAAACTAAACGGTTTGTTTTTTTTAAATGAAATCAAAATTTTTAATCTAACAGATATTTAAGTCATCGATAAATCATATCCTTCTAATAATTGTATTGAGAAAACTATTGTAGATATTAATTTTTGATATCGATATTTTTTGATATTTAATTTTGGAAATTAGTTTGATCGCAAATTTGATATTTTTAAGTTTTTTGGGTATTTTTTGGTTGGGTTTAGTTGATTTATTATTTTGGTAATGATCATTAACCTTTTGATAAAGAATTGGTAAAGTTAGATTGTGGTTAACGTCGATACCTTGATTTTGCAGTTTTTTAATTAGTTTATACCAAGCTTTATTATTTGGTTTAACTATGGTTTTACTCGGTCGATTTTGAACATATGCGATCACCAAAAATAGAAAAAAAATACTGATGACAATCGACAATAGTTGTTTGGTGTCCAATTGAGGTAATGATAGATTATTAAATAATTTAAATTGACTTTCTTTATCATATAAGATAACCCAACGATTCCATTGAATTCGAAGCGCTTCCCAACCTAAAGAAATTTGTCGAAATAAAGTTGTAGTATTTATGTTCGATAATAAACTCAAATCATTTGAATTGGACAAAGATTCTACAAGTGATCTCTCAATCCGATCAGGAGCTACCGCAGATGTCGGATCGATTCTTACCCATCCCTGCCCGGCTAACCAAACTTCACTCCAAGCGTGAGCATCAGATTGACGAACTACCATTACACCCGTAAGCGGATTAATTTCACCGCCTTGATATCCAGTTACAACTCGTGCAGGAATCCCTGCTGCTCTCATTAATAAAGTAAATGCCCCTGCATAGTGTTCACAAAAACCTCTTTGGGTATCGAACAAAAAATTATCATTAGGATTATCTTTGGTTAGTATTGGTGGTTGTAAGGTATAAATAAAATTTTGGTTGCGAAAATATTGCAGTGCACGATTTACAATTTTTTGTGTTGCTGTATGAGATAAGGGTGAAAGCGGGGTGCCAATTTGGTTTATGTTTTCTTGTTTAACCCATTGATTCACTAGAGCTTGCAATCTCGGTTCTCGTTGCAGGGCATGGCTAGGTATTTGAACATAATTTTTTCTTTCGGTTAATGTAAGTTGTTTATTAAGATTTGGGTGTCGAAATTTGTTGATAGAGGTTATCTCAAAAGATTTTCGAGAATTAATATAACGATTACTTTCAACCAATCCAAAGTTATTAATTACAGCTTCAGGACTAATTTGTACCGGAGTATCTAAGGTATAGACCCACTTGCGATAAGTTGGTTCAATGATAATTTGATATTGCCAAACACTTTGGGGATCTGACTTAGTTGCATCATCAATTACATTTTGAGCAATATCTACCGGGCTAAATTTTGAGATCGCTTTTCGCCATAAATTATTTGAGTAATTTGTAAGTACTGGACCTCGCCAATATCTTTGATGATTTTTAGGAATATTATTATTTAGAAAATCTACTTGAAAAGCAATTTCATGGGATAAAACTAATTGATCGATACTACCTGGTGACATATTATCGGATAGTCCGCTTTTACTTACATTTTGCGGCAGTCCATAATTCCATAAAGGTTCAGAAGGACGAGGAAAGAATATAAAAATAATAATTCCCAGTATTAGTGAACCGGTAATTAGTTTAGTACTTGTTTTAATTGTTGAAAATTGGGTTTTCCAGAATGCTTGGGATTGTTGAAAAATTACTGCTTGGGCACTTACCAATAATATTTCGATTATGATGGCAACCAAAGCGTCTTGAATTTCTTGGGAAAAGAAAAATATTCCCATAACCAATATTTGCGAAAGAAAGATTAATACAATCGCATCTCTTCTTTTATCTATTTCAAAAAGCTTAAGGGCAATTAATATAGTTATCGCTCCTATGCCGGCACTTTGACCAATTACTGTTCGAAATTGAATAAAAATTACCAACCAAACGAGAATTCCCGCAATTCCCAACAAATATTTTCTTTTTCTTATTTGTCGTAAGTCCTGTCCCCTTGAGTATGCCCAAGTTGCCACAATTGAAGGGAATAATGCAAAGACAGTTACCAACCAGGGATTAATAATTAGCAATAATAAAGTAATAATTACAACAATTAAACTTAGATAGGTCCTTTGCTCTATGGTTAAAAAATCATTGGCTACACTAATGTGTTGAATAAATGCCTGAAATTTTTGATAAGAATTAGTTGGTTTAATATATTTTTTGAAAAATTTAAAACTCAAGTAAGAGATCAAAACCAAAAATAATACGACCACAATTGGTCCAAGAGCATAATAATAAAAATACCAGCTACGCATTATTAATTATTTCACTTACGATAAATGCAGACCTTGATGCGCTTTCAATTGTTGAAGGCAGTTTATCACTTAAATAATCTCCGGATAAATATAAGTTTTGATTGATTTGGGGATTGATTTTTTCTTTAGCAAGATTAGATTGCGATGTTGCTTGTTTTTCAGTAATTGCTAACCATTTAAATTTAGGATTTTGTTTTATTTTTTTATGCTTTAATAACTCTGTAAAAGCTAAATTAGTAATAGTTGAAGAATCAGTAAGTGCTGATGCCGAATAAATTGCACAAAGATGTGGTTGAGAATTATCCAGATAAATATTATTTCGAATATGATGAAAATTTAGCCAAATAATATCATGCTCTTGAAAAAATTGGTGTTGAATTATCGGAAGGAAATTTTGCAAATCATTTTTGGTTTTCGAATTTATAAAACCATAAACTGATGTAATTGGACTAGCAGTTATTTTTTTTAATTGATTTATGACCTTGGGATAATTAATAATTTTAAGATTTTCAGATAATAGTTTTAATGTTTGCGAAGGATTGGTTGCAATAATTAATTTTTCACAAAAATGAGTGTTTTGATGATTATCTTCAAGGAGATAACCCTGTTTATCTAGTCCAATTTTTTTTATTCGAGAATTGTTTACAACTAAGTTTTTGGGAATGCTTGCAATTTTTTTTATCAACGGATTGATTATCGTAGTTGAAAGATCTGATTTAGCAAAATACATCATCCAATTTTTGTCTTGGCGATTAAAGAATGTCTCAGATAGCACATTGGCAAAGCACCCGGCTGATGCAATATTTGCCGGAGTATTTAGTGCAGATAAACATAAGGGATTAAAAAACTGAGTTTGAATTTCTTGACTAATTTTTAATTTAGCTAACCATTGACTTACTGTTAAATTCTGAATAATATTTTGATCTTTAATATATAAGCTAGAAAGAGTTTTAATTAATTCAAGTCGTTTAACTATTGATATACCGCTAGTTTGGATCGCAGCTTTTATTAATGCTGATATCAGATTACCATCACCGATATTTAATCTAAATTTTTGAGAATGCCAAGAAAATGGATGGACTGTAAAAACTTTATTGACATCTACATCAGCTAGCTTTAAGATCTTAAAAAAATTACGATAAGCTCCAATAATTAAATGAGGACCATTATCAAGATATTGGGGAAATAAGTGATTATTTGTATTCGATTTTAAGCTGGATTTTGTTAATGGATATTTATTTATAGCCCTGGCTCGACCCCCACATTTAGGAGCCGCTTCAAAAACTGCAATGTTTTGATGTTTTTGAGATAATAATAAAGCCAACGATAATCCCGAAATGCCGCCGCCAATTATTGCGATATTGCATTTCATATTTTATTAAACTTTAGTCGGGAATTAAAATTATCGCTGCTAATGGAGGTAAAGTTAAGAGCAAGGACTGATCTCTACTCATCCAATTAATATTTTGAATTGGGATTTCCCCATTATTTCCTAAATTGCTGCCGCCATAATAAAATGAATCGCTATTAAATATTTCTTGATATTGGTTTGCATAAGGAACACCTAATCTATAGTTGTATCGAGGCACTGGGGTAAAATTAAATACTGCGATTAAATATTTTTTATTCTCAGCTTCATTTTTATCATCCGGATAACGAATAAAACTGACAATTGAGTTTTCCGAATCATGGCAATCAATCCAGGAAAATCCTTTACTGTCAAAATCTAATTCATAAAGTGCCGGAGTATTTTTATATAAATTATTAATATCGCCAACCATTTTTCTAACGCCTTGATGATAATCCCATTGCAGTAAATCCCAGGGAATTTCTTGGGTACTCTGCCATTCGGTAGTTTGAGCTAATTCATTACCCATAAACGATAATTTCTTACCAGGAGAACAAACTTGAAATGTAAGCAACAATCTTAAATTTGCAAATTTCTGCCAATCATCTCCGGGCATTTTCCCCCAAAGTGATCCTTTACCATGAACAACTTCATCATGGGAAAAAGGTAAAATAAAATTCTCACTATAAGCATAAAGTTGTCCAAAGGTTAAACGATCATGATGATATTTGCGATGTATTGAATCTCGACTAAAATAATCTAAAGTATCGTTCATCCAGCCCATATTCCATTTCATTGAAAATCCCAATCCGCCGACATATATCGGTCGTGAAACTCCTTGCCAAGCAGTAGATTCTTCGGCTATAACCATTGCACCCGGAAATTCGCGGTGAACCATAGTATTTAATTCACGAATAAATTCAATTGCTTCAAGATTTTCTCGGCCGCCGTATTTATTTGGTAACCATTCACCGTCTTTACGAGAATAATCCAGATATAACATCGAAGCCACTGCATCAACTCGTAAGCCATCAACATGAAATTCCGATAACCACCAATGTGCTGAAGAACTTAAAAAACTTTTAACTTCGTGTCGACCAAAATTAAAAACATAAGTACCCCAATCGGGATGATATCCAAGTCTAGGATCTTGATGTTCGTATAATGCTGTGCCATCAAACTGAGCAAGTGCCCAACTATCTTGAGGAAAATGTCCAGGTACCCAATCTAAAATTACCCCAATTCCAGCTTTATGAAATTCATTAATTAAAAACCTAAGATCATCAGCTTCACCAAATCGTCTGGTGGGGGCAAAATAACCTGTGCATTGATATCCCCACGATTCATCTAAAGGATGTTCCATTATTGGCATAAATTCAACATGGGTATAACCCAACTCAATCACATAAGGTAATAATGTCTCAGTAAATTCCCGAAAATTGTAAAATGCCCGCTCACCACTTAGATTTTGAAAATGTCGTATCCATGTACCTAAATGAACTTCATATATATTTAACGGTTTACCTAGCCAATTATCACTTTGTCGATTTGTCTGCCATTGATCATCATTCCATGCAAAATTTGATTCACAAATAACCCGTGAGGCAGTTGAAGGGCGTAATTCCGAACTTTTAGCATAGGGATCGGCTTTTAACATCAACTGTCCACTATTACGATTGCGAATTTCATACTTATATATTGATCCTTCGGCTATCCCATCAATATCAATTTCCCAAATTCCACTATCCCCTAAACATTGCATTTGATGAACACGACCGTCCCAATTATTAAAATTTCCAACAACCGCTACTTGATCAGCATTTGGTGCCCATACCCGAAAAATATTTTTTTCACCATCAGAATTTGCTCCCAGAAAACGCCATGCTTGGTAATTAGTTCCTTGTGAAAATAAATAAAGATCGTCAGCTGTGACTTGGTTTTTAACTTTTTTATTCATTTAGATTCTTTTAACAAAATTTTCTTGGATTATTATTTAGATTGCATCAGCTAGAAATTTTATATTTAATTTAAATATGTTTATTTATCGATAAAAGTTAATATTCGTTTTTTAATTTCATCCATGCTTAATCCAGAAATATTAAATTGCTCATTGGAATCAGCATGTTCAATATATTTATCCGGCAAACCTAATTGTAAAATTTTGCAAGTAAATTTATTGCTATTAATGTATCTGGCGATTTCACTGCCTACTCCGCCAATTATCGAATTTTCTTCAATCGTAACTAAATATTGATATTTTTTTGCAAGTCTTTTTATTAGCTCATAATCAAGAGGTTTAATAAACCGCATATTGTAAAGTGCTGCTTCCATTTCTTTCGCTACTGGCTTAGCTTGATTTACCATTGATCCTAAAGCTAAAATTGCAATTTTCTCGCCTGACAGAATTTTTTCAGCTTTACCGATAGGTAAAGCTGTAAGTTTACTGGCAATTTTTACCCCTAAACCCTTTCCCCGTGGATAACGAACTGCTGCAGGTCCTTGATAATAATAACCAGTGGTAAGCATTTGTCGTAACTCATTTTCATTACTAGCTGCCATTAAAATTATATTGGGCAAACATTGTAAAAAAGAAATATCAAAGCTACCTGCATGGGTTGCACCATCAGCACCAACCAATCCCGCGCGATCTATTGCAAACAACACTGATAGATTTTGTAAGGCAACGTCGTGAATAACTTGATCATAACCTCTTTGTAAAAATGTTGAATAAATCGCAACAACTGGTTTTAATTTTTCACAAGCTAAGCCAGCTGCAAAAGTTATTGCATGTTGTTCAGCAATTCCCACATCAAAATATCGATCAGGGAATTTTTTTGCAAAACCTGTTAACCCAGAACCTTCTCGCATTGCCGGAGTTATACCTACTAATTTTTTATCTACAGCCGCCATATCGCAAATCCAATTTCCAAAAACCTCAGAATATTGAGGAATTGCCTTGGTTTTTACTTTCGATTTAATTTCGCCCAAACCATTTTTGGAATTAAATTTGGCTACACCGTGATATAAAATTGGATTTTTTTCAGCCAGTTTATACCCTTGTCCCTTTTTCGTAACTATATGTAAAAGTTGGGGTCTGATAATTTTGTCGGGATTTTCCGTATTTTCTTTCATATTGGTCTGGATCGAAGTTAATGTGCCTAATAATAATGGCAGATCATGACCATTTATCGGTCCCATATAATAAAAACCCAATTCTTCAAATAAAGTGCCCGGAGTTATCATCCCTTTGGTATGTTCTTCGGCTTTGCGGGCTAATTCAATTAATGTCGAATCTTTACCTAATAATTTAGCCCCTGCCCGCCAAACTGCTCGATACATTTTTGAACTTAAAAGTTTGACTAAGTATTCATGTAATGCCCCAACCGCCGGGGAAATTGACATTTCATTATCGTTTAATATAACTAGCATATTTGAATGGGATATTCCGGCATTATTTAGTGCTTCAAAAGCCATGCCACCACTCATAGCTCCATCTCCAATTACCGCTACCACTAATCTTTTATCACCGGTTAATCTAGAAGCCTCAGCCATTCCCAATGCTGCTGAAATCGACGTAGAAGAATGTCCAACCCCAAAACTATCATATTCACTTTCATCTCTACGGGGAAAGCCTGAAGGACCACCTTTCATCCTAAGTTTTGACATTTGTTCACTTCGTCCTGTAACAATTTTATGAGCATAGGTCTGGTGACCTACATCCCAGACAATTCGATCTTCAGGGGTATTAAATATATAATGTAGGGCAATTGTGAGTTCAATAGTGCCTAAATTCGAAGATAAGTGACCACCGGTTTCGGCAACCGATTCGAGAATAAATTTTCGCAATTCCTCTGCTAAGGGAGCTAATTTAGCTAATGGAAGTGATCTTAATTTTTTCGGATCATTAATTTTAGAAAGAAGTGGGAATTGGTGATTGTCCATAATTAACCTAAGAAATTTTATCTTAGATTTTGAATAGTTCTATTATTCCTAGTTTTTAAATAAAAAATAATAATATAAAGAATCACTGATGCAATTGGCGAACAATATACTAATTTAAAATTAAACCATCCACCAACTGTTTGAATTTCTTGAATTACAATAAGACTATATGAAAATAATCCCCAAATTAATGCAAATAATACAAGTTTACTATTTTTTTTAAATAATGAAAAAATTAAACCAACAGCACCTATCAAACCACCAGCGAAGTATAATAATAATAATATTAAATATACACTTTCCCAAAAATTATTATCAAATAAAACTAAAATATTTCCGGTAAAAAAAATTAAGCAAATAAAAGCCAAAGGCAAAACAGAATAAATCAAACTAATAATCGTGATAATAAAATGAATTATGTTTAATATTTTCACAATTCTAAAGTGTATATTTTCTAACTTTTATATTATTGTTGTTGAATCTGACCTGCGATAACCCAAATTATCATACCAAATAACTTTTATCAAGTCCCCCAATTTACCACCTTTAAAACTAAATTTCCATCTAGGATTGGCTGAAATAGTATAGTTTAGTTGAGCATTTATCAATTCTTTTTGTTGATGATAGATTTTTACCTCATGAATATAATGCTGTTGAATTAAATTTCCTCGCAAATCATGTTGCAGTCCACTTTGCATATGATGAAATAATTGAATGATAATTTCAGTAACACCTTGAAAATTTGTAGCTTTTATTTTTATTGGGTAAGGTTGATAATCAATCATCAACAACCTCTAATAGTTATAACAATATGACTTTTTTGATAATACCATTTTTGATCAGCATAAATAACCGCATATATGTTGGAGTTCTGCCTTACTTTAATATTTAATTCAAATTTGGGAATTATCTCTGGTGCTAAATTCAACTCAATTGCAAAAACCGCGGGATTAGCTTCTACCAAACAATAAATTCGCTCTACATTCTCAATATTAGTTTCAATAGAAATCGGCGTTTGGTTGCCATATCTTTGAATTTCCGGGTGGCTTATGATAATTTCTGAACTTGATTTAAATTGTTGTTTCAGTTGATTATTACTTAGAATTTTAAAAGCTTGATCAATCGAACTTGATTTTCGTAATTCTGCTAGTAATTTTTTATTTTCTTCAGAGCTGACAATTCCAGTTTGAATCAAAAAAGGAACAAATG
>Ga0209562_1000303_pt1 | contig 17914 bp, 10 predicted proteins | sample WorMetvacBELIZE2_FD_187399 | JGI IMG/M metagenome (GOLD analysis project Ga0209562, IMG submission 187399) | Marine gutless worms symbiont microbial communities from Max Planck institute for Marine Microbiology, Germany - Olavius vacuus BELIZE.2... | ecosystem: Host-associated > Annelida >... | reverse complement strand
GCCCCCAGATGCCCGCCCGACTGGCCGACGCTATAGAGCAGGTAGCGGCGCAATTCATCCGCCAGGCGCTCGAGCTCCGCTCGCGACAGGGCGCGCAGGCGCTCCGGCTTGTCTATACCGTCAAGCAGGGGGGTGATCGGGCGGGTGGAGGGGATTTCGAGCATGGGTAACCAAGTGTAAACCTAGGGTTTGTCTGCAATGGTTTGGCAGGGGAGGTGTAGTATTATCCGCGTCAATTTTCGCCCGGCCGACATTGTTTATGCGTTTGTTCATGCGCTTTCCCCTGTACTTCTGCCTGCTGCTTTCGCCATTGATTGTGGCGGAAGGCGGTCAGGCGAACGAGCTGGCCGGGTATGTCGATATGGCCATAGCCAACGACCAACGCATAGCGCAGGCAAGGGCGCGGATAACCGCAAGCGAGGCGGGAGTGTCGGCGGCCAACGCTCCACGACGCCCCCAGGTGAGCGTGGGTGGAACCTATAGCTGGACCGAGCAACGCGAACCGCTTGAACTGGACTACAACAATGCCGAGGCGGCGCTGGATCTGCAGCAGAGCCTGTGGCAGCGCAATCAGCTCGCCAGGCGTGATCTCGCCAAGTTGCAGGTTGAAGCGACCGGGATAGAGGTCGCCAGGGCTACCAGGAACCTGCTGGGCGAATTGAGTGAGGCCTTTTTTGATCTGCTCAACCAGCGCCGGGAAATTGCCGTTTACCGGGCGCAACTCAATGCCCTTGACAATGCATTGCAGCGTGAGGAATCGCGCTTTGCCGCCGGCGTCAGTTCCACTCCCAGGCTGAACGCGGTACGAGCCGAGCATGCCCAGGTCAACGCCAGTCTGGTGATGGCTGAGGCGCTGCTTGTGACCTATCAGGATGTATTGGTGCGCCTGGTGGGCGAGGAGATCGACCTGCCAGAGGCTGGCAAAACGCCCGAGTTCAGCCTGCCCGCAGGCGACGCGCACATCTGGCGGGATCGCGCCGCCAGGCAGAACCAGGATCTGCGGTTGGCGGATAACGCAATTGCCCAGGCGAATCAGGGGATAACCCTGGCGCAACGCGGCAACGATCCGTCGCTCAATCTTTTTGGCCGCTGGGCGCGCGCCTCCAACCCCAACGGGATGGAGTTGGTGAATGAATTCCAGCAGGTCGGGGTTCGCCTGAATGTGCCGCTTTATACCGGGGGCGGCGTGTCGGCGAGCACCACCCAGGCGGAGCAGGATTACCTGGCGGCGCAACTGGCGCGCGACTACCAGGCCGATTTGCTGGCGTCGAGCGTGCGTTTACGGTGGAGACAGCTCGAATCGCAACTGGCGGTTATCGAAGCGAACGAGGTGGCGCTGCTTTCTGCCGAGCAGTCGCTTGAGCTCAACCAGGTTGCCTATTCAAACAACGCCCTTGGCCAGCAGGAACTGCTTGACGCGCAGAGCCGCTTTTATGTAGCGGAACGGAAGCTGGCCGCCTCGCGCTACGATTTTTCTCGAAGGCTGATTGATCTGTATGCGCTGGCGGGAGAACTGGACAAGGCGCGCTTGCTCAAGGTGATCGGCGACTGGCTATAGGCGCTTTCGCCGCCTGGCAAAGGCAAGGTGTAAAGTGTCGCGTTTTCTATTGCGGCTGGTAGGGGTGCTCGAGAATGTCTATGCTTGCTCTTTCCAGCCTGTGGTCCTGCTGGAGTCGGTTGTAGGCGTTTAGAATTTCATTCATATTGTTGGACACGCGAACAAACACTAGGCGGGCGGGCTCAAGCGTAAAATCCGGCATGTAGCCATATTCCGCCGCTATGGCCTCGCCGTTTTCCCCCTGCCTGTATTTGAAGCTGACCACGCCTGTAACCACCCCCAGGACTCCCGTGCGGGTGTTTTGCACCACAGGTAGTTCTCCGGCCGCGCGCGCTCTTGACCGCTCACCCGATTGCGCGCCGCCGGCTTGTCCGCTTGATTGCGCGCTGAATGATGGCGTGGGGTCGGCATCGTCCAGAAAGATGCCGAAGTTGCCTTTCTGTTTCAGCGGTTGCGTCGGCTCGGCAACTCTGCGCGGATTTTGTCTTGCCGCCGGCAAGGCGGATTGCTCGCTTTGTGGCGCAACCCTGTCGGTCTGTGCCCCTACCTGCGCCCCTACTTTCGGCCCGATCTTGCGAGTAGGGGTTGGTTGCGCATTCGGGTCAGTTTGCGGAGTCGTATGCTTTTTTGCGGTGAGGTTGTCAATAACCTGAAAATGCCTTGAGCCGACGCTGAAGGTGGAGCCGCCGACAAAGCGATCATCCAGCTTGCGCTGGGCCGATGAAGCTTCCTCCGCTGCTGCTGGGGCCGGGCCGACAAAAGCAAGTCCGCACAACAGGCATGCCAGGCCGGTTGTCTTGCGGATAAATGGCGAACTTCTAATCATTGCGATCTCCTGAATCAGGTTTCGGGTTTGTAGGTTATGTCCAGCGACCAATGGAAGAGTTTTCCTCCATAGTTGTTGCCGCTGTTGCCCGCTTTGGTTCCTCCATCCGAACTGTCAAACAAATCCATTACCCTGATTGTCCAATCGCCCTGGATTGATTCGCCGTAAAAGGCGTTGCAGGCAAGGCGTTGATCACTGTTGGGAGCAAGGCTGTACACCACATAGTAATTGCTACCGCCGATTTGTATGGGTGAGGAGGAGGTTTCGCCCGTATTGTGCCCGTGTCCGGCGCCTTGCGCCACGCAGGTTGTGCCCCCGGGCGAGGTAAGTTCTATCTGTACATCCCTGCCGGCATAGAGGGCATTGCTTCTGCTGCTGCCGGGCGGGCCGGAAATGACGGGGCGAATGGTCAGGTGTAAAACTTCGCCCTGTTGGCTGACATTGATTTTGTCGGTTACTCCAGCGGTGCTGGCGTTGACGAAGAAGCCGTTGCCCGGGGTTGAGTCGTAGCTTGTGTCTTGCGCCTGGCTTGCCTGGATGTATGAGGTGTACGTGCTCGCCATCTCGACTGCTTTAGCGGCGTCAACCAGGCCAAAGCCGAACCAGTCGCTGAAGTGATAGCCGGCGTCGTTGGTGATCCAGCCTAGAGAAAGCTTGTGATTGGAGCTTGAGGTGGAAAGCGAATGGTCGGCGTCGATCTTTCTGGAGGTTTTGGCCAGAATATGGCGAACATCCCAGTGAGTTAATTGCGGGTTGGCTTCGAGCATCAGCGCCACTACGCCGGAAACCGTTGGGGTGGCCGCCGAAGTGCCGTTGAAGGTTGATGTGTAGTTGCAATTGGGGTTATCCGGGTGCGGGGTGGGACTGGAATTGGCGAAGCTGTACTCAAACAGGTTTTTCGGCAGGTTTGACGCATTGCCGGAGAAGGAAAACTCCCTGCTGAGCCCGTGTTTGCAACCGGAAACATCGGTTGTAAGCATGGCCATGCCCAGATTGCTAACCACGTCTCCCCATATGCTGATGTCGTATTCGCCTGTGCTTGTGTCTTGAAAATAGAGGCCGGTTTTCTCGCTGATGTCGTCGCCATAACCAAACTCGCCTCCCAGACCGCTTACCCAGATGGCGGAACCGGTAGTGGAATAGGATGATTTTTCGCCATTGGCGTTTACCGCAGCCACCACCACAATCGGCAGGGAGTTGAGTGAATCGTCGTTGGCGGTTTCGCAGCTTTGTTTAAGTTCCGTGGACAGTTTTTTGCATTCGTAACTGTCGTTTTCGGTCGCGAAGCCATTGCCTGCCGCTTTGATGAATACACGTCCTTTGCCGTTTCTTCCCTGGTTGAGACCGGTATGGATCAGTTCATCCAGATCCTGGTCGGGAACCTGCACATACCCAGGCGAGGCTCCAAGGCTGAGGTTGACCACATCGCCTTTTGACAAGGAAGCGGCGAAATTGGTTGAATTTTGCGATACACCTGAGGCGAGAATGTTATAAGCGATCAGGCTGGACTGGGGCGCGACGCCTATGCCGCCATAGTCGTTATCGATCATGGCGATCAGCCCGGCGACGCTGGTGCCGTGATCGCCGTCTGCTGCTGTATCCTCAGCCGATGGCGATGGATCCTGATCTCCGCCCACGCCGTCTCTAAGGTCGTCGCTGCCGGTGACTATATTGGCGGCCAGGTCTTCGTGGGTCAGTTCCAGTCCGGAATCGACCACATTAACCAGCACCCCTTTGCCGCTCACCTTGCCATTGAGCGGCGCGAGGTTGAGGTCTATGCCTTTCGCCCCGGCATTGCCTCCGAAATTGGCCTGGCCTGTATTGTTGATATGCCATTGGTATTTTTCAACCAACGTGGATTTGGCCGAGGCGTTGCCCGAGCCGCCGGAACCGCCGCCACTGCCTCCACCGCCGCCAAGGCAGGAGGCAAGCGCAAATACCAGCAACAGTATCAGCAACAGCGGCGCCGTTCGCCGAGCATGGGTTGGTGATATGGGTGTAAACAATGCTGTTTTCATCTGGTTGCTCACTTGTAGACTATATCCAACGCCCAGCTATGCAGCAGTGCGCCTTCGCCTGTGCTTCCTGGTCCTGCGCCGCCTGTTTCCTGGCTGCCGAAGAGGTCTTTTACCCTGATGGTCCAGTCGCCCTGGATTGATTCACCGTAAAAGGCGTTGATCGCCAGTCTCTGGTTTTTGTCTTTGGATAGACTGAAAACGCTTTTTTCACCCCCGCTCCAGTCGTTGTTGATTCCCCCTTTATTGTGCCCATTGCCTGCGCCGAACGCAACATAGGATGTGCCCGATGGTGAGGTAAGCTCAACCTGAATATCCCTGCCAGCGTAGATATAGTTGTTGGCGTCGCGTGGGCCGGAGAGGGCGGGGCGGATGGTCACCGCCAACACTGTACCGCTTTCGGCGACTGTAATGACGTGGGATGCGCCGCTTGTATTCCGGTTTGGCACTGAGGTGAGAAGCTCGCCCGAGTCGTAGCTTATGTCCTGCGCCTGGCTGGTTTGGATTCCTTCAGTCGCCGTGTCGTAGCCTTGCGCCATGATGACGGCCGCATTCGCATCAATCAGGCCGAAGCCGTACCAGTCGCTGAAATGATAGCCGGCATTATTGGTGATCCAGCCGGGAGAAAGGGCGTAATCCAGATAGCCGTTCGCGCTTGAGATGTCAACCGAATAGTCGGCGTCGATTTTTTTTGCGGTTTTCGCCAGGATGTGGCGCACATCCCAGTGGGTCAGGTCCGGGTTGGCTTCGAGCATCAGCGCCACCACGCCGGATACCGTTGCAACAGCTGCTGAAGTGCCGTTGGTTGTTGAGGTGTAGTCGCAGCCCTGGTTTTCTGAATGGGATAGGGGGATGCGGTTACCGCCGATGGTTGTGTAGTTATACTCGAACACATTTCTTGGAGTGTCGTCGTTTGTATAGTCGTACACTCTGCTGCTGCCGCCGTCACAGCCCTGCACATCCGTGGTTACCAGGGCGTTTCGAAACACATAGTCGTTGCTGGAGTCCCAAAGCACACGCGAATAGCCGTATTCGCCCCCCGGACCGCTTATCCACAGGGCTGCGCCGGAGGAGGAATAGGATGCTCTCACTCCATTTGCGTTGACCGAGCCGACCACCAGGATTGGCAGGGTGTTGGTTGGATCGTCGGAGACCGTCTGACTGCTTTGCCCGATGGTGTTGGCAAGGTCGCTGCTGTAGTCGGTTGGTTTGATATAGCCGTTTGACGCTGCTTTCACATAAATCCGCCCCTTGCCGCTTCTGCCGCTGGTGAGCCCGGTGGTGATGGTTTCGTCCACCGCCTGATTGGGGGTGTCTATGTATCCCGGAACGCTTCCCAGGCTTAGATTGACTATATCGCCGCTGGAATAGGCGGCCGCAAGGTTGGCGCTGTTTTGCGACATGAGGTAGTTGTGGCCGATCAGGCTCGCCCTCGGCGCTATCCCCATGCCGCCCAGAGCGTTGCCCTCGCGCATGGCGACTATTCCGGCCATGGTCGTGCCGTGGTCGCCGTCGTTGGATACATCCGCCTCCAGTGGCGAGGGGTCCAGGTCGCCGCCCACACCGTCGCGCAGGTCGTCACTGCCGCTCACAATATTGTTGGAAAGGTCCGGATGGGCAATCTCCAGTCCGGTGTCGACAATATTCACCACCACGCCCCTGCCTTTCAGTCCGTGGCTTGCCAGGGGTTCAAGGTTTAGGTCGATGCCGGCCACACCTGCGTCGCTGTCGAAGTTCGCCTGCCCGGTATTCCTGAGATGCCATTGATATTTCACCAGCGGGTCGGCGCTTTGATCGCTGCCGTCGGCGTAGAGTAGAGGCGAGGTTTGCGTCAGGCTGGTGGAAAGGGTGTTGGAGGAAAGGGTGTTGGCGGCGTCTTTCACCCACAGCCACAGGTATTTGGTTACATAGGCGTCGCGGCTGACATCGCCAAGGGCGACATTATCCACCGAGACGTCAATGCTTGTGGATGGATTGGCGAGGCTTGTCCAGCGGCTGTCGTCGCCGGCGGGAGAGGATGGGGTGGCGGAGTCGCTGGTCACCATAATCAGGTAGTGGGTGATGTCGCCTATGTCGTAGTTCGCGCCAATATTCAAGTCGACGCTGGTGTCGGCGGTCATAGTAAGACCGTTTTGTATTGCTATTGAAGTGACAAGCGGCGCGCCATTGGCGGGGATGGTGATGGTCGTGGTGTTGTTGGCGCTATCAACTTCAACACCATAGGTTGCGCTGGTGAGCACGACGTCGAATGATTCATCCCGCTCGGTTGTCGAGTCGGCGCGAATGGCGATATTCAGGGCGGCGCTGGTGCTTCCCGAGGGGATCTGTATCGCGCCGGTGGCGGCTGTGTCGATATCCTCATTCAGGTCGGCGCCCGCCGCCTGCATCCGGTAATAGACGCTTATGCCGGAATCGGCCGCCCGGTTGAGATTGATCGCCAGAGCTAGAGTGTCGCCCTCGTTGCCGCTGCGTTCGCTCGCGGCCATGGACACCTTGAGTTTTTCCGGTTCGGGGTCGGCGGCCTGTTTGATGATTTCCGGCCTTTCCGTGGCGCCGGTCGGCACATCCTCGTCGCAGGCGGCAAGACCGAGCGCAAGCAAAAGCGCCAGCAGTGGTGCGAAACAACCACTGTGGATTTGTTTGTGACTGGAGGAAGGAGATGACAAGCGCGATAACCGGGTTGGTTGATGACGCTCCGCGACGCGGGCGGTGGATATTACCCATAGTTAGCTGGGGAAGGGCGGAAAGTTACCTGTTCCGAGCCTCCGAGTACGGAAACTGTAAGGGACTGTTCAGGGGGCTTAAATATTATGGTTAATTTCCCTTGACCTTCAGATGCACCCGGCTATGCTTCCGCGCCGTAACAAGGAGGAAGGCAACCTGATGAAGCACCTGTTGCGTTTATCGAACTGGATAGACGCATTGAATCAGTTGGTGGGAAAAATCGTTTTATGGTTGGTGCTGGCGGCGGCGGCGGTTAGCGCCTACAACGCCATCATCCGCAAACTCTATGACATCTTTCCCTACGAGTTCTTTCGCTCCTCCAACGCTTTTCTTGAAATTCAGTGGTACTTCTTTGCGGCGGTGTTCCTGCTCGGGGCCGGCTTTACCCTGCTGCACCGGGGACATGTACGCATAGATGTGATAGTCGGTCGCTTTTCGCGCCGCACCCAGGTGGGGGTTGAAATTTTCGGCCTGGTTTTTTTCCTTTTTCCCTTTGTGATCTCGGTGGTGGTCGAGGTCTGGCCGACTCTCTATAACGCCTATGTGATCAAGGAAATGTCGGAGAACGCCAGTGGGTTGATTCGTTGGCCTGTCTACGCGCTCATTCCCGCCGGGTTTGCGCTTTTAGGCATCCAGGGGATATCCGAGTTGATTAAGCGCATAGCCTTTTTAACCGGCCATGGCGAGGATCCTGGGATAAAAAAGGAAACCCGATCCGTCGAAGCTCTGGTTGATGAATTTCGCAGCCGGAAACAAGGTCGGGAAGCGGATGCCGGGCCGGGGCTGGAAAGACAATGATGGAACTGATTATCCACAACCTTGCGCCCATTATGTTTGTGGGCCTTTTTGTGTTTCTGCTCAGCGGCAATCCGGTGTCGTTTTCGCTCGCCGCCTGCGGACTTTTCTTTGGTTGGCTGGGCGTGGCGGTGGGCGTGCCGGGGATGGAGCAACTGCTCAACGCCCTGCCGTTGCGGATTATCGGCATTTTGAAAAACGAGACCCTGCTCGCGATTCCCTTTTTCACCCTGATGGGCCTGGTGCTGGAGCGTTCGCGCTTGGCGGAGGATTTGCTCAACACCATTGGCCAGGTGTTTGGCCCAGTGCGCGGCGGGCTGGTATACGCCGTGATTATTGTCGGCGCCTTGCTGGCGGCAACCACTGGAGTGGTGGCGGCTTCGGTGATTTCCATGGGGTTGATTTCCCTGCCGATCATGTTGCGCTATGGCTGCGACCGCAGGCTGGTAACCGGTTCAATCGCCGCCGCCGGCACCCTGGCGCAAATCATCCCTCCCTCGCTGGTGTTGATTGTCATCGCCGACCAATTGGGGCGTAGCGTGGGCGATCTCTTTCTCGGCGCCTTTATTCCAGGTTTTCTGTTGACCGGCATGTATTGTCTCTGGGTTTTCTGTATTTCATTGTTCAAACCGGAAAGCGCTCCGGCCTTACCGCCCGAAGCACGCACCCTGAAAGAAGAGGACGGTGGTTCCGGCCATCTTTCCTTGCTGGTGTTGCTGGGAATCGCCACCGCATGCGCCCAGCTCTATGCGCAAACAAGGGCGGAAAGCATGCCCCTTGATGAGTTGATAGTCACTTCCATGGGGGTGGCCATGGCGGTAGCGCTCGTGCTGACCCTGTGTAACCGGGTGTTGAAACTTGGGTTGGTATCGCGTCTCGCCGAGCGGGTCACCTTTGTGTTGATTCCACCTCTGGCGTTGATTTTTCTGGTGCTGGGCACCATTTTTCTCGGTTGGGCCACCCCAACCGAGGGCGGAGCCATGGGTGCGATGGGGGCGTTGATCATGGCGGCATCGCGCAAACGGCTGAATCTCCGCATGCTTATTCAGGCGATGGAAAGCACGCTCAGACTTTCCAGCTTTGTGATGTTCATCCTGCTGGGCGCGACTGTATTCAGCCTTACTTTTCAGGGGGTGGACGGCACCATGTGGGTGGAGGAACTGCTTTCCGACCTGCCGGGGGGGCAGATTGGCTTTCTGGTGTTTGTCAATCTGACGGTGTTCGTGCTCGGATTTTTCCTCGATTTCTTTGAGCTGGCGTTCATCATCATTCCATTGCTGGCGCCGGTTGCGGAGAGCCTGGGCATCAACCTGGTCTGGTTCGGCATTCTGCTCGCCATCAATATGCAGACTTCTTTTTTAACCCCGCCAATAGGTTTTGCGTTGTTCTATATGCGGAGTGTGGTGCCCGAAAACAGCTATGTGGATGCGGTGACCAAAAAGGTAATAGAGCCGATAACAACCACCCAAATCTATCGTGGCGCAGTGCCATTTATTGTGATTCAGGTAGTAATGATCGCGTTGGTGATGAGCTTTCCGGAGCTGGTTACCGGCAACCTGGATAAAAAGGTCGAAGTCGACCTTGACACCATCGAGTTGGTCGCCGAACCCATCGACTATGGCGGGGAAAGCGACGAACAAAAGGATGAAGCCTTTGATCCAACGGAGTTTCTTTTGCAGGAAATTCAGGAAGATCAATAGCTTCAGCCAACTTTTAAATGTACCCCTTAGGAGGATATCATGCAAAGACGACAACTACTTAAACACGCCGGGCTGGCGGGCATACTTGCTGCGGGAACCGCTCCCGCAGTTGTGCACGGTGCGGAAAAAATCCGCTGGCGACTGGCTTCCAGCTTTCCCAAAGTGCTGGATACCATCTACGGAGCGGCGGATACATTCGCCAATAAGGTCAGCGAGATGACCGGTGGGAATTTCCAGATCTCGGTACACCCGGGTGGCGAATTGATGCCCGCTTTTGGCGTGCTTGACGGCGCGCAGCAGGGCACTGTGGAATGCGCCCACACCGCGCCTTACTACTTCTTCGGCAAGGACGAAGCTTTCGCTTTTGACTGCACCATTCCCTTTGGTCTCAACGCACGTCAAACCAACGCCTGGATGTACGACGGCAACGGTCTGAAGCTCATGCGCGAGTTTTACGCCGGTTATAACATTGTCAACTTCCCCATGGGCAATACCGGCGCGCAGATGGGCGGCTGGTATCGTAAGCGCATTACGGGCCTTGACGACATCAAAGGCTTGAAGATGCGGATAGGCGGCTTCGGCGGTCGCGTGCTCGAGAAGATTGGCGGTGTGCCGCAAAACCTCCCCGGTGGTGAGGTCTACCAGGCGCTTGAGAAGGGCACCATAGACGCCACCGAATGGGTGGGTCCATACGATGACCTGAAGTTCGGCTTCTACAAGGTTGCGCCCTACTATTCCTATCCTGCCTGGTGGGAAGGTGGCCCGCAGCTTGCGCTTTTCGTCAACGATAAGGCGTATAAAAGCCTCTCAAGCGAGTATCAGGCGATTATCGAATCGGCCGCCGCCTACGCCAATGTGGAAATGCTGGCCAAGTATGATGCGCGTAATCCCAAGGCGCTCAAGGAACTGGTCGCCAACGGGGCCAAGCTCTTCCCCATGCCCAAGGATATCATGCAGGCGGCATACGAAGCCAGCAAAGAGGTCTATTCCGATCTTTCGGCATCCAACCCGAACTGGAAAAAGATCTACGCCGACTATGCGAAGTTTCGCAAGGACGCCAACGCCTGGTTCCGCTTCTCCGAAGCCGGGTTCGATAACTTCATGCAGTCGCAACGCGACCTGTAATCGGCCTTAGCCACAAACAAAAAGCCCGCTCCCGAGCGGGCTTTTTGTGCAATAAAGAATTTTGACAAGTAACGACAAGCAGTAAAAAAAAGCAGGAAGAGAGGTGCCAAAAACTAACCCTAAAGCAGTAATTGCAGGCTGGGGACACACCCAATTCGGACGCCTGGAAGATCAGGATACCGAGAGCCTGGTATTGTCCGCCGGCCGCATGGCCCTTGAACACGCCGGTTTGCCGCCTTGTGAACTGGAAGGCATCTGGCTGGGACAGTTCGAGGCCGGCCTGGATGTTGGGTCTTTTCATTCGTCGCTGGCCCTGGGGATTGACCCGGCCATGCGTTTTATTCCGGCAACCAGGTGCGAGAACGCCTGCGCATCAGGTTCGGCTGCCATCTATGCCGCGCGTAACGCCATAGCCGCCGGCGAGGTAAAAACAGCCCTGGTGATAGGGGTCGAAAAAATGACCCACCGCAGCACAAAAGAGGTGGCGGCATGTCTGGCGCGCGCCGCATATGCTAAAGAGGAAGGCAATCTGTCCTTCCCGCAGATTTTTGCGGAATTCGCAAAAGCCTATTTCGCCGAATACGGCGATTGCTCCGATGCCCTGGCGCACATAGCCGCGAAAAACCACCGCAACGCGCTCGATAATCCGCTGGCGCATATGCGCAAGGATGTGGGTTTTGCCTTTTGCAACACACTGAGTGAGAAAAACCCCGTGATCGCGGATCCGCTTCGTTTGACTGATTGCTCACTGGTTACCGATGGCGCGGCTGCGCTGGTGCTGGTCGCGGACGATATGCGCCACGCCTTTCCCCAGGCGGTGGAGTTTCGCGCCGCCGTGCAGGTAAACGACTTTTTACCCATGTCGAGGCGTAAATTGACCGATTTTGCCGGGCCGACCAAAGCAATTAAGGATGCCTGCACGGCAGCTGGAGTTGACTCGAAAGACCTGGATTTTGCCGAAGTACACGATTGTTTTACCATTGCCGAGCTGCTCATCTATGAGGCTATGGGGCTGGCGCCCAAAGGGCAAGGCAGAAAAGCGATAGATGAGGGCGTGGTTATGGCGGATGGAAGCCTACCTGTGAACCGTTCAGGTGGATTGAAAGCCAAGGGGCACCCGGTTGGCGCAACCGGCGTATCCATGCATGTGATGGCGGCCAAACAGCTTACCGGGCAGGCGGGAGATCTGCAATTACCCGGAGCTGAACTGGGGTTGGTGTTCAATATGGGTGGTTCCGCCGTCGCCAATTACGCCAGCATTCTGCAACCAGTGGCATGAATCCGACGCTCTGGCTGGAAAGGGCGGCCAGGCTGTGGCCTAAACGTCCGGCGCTGATGCGAGGCGCCGATCTGGTTCACGATTACGCTGGTTTTGCCCATACCGCCGCCTGTTTTGGCGGCGCGTTGGCGGAGATGGGGGTGAACAAGGGTGATAGAGTCGCCGTGTTTGCAGCCAATTGTTGCGAGTATCTGCCAGCGCTTTACGGCGTTTGGCATACAGGCGCGGCGGTAGTTCCAATCAACGCCAAACTTCACGCCAAAGAAGTGGCTTGGATAGTCGAAAACGCCCAGGCGAGCCATGTAGTGGCAAGCGAGAAGCTTGCGCGCGAGCTAAAGCGACAGAGCGATTGCCCGATCATCCAAATCGAACAACTGCCCCAAAGCGATCCGTTGGCGCCGCAACGCATGCATGGCGAAGATCCTGTGTGGTTGTTTTATACCTCGGGCACCACCGGACGACCCAAGGGCGTGGTGATGGCGTCGCGCAATATCGTCGCCATGACCATGTGTTATTTCGTGGATGTCGACGAGGTGAGCGCAGAGGATGCGATTTTGTACGCCGCTCCCATGTCGCATGGCGCGGGCTTGTATAACTTCATGCACCTGATGCGCGGCGCCAGGCATGTCGTGCCCACTTCCGGTGGGTTTGACGCGCAGGAGATAATCGACCTGGCTCCAAAGTTGAAAAATGTATCCATGTTCGCTGCGCCCACCATGGTGAAGCGCCTGGTTGAAGCCGCATCCTTGTGTGGTTACAAGGGAGAAGGGATAAAAACCCTGGTCTACGGGGGCGGACCGATGTACCTGGCCGATATCCAGGCGGCGTTGGCGCGCTTTGGGCCGCGCTTTGTGCAGATCTACGGTCAGGGTGAATGCCCGATGGGCATTACCGCCTTGTCGCGCGAGGTGATTGGCGAGAGCGATCACCCCAAATGGAAACAGCGCCTGCAATCGGTTGGCCGCGCCCAGTCCATGGTTGAAGTTGCGATACTGGATGACGAAAATCAGCCGATGGAGCAGGGGGAAATCGGCGAAATATGCGTGCGCGGGCAGACCGTCATGCCCGGTTATTGGAACAATCCACAGGCAAGCGCCGCCACCATTTGCGCCGGCTGGTTGCGCACCGGTGACCGGGGCAGCATGGACGAAGATGGCTTTGTCACCCTGCGTGACCGCTCTAAGGATGTGATTGTTTCAGGCGGAACCAATATCTACCCGCGTGAAATAGAGGATGCGCTTTTGCTCCACCCGGCGGTTAAAGAAGTCGCGGTGATAGGAAGACCGCACAGCGATTGGGGCGAGAGCGTGGTGGCAGTGGTGGTGACCGAAACGGTTGATGGGGCTGACGCCGCAGCGCTGGACAAGCATTGCATCGAAAATATCGCCAGATTCAAGCGCCCCAAAGACTACGTGTTTGTCGACAGCCTGCCGAAAAACAACTACGGCAAGGTGCTTAAAACAAATTTGCGTGAACGATACGGATAAAGCACGCCCCGGCTGAGCGCGGCGATGGATGGTTGAACAACCAATAGTTAAGTATTTACTTGATCCGGATCACCAGTACCTGGAAGAAATGGGGGGATAACAAACCAACACCCGACCGGCATCCAGCAGTGCGGCCACTCGCCAATTGCGCCCCGTCCCGGCATAGCGGGTGTGGAACACGTCAACCCCGGAACTTCACTTACTAAGTGTTGCCGAAGAACGCATCGGATGCGCCAGGTAGGTCGTCATTGCACCCCGGTCAGGCGGCGGTTTGACATTTTTTTAAAAAAAAATGGCCCGCCAGTAACTTTTTACGCCTTTTTGGCGAACAAGGCTGCACATCACTTTTCACACAAGAGGGTTATACCAATGTCTACTACACGCAACATTGTCCAGAAGGCAGTTGAACTGCTTACACATTCACTGCTGCCCCTTCGCGGCATGCGCGGGCTTTTTATAGGCCTGTCGCTTGTTCTCACACTCACTGCCTGTGAAGGGCAGGATCCGACTCAGGCTCTGACGGAAACACTGACGGAGAACCGTGATGCGCCGTTGCTCACGGAGCCCGCGAGTGATGAGCCCGCAGCGGATGGGCCGCCACGACTTGCGCCGCCCCAATTAACACTGGTCAGCGCAGCGCGCACCAGTTTGACGGTGGACACCGTATTTGTTGAAAGTGAGACTCCGGAACGTAAGGCGCAGTTGCGTGTAGAGCGCCTTGCTACAGACGAGCTCCTTTCCCGATTCGGTGTGAACAGCGTCCATGATATTCAGTTGGACAGCGCCTACGTTGTCAACCTGCTTGAGAAGCAAACCGGTGTGGAAACTCTCTACCAGACCACTGAAGATGGCGGACAAGTACTCATTCCCGGCCTGCGCCCCTCGACTGTGTACCGCATAACCTCGCGGAGTTGTTACCAGCAGGTAAGGGACGACGCCTGTAGCGAATACGGCATCAACGTTTACGGCGCCACCTTGCCTGATGCGCTCACTGCGGCCAGACGCACATTCACCGTCACCGGCAACTGGGACAGCGCCACAAGCCAATGGCAGGCAACCCCCGGTGCAAGCTACTACAAACTTTATCGTGAAAAACTTGCCTCGCCCGGCGCCACCGGAGACGGCGACTACCCACAACTGGCCAGGGTGGACGGCTCGGCCGTCACCTACCTCGACTCCGAAGTTGAGCAAAACGCCACCTACGTTTACAAACTTGAGCCCTGTCAAGCCATTGCAGAGCGCGAACTGGAATGCGATCCTAATGTCTACCTTGAACAAAAGGTCACCATTCGCGACACGCTTACCCAGGACACCTTCCCCAGCGCCAACATTGCCGCACAAGGCAGGCGGGGCGAAATCCTCCTCACCATCGTCAGCCTGCAAGACGAAAACCGCCCGTACTACCAACTGGAAAACTGTACCGACGGCGGACGACAGGAATGCAACGAATTGGCCAACTTTGACGAACAGGACACAGGCCAGCAACGCACTCACACCTTCAGAGACGACGGCCTTGACCCCCTTACCACCCGTTACTACCGGGCGCGCGTTTGTCGAAGCGCCGCCGCCGCCAGTTGTACCGGTTGGGCCAATGCCGAAGGCACAACCCTCGGCCAGCCTGGCGATGTTACAGATCTGAGTCTGGTTGATCGCACCCCCACCAGCCTCAAGGTGAACTGGACCTACAGAGGCCTGAGTGATTCGGATAACTACAAGGTACTCTATAAAAGAGACGACGTAGCGGATTACCTCGAAGTTCCAGTGCGCGCCGTCACCACCCCCGGCACACGTAAAGAACACAACCTGACCGGTCTGGATCCCGACACCCTGTACGACATCAAGGTGTCTCATTGCGTCGGCGCTGAATGTGGCGACAGCAACGAAATCACCGAACGCACCCTTAAAGACCTCAGCGTATACAACCCTGCAGATCTGATCGACCCGGATACCGGCGTACATCCCGATCCGGACGAACTCAACCCGCCGACAGTCACTGCGCTGGATCCGGATTCGCTCACCTTCGCCAGACCTGCGCCTGAAGGCACCGAGCACCAATACGAAATCCTGGACAGGAACGGCAATCCTGTCACATCGGGCAATACCCCGACCGACACCGATGACTTCGTCAATCCTCTGCTCTTTGATAACTCCCCCTACAAGGTGGTGAGCAGAATCTGCCAGACCGGCATAACCGAAACCAACTGCAGCAGGGATACGATACAGCTCTTCGACATAGCGCCGGGCATCATCGGCGTCAGCGGCACGGTCACCCCCAACAACCCCTTGACCGCCACCATCAATTACACCCTGCAAGCTGATGAGGGCGTTACCGGTTATCGGGTTTCCTGGAGTCCCTTCAACAACAGGGCCGATTGGAGCGCCTGGGAAAACACCTCCAGCGCCACCGGCGCCTTCCAGAATGCGCGTTACCACAACGCTTTGGATTCAGGCAGAATCAAATTCTATGTACGAGCCAAAGCCTGCGTTGGAAACAGCTGCGGCGAGATAGCCGGAGGGCTGGTAAGCGGCGAACCGGGCACATTCAACTACTCCCTCAGCGCCACGCCGAGACTCGACGACCCCACCAACCAGGCCGCCCCCTACGCTGTAGACCTGACGTGGAGTGATATGTCCGTAAACTTCTACGAAGTCTACTATTACGCACCCAACGGAGACAAAATCGTCCTGAATGCCGCAGCCACCGGTTTAAGCATGACCCACAGGCCGCTGGCGCCCGACACCACTATCCACTACAAGGTACGCGGCTGTATCACCACCAGCTACTGCACCAGTGAACTGACCGATCCCGCCACCACCCCCAATCCGGATGGCGCAACTCTTGCATTGAGCAACCCCTCCGTTAACAGCATTGACGCCGAATGGACGCTCAACGGCGACGGCGAGAGCGACAGCTTCAAAGTCTATTCACGTGTACGAGGCGCGCGCGACTTCAACCTCACCCACGAAGGAACCACCACAACCGCAGGCGACGGAACCCGCGCCTATACTCTCACCGGGCTGGCTGCCAACACCTTCTACGATGTTAGGGTCGAAGACTGCTTTAGCGGCCTGTGCAAAGCCAGCAATATCGCAAGCGAAAAAACGTTGCGTGACCTTAGCGTCTACAACCCAACCGGTGGTGAGGATCCGAATACGGGCGTGCACCCCAACCCGAATCCCAATAACCCGCCGACCGTGACTGACCTGGACGACGACCTGGTCACCTTTGCTGATCCGGCCCCGGACGGCACGGTGCACGACTTTGAAATCTTCGACAAGGATGGCGACAAGGTTGCCGATGGTTCAGGCGATGGTGGAACCCTGCCGGTAGATCCCGAACTTACCTTCGACGGCTCACCCTACAAAGTAGTGAGCAAAATCTGCGAAAGAACCGTGCCGAGCAACTGCAGCGAGCCGACAGTACAGATATTTGAACTCAATCCCGAAATGCTTACCGTTAGCGGTGTCTCCATGGCGGATACGCCTCTACACGCCAAACTGAACTACAGGTTGCGTGGCGAAGAGGGCACCACCAGCTACCGGGTCGCTTGGAGGGTAACCGGCGCCGGCCAATGGAGCGACTGGATAACAACCTCCACAAGCACCGGTCTGATTACCGGCGTACCCTACGCCGATGAGTACGACCTCAAGGCCAGAGCCTGTGTAAATGGTTGCGGCAATGAAAAAGAAGCCGATGTAGACGGTGTCGCCGTGCCCGCATACAACCTGACCGGCAGCGTCAGGGTAGTGGATAGCAGCAGCGCCAATCCCTATGCGATTGACCTGACCTGGGACAACATGAATGTCACCTACTATCAGCTCTATCTGTATCAGGACGCTGTCTCGACTGACAAGACAACCATACTCAACCGCCATACCGGCGGCGTCGCCCACACATATCCCAATGCTGCTCCATCCACAAGCTACCGCTTTGCGGTGCGTGGATGCGACAGTAGCGATGTCTGCGGTGCGGAAGTAGAAGCCACGATCACCACGCCACACATAGGCGGAGCAACTGATCTTGCGTTGGGCAATCCCACCACCAACAGTCTGGTGGCTTCCTGGTCAGTTGCCGGCGGCGAAAACAGCACCCGCTATAGAATTTCCTATCGCCCCGCATCGGGCGGTTCATGGCAACTGGCTGCTGAACGGAACGTGAACACCGCGCCCGGCGCAACTCGCTCCCATACGCTTACCGGTCTCCAGAACTTCACGCTTTACGAAGCCCAAGTGGAAGACTGCTTTGCGGACGGCGTGTGCAAAACCAGCAACATCGACAGAGAAAGAACGCTGCTGAATGTAGCTGTATTCAACCCGACCAATCCGAACCCTCCGGGCGCCGATGTAGACGACACCACGGACGCCAGACCCGTCAACCCGCCGACTGTAGACGACCTAGACAGGG
>Ga0209562_1000302_pt1 | contig 18159 bp, 18 predicted proteins | sample WorMetvacBELIZE2_FD_187399 | JGI IMG/M metagenome (GOLD analysis project Ga0209562, IMG submission 187399) | Marine gutless worms symbiont microbial communities from Max Planck institute for Marine Microbiology, Germany - Olavius vacuus BELIZE.2... | ecosystem: Host-associated > Annelida >... | reverse complement strand
GGCAGCCTGTTAGCCCATTCCTGCAACATCATGATACATGGTCACACGCATCGTCCGGGTTACCATCAACACAATTTCGATGGCAAGGATGCTGAACGCTGGGTGCTGGCAGATTGGCGGGAGAACGCTGATTCTACAGCCAGTGGTGAGTACTTGTCGCTGCACGATGGAAAGCTTGAACGCCAGGCTATATGCTCATAACAAGCCTTCAGAAGTACAGCTCCAGACAATGGTGCGTGCAACGACTATCCAGCAGATACTCTAGGGAAACGCTGATTTATTTTGCGAGCGGAACGAAAGGCAAGGCGCACGGAGCGCAGAAAACGAGATATATCATGCGGGTAGGCGAGCTTTCGAGCACCGCGCAACGCAGTATTTCGCCCGCGCAGGGAACAAATCAGTGTTTCCTTAGTCGTTTGCTGTCTTGCCAGACGCCTGAAAGAGGCCACGGGCGCAAGCGAACAGATGTACGGTCGCCAGCGCCAGCGCACCGGCAATGATACCCAACATCAGACTCAACCCCAGAGCAATTAATCCTTGCGTGAGCGAACTACCTGCAACCAGATACGCTTGCAGCGCATGCAGAAGAGGTAATTCGTGCAACAAAATACCCCCACCAACCAAAAACATGGCAATGGTGCCAATCCACGACAACGTACGCATCAATAGCGGCGCGAAAGATAACAAAGCCTCGCCAAGCCACAGCTTGCCTCCTGCCAATGTCGACCCGGGAGCGCTGCCAGCCTGCACCAGATAGACGCCCAGATCATCCAGCTTGACGATCATTGCCACCAGTCCATAAACACCGATAGTCATAAAAAGTGCAATCGCAACGACCACTGCAGCCCGGATCATAAAGCTCTCGTCCTGCACCATGCCTAGCGTAACCACAATAATTTCGGCAGACAAAATAAGGTCAGTGCGGATAGCTCCACGAATACGCCGCCGCTCAAGTAAAAGCAGATCACTCTTTGTTATCGCAGCGCTTGTATCAGGTTTGGCTACCTGAACCTCGGCTGAGTTGGCAGGCTGGCTGTCACTTACCCTTCCGTCGACCTGGGCGTCTTGCCTGCGACGCCTTGATCGCCAAAGTTCCCCGGCAATTTTCTCGAAACCTTCAAAACATAAAAACAAACCACCAGCCACCAATACAGGAGCGATCAACCAGGGCATAAATACGCTGACCAACAAGGCAGAGGGTACAAGAATCGCCTTGTTAAGCAACGAACCCTTGGCTACAGCCCAAACAACCGGTAATTCACGCTCTGCCCTTATGCCTGAGAGCTGACCAGCATTCACCGCCAAATCGTCGCTCAACATGCCCGCGGTTTTTTGGGCTGCCGCCTTGGTCATTAGAGCTACATCGTCAAGTACAGCGACAATGTCGTCAAGTAGAACAAGCAAACTCGCACCGGCCATGGCAGACACTCCGTCGTTCAGCTACACAAAACAAAAGGTCCCTCGCAGGAAGCACGGCGCGGTCATGGGAGAACCAGCTCAAAATGTGCCACCGCAGTAACGCAATGCTCTTACGCAATCAGGATACCAGGATACTCAACATACGCCTTAAAGGCTCTGCCGCACCCCACAGCAACTGGTCACCGCAGGTAAACGCAGCCAGATAATCATCCCCCATTGCCAGTTTGTGCAAACGACCAACCGGCACCCTCAAGCTTCCACTCACTGCCGCTGGAGTAAGGAACTCCTCGCTCGCCTGACGTTCATTCGGCACCACTTCAACCCAATCGTTAGCCTTGGCAAGCATTTGCTCGACATCTGCTAATGGCGCATCCTTATTTAACTTGATTGTTAACCCCTGCGCGTGGCAGCGCATAGAGCCAACCCGCACGCACAGTCCATCGACCGGAATACTGCCAGGAGTCCTGAAAGCTGGCAGACCTAGAATCTTGTTGCATTCAGCGCCACCTTTCCACTCCTCTTTTGACTGACCGCTTTCTGCCGTCTCATCAATCCAGGGAATCAAACTACCCGCCAGCGGAACGCCACGAAAGCACCGGGAGGGTAAATCAGGTGCGTGCAAGGCTGCCGTTACCTGCTGATCAATATCCAGAATTGCGGCGCCCGTATTAACCAACAGCTCTGACGCACTGTCGTGAATAAACCCCATTTGCGAGATCAACTCGCGCATGTTTTGCGCTCCGGCGCCAGAAGCTGCCTGATAGGTCATTGCTGACACCCATTCCACCAGCTTGTGCTGAAACAATCCACCAATAGCCATCAACATCAACGACACCGTACAGTTTCCGCCGATCCAATTGTTGACTCCCCGCGCCAGCGCCGCATCAATTACGTCCCGATTAACAGGATCAAGTACAATCACTGCATCATCTTGCATGCGCAGAGCCGAGGCAGCGTCTACCCAGTGTCCTCGCCAGCCAGCCGCTCGCAGCCGGGGAAAAATCTTTTTCGAGTAATCACCGCCTTGACAACTAACGATAATTTCCATCTTTTGCAAGGCCGCCAGGTCGTGGGCATCTTGCAAGATTCCATAATCCTGGTCATCTATTGCCGGAGCCTTGCCGCCAGCATCAGAAGTAGAAAAGAACACCGGCTCTATTGCCCTGAAGTCGCCTTCTTCCAGCATGCGCTGAATCAAAACCGAACCAACCATACCGCGCCAACCGACCAGAGCTACCGTTCTCATCAAAACCCCTTTATTCGCCTCAAACGCAACATCGTACAGATCCACACGACCGATATAAAAAGCATTGCCGCGCAATGAAATTCAGGCCATAATACCGGGTTTGTAGCCAACGGAGAAGTCCATATCATCATTATCAGGCAACTCATTGGCTTGTAACTTGTAACGGATAAAGCGACCCGCCGACCCGCTTAATCTGCTCAGCAACCTACCCATACGGGTAGTCACGCCCTACCCCTTAGGTGGTGGAAGTTATACCAGTCAGGGGGATGGATTGATATTTACTCAAGATATAGGATGCGCCCTGCGTACGCTGCAGTCGAAAGCAGGAATCGGCTTAATCCCCAACACCTCAGGAGGATACTGACCATGGCAAAAAAAATGCACCCAACCCCAATGCTTGACGCACTTGAGGATGGTCCCTGGCCTAGTTTTATCACCGGCATCAAGCGGCTTGCCAATGACAACGACATGGCTGTCGACCTGCTCGGACAACTCGAGGAATCCTACAAGACACGCAAAGGTTACTGGAAAGGTGGAACGGTCGGCGTCTTTGGCTATGGTGGAGGAGTCATTCCACGCTTCACCGAACTAAAGGATGAAAAAGACAAGCCGATTTATGAAGACGCGGCCGAGTTTCACACTTTACGCGTCATGCCGCCTCCTGGCATGCACTACGACACTGACACCCTGCGCAAGATGGCCGACATTTGGGAGCGCCACGGTTCAGGCCTGATAGCCTTTCATGGTCAATCCGGCGACATTATGTTTCAAGGTTGCTCCACGGATAACGTACAAAAAGCCTTTGACGAAATAAACGAAATCGGCTTCGACCTGGGCGGTGCAGGCCCGGCTGTACGCACCTCCATGTCCTGTGTTGGCGCCGCTCGCTGCGAACAGTCCTGCTACAACGAAGCCAAAGCTCATCGCGCCGTCATTAACACCTTCCTTGACGACATACATCGTCCTTCGTTGCCCTATAAGTTCAAGTTCAAATTTTCCGGCTGCGCCAACGACTGCATGAACTCGATCCAGCGCGCCGATATGGCAGTTATAGGCACCTGGCGTGACAACATGCAAACCGACGAAGAGCTGGCGCGCAATTACTTCGCCGAACACGGCATGACCGACCTGGTCAATGACGTGGTATCCCGCTGCCCAACCAAGGCCATACAGGTTAAGGAGGTTGGCGAGGTTAAACAGGGTGACAGCATATCGTCAGTCAAGCTGTCTGACACACACGCCCTCGAAATCGAGAACCGTGACTGCGTGCGCTGCATGCACTGCATCAACGTTATCACAGGCGGTCTCGCTCCTGGCAAGGACAAGGGAGCCACAATATTGATAGGTGGCAAACGGACTCTCAAAATCGGTGACCTGATGGGCACGGTTGTTGTCCCGTTCATGAAGCTCGACACCGACGAAGACCTGGAAAAGCTGGTCGACCTGAGCCAGCGTATTATTGACTTCTTTGCTGAAAATGCGCTGGAGCACGAACGAACGGGCGAGATGATTGAGCGCATTGGATTAGTCACCTTCCTTGAAGCTATGGATCTTCCTGTTGATGCCAACATGGTGAATTCACCTCGTATGAACCCATACGTACGCACCGACGGCTGGGAAGAGGAAGTGCAAAAAAACAAACAGCAAAAAGCTGCTGCCTGATCGTTCAAGGAGGCCATTAGATATGCAACAACAAGCCATGAGAAAACCCGTCGAGTGTGGAGTTCCTGACAGCACTCAGTTTATGCACCCGCTGATGGTAAAAAACCTTGGTCAATGGAAGCGCCATGATCGTCCCAGACCTGGCGTATTGCACCACGTATCGCACAGCGGCGACCAGATTTGGTCCGTACGCGCTGGCACACAACGCCAGATGGACGTATACACCATTCGCAAACTTTGTGATATCGCAGACGAATACGCAGAGAGCCGGGTACGTTTCACCATCCGTTCAAACATAGAATTCATGGTCAGCGACGAAGCAAAAGTCAAACCATTGATCGAAAAACTGGAAGCAGAAGGCTTTCCGGTAGGCGGCACGGGCAACTCGGTTTCCATGATTGCCCACACCCAGGGTTGGCTGCACTGCGATATTCCCGGCACCGACGCTTCTGGAGTGGTCAAATCGCTGATGGATGAATTGATCGACGAATTCAAGCACGAGGAAATGCCCAACCGGGTACATCTATCCACCTCTTGCTGTGAAATTAACTGTGGTGGCCAGGCAGATATTGCCATCATCATTCAACACACCAAGCCGCCAACAATCGACCACGACCAGGTCGCCAACGTCTGCGAGCGTCCCTCGGTGGTTGCGCGTTGCCCGGTGGCGGCAATTCGTCCTGCCCTGATCAACGGTAAACCATCACTCGAAGTTGACGAAGCCAAGTGTATTTGTTGCGGAGCCTGTTACCCACCATGCCCACCCATGCAAATCAACGACCCCGAGCATTCCAAGCTGGCAATCTGGGTAGGTGGTAAAAACTCAAACGCTCGCGGCAAGCCAACCTTTATGAAAATGGTTGCCGCCGGCATCCCAAACAACCCGAATCGCTGGCCGGAAGCTGCGGCTATCGTTAAGCAGATTCTGTACGTCTACAAGAGCGACGCCCGTTCCTGGGAGCGTCTTTCCGACTGGGTTGACCGTATTGGCTGGCCGCGCTTCTTTGAAAAATGCGATCTGCCATTCACCAAATACCTGATCGACGACTGGCGCGGATCGCGAGCCAATCTCAACGCTTCGACCCATATTCGTTTCTAATTGTTTCAGGAAATCCAGATGAAGATCGGCATACTGGTCAACGAAGGACCATATCAACATCAGGCAGCAGATTCGGCCTACCTGTTTGCCAAGGCCGCTATTGCCAGGGGGCATACCGTCAACCGCGTCTTCTTTTACAACGACGGCGTCAACAACTCCAGCAATCTTACCGAGCCACCACAGGACGACCGCAATATTGTTACCCGCTGGTCACAACTTGCCGAAGATCACAAGGTGGACCTGGTTGTTTGCGTAGCTGCGGCATTACGTCGTGGCATACGCGACGACAACCTTGCGCCCGGCTTCCGTATTTCAGGCCTCGGGCAGCTGGTAGAGGCTGGAATAGAAGCCGATAGATTAATAACCTTTGGCGACTGAGGAGAAGAACATGAGCGAAGAAGAAAGCATGAAAAAATTCATGTTCGTAAACAGAAAGGCGCCCTACGGCACGATCTATGCGCTTGAGTCCCTGGAAGTGGTATTAATTACAGCCGCCTTCGACCAGGACGTATCGCTGGCCTTTCTTGGCGACGGCGTTTATCAGTTGAAAAAGAATCAACAGACCAAAGGCATAGAAACCAAGAACTTCTCGCCAACATTCCGCGCCCTTGATGGTTACGATATTGAAAAGCTGTACGTTGAAAAAGAGGCCCTGCAAGCTCGCGGCCTGAGTGAAGAAGATCTGTTGGTTGACGTTACTGTTCTGGATCAGGCCGCCATGGGCAAGTTGATGGATGAACAGGATGTCGTACTAAGTTTTTAGGAGGCGCAAGCATGTTGCATATCGTCAATAAATCACCGCTTGAGCGCAACAGTCTGGCGGACTGTCTGGAGACGGCTACGCCCGGATCGCTGCTGCTAATCGAAGACGCTGTTTATGCAGCCACCAGGGAACATGCCAGCGCGAGCCTAATTGAATCAGCCATTAGCAACGGACACAAGGTATATGTCCTGCAGCCGGATCTGGAAGCCCGTGGAATGGCTGAACGCGCCATGGAAGGCGTTAGTCTGGTTGACTACGAGGGTTTTGTCGACCTTGTCGCGGCTGAACCGGTCTGCCATAGTTGGTTATAGAAGGGTCGGGAGAATAACTGGCGCAGTATGATAGTATTCCTTCGGCGCATTGTTCTGTGCCACAATTAGATTGGGTTAGCCTTCAGGCCACCTGCATAAAATGCCGCAACAAAGAAGACAAAAGCAACTGTTCGTTTAAAGCATCAAGTCTTCAATCTTCTGATTTTATTGGATAGTTACTATATAGAGGAGAAAAAAGTGTCTACCATCGAAGTAAATGGCAAATCATACGAAACCGATGAGGAAGGCTACCTCGTCAATCTGTCCGACTGGAGCCGTGAAATCGGCGATGCGCTGGCAGCCGGAGAAAACGTGGACATGACTGATCAGCACTGGGAAGTCGTCAATTTTCTGCGTGAATACTACGATGAATTCCAGATTGCGCCAGCCGTACGCGTGCTTACCAAGGCCATCGGCAAAAAACTTGGCGCAGACAAGGGAAACAGCCAATATCTTTACGAACTGTTTCCCTACGGCCCAGCCAAACAGGCATGCAAGATCGCCGGTCTTCCCAAGCCTACTGGTTGCGTCTAACCCGCGGCCTGCCAACTAGCCTGGCGCCTGCGCCAAGACCAATGACGCTATTGCTCGTGTGCAGGCGCAGCCAGGCTGACTATCATAGGGACTTGTCGTAGCCGCGCTCATGGCAACCGTTCTGACCGTCATATTTTATCTGGCCTTTGCCGTGTTTGTGGTTGGCGTAGCCCTGAAGGTGGTGAGCTACGCCAGGACGCCCGCGCCCCTTATAATTCCAACCACCCCGGCGCCACGGACAACTGGCGGCGTCGTGTGGCGCATGGCGCGCGAAGTGCTTTTTTTCGAAAGCCTGTTTAAAAGCAACCTGTGGTTATGGGCCTGCGGAATCATATTTCACTTTGGTCTGCTGCTGGTTGCCCTGCGCCATTTGCGCTATTTTATCCAACCCGTACCTGAAATAATCGTTTTTATACAACCTTTTGGCGTCTATGGTGGCATGGCAATGGCCGCCGGGCTTCTGGGCTTGTGGGTACGGCGCATATTTGTTGAACGTATCCGCTATATATCAACTCCATCTGATCATTTGATGCTGGCCTTGCTGCTCGTTATTGCCATTACGGGGTTAGTAATGAAATACGTAGCGCACACTGATATCGTGGCGGTAAAGAACTACTTCATCGGCCTGATAAATTTTGCTCCACAACAATTACCGCTTGACCCTCCACTGCTCGTTCACCTTTCACTTGCAGCCTTGTTGTTGATCATATTCCCGTTCAGCAAATTACTGCACGCGCCGGGATTCTTTTTCAGCCCAACCCGCAACCAGGCTGATAACCCGCGTGAAGCCAGGCATCTATCCTCCTGGGCAGCGCAATCTGACAATAACGCATCGGCTGATTCCGGTTCCGACTCGTCGGTATCTCAGCCTGCCAGTTAAACCAGTCGCACCAGGGATAGCAGGGATAGATTTTCGAAACAACCAGGAGAAACAATGGCTGAAACGGTTGAGGAAAACAAGGGTACGGAAACACCAGTGGCGGCAAAAGCCCCAAATCCTGCTCCTAAAAAGTTGGAGGCGCCGCACCTACGTCCCTACGAAAGCGTCATCAATCTCCATCTTGATGCCATGAAGGGCGTGAAGCCCTATTTAGCCGACGAAAAAATTCAGTCCAATCTTGGCTTCCCCGCCCAACCACAAGAAGAAAACTGGCAGGAAACACACGACAAGGTAATCGCCAAAATGGGCGAAATGCTTGGCAAGTATCGCTCGCTACGGGTGTTTATGGACGCCTGCGTACACTGCGGCGCCTGTACAGACAAATGTCATTATTTCATTGGTACGCATGATCCGAAAAACATGCCCATCGCGCGCCAGGAGTTAATGCGTAGCGTATATCGCCGCTATTTCACGGCGGCCGGCAAATATTTTCCCTGGCTGGTAGGCGCCCGCAATCTGACGCCGGAAGTTCTCGATGAATGGTATAGCTATTACCACCAGTGTTCAGAATGCCGCCGCTGTTCGGTGTTTTGTCCCTATGGTATTGATACGGCTGAAATAACCATGGCCGGACGTGAAATACTGGCCAGTGTCGGTTATGGGCAAAAGTACGCCAACGAAATCATTGGCAAGGTGCACAAAATTGGCAACAACCTCGGTTTACCCGGCCCGGCCTTACAGGACACGCTGGAAGGTCTGGAGGAAGACGTCAAGGACGAAACCGGAATCGACGTGCGTTACCCTCTTGATGAACAAGGGGCCGAAGTGCTGTTGATCACGCCTTCCGCCGACTTTTTCGCCGAACCGCACATTGAAAGCCTGATCGGCTACGGCAAGGTTTTTCATGCCGTCGGACAAAGCTGGACATTGTGCTCAATGGCGTCAGAAGCGGCTAATTTCGGCATGTTTATCGGCAATTACGAGCAAATGCGCAAAGTCGCCCTGCGTATTCGTCAAGCCGCTCTGGATCTGGGAGTCAAACGCATTGTCGTCGGTGAGTGCGGCCATGCCTGGCGGGTAGCCTACAGCTTCTGGAATACGCTGGCCGGTATCGGCGCTGGCGGCAAGGATCCATTCGCTCTTGAGCTGCAAAACCAGCTGGATCTGAAATACAAGCAGCCGACCCATATCTGTGAATACACCTGGGATCTGATCCAGCAGGGACGACTCAAGTTTGACAAAGAGAAAAACGACCACCGTGTAATAACCTTTCACGACTCGTGTAACGTGGCGCGTGGCTCCAGCATGGGTGACACACCGGATGGACAGTTTGAAATACCGCGCAATATCATCAAGTCAGTAGCCAACAACTTTGTCGAAATGGCGCCCAACACCGTTCGTGAACGCACCTTTTGTTGTGGCGGCGGCGGCGGCATTCTCACCGACGACCTGATGGAATTGCGCGTCAAGGGAGCCTTGCCACGCATGGAAGCGCTACAAAAAGTTGCTGACGAGCATGGCGTCAACTTCATGGCCTGCATTTGTGCCATTTGCAAGGCGCAGTTTTCAAAAGTTTTGCCTTATTACGGTTTTGGTATGGGCGTAGTCGGCGGAGTACACCAACTGGTCAGCACGGCGATTAACCTCGGCAACGAACATTAATCTTTCAGGGAGACAACACAATGTCTACAGCGGCGCAACAAACTACAACCCGGACACTCAACTTTCGTCGTTACAAGGAAGGTGATACCAGCATCGCTAACCTGCATAACAAGATCTTTCAGGCCAGTTACTCACACAAATGCCCGACCTATATCCAGTCTACGCCGCCTTGCCAGGGTTCCTGCCCGGCTGGCGAGGATATTCGCTCCTACCTGCAAATCGTCCGCGGCATTGAAAAACCTCCCCTGGGAGAAGACGGCAAACCGAGCATGAGTTGGCAGGAATTTGCCTGGCGTCGCCTTACCGAAGCCAACCCTTTTCCGGCAGTTATGGGGCGCGTTTGCCCGGCGCCGTGTGAATCAGGCTGCAACCGCAACGAAGTCGAAGATCACGTTGGCATTAACTCGGTCGAACACTATCTTGGCAACCACGCTATTGAGCAAGGCTGGCAATATGAAAAGCCGTCCACCAAAACAGGCAAGAAAATTGCCGTCATTGGCGGCGGACCGGCTGGCCTGTCGTGTGCCTATCAACTGGCGAAAAACGGCCACTCGGTAACCGTTTTTGACGATCATGCAGAGTTGGGCGGCATGATGCGTTACGGCATCCCCGGCTTCCGCACGCCACGCGACATTCTGGATGCCGAAATTCAGCGAATTATCGACCTGGGCATTGAAACGCGGCTTGGTTGCCGCGTCGGCAAGGATATCACTCAACAAGAACTGGACAGCAACTATGATGCAGTCTTCCTCGGCATGGGTGCCCAGGCTGGTCGTGCCCTGCCAGTACTGGAAGGCGACGGCAATGCCCCCAATGTTGTTACAGCCACGGCATTTTTGAAAGCCTACAATGACGGCCGCCTCCAGCACGTTGGAAGAAATGTCGTCGTGGTCGGTGGTGGCGACACCTCTGTCGACGTTGCTACCGTCGCGCGCCGTCTGGGTCACATTGAACACTCGCACCCCACCGACATGGAAGAAGCAATTGCTGGCCGTATGGCGCACGACGTAGCCAAGGTATCGCAACGTGGCGGCGCCCATGTGGTGCTTACCTCCGTCTTCCCTATCGATCAAATGATGGCCAACAAGCACGAAATACAACAGGCCCAGGCGGAAGACATTCAGATCATGGGTGGCTGGATGCCGGTTAGCGTCGTCAAGGGCGCTAACGGCCGCGCCACCGCGTTGCGTGTAGCGCAGTGCGAAGCCAAAATGAGCGGCGGCAAACTCGAAATCAACAAAATTGATGGCACTGAAAAAGACCTGGTTGCCGACCTCATTGTCTCGGCAGTGGGTCAGGCGATTGATTTCAGCGGCCTTGAAGAATACGACAACGGCAACGGCGCCATCAGCACAGACAAAAACTATCAGGTACAAGGCAAAGCTGGCGTCTATGCAGGTGGAGACGCCATACGTCCACACCTGCTCACCACCGCCATCGGACACGGCGCTATTGCGGCCGACGGCATTGAAGGCCACCTGAATGGTGAAGAGCCAGAAAAGCGCCCGAAGATAGACGTGCACACCTTTGACCTGAAGCGCAAAATGCTCGAAAGCGGATACTCGCTTAGCGAAAGCAGCGAAGCTACCCGTGGCACCGACAAGATGAATATTGGCATTCACAATTACGACAACCGTTCCGAGCGCTATGTAATACCGCACGAAGATCTCTTTCTCGGCCATTTTAACTACGAAGAACGCAACAAGCGCCAGGTAACCACCTTGAGTAAAGATGAGGCGTTGGGCAACTTCCAGGAACGCTTATCCACGCTCTCGGAGGAAGAAGCCGTCGCTGAAGCTGGCCGCTGCATGAGTTGCGGCATGTGTTTCGAATGTGATAGCTGCGTGGTTTATTGTCCGCAAGACGCCGTCAAGCGCGTGCCGAAGAAGGAATCAACCACGGGGCGCTATGTTTACACCGACTACACGCGTTGCATAGGTTGCCATATTTGTCACGACGTCTGCCCGACCGGCTATATACAAATGGGTCTGGGCGAATAAAGCCGGCCAGCCTGGGGGCTTCCTTCATGCAGAAAACACCTTTGCAACCACCACGACCGAGGCCTGGCGCCGCCGTGCAGCTTGTCGGCGGACTTATCATAGCCACTATTGCCATGCTCCCTGCCACACAACCTGTCCGAGCTGAAGGGAATAGCGCCCCGGTCGTCAATATAGCCTACCCCGGCAAGTGTATTGCGCCAACCGAAAAAATCAGGCGAGACCACTCACGCATGCTTGACCACCAACGTGATCGCACCATGTATCTGGGCATACGCAATGAACCGGCCAGCCTGAAGGAATGCGTAAACTGTCACGCCGACAAAAGCACCAATACAGTGCTGGGAAAAGATGGTTTCTGCCAATCGTGCCACGTCTATGCGGCCGTGCAGCCCGACTGCTTCCAGTGCCACTCCGCAAAGCGCATGCCATCCTGGAAACATTCGCCCATTGCTGGCGCAGGTAAAGCGCCTGCCGGTACGATGACGCATCTGGTCAGCGAGGATAAACGATGAAAACTTGCCCACCAGACAACAGTCATAATCGTCACGCCGTCTTGCCAGAGGGCAGTTCAGCCTCTACCGCCAGGCGCGCTTTTCTGGGCGCTGCCGCTGCCGGCGCCATGATAGCGCCTGGACTTTTCCTGATCCGTACAGTCAGCGCCAAACAGCCATCTGGCGGTGTTTCCAGTTCAGTCCGCTGGGGCATGTTGGTCGACACAACTCGTTGCGCGAGTGATTGTAACGCCTGTGTGCAAGCGTGTAACGACGAAAACGCCCTGCATTCATCCATAGCGCTGTCGCAACGTCCCCAGTGGATACGCAAGGTAGAGCTAAAGGCCAAAAACACAGGCCGCGAGGCGTCGTTGCCAGTCATGTGCCAGCACTGCGAAAAACCTCCCTGCGTGGATGTTTGCCCGACCGGCGCTTCCTTTAAACGTCCTGACGGCATAGTTCTGGTAGACCGTCACACCTGCATTGGCTGTCGCTACTGCATGATGGCCTGTCCGTACAAGGCGCGCTCATTCGTGCACGAGGATCTACACGATCAAAACCCGGAGGTGCCACGCGGCAAGGGATGCGTTGAAAGCTGCACCTTTTGTGTTCATCGCGTAGACAAGGGCCAAACGCCAGCGTGTGTCGAAGCCTGCGCCGCCAAAGGTAAAAACGCCCTTCTTTTCGGCGACCTGAACGACAACGGCAGCGCAATCAGCAAAGCCGTCAAAGCAGCCCACACGCGACAGATTCGCGCTGATCTTGAGCTTAATCCCGGCGTGCGTTATCGAGGAATCTAAGCAATATGTCCATGCAAAACTTCAAACTCCTGGAGTCACGCTTCTTTTACCTGCTCGTTGCCCTCGGCGCTCTATTGACGCTTGTCAGCCTCGGCGCCGCCCACTATATGGAAGTCGAAGGACACGTGGTTACCGGCATGAACAACCAGGTTGTTTGGGGCATACCGCACGTTTTTGCCATTTTCATGATAGTCGCCGCCTCAGGCGTACTAAACGTTGCCTCAATCGGTTCCGTATTCGGCAAACAAATGTATAAACCGCGCGCGCCGCTCTCCGGCTTGCTGGCGCTAACCTTGTTGACAGGCGGCTTGATGGTATTGATGCTCGACCTGGGACGGCCAGATCGGGTCATCATTGCCGCCACCTACTATAACTTCACCTCGGTATTTGCCTGGAATGTCTTCCTTTATTCCGGCTTTTTTGCCATCGTCGGCTTTTACCTCTGGTGCCTGATGGATCCGGCCATGAAGAGCTGGAGCAAAAATGCCGCCATTTTTGCCCTGATCTGGCGCTTTATCCTCACCACCGGCACAGGCTCCATTTTCGGCTTTCTGGTCGCCAGACAAGCCTACCAGTCTGCCATTCTGGCGCCAATGTTTATCGTTCTCTCCTTTGCCTGGGGGCTAGCCATATTCCTGCTGGCGCAAGCGTGCATGTACGCCTGGAACGGCATCAAGACGCAGCAAGTTATCCAACAACGCCTGCTGCGCTTGTTGGGCGTTTTTATAGCTGCCGGTTTGTTTTTTGTCCTCATTTTCCACATCACAAACCTCTACTACGCACGGCAAACTGCCTTTGAATACTTTATCCTCGCCAACGGCAACCCCCTGCCACTTATATTCTGGGCGGGCTACGTACTGTTGGGTGGCGTGCTACCCCTACTGCTAATTTATCTTGGCAAGGCGAGTGTCTTCAATAGCATTCTGGTGGCCAGCGCGACCATTATCGGCGCTTTCGCGCACCTGTATGTCTTCATAATCGGTGGGCAAAGCTTTCCGCTTGATATCTTCCCGGGTTATACGGCGAGCAGCTCTTTTGCTGACGGAACTGTTAGCCACTACACCCCCAGCCTGCCGGAGTTTTTACTCGGTATGGGCGGCCTGGCGCTCGCCTTTACGGCCACGACAATAGGTGTTCGCGTACTGCGCTTCCTGCCGCAGGATGACCTGAAAATGCTGCCGAAAACAACCTGACAAATCACTCTGGCATGGGCTTAACAGCAAACACACAGTAAGTCACGATGCTGGAAGAACACCCCTTCGCCCCCATCATTCGCACGCTTGGCAAAGGCAGGCACGGCTCGCGCGCCTTGAGCATGGAAGAAGCCGGCCAAGCCATGCGTATGATTTTGCGAGGCGAGGCGCTACCCATGCAAATCGGCGCATTTTTGATGCTACTGCGCGTCAAGGAAGAAACCGCCGAAGAGCTTGCCGGTTTCGTCCGCGCTATACAGCAACATAACCCACCGCCAGCCAACCTCCCCACCCCGCAACTCGACTGGCCAGCCTACGCCGGAAAACGTCGGCAACTACCCTGGTTTTTACTTGCCGCCTTGTTGCTGGCGCAAAACAAAATCTCTGTTTGCATGCATGGCACGGGCGGTTTCGACCCGTCCCGCGTCTTCGTGCCGCAGGCGCTCAAGGCGTTGGGCATTGGCGAAGCCAATTCGTTAGCCGATGCCGGACAACGCATTTTGCAGCATAATTTTACTTTTTTACGCCTTGAGCTTATCAACTCGCAGCTGGAAGAAATGCTGCAACTACGTCCCGTTTTGGGCTTACGTTCGCCAATTAACAGTTTGGCCAGAATGATTAATCCATTGGGGGCTGACGCCAGCATGATAGGAATCTTTCACCCCGGCTACCGCGACACGCACCAGGGAGCCGCTGGCTTGCTCAATTTGCCGCGTTGCGCTGTGATAAAAGGCGAAGGCGGCGAAGCAGAAAGAAATCCGGATAGCGCCTGCCTGGTTAAAAGCAGCATCAACGGCAACATGCAGGAGACCGAATGGCCTGCCTTGCTTGACAGTCGACAACTCAAGGATACAAGCATGGACAGCCAACGCCTGCTCAAGGTCTGGCGTGGCGAAACCGGCGACATCTACGGAGAGGCAGCAGTCATCGCCACCACCGCGGTCGCGCTACACGCTTTGGGCAAGGTTGATTCTCCCAGCGCCGCCGACAAGCTGGCAAAACAGTGGTGGGACAAGCGTTCGCCGGAATTACCTGGAGCTTAGGGAAACGCTGATTTATTCTAAGAGACACTGATGCGCCTGGTCATTTCCGCTGCCCACAAGTCGTCCGGCAAAACCACGGTGTCGCTAGGTCTGGCCGCCGCTCTTGCGGCGCGCGGCTTGCGCGTACAAACCTTCAAAAAAGGGCCGGACTACATTGACCCCATCTGGCTCGCCGCCGCCTCTGGTCGCCCCTGCTATAACCTCGACCCATATCTGAGCAGCTGGCAGGAGATCACAAGCCGCTTTCAGCAGCTCTCCGCCGACGCTGACTTTGTCTTGATTGAAGCCAATAAAGGTTTGTACGATGGCCTGGCGCTCGACGGTAGCAACAGTAACGCCGCTGTCGCCGCTCGCCTGCAAGCGCCGATTATCCTGGTTCTCGACGCTCGAGGCATGACTCGCGGCATTGCGCCGCTCATTCTTGGCTATCAATCCTTCGACCCATCGGTGCATATTGCCGGAGTCATCCTCAACCAGCTAGGCGGCTCGCGTCACGAAAGCAAGTTAAGGCAGGTTATCGAACACTACACCGATGTCGCGGTTATCGGCGCCATGCACAAAGACGCTGGCATCTCGCTAACCGAGCGCCATCTGGGCCTGATCCCCGGCAACGAAATGCTCGACGCGGCAGAAAAAATTGACGCTATTGCCCAGGCTGTCGCCGCCCAGGTTGATCTTGAGCTACTACTACAATTGGCCGCGCAACCAATACCAGCCACTGCTGAGACAAAGCACATTGATCAGGCGGAGCCAACTGCTGCCCCTGCTACGCTAGATGCAGGCGCAAAAACAAAAAGCGCGCCTGGCAAAGCTCGTCAAGATATAAAAATCGCCATTGCGCGTGACCGTTCCTTTGGCTTTTACTACAGCGATGATCTGGCGGCATTACAAGCTGCGGGCGCCGAATTAATTGCCTTTGATACGTTACGCGATAAATGTCTGCCGCCGGCTGACGGCTTGATTATTGGTGGCGGATTCCCTGAGTCGTTCGCAGCCGAGCTTGCCGCCAATCAGTGTCTGAAAAGCGACATCCGCAAGCTGCTCGCCGCCGGGCTGCCAGCTTATGCCGAATGCGGCGGGCTTGTTTATCTGGCAAGAAGCCTGCGCACCATCGACGGCCAAACCCACGCCATGTGTGGCGTCATACCTGGTGACGCGGTGATGCGCGAGCATCCGACAGGTCGCGGATACGTGCACCTGGAGCCGAGCGAGCATTTTCCGTGGCCACTGGCAAGCAAAGGCGAGCCGCGATCCTCCGCCGGCGCGCCTGTAATCCGCGCGCATGAATTCCACTATTCGGATCTGGTCAACCTGCCGCAAAATTTACGCTACGCCTGGAATGTACGTCGCGGACATGGGCTGGACGGCAAACACGACGGCCTGGTCATCGCTAACCTGTTAGCCTCCTACAGTCATCTGCGCGGTACTGGCGAATGCTGTTGGGCGGAGCGCTTTGTTGATTATGTTGCGTGCCGTCGCAACGTTCGGAACGCCGCTTGAAGATTGTAAAACTGTAAAACCATGACAAACAAGCAAGACGAGAGCAATAAAAAAGGTGAAGTCTGGCTGGTGGGAGCCGGTCCGGGCGACCCTGAGCTGCTTACCCGCCGCGCCTACCGGCTCATGCAAGAAGCCGAGGTCATTCTCTATGACAATCTTATTTCAGATGAAATGCTCGCTCTCATCCCTCAAGGCACAGAGCGCATCTACGTCGGTAAGCAAAGAAACAAACACAGCATGCCGCAACGCGAGCTTAGCATGCTGATAGCCGATTTGGCGGCGCAAGGCAAGCGCGTACTACGCCTCAAAGGTGGCGACCCGTTTATCTTTGGCCGTGGGGGAGAAGAACTTGAACTGCTCGGTGAGCGCGGCATTCCCTTCAGCGTTACACCCGGCGTTACCGCGGCGTTAGGCGCGGCGGCAGCCGTCGGCATCCCCCTAACCCACCGCGACTACGCGCAATCTTGCTACTTTGTCACCGGTCATTTACAAGATGGCAGCATGAATCTTGACTGGCCGGTGCTGGCCAGACAACGCCAAACCCTCGTCATATATATGGGGCTACTGGGCATAGAGCAACTATGCCAGCAATTGATAGCGCACGGCATGCCCACATCCACTCCGGCAGCTGTTATCGAAAAGGCCACCAACCCTGGTCAACGCTTGCTGACCTCAACCCTCGACAAGCTGCCAAAAGCGGTTGTGGCAGAAGCATTGTCGCCGCCTACGTTAATTATCATCGGCGAAGTCGTGCGCCTGCACGAACAACTGGGCCAGACAGGCTAACCCGAAGATCAACCCGACAACACCCGAACGGAGAGAACCATGAACACAGTATGCGACTTAAAAAACGGCAAATGCAAACCATGCGAGGGCGGCATACCTCCACTTGACGACGAGGCAGCCGATAACATGCTGGGGCAGCTCAAGGGCTGGCAGCGTAGCGGCAACGCCATCCACAAAAGTTATGAGTTTGCCGATTACCATGCCGTCATCGCTTTCGTAAACGCCACCGCCTGGGTATCGCACCGCGAAGACCATCATCCGGATATTGAAGCGGCTTATAACCGGGTGGCAGTTTCCTACACCACGCACGCAATTAACGGACTATCAGAAAACGACTTTATCTGCGCTGCTAAAATAGACGCTCTGTTTGAGCTGTAAAACCATCCGCCGCCTTGCTGACTTGCTGACTTGAAATGCTAGCTAAACGCCTTCCACAGCGTAGCCGCTTGCATAGCCAGGACAAAGCCGAGCATCCACTTGACGAGCAGCAAGTCTGCTTCTACCTTCGCAAATCTGTTGTCGTAATTAGCAACGGCCTGTGCAGCCTTTCCAGCTTTCTCAGAGCTGGCTCCAGCTTCAATCAGCGCGTCATACACTTCGGAAATCATGGTAGTCATGCCGCCATTTTACCCCACTTGAACCACCGTCACAATCAGCCTACAGCGCCTCCACTGCTCGCAAACAGAGTTTCAGACGATGGAGGGATGATGCTAGCTAAACACCTTCCACAGTATCGCCATGCTAAAGGCGAGGTTGAAACCGAGCATCCA
>Ga0209562_1000301_pt1 | contig 18175 bp, 12 predicted proteins | sample WorMetvacBELIZE2_FD_187399 | JGI IMG/M metagenome (GOLD analysis project Ga0209562, IMG submission 187399) | Marine gutless worms symbiont microbial communities from Max Planck institute for Marine Microbiology, Germany - Olavius vacuus BELIZE.2... | ecosystem: Host-associated > Annelida >... | reverse complement strand
CCTTTGACAGCTTGACACTTGAGGCTTCTATAGCTAGTACGTAAGACCGATTTTTTGTTGCAATGAGAACGGGCCGTCGCTAATGAGAAAACTGCGCGCATTTAACTTCTTTAGCAATAAATAAATAACTAGCACACCTTTCTCTGATGAGATGATGACCTAGCTCTTTCGTAATGCCTTCAATTCCCACCATCACGTGATCAAGAACCTGCGTAAAGTGGTGCACAACAAACAACATATGATGTAGTTTTGCTGTCTTTTTGTTTTCTTCAAAATGTCTACACTGTGTTCCAAAAAAGTGACGCCAAAATTCAAATCACTATAACTACGGCACATCATATCAAAATTAATTATCCTCTTAGCAGCTTTATTTATCGCCTATCTGGCACAAACATTGCAAATTTCAACAAAATTCACCGCACAGTTTTTGAGCAACAGCTTATTAAAAATGGAACTCATAAACAGAATTTTCCAATATGGAAAATACCAATTAGCATACTTACTGCAGGAAGTGTTACGAATAATGACGTAATGTTGGTTACATTTTTGTGACGCGTTTGGTTGACGTAAAATGCAGTGGTTTTTACTTAAGAGGACGGAATACTGGTCAAAGTTTTAAGGCTGAGTAAGGGTTACAGTGCCAGAAAGTTGTTGGAGGAATTTCCTGACAAGGACTTGTCTTGTTCAGCACTGGAGCAACTTCTGCGGCAGATTGATACTACAGGGTCTGCAGACTGATTTATTTATTTAACTTGGCATAAACTTTAATTAACGTTAATTAGCAGAGTAATAGTCAGTTAATATTAAACTGTTTTACATACTAATTAATTCGGTATCTAGGTCTAAACAAAGATTTTCCTTAGAAATTTCGATAAAATTTTCAGTGAAACTTTAACTGTGATAAAATTTCATTAAAAATTTACATCTGCAATCGTAATGTCATTTACAATGACTTTATCAACTGATCACTTAGCCATATTAAGTCCACTGAGACACGCACCCTCTCAGCAATCGTTTCGCTCATCGTGGTCTCACTCTTCTGTTGTGTCTTAACTCGTAGTAACTTCACTAGCGGCTTTATCGTCGAACCCTATAATACAATGCATGTTAACCCTTTAGGTCTACCGGGCATAAATTCACACAGTAAGTCACTACGAATCAGCAAGAGTTCACTTCAAATCGGTTGTTCATAAAGTTACTTGAAACTGGTAGCATATAGATGTGGTCAAAAAGTCGTAGCTGTTTTGGAACTGAACTGTCTACAGCTGCTTAATTTAAAAGAAAAAAAAACAAAACAAGTTTTTGTCATAGTACAATCCGTGTTAAGAATCGGTTTTGTAGAATAATACTGTAGTAAGTTGTGATTTTTCTGTGTTGCTGTGTAGCTGACTGTTTCTTTTCTACGGTTTCATTTCATTTTTATACCGTTGGCATAATGCGAATATTAACGCGATCACAATTTCTATGCTAATAATTTGTACAGTGCGACTAGGTTCAGACGCAGGCTTACATAATGTAGGCTCAGAAACTGAAGCATTGCTAGGTCAGTGTACTGCACGTAAGAAAAACAGAAACACATGCTGCCCAGTCTTCTTACTGTACAAAATGTAACAAGCCGCCCGCCAGGAATTAGTGTACCAACCTTATTACCTGGCACGTGTGCCAGACATCTGGAATATTTGTCATTGGAATAGTGACAAAATATTGTCGTTATGGCGGAACTATAATGCCAGTGGCACTGAAATCGGTGCATGGCTCATCTATCGTGGTGTGTGAGTATTTTTGGGTTCTTATAATCTCATCTGATACTGACTTTTGCTTGAAACCTTGCCTGGTATTGCCGTATTATGTTACAAAGTTATTCAGTGACAGTGACAGCAACGAAATAATAAAATAACAAACAGAAGTAATAAATCATTACGCTACTTTTAGCACTTCTTTCTTTCAAAACACTGTGCTAGGCAGGTCAAAGTTAAACTGCGTGCGACAATAAGTAACGAATACGAAGTCATAATTTAAACAATCTCTTATTAGAGAGGTCTGGCTGAGACCAAGTACTGACCAGTACGATGTTGGTGAAGTAGACGACGACGATGGTTGTCGTGATGAACAGCTGACGACTCTGAAAGTGACGTCTGTCCAGAACGACAGCCAGCGAGAACGCGATGGCGCCTCGCAGTCCGCCGTACGCCATCACAAACTGGCTGATGCCATCCAGCTTGGCCACTCGGAACAGGTTCGCGAAGTGGTTCAGAACGACAATCACTAACAGCACGCAAAATAATGTGACATGCAGAAATATGAAGAAGTTTAAGACCGCAGTATCAAATTAGAAAACTTTGCTTCATTCCCACTTCTGTTCCACTTGAATTTGCATTAATGTTTTAAACACATGTTTTAAGCCATTTTAACCCCCTTTAGTAGTCTCGCAAGACAACGTGTCCTAAAAGCGCCACTAGTTGACTGTTGCAGCAGAGACACATACCAACAGCGCGATACAGCAGACAGAAGAACACCGTGAGAAGAACGAATTCCGTGTTCCAGACGTGTGTGCTTGATACGGCTGACACTCCGAGGAACATGAAGATGACGGCTTCAGCGACAGACGCCAGCATCTTCATGACGTACTTGATGGTCGTCTTCGACTTGGCAGAGATGTTCACCTCCACGTACTTACGCATTGCCACGCCGCAGAACGTGCACCTGTCAGTCGAATAACACAACGAGACAATCAGCCACAGCGCTGTAAGGCTTTTAGCTGAACTTCGTGTCTCAGAGCACTCGCGAAAACAAAACTCATCGACGTCCAGTAAGTGATTGACTTCCGAACCATTGTATTGTAATGTAATTGCATCAGGCATGAAGCCCATATGAACAGAAGAAACAGACAGACTGATCATCAACTTTCTCTTTCGTATTCGCCGCCAGTGTTCTCTTCTCTCTCGCTGTCACCTCCATAGGCCAGGGCTGTATTTGTCAGATTTTCACTGGGGGGTCAGAGTTTCGACTGGCGACTAGCGACTATAGCGGGCATGGAGGTTGCCAAATTGGTACCGTGGAATAGCTTGCTAAATTAGATCAAGTCGGTCTATATAGAGGCGTAAGCGGCGTATAGTTATACATAAATATACTGGTTTAGCAAGAAAATGGAATCGGGGGTTCTTAGGGGGGTTAGAGTCGATCCCCCAAAGAGGTTCTGCAGAACTTTCTAGGGGGGTCAGCTACCTCTTGCGGGGGGTCAAACCCCCACCCCCCGTCAAATACAGCCCTGCCATAGGCGTAGCCAGGATTTTGTCTGGGGTGCACTTTTCTCGTCGAAAAAGTTGACCTTTTTATTTTTTAGTCGTCGCCCTCAAAAGACGGTCTAAATATATTTCCAAATCTAACCCGCCCTGCAAAAAAATTTAGTAAAATTTGACTCTTGCTCTGGCTGGGGTGCACTTCGTGTCCTAGGGGTGCACTTACACATTTTCCCTGTAAATTACGCCTGAAAAAATTTTTCCACCGCCATGGGGGTGCAGGTTCACTCATTGCACCCCCTGGCTACGCCTATGGTCACCTGCGTCCACGCGGGATCGGTGGCTAATTACAGTGATCGAAATCCGTCTCAATAAACCGCAGCCCGTAGCCGTAACAATAGCCAATATACGGCTCACATTTGTGGAGGCTAGTATCTTCCTGTTATAGTTAGTTCATAGTTCATAGTGAAACACTTGTATAAAAATGACCAGCGCTTAACAAACGAGTGAAAAAATAAAAGTAGGTATAAATCAAAATCTAAAAAGTCTAAAAGTCGAGGAACGCCCGTTGAAACAAAAAAAATCCTCTAGCATGTCATAATTTGCTGCGTATTGATATTTCCAACACATTATTAATATTACTGTACTTTCAGCGCCGCGAGAGTGTTGACTGTGCGTCAAAAAGATAGCTTGCAAAAATACCGTTCTAACCCAGGTTTCTTTCGAGACTTTTTGGACTGAGTCTGGTCTTGTCTTAAGCCGGTACACATTTGGAAAAAAACGACAAATTAGTATTCAACGCACTTGTACATGTTACTAACTCTGTCACAACTCTGCCAGCTGCAGCTATACGTACGACAGAATGCCGGACAGCTCGAACATTTCGGCGACCAAGAACGCCAGATACGGCACGACAACGACGACCATTGGTTCCATGACGTGCAGGTGATGTGTGAATCGTGCCGAGAAGCTGCCAGCGACACCCATCAGAGTTCCGATCACCACAGATCCGACGACGACCACGAAGAACGACACGATGCCAAGCAGAACGTCGGCGGCGATGATGTTCTCGGCTCCGATGTCACTGAATTCGTTGAACATATGATAGAGCACCTGCAACAGGTGCGTCAAAGGTGCAACAGGTGCGTCAGTAGAGCTTCATGAGTTCATTTCACTCGACACGTACAGGTAACGGGTCATTTCGGTGCCAAGTCTTCCGAGACAATCAGTTGCACTGATTCGGACAAGGAAATTCACAACAACCAAAAATAGGCCTACATGCGCACAAAAACTACTCCCAAACAAACTGACAATACAGTTGAGAAACAGTTGAGAAAAGAATGCTAAGACAGCCAAACGAATCTATATCAGCCGGCCCTATTATTATTATTATAAGAATCGTACACGAAGTACACAATTAAAAAAGCTAGCAAACACTATAACACAATGCAAAAAAATATTAAAAAAAGAAAAAATACACAATTTAAGAACAATTAGAACATACAGCAGAAATACACACATTTATATCATTCCTATTTAAAAACACAAATGAAACAGAGACAATATTTTTCTTAATCATCATTAACTCCAATACACATAAGACCTTATTATAAAATTCTATATCACGTCACTTGTAAGAGTGAGTGTGCTAATGATTTATAAAACTGATACATACTACAGCACAGAATAGTTGTCATAATTTTTGCTCTTATCTTCTAGAATCATATCATTCGTACGCAGATGTTGTCTACTTGAGGCGAGAGATACATGCATCTCGCACCTGTCAATGTCGTGCTGTTAGGCCACATGCTAAGTTTTCCGATGATCAGGATAATTTCGAGTTATTCTTTCTGACAGAGTAAAACAGAACAACCATTACATTAGTCCGTATGTCTGTGCTACGTCTGAGAGATTGTACGTGCAATGGTGGCGTTGCGTACCACGGCGACGCCATCGTTGAGCAGCGATTCGCCGAAGACGATGATGTAGAGCAGTTGATTGACGTGGATAGAGTCGAAGACGGCGAGTACTGCGACTGGATCGACGGCAGCCAGCAGTGACGCGAAGACCAGAGCGTGTAACAGTGGCAGACAGACCGAGTCACCGAACACACCTGACTGTGCGACTCCCCACAGCGACAGACCTATCAGCAGCGTGTTCACCTGCGCGCCAATAGCGCAACACTGCCCATCTGCTCTGTAGACTGCGCTGTACTTGGACTACTTCTTTTTACAGCGAATAAAAATCGTGAAACCGGACATTTTCCCGTGGACATCCCCCCTCTATGACGTTCCCCAGTTATGTTGTCAACGGCCACGCCCCTCGTAGCCAGACGCAGTATGCCCGCCTCCTCCCCAAAGCCACACCTTAATGCTCTCACGGTCGGGAAATAAACTTCACCTAAAAACTGTGAAACCGAACTTTTTCCCGTGGACATTTCCCCCTCTATGACGTTCCCCTGGCTGACAATATTTACATGCAAAGAAGTAAGTTTCGACACCACACCGTCGAAATGCATGCCTCCGTCATAGCATTCCATTTGGTCATGACCTTGACCTTTGACCTTGACCTTTGACCTCTGAACTTGAAAACCTCTTCATTCATACCTACTCATATGATGAATATTTGTGGCAAGTTTCCTCGAAATCCCTTCACTAAGCTATTGCGTCACGCGAAATTGGTGTTATGTTAACGAAAGACGGACAGACGGACACCGTACGGCCGGCCGGACGGAATACCATAAAACATATTGCCTCCACCGTGGATTCTTCGATGATGCAGGCAAAGAAAACTTGCTAATGATATTAATTTATGGCCGTGATTATGGTAACGGTCAGGTTTGGGGTTAGGAACAGGGTTAGCGAGATTTTTACAGTTTAAATAGTGGTAGGTTATCCATGGGGAAATGTCCAGTCAAGATATTGAAGAAATTCTTCTCGGACAACGGTGATCGCTCGTTACTGAATACTCACAGTTTAACTTATTCAATGCAGTTTAATTTGATTTGATTTAATTTCATTTAATTTTGAATTAATTTAATTCGATAGTAAAGTGTCTGTACGAACTGAATAGCCTGATATGTCGACGCTGGCAAAGTCGCTATCTGCCAAGTGCTTTTGTATTTCAATATGTGATGTACGCCCGACTAGATTCGAGGAATTAAGAAGAATAGTAAAAAAAATTCAGTTATTTTTTCACGTAAATAATGCCTGTTCTGTGTAAATTTGCAAAAATCCGAAACATAAAACAAGACTACGGTGACACTCGATATTCGGATGCAGAGTGTTGCTTGATATGTTGGTGATAATACCATTGTAGCGATGATGGCGTGAAGGAGAATTGTTCCAAGCTGGTCGAAGAACGCCCTTGTCGGCATGAAGTACCCGGCTTCCATGATGATCGGCGGCAGGATGACCGTGAAGAATATATCGGTGTCGAACTCGATGATTTCATTCTGATCACTACTGAAGTACGTTATTATTCCCAGTGCAATGCCGACCACTATCAACAGGCAGCTCTCCGGACAGAGGTTTTCCAAACGTTTACTTGCATAGAAACCTGTACCATACAAAAGAGTATCATTTTCCACAGAAAAAGACATGCCAGCCAGTTTTTCGATCAGAAATACCAAAAAAACACAACAAACATGACCAGTAACGATCTTGAGCCAGCAATTTTGAGGTATACTGAAATCACAAATTACACTATCCGTCTTATAGCTGTAAGATAACGAAAATAACACTACACTGAGACGCCAGGACACAAAGCAGTCCGGTGCCAGGTCAATCCGGCGCTCGGACGACCACCCAGTCGTGAATGGAAAATGGCGACCGGCCCCGCTGCAGGTGGGTCGACCAGATCAGACAGGTCAATAACGAAATTCCACCTGTGGGTATCCAGTGGAATGCCATCAACAGTGTCCACTCAGGAGCGACGGTATACGACCCTCGCTGGCTACGCGCTGACGACGCCGACGAACTTCTAAGTAAGTAAGTAAGTATTTCTAAGGCGCAAATGAACAGTCACGATGCGCCGTGGTCCCCAACAGAAAATAGTTTCAGTTCAGTTGTCGTCTGAATTGTCGGTAGCTGATGTCCTGTTGCAAGTTGCAACTGAGATGGTAGACTGTTCCACACCCGCAGACCCACAGCAGCGAAATTCCTGCTGCCAAAGGTGGCGACAGTTTTTCGGCTAATATATACGCGTGAAAACCAAAATAAAACTTTAAAACAGTGTTGTAACCTACTTATTTCATGACGTGAACGCAGGTGTATCGTACATTGTTGCGGCTGGCTTGGAGGGGTCGGCCTCAGCTGATCAAAGTACGGTGTTGATCCACGTTGTAGTAGTGACGTCAGCTGTAGGCAAGTGGTTGTTGTGTCAGTTGGCTTAGAATGGATGTGGCAAATTTTGTTTCGTCTTCTTTTGATATATCGGAGGAAGATGAAATTGAAGACTGTTCTCACCAAACAAATAGATGTTTGCACCCTCTCAGAGGTTACAACTTAGAAGCTAGAACATGGTCTTAGTTGTATTTCATGATCTACTGTCGAGGCCTATCTCTAGCACTGTGTCTAGAGTGAGTTAGCGGTTACAACTCACTGTACACAGCCTGTCTGGAGTAAGGTAATTACACACCAGCGCATTGCATTGTTTCACGTGGTTTTGATTATTTTGAATTTTTCGGCCACGAAATCCTGGTGTTTCGTCAATATTTCGCGTTGTGCACCGTTTGCTATCAACGTGCTCACTCAAGCGTGACTCGCAGTGACCACTGACCGGCTGTTTGTACAGGGCAACGCGCTGATGTGTAGCTCACTCCAGACAGGCTGTCTACAGTGAGTTATGACCCGTTATCAGAGCACTCTGGACACAATGCTGGAGATAGGAGCACGAAAGTAGGTCATGAAATAAAACGTCTGTACATTTAGCATGGTTTCCGTTTGATCTACCTTTCTATTTTGCCCTGCTTTAATCTAGGATACTTCTACGGCGAAATAACAGCAACTGTGTCACATTGCACACTATCGTAAAAACTGTTAACAAGTTGACAAGCATATGTAAATAGGTGCTAAATTACCGATTTTGGCCAGCGTTACGAAGAGAATCCACGCGGCGACGATGAACGGCGTCTGCACGTGACTGAAGTTGAATCTGGCGACGACGTAGCGCAGTCCCACGTGGTGTATTCTCGGCGGACAACTTTCCAACGCTGCTGTCACGTTCTGATCGACGTCTTCGCTACTTTTCACCTCAGCCCTACCGGTCACTCCCGGTTCTTCGTTGGTCGCTGATATCCGCATCAACAGAGAGCCGAAGGTGACCAGGACAACCACAGTCGCTGTAGCAGAAGCCATCGCCGCGAATGGGAAGCTTTCAACGGCGGTAGACAGCGCTGTGCGTGCTTCGCTAGTGACTGGCCACGGACCGTCAACTTTCCAGTGGTCAATATCTCGGCTGTTACAATGTGCTCATGGAGCGTGACCAAAATACTCGCGCACCTGTGAATAGGCCTATTCTGTGAAGCGTCTATCGCACGCACAGCCAGGCAGTACCTTGTCCAGTCATCCATGCCGTGTCGCTCCCTGCCAATCATTCTTCCAGCAGCCTGAGTTCACCGTCCGCGCAGACGTTAAGGTCCGTGACACACGAGCCAACGTCGCTAATCACTTTGTCGGCTGACTATGTCTACCAATCTGTACAAGAAACTCATCAGGAGATGAGATAGCGAACGTGAGCTTTCTTTACGACATTGTACACGCAGTACAAAATACAATATATACTCGTGCAGAACTTACGCCACAGATCGGCGCGGTTGTGTTGAAAGTTGGAACGCAGGTTCGCCAAATTCAGTGAAATAACGCAATGTAACGGCCATAACGCCGTTCAAAGTCATTCAAGGTAACCTATTTTGGTGCCGATCGAAAGCTCATACGACTTCCCATTAGTGATTAGTACGAACTTACCTCCTATCTTGCACCGTTTCCAAGTTATGGCTGATTAATTGTCAAATTTTCGTTAGCGAGAGCGTAGTGGCTCACTTTAACGCTCTCGCTGGGGGTGATCCCCTGCCAATATCGCCATAAATGATATATCGCTAAAATTATTTGTAGCATACATTTCCGCTGCGAACCACTTTTACGCAATCTGCCCCGAAAGTTACCGAATTCGGTGAAATTAATAAGCGGCCGTTAGGGCTATTACGTCGTTCAATGTCATCCAAGGTCACCGAGTTTGGTACCAACCGAAAGCTCATAATGTGACTTCCTATTAGCTCCTATCTTGCACCGTTTCCGAGATATAGCGTTCGATAGGTCCTAAATCGCAATATTCGGCTACCCCTGTTGTGTTTAACTATACCCCGACGGAGGGGTTCCCCTGGGATGATCAACGTAAAAATTTTCCCTGGATGTCAACAGATGGCCAGCGTACCAGAAGGCGTAAAAATATTGCCGAAAATTTCAATCGGCTGAGTAGGGTGCACGAACGTTACAGACAGACGACAGACGACAGACAAACAGACAGACGGACGTTGACATAGGCCTATCGATAAAAAGCAGTATCAGTTCTAACAGCTACCACCACCGAGTTGTCTGTATGGCACAAACTATCACCGCATGAAACTGATTTTAACTCTCACAGCTAGCTGGTTTTAAGTCCTCTTTTAGCACCCGAGCAGTTGCAGTTAGTTTTACGTAGTTCTCGAACAACAGTTTCGTATTATTGTTTGTATATTTGTCTATTTCATGTTTTATTTTTAGCAAATTTTTACGTGTAACTTACTGATTTTATTACTTGTATGCACATTGTAAGCGGCCTCTTGGACCTTCTGTTGCTATCAAAGAAATTAAATTAAATATTTATGTAGCGTGCTTTTCCTTACTTTACATCACATAACTGATGGCGGAACTGTTTTTCAGTCGGTCAATTACGCTGGCTGGATGCAGGCACATAACAGCTGTCCGCGAGCCTACGTGTTGTAGTTTAAATTGCACGGCCTCACTGCTGCTGGTTGACATTGTTGTAACAAATCGGGTCGTCGGCCTTATCTGTAATAATGGCTAAAATAAATTCCATTCTGACTGCCGTTGTGATGTCCTCAGTGGGAGAGGACGACGCCCAATGAAGACAAAAGCGGACAAGGGGACGAGGGAAGGGATAAATTTTTCGCCACTTTCATGCCACGTCCTCTATGGACGAGCCTTACCGGCATGTGTTAATAAAAACAGTCAACACGCACGTCAACAGCAGTTTTTCTGTGCTCACGCAAACAGTCGTAAAAATTTCACCATCAGCTGCGAGTAATATCGACGGACAGAGCGAGTCGGTAAAATGTAAAACCTATACACGCGCGTGACTCGATGACGTAAAGCGGCCCGCACAACTGCAATAAAACTAAAATAAAAGTAGAATAAAACAAGTCCGCGTTTTTGTTTTATTGCATCCCTCCGCACAACTGCAATAAAACTAAAATAAAACAAGTCGGTAGGAGTGGCTTATGCTAATGAGCTAGGCCTATCTTTCGATGCATCGATGACTTCGAATGACTTTGCTGCAATTTTATACGATATTGAAGTAACTTTCGTGACAGAGGCGTATTGGTAGTATAGTAATGTAGGCCTACTAAAAAGTCAAATCAATGATAGGCCAGGCCAATTCCGTTCGGCCTATAGGCCTAGATCTAAACCAGAAGTTCCGAATCCGATACAGTGACTAAATGTAGGCCATAGCACGCGCGTATATGCGTGTTATTTATACGCCTATATATGTCATTCATGTAATATATGCCGTCGAACGTTTTATTTTCAATATATTTTGCGTGAATAGGCGTATATACTTCACACGCTTATTTTATAACGTTTCGATACGGCTATTTTGAAAATGTTTACGTGATTACGTCGTCGCAGATAATGACGTCACAATCGCTGGGCGGGCACGCGCCGCGACGCGACGCTGTCATTGGCTGCCAGTTTTTGCTACTTGAATAATATCTAACAGTGCTAGATATGCTACAACAATCCTGCAAGTCTTGTAGAACTCTTTTATTTTAGTTTTATTGTAGTTGTGCGAACCCCTTGTTTTATTTTACTTTTATTTTAGTTTTATTGCAGTTGTGCGGGCCGCTTAAAGCAAACTTGTCGGTTAAAAGTTCAAAACTAAAAAAAACTGGTAAAATTTCAGGAAAAAATCTTACACACGCAACAGAATTAAAACGCTGATCTTAAGACATTCTACTTATGAACCAACAACTCCACGGAAAATGTTGCTGCCTCGATTGCTACAGTCTACTAAGCATACAGGCTACACTGCATCGGACGATTATACGAACCACGTGAAAAGAACAATGAACGAAGCCAATCGGTCAGCTATCGACAGAAACTACGACCACAGCGAAGAGTCGAGATAGTGACAACATAGCAGTGAGTACATAGTTAAATGCAGCGACAAAGAGGACTGAATTGCACCAAACAAAACAAGAACGACACGACTATGATACGAGCACATATTAGTGATGCTTTGATATCAATTTTTCGATTTCGACGATATCGATACGATATTTAGCAAGTACGAAAGTAAGTAAAATGTTTTCTTACGTTTCTGCTGCAATAAAATAATGTTAACCATTCAAACTAGTGTCGACTTTTTTTATTTATCTGTGTCGTATTTATCTACGTCAAGCTATTTCAGCATCTGAAATTACTATTTAATGGCAAGTACACTGAAGTACTGCATAACATTTGGAAGTTATCATGCATGTTATCTCGTTTCGTGATGTGAAATTGAAGGCATGATGATATACTAAAAATCAACATTGAGGCGGTAATTCGATATATCAATTAGATATATCAACATTGATAACATATCGAAGCATCACTAATTCCCACAAGTTCGCTGTTCTCGACAAGCCAAGGGCAAGGACGGTGTAAGTAGGGCTTAAATGGACGGTGAGAGATGGCATCGGCATGCTTCTCCTGCACGGAAACTAATGACGCCACCGCTGACTGTATCTGTGGATCGTGGTCACATTGCAAGCCAAGCCATACAGGTCACGTTCTCCAACTAGATGTTGAAGGTCTGCCAGCTGCCAAACACATCATGAGCAGTGCCGGTGCAAGCCTGAATCAGGGCAGGAATTTTCTCTCAAATTTTCTGACGACCTTTTTTGGCCCATTACCTATCCATTTCTGCTGTAACCTTTCCTTTACACCGACATATAAGGCCTGTCACTACGAATGGGGCACTTTCACCCCATAATGGGGCCATTTTACCTCCGTGAGCCCTCCCCCGGTCGGGAGGTTTGGGGGTGGATTATGCCGGCTCTTTATCATCAGCCCTACAGTGAAGCAATAGTGTACCAGTATCCTTATCAACCACATTGTGGAGTCGTTCCCACTGACTAAACTTGTCGACGATGGTTTTCCACATTGCACCACTGCCAACACAGCTGTGTGGCACAGTCACGTGACAGTGAAAGCACTTGCAAAATGACACGCCCCATTTCAGAGACAGCACAAACAGCTGACATAAAAATCACAAGAAAATCGTAGCAAACTTGCAGTGCCCATATCATAGTCGCTACCACGGCTGAAACAGGACAACTCACAGATGACTCGAGACACAGTGAAATAAAGCGACGACAGCTGTATAATACTTGATCAGCGACTAAAATGCAAAACACTAACGCACGCGTATAATTACATATGTACAAATCAAGAAGAAACTAAACTGTAACTAAAGATTCTACAAAGACCATGAGCATAGCCAGCCAGTCTTAATTTGGGGGATTCAAACATATAATTAAGTAAAACACAAAGAACAAGATTTTTAAACAAAAAAATAAACAACTTTCAAAAAGTTTTCCCTGTGGGTTGGGCCTAGACGCTCTGGCTATGCCCACGACAAAGACATAAAAATGGCACAGTTCAAGCTGGCATCAAGTATGTTCAAAAAAAAACTTTTTGACTTTTTCTCAACGTCTAATTTAAATAAATTCAGTTTCGTGTTGACTGATATAAAATGGCAACACTACATAGAACAGAAGTAAATTCTGTATTCCTCTGCACAAAGAACACGCAACCCATCGGGCACGAAACTGTAAGTCTCTGTTCAACAGAAGAACTACGTAGGCACTTATCAGAACTTATTTGTCCCTTCGATCACATACCCTTATCATAACCCCTCCTTATCATCATAACCACACTTCTGGTAGCCAAAACATCATACATCATCAGTCTAAAACCGTGGACTGCAACAGCTGCACAGCAAGTAAACTGAACGGCTGCAATCAGTGTGAATATCGGGCGCAAAATCACAGCTAACATGACATAAACCCATTGTTACCTTACGGGCATCGGCCTTTCCAACCAATAATTTAACTGCATGCTATCACACAACATTTGGTACAATAACGTGTGCACAACAGCGACCAGATAAGCAGACAAGAAGGACTGCACAAACCTAGTCTGTGCGGAGATTAATAGCATTTGCAACACAAACATGTTTCTACTTATAAACCAACAACTCCACTGAAAATGTTGCTACATGAACTCAATTCATGCACAGTCTACTAAAGCAGGGTACACTGCGTCAGAAGATTATATACCAGAAAAAAAACAACACAGATATCACGCTGAGAGCAGATGTATTTCAAATTAAAAGATACAAATATTACATTTAGCAATATTAATTAGGAGGCATAAGTGCTGGGAGTGGGCGTAACATTTCCCACTGTTTTGATATTTAACTGCACTACAATCTTACTAATGCACACCATGCTGGGTGGGTGGTCACTGACTCAATCACTGTTGCATGCATTTGCCGTACTTTCGATTAGGCAAAAGAAAAATCCACTAATATCTGTTACGCATAAGACGTAGCATTAAAAATCCCCACGGCATATTTTGGTCTCCAATATGACAATCCACAGTACAATTATCACAGGTAAAATATCTGGCTGTTATCTGTAAGTTTCAGTTAAGACATCTGGTTTGAATACGAGGAGATAGCACCCATACAAGTATTGCTTGTCCTACACCGATCTCTCAATATACGATGGACTGAATTACGAAGCGTTTGCCGCAATGTCACTGGTACATCATGCAAATGAATTAATACGGTCACACGTACATATACACACATGCACATAAGGGACAACACCAAATGCAACTGTAATGAAATGTGTAGAAGCAATCAGATCACTGTTACGCCGTGTTCACAAGCATATCATGACTGCAGTATGAGTGTGACATGACCGTGGTTTAGTCAAGAGGCATAGATGGCTCTTTCTGACAGGATGGCTCTACCTTTCATCAGATTCTGACTTTCACAGAGGATGTAATGTAATGTAAATGCAGATTTATAAGGCACACAAAAACAGACAGTCACTACGCGCCGGAAATGACCGGATATGACCAATAAGCAACTTATGTGTAATCTATTTCGTCCCATAAGCTTTCGTTTTGTTAAGTTAAAATGGTCAATGGCATACTATAATCTTAGAGCTAACACATTGTTGTTCTCAAATTTGTTTATTTCAATAAATACTCGTCACTTTACCTAAGTCTGAACGTGGAGCTTACAGACACACCAAACAGCTGTGCACCTCACAAAGCCCGCATAACTGGTCTCCAACAGACATGTAGAAAAGTGACGGCCAGAATCGCTGCAAACATACAAGTTATTTTACTGGTCGTCTCAGCACTGTGGGTACAACTTCGATAGTCCACTCCTTTGTCATGAATGATCGGGAAAAATTAGCCATCTTTTGTATTTGTGTGATAGTTGTTATTGTGTCTGTGTGTGTGTGGATACAAACTCTTGCACTAATATCAGAGTCATACTAAAGTAGCAACACACTTGTGAACACGGCATTAACAGCCATTATGCTTCAAAGACATTGATAATAGTGCTAAATGCTTTGAGCACACACAAATGCACCTATCTACCAATACTTACAGGACACAATGGAACCAGCACACACAGCAGTGTCAGTAAAGTAGGGGCTTGAGTTACGAGTGCCAAACTGGGCTATACACTGTGTTATAAGTGGCAAAACAGTCTATACAATGACAAGTGTAGCATGTACATGAGTTATATGAGTGGCAAACCTGTCCATACACGGACACAGCAAAATGCATTCAAAAACCAAAATCTCGAGTGTGATATCGTAAGTTCAAAATCAAATGAGTGGTGCAGCACTGCACGGCAGTCTGAATGAAAAGAGCAATAAGAATATAAGAAAAGTTCACCAGTACTCTCAAAATATATTTTTAAAAACAGATGCTGATAAACATCTGCTGAAAAGCTGATGTAAAATACTCAGCTTAATGCTGATCACTTTCCTTCGCAACAACATTTATTAGTAGACGTCATACTGAAACTCATCTGTAAGTAGGAATTCTTGCACCAAAGGTCGCCATGTCTGAACTGAAAGAACCGGTGTCTTTCCATATGTACATTCACAGAATAAAATACACGTCTACATACGTATATTCAGGCGGACAAACAAAATATGCATATATCTGTATATATGTGATAAAACAACTCTTAAACACATGCATATATGCATATTCAGAGTTGTTACATACCGTACACATATTTAATACATATGGACCAAACGGGAGAAGAACCACCAGCGGACTTCAGTCAAGGCTCGTTTGCATGGGTCACACTGGCTGGATGATGGCTTCTAGTTACTGTGAATATTTTAATTAGGTGGAAACTGGTGTTACATTCATCATTACAAACACATGGATAATTGTGGATAGCGAACATTGATTAATAAGACATTATTGGTCTACAAAAGACAAAAAAGAGAGTGTGCGAAATGACTGATAATAGCAAATGAACACAATAAGTGGCAAATTCAAATTTAACCCTTCAAGAATTTCTTCTGTATCACAAAATAGTTGAGAACAACACTCTGTAATAAACGAGATGTACTTGTATACTGTTTAACAATTAAACTTTGGCACCATAACTTGCGACTCAGAGTAAACTGACCAATTTTTCAAACAAATATATAAACTCAAATGGAACACGGCAGCTGACACACAGCTCATATGAGAATAATGAAGAAATTTCAAATAAACAAAAGACCATTTAATAACTCTGTCACATTGTACAGACAACGTAAGCAGCATGGACATTTGATATATGCAAATAACTCTCAAGTCAATAACGCAAAACAAACTCAAACTTGAACTGTGTCGGTGTACCACTGGTTTAATTAGACTAACAAACCTTCTGCTTGGATAATACAGGTAAGCTGGTACCAGGTTCATAAAAGAAATCAATCAATCACCAACTGTCACCAATATCAGTCTGGTTATATTATCCAACAATTAAATCTGATTCGATTCAGCAGCTTACATAAACATACCAGTAGCCTCGACTTAGTCATATGCAAATCTAACATGACGGTTAAATGCCGAAATGGGGAATGTACACAGTGAACCATAAAAAACGCAACATTTTATATTTGACTATAACTTTGGTTAGTCTTGACCGATTTTTTAAATAGTTTTTATATCATTTTAATCAGAAAGAAATTCTACATGCGACTGTAGTAAAATTTACCACATCACCTTAATCGTGTGTGCACCTTACTTCATAAATTTATAAAAACAACACTTTTCAGTTAAAAATGCTATTATTCTTTGTTCATATACGTTCACAGCAAAACAGAACAGAAAGTCATCTCCAGTTATTAAATTTACAGTTCTGCCATTTCGACATTGCTATTTTGAGAGTAGCAATCATAAGTAATGTTCAAAATGTCCGCCTTCAGGGTCGGCAGATGACGCCTCCACTTGTCGATGGCATGGTTCACAACAGACAGGTCCAGTAAACAATGGCACATTTATTATGTCATTAGCAACACTTTTTTAAAGTAATAATTAAGAAAATGCATGCCCTGTTTGTACACTTTAACTGTTTTGGCAGTGCAAAAATTATTGAAATCAGTCATGATTTGACAGACTTGCAGTCACATGTACATGTACACTGCTACATTTTAGGAACCACTGCAAAAATGCAGGTTTTGATTTTTCCAGGTAAGGTAAGCACATAAATCGGGTGATGTGATAAATTTTATTATAGTCGCATGTAGAATTTCTTCACGATTAAAATGACATAAAACTGTAAAAATCGGTTAAGATTAGCCAAAGTCATAGTCAAAAATAAAATGTCACGTTTTTTATAGTTCACTGTGTACACTGCAAAGTCAAAATATCAATACTTCAGCAACGACATCTGCTGATATTTTAACCAGGGACTTACATGTAAATGCTGCAAAACATTGGTCAAGGCGACCACTTTCAGTTTACAGATTGCTTCTGTTTCTAAAGCTGCTGACTACTAGTAAAATACCAGTAAACCTTCTTTTGAAAAACAGACGCTCTCATATAAAAATGTCCAGCTTAAAAGCCATACAAAAATTTTTAAACCATATTGCAAATTTTAATAGCACCAGTTACAGCTATTGACACCAAATTCCCCCACAACAGCAAAGCAATACATTTTTCTGTAATCGAGTTACTTATGTCATGCAGAAAGAAAACTTTTCTGAAAGACAGCTCAGCATCCTATTTTTAAGCGAAACTACTGCAGAAGAAGGATAATTACTGAACACTTACAATTTCGAATACACTTATAATTTTACGAGTCTGCAGTCTACGATGACTGTATCCTTTGTACAAACTGTGGCCTGGTAACCACACATGATCCTTGCACAAAATAATGCATTCAACAGCACAACTTACCCCAATTGTGGAAGCTGTTTCAAAAATATGAATCTTTTCCAAACGTTTGTGTTGTACTGGAGACATTACTTCCAAAGTCACTTCTTAGCGAAAACCTTGCTCGTGTGAAATCAGCAGAAGTCCCTATTGTTTGCTTAAAAGTAATAAGTTACAAGATTAAGTTAGAAAGCAACA
>Ga0209562_1000299_pt1 | contig 18233 bp, 10 predicted proteins | sample WorMetvacBELIZE2_FD_187399 | JGI IMG/M metagenome (GOLD analysis project Ga0209562, IMG submission 187399) | Marine gutless worms symbiont microbial communities from Max Planck institute for Marine Microbiology, Germany - Olavius vacuus BELIZE.2... | ecosystem: Host-associated > Annelida >... | reverse complement strand
GTACCATTAGGGCCAACTAATTACCGACTTTTACTACATCATTTTTAGCTTCAAACTTCACTTTCGAGTGAAAATTTTTTAATGAAGTAAATTACAAAAAAGTTCCTAAAAAATGCTAATTCGAACTGGCAAATAAAAAACATAGGTCATTTTTTGACGAGACTTGCCCTTTAACTTATCATTAGTTTCCCCGTGGAGAAGGTGACAAGGATGCTGAATTGCTGATCTATTAGAAGTAGTATGAGTTGATTTTAACTGATAAGTTGAAGTATAACTGTTAAACGATTAATCCCAAAACAACCGAAATATTTATCTAAACTAGTGACGTTTTGTTTATGATCCGATTAATCGTTTAACAGTTATGTATTGTTTCAACCGATGAGTTTATTCAAGAGTGTTAAGTATGTTTTTTTGTGTTGAAAATGGTGTATGTTACTGAACTGAAAGACTTATGATGGTATTCCAATGTTGTGTGCACAGGGATCTGAGTATCAAACTGGACCGTTTCCATATCGTGTTGCCAAACTGCTGTCTCCATACATACTGCGCAATGTCGAATTTGATGTCTGGATGGAGAATAAAAGAGGCAAGTGATTTGAATTATATCCGTAAATAAAGATTGTGGTATGTGCCATTGTACTGATTGCAGTCTAGCCAGCCTAGCCAGTCCACTACAAATGTACTGTGACTGTTAGTAATACAGTTGTACCAGCATCATCATCATCATCATTTTATTGTAAATAAGGCATGACAGAACGCACACCTAAACATGAGAAAACAGTGAAAACTATGAACTAGAAACAGTAGCTATGCCTAACAGTAGAATAAAAATAAACTTACATGTCCGTTTCATTTTGATTGTTTTAGTTCATTAACAAATAGAAATAAAACTGTTTTGATTAAAGTTGCAGTGAAATTCATTTTAGATTTGGATTTGACTTACTTGAGTTACGTTGACTTATGCTTTGTTGCTGTCAGTGGAACAGCGTTTGGGGCATAAGCCACAGATTTGGCAGCTAGAAATGTTAGTCATGTTTATGTGTTTGTTTCCACTGCACAGTGCACTCTATATGACATCTGTGCTTGTGATCTGTGTGTTTAGGTGATTATGATGATGATCGTTCTTACTTTCAGTGGCTGTTCGTTCCTGGAGACAAATGCCAGGTACAGTACAAATAATGTTGTCCTGTGGCTTTGTTGTTTATTGCACATTTCTAAGACGGACTCTACAAAGACTCGGACTGACTGTGCAGGTCTCTGCTCTATGACCAGTTTCTTTGTTTTTTTGCTGATCATTTAGTTTAGCATTTTTCACTTTAGTTTTTATCTTGATGTCATGCCAGACTATAAACTGACTACTTGTCAGGTTTGTAGCTAATCACTCACTGGCTGAGCTAATATAACTGAGCAAAAGCTGTCTGTCTGTCTGTCGTCTGTCTGTCTGTGGTGACCAGAGTGACACAAATTAACCACTGCACGTAGAGACTTAATCATGCATGCATGAACCTACTTATGAACTCTGATCACAAATCAAAAGCTATATTAGTCTGACCTACAGTTAACTAGGTTTATAGGCTGTCTACATGTACTTCTGTATCTGTGCTACCAGCTGAGCTTCACAGCCCATGGGCTCTTGTTAATAGTTAGTTGTTAACCCTTCGTTAACTAGAGACCATCGTAGTTCAGTATGCTTGTATGGCTGTTGACAGTGTGGCTGCTATTTCTTCAACAATGCAGATGTACATGTACCGACATCATTATATGACATTAATGTATGCGAGGCAATGATTGAGCATTGATCAGTGAAATCATGAAATAATGTCACTGCTCATTAAAATGTGTGTAGTATTATTACTTATTGCAGAGAAAAATGGTTAATTGTCTTTTGTGTCTATTGTCTATGATATGTTAAGTTGGCTGCCTGTGTTTTTAAATGCAGTTAATTAAACAGTTTGTAAATGTCTGTATAGGTGACCATAGATGGACACGAGGGACATCTGTTCAATGCCCACATCCAGGAGTTGATGCCTGACAGCGCAACTGCCGTCATATTTGTAGAAGAGCTCGGAGAAAAGTTAATAACAGATTTGTAATTGTGTCGCTCTTAGATTTTGTCTCGTTTGCACGTTGTCTGGAGTGTTTTTATAGAGTAATTTGGGGTGCTTAAACTTATTGACTCATTTTATCAGCCTCATCTAATCATTTTTGTTCATGTTTACATCAGTTAATGTCGCACTTTTCAAATCTTCATTATTATTCTTACCCATGTTACCATTACTCCAGGCAGTTCATCGATATCAAAAACATTTAGCACAAATTTCCCCTACTTGTATAGCACCGTGTCGCAAATCAGATGAAATCATAGGCAATTGTTATGTTTACTGCTGCTGCTCATCATATTATCTGTGTGGATGCGGGGCTAGTTTTTTTGGATTGCACATTCTGCTTAGTTTTCGTTTTGGTCTCTGCTCTGTCAGTTTTCATTTTTGGTCAAAAACAAGTCGTAGTCCTTAAGACCAACGTCTCTGTGCTTGGTCAGTTGTCACTGTCAGAAATGGATATACAAGGTTGAGATTGCAACTGCCAGTCGTCGCTGTGGTCTTGGCCAGTCAGCACGTGTAGTAGATTCGAAATCTCATTGTAAATAAAAAGTACTTGCAATGCCAGCGCCACAAACCATAATTTCTAGGCAGTGGCCAGCATGTTGTGCCTCGAATTTAGAGAGAATTTTTAAAGCGAAATACCTTTATTGAGTGTCATTGCAGCTGTAATGTGAGTGAAAAGAAAGCTGTGAACAGTTAAAAGTGACATATGCATTGCCGACTTTTACTGCTGTATTTTGTGGCTGCGTTAAAGCTGTTTTGTCACTGTAGGAAAGAAGTTTTGCTCAGCAAATTAGTAGCATTGCCGAAAGTCGCTAATTTCGGTAAGTGGACATCGAAAAGATTGCATTGTGCTAATATTCTCTTAAAGCAATCATTATTGGTAACATGTTGCTCTTGATCAATGAGGTTGCTATATGTTGAGCTGGGTTAGTTCTTTGATGGGTTCCTACTGTGATACGGGTTAGCTGTGTAGGTATTTACTACCATCTCTCCAGTTCAACTTTATTGATGCTGTCCTTGAGCTGTTCTGGAGAACAAAATTGGTTGGCTTTGCTTTTGGCTTTGAGATCTGGCCTAGGCCTCTCGAAGACCTGGTCTTGGTCTTGGTCTTGGCCTCGAATGCTGTGGCTTCAGGTACATCAGGAAATTGCAGTAATAGCTGTGTGCTGTCTGAACTGATACTCTGTGTAAGTTGCTCCTCTTTACTTTTGAAGGGATTTGTTACTTTATCGATTTCGTTACTGCTCACCTGGTTACCCATCCCTAATAATTTTTCTTTCGATATGTATTGCACTTGAGGATGCCTGGCCTTGGCCTTGGCCTTGGTCTTGAAGAGATCTGGCATTGGCCTTGCCTTTGGCCTTGAAATGGCCTGGCCTGATCTTAGCCTCAGTGTGGTGTGGCCTTGGCTTCTGACTTCATACATCCCTGGTCAACTCAGTTTAGCTCGGCTATCGCTCTGTGGTCAGGCACAGGTGGCATCAGCAAAATCCACTACCGTAAGTAAACCGGCAGAAAGCGTGATATAAAAATAATAGTGATATATCTGTGGTTTTGCAATGTAAGCTTGTGTCAGGATAAGACTATAGACACAAAAGTCCTGTTTGTTGGGAAGCATTTTAATTGTCTGCGTTTTATTCCAATTTATGGACGTGTGTAACAATCTCGATTTTATTTGATTATATGACGTTAGGTTTTCCAATGTTTCCGCTCGGTATGTGTTTGCTTTTAGCTTATTTCTTATTTATTTAAGAAGCATCTTGCAGCACAATGCACTGTTATGCACAGCTATCCCAATAAATAACTAACCATAGAATAGAAGATTCAAGATCGTCTTTTATAACAGTATTTTGACTGTAGATTGAGTGCCTGATTCTCTGCTTGTGTGAATTCATCTTTAAGTTACTAATAAATTGTATTGTTTCTAAGAGACACTAAGGTGCTTGTTCACTGAGGTTGCTTTACTGGTATTTTCCAGGTGATGTGCAGTTGCTGAAGATTTGCCGTTAATATAATCATTTTATCTTGTATTTTTATTTGTTTATATACTGTACAGTAATGGTTAATTCTAACATGTATGGTAATCTTCTGCAGTGTAATTTACTGCATAAGATCGTTGTTTTGTTATTTGGAATTTATTTGGTATTTATTATGATGTGATGCCATAACTGAAAATATTTAATATTAATGGAAAATTATTACAGTTATAACATTTTTGCTGCTGTAATCAAGGTTTTATTGATTATCATGATTATAGTGCAGTGTTGATGTCATTTATGAGGAACGCCTTACTCAGAGTGTTTTAAGATACAGCCATTATTTACAGAAAATTTTAAACCTACAAGATGTCTATGAATCTTCAATATAGATGGTCTTCAGAAATTTTTAGAGGGTCTAGAAAAAATAAGACTTGAAGCATGAATTGAACTGAATGCATTCTTGTGGTATTTGGCATGTACACTTTGTTAGAAATGCTCACATGTGACAACTTGTGACAGTTATAAAATATTGAAAAATAGCACATATTATCTAGGATGAAATTCACAAAAGCAATGACTACATAACATTGAACAATAACATTGTGACCTTTAGATGTCAAATGCAGCGTAGATATATTGGAGCACTGACACTGTTACAAAGTAAATACTATGAAGTATTTTATCCATTGATAGTTCTAGGCCATGATGAACCACTTTTTAACAGTACACAGTCAGTGTGCTGCACGTGTGGCAAATTACATTTGCGGACGAATGCTCATCCGCCACAGACGATGAACCACAACATACTACTAGTGATCATAATAAAGTTACCTGGCTAAGAGATGGTGCTAATATAAGTGCTGGCAAAGTCATTTTATTGTGCAGTTAGACCAAGAGAGATATTAAAAGTCCAGTGTCGTAAGTATTTTTCTTCTGGATGTATACTAAAACTATTTCTACAGTACTCTTGGGTTTTAACTGTCCATTTTTTTGTGGTTATTTCAGGTAACTAAAACAGCTGACTTTAATTCAGTGTTCATGAGTTGTGTTATTTTATCACAAATGTTGTCAGCATGCAGCATTATTACTGTTTACTGGGAATTTTGCAGACCAGCCATGGAAAAGAAGAGGAAAGAAAAAGGTGAATTGTATAAAAATTTATTATTAATATTATTATTAGTATTAGTATTGTTGTTGCATGCTCACTGTGCTGTTTCTGGTGGCATCTATCCATGTGTATAATATGTATGTGTTCACACAAAAAAAATTAAAAACTGCTCATCAGAAACTGATGTGATCTGGTAGACATATGTGTTACAGTGAACCCCTGAAGTGGTTACATTTTATCGACATTATGACCTTGATCTTTTACCTCGAGAGCCAGTTTTTATATTTTTAGATGGCAGTATCTCAACCTGACACCCACTATTGACTTGCTACAAAGCAATTGCTGTGCCAGGTGAGGCGAGTCCATATCTGTGAGACAGAGTGTCAGATTGGGTCAGTCCTTGACACACATGGCGAACACCTTGAGAGTAAGTAAGTAGATTTAATAGCGCAGTAATCATCGAGAACCTCTAAGCTAGAACTGATGGCGGTGCTCAGGGTTTGTGCTCCTATATCAACAGTCAACACAGAATATTACAACAGACGTGACTATCTCAGAATGATACAAGATATGCTGCAGAACGCTGACAGGATCTGTTGAATGCTATCTTTGCCGATGACTCCGAGTGACCTCTAAAAGGTTCATTTATGCTGCTAGAAACCTGCCATGACCATTGTATCTGAAGATATTGTGTGCTAGGCTAAGCTGGCTTTCAGCCAGCTTTTAAGTGCACATTAAATCATTGCACATCATCATCATCATCATCATAGGCCTAGACTGTTTCTGCTGTTGAGTGTATAAGAAAAAAGAATTATAAGAAATCAGTGGATATTGTAACTGAGCTTTTTATTTTATTAGGTGACACATTTAGTTTATATTGTAGATGTGCTATCATAGGTATGGTAGCTGCTCTCTGCTGAATTGAATGCATGTTAGCTGTTTTGAGCAGCATATGAAGCTCGTTCTTGGTTCGTTACAGAGTTGTGATGTAATGAAAACTGCGATCCCGTCTGGTCCAGAAGCAGCAGGACATGCGTGAGTTGTCAGTGAAATTACCTTGTAGAAGTAGGTTGTATATATTGCAGCATAGCAACAGGCTTAACTCTCCAGTTCATGAACTGAAGCTCATAGTTGGTTTTGACTATTGCAGAAGTGTGCTATATAAGTGTGAATGTCTGACATGTGTCTTACTTACACTTGTGTATTTGTACACAAATTACGGCATTGGAATTAAACAAGTTACTGCATTTTAAGTGTCAAATTTTATTTCATTCAGTTACTGAATGTGTTAATGTTGAGATACTGTTGGTGATAGCAGAGTATCTTGTGTTTCTATTATTGAATGTCACTGTTTATTACAAAGTATATATTGCCAATGGCAGTGTCACATCAAACGATACTTTTTTATTTCAAAACATATTCTATAGTGTAGTAACAGCAGATTGTTGCCAAGCTGGCTAATTTAAATTTTGTATTATTATAAATGCTTCTTAGTTAAAATTACAAATAACCGCCTTTATATATATGCAGATTATTTTGCATAATGCTTTTTTAGGGAATTCTGTGTTTTTTTCTCAGAATATCATGTAACCATTCAGCTTTTAGGTGCCAGCATGTTTAAGTTATGGCTTTAATTTATTGTCACACAACGTTTGTTAACAGAATTATACAGTACATACACGGAGGTATTTTAATCTGATTCCACGTGTCCTTTTCATGTATGTTATATGTGACATTTAGTAAAATTTTGTATGTCATTCTGTATTGAATGAAACTGACAGTTTGTGTGTGAGCTGGTGCTAGCTACAAAAAATAGCATTTGAGCAGTTCTGTATAAAACATCATATTGACAAATTGTCTCTAACTTGTGATACAGTAGTTAGTTGTTCGGATTGTTTGAAATGTGTACGTCACTGTTTGTGCAAATGTCATTAAACATTTCTCGTGATGGCATTACATTGTTGTGTGATTCAGATGCAAAGCTCGGCAGCTGGCTCCAAGTGGTTTCTCGAGTGGCCGTCGTGTGCGTATTAACTCGGCCGGACATCCTGTCAAGTCTCGCTACTTTGACAGGTCAGTTGCTGAAGATTAGTCAACAGTGTCTGTAGAAATAGTGCGTTCTTGTACCTTACATATCATTTATTGTAGTTGGTGAGCTTCATCCTGTGGCAAAGACATGGTAATACAAATCGGCAGACCATAATATCAATTCTCCGTGTGGGTCCGGGGTGTGTTTTGTGTCCCAGAATAGACCCACTCCGTTTCCTGGCTGGATGTCGTAGGAGGCAACTAAACCAGGGCTTAGTTGTAGCTTTAGGTTTTTCTTGTTAGATAGAGCATGTTTTTGTGTTATTTTTTTTGGTTTATGGGTGCATGCTTTGTCTAGTTCGTTAACCTTTTTGTTATCAGTACCAGTGTAATTGATTGCCTGGGAAGATGACCTATTATGTGTCGAGAGGGACGTTAAACCTTACTAAACTCAAACCCCATAATATCAATAAGGAACAGTACACAAATGCATTGGCATCACTCTGGGCCAAAAATTGAAGGATACTACTGTATCATTATGTCACTTTCTTGTTCCCTCTCCATTGTGTAGCGATCTATTCAGTCTGGGGATTTGTAGCAGCACTGAACTCCCCAGGTGGTATGCTTACCCCTAAAAGATGCCAGTGAATTCTGTGGTGGTGTGTGCAGCAGTGTGCCTCGTGGCCAGCAGCGTCCCATGATGAACGGCAATGGAGCAAGAAAGGATGTCAGGATGTACAGTGGAAGAAACTGGACCAAGTAATGGAAGTCTTCATTTTGCAGTAGCACCAGTTGCGTGCACGGAATAGTTGCAGATGAGATGAATATTTAACTTAAAGCAGTTTTTTTTTATTTGCAGCTTAGCTAGTGACTTGTAAGTTACATATATTTATGTGTTTATTGTTGTTTGCACACTTGTAGCAGTGTGTATCAGTTGTCCCTTGTAACATTTTACATGACACTAGTTTCAGAACTTGACTGCAGACTGTTTTGAGAGTTGTGCGTAATTGGTAATAAAATTGAATAGAATAAATTTGCTTTTCAGTCGATAGCAGACCACCAGTGAACACCATATGCAGACAAGATTTCTGCCTGCTGTGGTTTGACCGTTACCCATTGACACTTAACCTAGATACCGTGAGATGTACATGCATACCAAAAGTGAACATTCCAGGTCAAGGCATTCAAAACTTAGGAGCCCATACAGGACACACAGACATGCCTATTTTGCTCCTGTAACCTTGACTTTGACCCAATGACCTTGATACACAGATTTGATTTAGATATGCTTTGGACATATCTGCATACCAAAAAAATGAACACTCCAGGTCAGAGCATTTAAAATTTAGGTTTTTTTTCTACTTGGCCTTGACCCAATGACCCTGATATATGAACTTAAACTGCAGATTATGAAGACGTGCCTGCATACCAGAAATTAATTTTCTGGGTCAAAACTTTCAAAAGTTCGAGCATTACAGACAGACAGATGCAACTGAAAACATAACAATGCCATGTTCATCGGTGGTGAAGTTAACCTGGCCGAAGCTGGGCGCTTGAAAAGCAGTCCAGCTTAGCAGAATGTGATGATGGTGATTGTCGATCGTCTTGGACTGGTTGCAGAGTCTGTGTATGTTCTCGTATGCAGGAGTCGTCAGCGTTACAACAGTGAGCCAGGTGATACTCAGTCATCATACGAAGGCACCCACAACAACGCAGTACCACTGCTGGATGACTCGGCTGTTGTCACTGTGACCAGGGTATGATATCACAGTACTGTGAGGAGCTTACTGTCAGTCAGGCTGCTGTGCCTAAACTGATCATACTGCCTATTGCGTGACTATATGATGAGGCAGTAAGCTGTCAGCTTTCCACCATGGCAGTGACTGTTAGTACTAAAGTACAGTGTTTGCTGACACATTGGTGATTGTGTCATTAGCTGTTGGACTCTTTTTATGACATCATAACTGTTATACAGTGTTTATTTTTATTCAATTTACGTGGATAAATTTCAGAAGTCTGTGTCATTGTTGCTCTCCTGTCTTCCCATTGCAGACAGTGATGTCAGCACATCTCTGGATCCGAGCCACATTTCCACAAGCCAAGCTGTGCCAGTCATGTCTTCCAATGAAAACTGAAGGTCTCACTGGCTGTCAATAGCAATATCTTCAGCCCCCAGTAGCAAGATGATGATCAGACATGACGCCACCATCGTCCACGTCATGGAGTCATGCCATTTGATGAGACTGGCTGATGCCTACATCGTGCTGACGATAGTACAGCTATCATACTGACAGATGATACTACCATGTTGGCACTTGTCACTAGAACCCTGTACAAAATTTGTTAACAATATACAATGCATGAAGGTTTTGAACTCGTTGTCAGGCTGTATTGATTATGAGTAAATCTGTGGCAGGAACCAAATGGTGATTGCGAGCACCAGACATCACCACTGTACTGGGACGGCAGAGACTTCGCTGATATTGTGCCAGCTGGACACTGCAGCAGTGAGTTTGTGAATGGAGGTAGGTGATCCGATGATTTGCAGTCATTCCAGTCACTGGTATAAATCTATCCGTCAGACATTCAGTCAATCAGTGGACACGTGATGGTTACTCGGTAAGCTTGGTGATCATTTGCAGGGTGTCTTCCACCCAGTGGGAAAATCTGGAAAAGTTGTGGAATTTGAAAGTGATCAGGCAGAAGTCGGGAAGAATGAGAAAAGTCAGGGAATATGTTCTTGCTTATGGTGTGTTACCATGTGTAATGTGTGGTCACAGCGTGACCAGAAACAGTGATTTCACTCCACTTAGAATACAGCAGAATATCAATATTGCTCAAAAATAGTTTTTATGACTGTGTAAGTGCATGTGGAACACATCAGTTGTTTTAACATACTGCAATTATTCTTATTATTATCAATGGAAATTATTAAGGTGGCGTAGAATCAAAAGACTGCAAGGCCACCTAACAATGTCAGACAATTTCACAGTTGAGACAAACATCAGTAAAGGTTCACAACAAAGTAAGCAGAACATATAGTTAGTTGTCGGGGAAGCTACCACAGTACAATTCTGTCTTCACCATTCGCCTGAAGACTTACAGCGACGGGGCCGATGTGACATATATCACATGCTTATACACAGTGAACCATAAAAAAACGTGACATTTTATTTTTGACTATAACTTTGGCTAATCTTAACGATTTTTATAGTTTTTATATCATTTTAATCGTGAAGAAACTTTACATGCGACTGTAGTTAAATTTACCTATCACCTTAATTTAAATGACGACACTTTTCAGGTAAAAGCTCTATTATTCTTTGTAATTCATTCACGTTCACAGCAAAAGAGAACAGAAAAAGTCATCACCAGTTATCAAATTTACAGTGCCACCATTCCGACATTGTTATTTTGAGAGTAGCAATCATAAGTAATGTTCAAAATGTCCGCCTTCAGCGTCGACATGAGCCGACAGACGACGCCTCTACTCGTCGATGGCGTGGTTCACAACAGAGATAGTCCAGCAATCTATGACACATTTATTACGTCATTAGCAATACTTTCTTCAATTAATAAATTAATAAATGCATGCCCTGTTTTGTACATTTTTTCCAGGTTTCGACAATGCAAAAATTATTGAAATGTGTTAAGATTTGACAGAGTTGCAGTCAAATGTACGCTGCTACGTTTTATAAACCATGGCCAAAATTTACGTTTTGATTTTTCCAGGTAAGATGCGCAGATAAATCGGGTGATGTGATAAATTTTACTATAGTCGCATGTAGAATTTCTTCAGGATTAAAATGACATAAAAACTATAAAAATCGGTTAAGATTAGCCAAAGTTACAGTCAAAAATAAAATGTCACGTTTTTTTATGGTTCACTGTGTATATGCTTATGATGCATATATAAACATAATTGTCAGAATTGATGCATTTGTATTTGTATTAGTAATACTATGTGGTCCATAGACATAGTACAACTACCTGGAAAAGTCAAGAATTTGATTGGCATGGAAGTGGGCACCCTGCATTTGTTGATTAGCACCACTCATTTGATTGTAATGTCTGCCGATAACAGGTGTGGTGAGTATCCACTTTTGCTTCTGCTGGGCCTCCAGCATGTCACTTGCTTCTGAAACCAGTGATACTTCATGACCACCGAGGTCGGTTTTGGTTATTAACCAAGACTTCAAGTAATTTTACCACTGTGTCTCTACTGATCGTTAAATCTACCCATCCTGTTTGGATTCAGATGATGGAGACGGTGATGTGTTGGCTGTGTAGGCGTTGGAAGTGGTTGTGTTGGCTACCCAGTGATAATGACCAGTGCTCTACAGCACTCTGCCATCAACACCACCGAAGGCAACTGTGTTCCAGTGTCGGCACATGACCAGCTCATCCAGGAGCCTTTGTTGGCTGAGTCACCTCCACTGTTAGCCCGTCACATGCCAACCCCTCCACCTCAGAACATGGTCTCGGCGCTGCCGTTCTTCAATGTGATTGTTCCAGTTGCGGAGAACTTTGGAGGTCCGGTGAATATGTGCGTTTCACCATCAGTTGACCCATCTGGAGCTGACTTGCCTATCAACGGTAACTCTTTTTTTGTTAAAATACAGTATTGTTATTAGAGTTATTCATTTATGACTGTGTAAGTGCACATGGAACTCATCATTTGTTTACTTGTCAACAATTTTGTCCACGTCATATATTAATTCACATTTTTCTGATCAGTTTTTGAGTTTGATGCCTAAGAAGTTAACATTTAAGTTTATATACAACATAGTCTACATGAAACAGACATTGTAACTATACAGAAAACAGTTATACAAACTTTGTTAATTGACGAAGAGTCTTTCATTTCTAGTTTTATGGTTCATAGTTTAACATTTGTCGCAAGTGGTGTTTTTATCAGTTATTAAGTGTTTCAAGAGTGGATTGAATTATTAGTAGTTTATTCGCACAGAGATATGTGTGTGGTGCATTGCAGACTGTCCAACTATGAGATTCTTCTTTAACATCGGCGTTCAGGTGAGCGTGTTAAATTTGTCTGGAGTGCTTTGACACTGCTGAGTGTCATAATCCAGCCTCCATTACAGTCCAGCAATTTCCAGAGACCTTGACATAATCCATGTTTAAATGTCCAGATAAAATACAAAAGCTGGAGTTGTGGTAACTCAGCTCGTGTTAGTCTGCAGATCCATTAGCACAGTATACAATTAACTTTCAAGTTTTTTTGCAGACTGTCTCAAATTCAGGGTTCCCACTGGTACTGAAAAGTAAAAGTCCTGAAGTTATGATTTTCTGTGATTTATGGTGCTAAGAAGTCCTGAAATTCAACGTCATTTGTATGGGAACCATGCAGATTGCTGAAGTCAGAAAAGACTAATACAGCCCGTAGTTTAAAATTACAACATACTTCCCTGTCTTGATAACATTTGTTGTGGTGTACTATGTACATTTGATATTTTGAATGATAAGATGGTGTTTACCTGAAAACAGTGAAACTGCAGTGACTTGGGTGTGAAAATGCAGTGGTGATAGACGCTGGTATTAGTATATGCTGTCACTGGCTTTCTACTAATGAGAGATGGTGGCGTTAGCTAAGGATCGATGAGCTACCAATACCAATGTACAGGGTGCAGCATAAAAAATTACTAGTTTTCTTAGGAGTAGTTCTTTAATGTCACACCCTGTAGATTGTCGAGTGTGTTGTTGTGTGGTAGTATTATCGTGCTCTGACATTCATGCAGCAGCAGCCGTCAACGCTGCCTCCATTTGTGTCATTCGCTGGACCTAACCTCTGCATGACGGCAGCTGCTGGACATCTTGTACCAGCGGAGACTTTCGGTGGCCCTGAAGGTGGCGGTGAGTTGTGTTGCTGTGGTTGAATATATGTTAGAAAAGAACCTTTACTGCTCCTTAACCAATATGGTTGGTCCGCTTTGTGTCAGTCCTCCATTTGCAGTCACATATATTACAGGAGATAACGACGTCTAAATTTGGTAGATTAAGTTATCATTTTGAGTTGGCATTGGCATACTATAGAGAAAAGTAAAGAAAACGAAATTCAGTGCCGGAATTAAATGTGAAGACTTTCCAGACATTTTGTTGGTTTTTGTTCCATTTGTTTTGCTCTGCTGTGTGACAAATGCTGCTGTTAAAGATGTTTGTAGGGACAGATTTGGGTAGAACATCCAGTAGAAGAGGTTTGACTGGGTGACTGAGGATGTGCATTTAATTCTGTTTTTATTGCTTATTGTGTTCATTTTTCGCTCTGCTACTGATCAGTCAGCATTTTCATTCGTTGTGAAGTTTGTGAAGATTTTGCATCTGAAATTTAATAGTAAGCCAATATTTTGGGTGTCTTGCAGTGGTTTTGACATTTTTACGATAAACGTAAAAAGTCGTCTCATGCCTGATACTCACCATGAGTGCAGCTGTAGGTCCAGATCTGAGGATCTGATTTTGTTCTCTGAGCAGTTGGCTTGCATCTAATATGGCATTAGGCAGCCATTACTATCCACAGGGCCAGTGGTGGCCAGCACAACATTGATACTGCTTGGTGAGAGAGGCACATGTGAACAGTTTACCCAAAATGGTTACGTGAAAGTGGAACAACTGGAGTTGAACCTGCCACATTTTCATCAGGAGTCTGAACTGTCTGACACCCTAGTCATTACGCTGTCATGCCACACATTTTTAATATAAAAGCAGTAAAGATTACTGGAATCATTTTTCAAGTTTATTCTGTTAATCTAGACATGTTATCAGCCTTTTCTGGCTTTGTGTCATTTTGTGTATGCCTGTTCATGCTTTCATTACCTCCGTTTTCATGATCCGACTATTTAACTACAAATTCTAGACAACAGTAATGTTGCTGTGCATTGGCTGTCTTCACAGCTTCTGAGACTGCAGTGGATTTCTTATGCTTATCCATTATGCAGATCCATTACCAATAGTACTTTGCTGTCTGTACAGTGGTGTACACTGGCGGTCCGACTGGTTTGTCACCACCGCCACCACCTGGACTGATGTCTGGTACACCAGTTGCTGTTGGCTCGTTTGTGCCGCTGATGCCAGCCGGCCCTGTGCCATTTCAGCTATCATCTGTGTGAGCAAGGCAGGCTGCTTGCATTGTGGCTGTCCAGTCGTCAGTGCCAAGTATTCACTTCTGCTGTAGAGAAGATGTCATCTTTACATCTATATTTCTACTGCTGTTTATTCGCTTTTCTACAGAAAAGAGACGACATTTTGCTGCTAACTGACTTGTTTGTTTGATGCTGTCTTTTCTTCTAGTTATTGGTAGAATTATACGTTGTTATTGTTAACGTAACAGAGTTGGAGTGACATGGTTGACAGATATTTTTCGACAGTTTTTGGCTTTGACTTGGCGGAAATTTCTATCGGAATTCACACATGTTACGCTGCCAGTCGTTACGAACCCTGGTGCGCGCACGCATGTATGTGTGTGTTGACGTTATTATAACATATCGGTATTTTATTCAAAGTTTTATTTGGTGTATTTTACAGACTTCATATTGTTGTTGCTTGGACATCCGTTCTGTTAATGCCAATCCATCTGTTAGTACACAGACAGAAAGATCATGCCTCAACTGTTTGTCATTCCGGTTATTATGATAGTGTCCGCTGCCAGCACTCGGTGCTTGGTTCTTGTATATTCAACTTTAATGATGATGTCTTACACATGTCACTAACAGCCCTGACTGGAGCTTTTGCTGTTTATATGCTTCTGTTTTTTCTTAGATTAGTAATTGTTCTATTGTCGGTCATGGATATAATGTCGTTTTACCAGTACTTAGTGTTTGCAAAATTCCACTTGTATATCAAGAAAGTGTATGTCTGTGTCGTAAACATTTGTGCAGAAATAGTTAGTCAAAACCAGTGTTTTACGGAGAAACATTTTATTGATAACAGATTCGGACGTTGTGCGCTACATGCAGAATTTGTACAGATATTGTTAACTGCTGAGAATACAACAAGGAGCATCTCTAAAATACTGTGCAAGTAGTTGGAAGTTTGCTGTGAAAAAAAGTTTTCCAATATATACGTTTATTTCTAACAGAAATGGTCGGCAGCTGTTCTGGGTTTGATTTTTACGATGCAGTACGGAGTGTTTATAAACTGAATTTTAAAATGTTTTATTTTTGAAGACCATGGCTACAATAGTAACGTGTGTGCCTATCCATGACCGAAGACGTTTCTGCTCTACATTGCTATATGATTGTTACTGCATTGAGTCGAGATGCCGTAAGAGTTTGTTGTTCGTCTGCGTAAATTGCTGTGCATTACCCTGTAAAACTGTTCTTGCTGAATTTACTAATAATCGTCGTTGCATACATTACTACGTGAAGTATGTGCATCGATGGTAAATCAGTCGAAAAAATGACCAGCTTTTGTCGGCTAAATTGAAACCACCACTGTACTGGTTTCTGCTGGTGGTTGCGACTTTCGTGGCAGAGAATTTGCCATTGTCACATTGTTTTGCCTTTATAAGATAGAAAAGCCCATAAATGGGTAATTGTCACCAGGTTCAATACTCTGAAGCTGTGTGTGATATTCCGAGGCCTTCAGTATTAGTATATTGTCATTGCAGTGCATATTCTGAAGGGACCCGTTCACCTTCACGTATACGTACCGTAAGCATTTTGCGTTATTTTTATTGTTACTGTTTACTGTGTAAACTGTTCTTGCTGACATCACAGATAGTTTTCATTGCATAAATTACTGAAGTAAGTACTAGCACATTAGTCTGTTATCAACACATTTATGCAGGAGTACTTCAGATAGCAATTAGACTGTTAATAAACTGACAAGCTGTTCAAGAACGAATTGATCTTTATACTCTGCAAGTTTGTGCTGGTGGACAGTTGGTTGCAATTTCTGTGTCAAAGACAAATTTACGATTATCACATAGTTTTTCCGTCGTAACTGTGAACAAATAATTGTCGTCCGATGCTGTGAAGTTGCGTGTAGAAGCTGAAGCTTTTAGTGTTAGCAGATTATCATTGAAGTGCGTATTTTGGAAGGACCTGTTCGTATTCGCGTCTCCGTAAGCATTTTTCATTTTGTTGTCATTGTTTCAGAAGTAGAGTTGTTGCAATTTTGGTGATCACGACGTATCGTACCATTTGATGGTGTGACAGAAAATACTGTTTGACGAGTTGTTAACTGGCCATACTGTTAATAACTGTCTTTGATACTTGCTGCTTGTTCCATATCATTTAGCTGAATGTTTCATGCTGAGTTGTTGTTCAATATTTCGACTTTTTAAAAGTTGAACTGCTACCACTGATAATCTTAAACTGTTGTGACCAGTGCCTTGCATCAGTTTTCACTCTCTACAGGGTGGCCCAAAAAATTGGCACTATTTTTGTATGCCTTAACTTTACCAATTATTTCACTGTCAGAATCAGGAGAAAATTTGTAATAATACTATCACTGAAGATCCAGCCACACTTCAGGTGTGTCGCTACACTACCTTGTGAAATTTCAAATGTCTTAAAAGCAACCATTTTTGTACGCCTTAACTTCATCAAGTATTAACTGATTTTCAAAATTTTACTTACTTATTCTTCTGCCTGTGTCTGTCCAGTGACGTCATCACTGATGTCATTGGCATTTGGTCAGTGTTTTTCGAAAGTTTTGTTTGTTTATAAAGAATTTTGTGACTGTGAGAGTGAGACGCTTAACTTCTGACGTCGTCTTGTTTTCAGTTGTTGCTTTTAAGACACTTGACATTTCACAAGGTAGTGTAGTGACACACTTGAGATGTGGTGTGATCTTTAGTGATAGTATTATTACAAATTTTCTCCTGATTCTGACAATGAAATAATTTTGAAAATCGGTTAATATTTGGTAAAGTTAAGGCGTACAAAAAATGGTGCCATTTTTGGGGGGCCACCCTGTATATTGGGATTTAGAATATCGCTCTTGACTGTCATGCACAAGTACCGTTGAGAAAGCATTGTCGATTATCATCACAAGCATTCGATACATGTATTGTCAGTAGAAGTATCAAGACAGTGTTTACATAGCATAACTGAAGAAAACATCACAGTTTTGAGCAAAAGGTACCAACACATCGCTTGCAACGATATCTATTTATATATCACTGTATTATTCAGAACAATACAGTCGGTTTTATTAGCAGTGATTAGTAATAGTGAAAATTTGGGGTTTGATTAGGCCTGCAGTGTAGGCCTAGTTTGCGGGGCTCGGGCGTTGGCTACAATTTTTTTCACTTTTAATCTTGGCCGAAATGTGCTTATTAACACTTCGATGCCAACTGCTAACCCTGGAGCTAGTAACTTGAACGGATTTCACAGTTGACGATTAGCGTCGAAGACGTACGTTGCCGCTAAGCCCACCCTCGCTCTGGATGGGCCTCAAAAAAGCAAATGGCCGTATTCCGTCTAAAAGTCCACTTCTCTCAAAGAAAGTCTGCTACAAAGTTTATTTGTGTGAAAAACGTCAACTGTAAAATTGTAAGGCATTCATTGGCTTATCTGTCCATGCAAAAATGGCTGGTGGGGAACGTTCCCTTCTATGTGAAAATTTGGCTCAAACTGGCCCACCCCTTCAAAAACGCAGTTTTCCAATCGATATTCGCTCGTAGCACCCCATCCATAACACCTAGCGAAAAAGTTAAATGAACACAAATAGAAAGGCCACTACGAGATTTCCAGTGAGCCTAAGATGAATAGTGTACGTTGGCCCTAAGCCCCTAAAGGGGGCTCAAAACGTCAGGGACCGTTTTTCGTCCAAAGTTCATTTCACCGAATTTGATACCTTGAGAAGCCGATTACGTCAGTGGTTGAAGGTGGATCTACAGAATATCGTCTTCCACTAGTGGCCAAAACTGACCCACCGTGCAGCACGGTTTCTCTGCGACAGCTGAGCTACTTGTACTTATTAGCAGTTACTGGGTACTGTCGAGTTGGACAGCTAGACCTTGTCGTTAGCACGGCTGTTTCTCTGCTGTACAAC
>Ga0209562_1000298_pt1 | contig 18261 bp, 18 predicted proteins | sample WorMetvacBELIZE2_FD_187399 | JGI IMG/M metagenome (GOLD analysis project Ga0209562, IMG submission 187399) | Marine gutless worms symbiont microbial communities from Max Planck institute for Marine Microbiology, Germany - Olavius vacuus BELIZE.2... | ecosystem: Host-associated > Annelida >... | reverse complement strand
TGTCCAGGTCGCCGCTTAATTCGCATGCCAAACACCAGATTTGACTATAACTCGTCAATTCAGCATGACAGGCAAAATAACTTGGGTGGCTTATGTATCTCTTGTAAGCGACATAACGTGTTACTCTTTTTGGCACAAACAAAGCAATACCCGGTAGGTAAGAGGCAAACCTTTGGCAGTGCGCTGACGCTCAAGTGCCACTTCAAGTTTACGCCACGCGGATCGACTCATCAATCCTTGCCGCGCTCCTTCACCAACGTAGCTGGCACCAGTTGACTTTATGCCATGGAGTAAGCTGTGACTATCGTCATAGTACATGGTATAAGTATTGTTGTGTATCCTCAATCTTACAAATCCGTTTAGCTTTAAGTGTTTCTCTATTGACTTTTCAGTATTAAATTGCTTGATATGCTGATGATTATCTATCACAGCGAAAGCCTGTTTTAGCTCCTTAAAAGTGTTTTCACCAGTTATGCTACACGCCAGTACTCCGTTCGGTGCTAAGGTGCGTTGAGCTTCCTGACAAAAGGTTGCCCACGAACACCACTGCGCAGCCATGTTTGACCAGTACAAATCAAAACCCCGACTGACAAAAGGCAATCGTTCCATATCGGCCGCAACTCTCTGGCACGAACTTGGAGCCTGATACAGCATGGCGGTCGAAAAATCGCTGGCAACAATTGTTTTGGCCTCCGGAAACTGTTTTTGTAACAAGCTTAGCGTATTGCCGTTTCCGCAACCTGCATCCAGAATGCTCGATATTGGATATCCAGCGTGACGATGCACGGTTGACAGGTATTCTTTCAAGGACTCAGCCAACCGTGTAGCCATTTGAAATTGTGCCACTGCGGTAGCGGTATAGCTGTTGGCTGCACGGCTAAAGTTACGCTGCACTTTGCATTTATGCTTACTATGCTCGTCCAAAATATATCAGGATCCGCTTGTTTAGTATGCGGTCGTTAAAAACTTGCTCAGCAAGTTCGTAAAGCGCTGTGGATGAGCCAAAAAAGGGCAGTGTGCTGTTTTGGCGAACCATTCCAGCCTGGCGTAACGCACTGTGTCGTACACGAACTTGGCTGCTGCAGGTGGCGTCAAAGGGTCTGAGTCGCCGTGCATTATTAATGTGGGAGATTTTACCTGTCCTAGCAGGGGGCGTAGATCAACCTCTTTCAACCAGCGCAGCCCATCTTGCAGTATTTTGTCAGCTGGACGTTTTTGTTGGGACAGACCGGCGATCAACTGTCTGGTTATCAACCTGGACTTAATATCTCCCCGATTAAAATTGTTGATAAAACGTGGCAGCATGGCGTCAAAATCATCAAATACATCACGGGCAAATTCGTTCAATGCCTCTGCTGACTGGCCGCACGGCCATCTAGGCTGCGACGCAGTGCGCGAGCGTGCAACGAAGCAGGGAGTCGTAGATAACAGCACCAGACGTTGTACTATACCTGGCGCGCGAACGGCAGCGGCCAGCGAAAGCATTCCGCCCAATGACCATCCGCCTAGCGCGCAAGGTTTTGTAATTTTATCCAAAATCTGCTCAACGGCCTCTTCAAAACTGTTTACGGTCGCAGCGGCGTCATAACCTGGCAAATCTACTAGCTCGGCGATGCAATGACTATTAATTGACGACAGTGCCTTGTTAAGGTTTGATATGCTATTTTGTAAGGGAGAGCTGCCCAGGCCCCAGCCAGGCAAGAAATAAAAACGTTGCGGTAGTACTTGCGCTGGCATGCTAGCTATGACGCCGGACAATATGAGTGTAGCGCCAGCAACAGCCTCTCTACGTCTACCAAACGGTGCGCCGCCGACAATGATACACGTAACCGCGCCGTACCAGATGGTACGGTAGGTGGTCTGATCGCTGGTACCAACAATGCATGCTCCTGTAACATCGCCGAAATATCAAGTGCAGTTTGGTTGTCGCCTACGATCAAGGGTTGAATTGGCGTTATTTCAGACGATCCGGACGCCAGACTCCAGGGAAGATGAGCGCACCCGTCACGAAAGCATTTTATTAACTTGCCTAGTAGCTGACGTCGTTTATTGGCCTTGTCAATTAGCTGCAAACTTTTCAGCAAAGCCGCCGCTGTAGCCGGCGGAGGCGATGTGCTATAAATATATGTTCGGGCGTTTTGCGCCAACCATTCAATCGCCTCTTCACTACCAGCGACAAAGGCGCCTGCCACTCCTGCAGCTTTGCCCATGGTTCCAACTAGCAGTATTCGCTGGTGGTAATCAACTCCGTAGTGCGCCAGGGAGCCACGGCCATTTTTACCCAGCACACCAAAACCGTGTGCATCGTCGAGCAATAACCAGCAGTCATATTTTTCGGCCAGAGTAAGTAATTGCGGAAGAGGGGCAATATCGCCGTCCATGCTGAACACCGTATCACTGCAAATCAATCTTCTATTTACGTTGTCGTTGGCCAGTTGACTTTCCAACGCATCAAGGTCGAGATGCCGGTAGCGATGTCGTCGGGCAAAAGAAAGCCGCGCCGCATCAACCAGCGAGGCGTGATTCAACTTGTCTGAGAAAATGGCGTCGCCACGATCCAGAAAGGCAGCAGGGATCGCCAGATTGGCCAGATAGCCGTTGGCGAAGAGGAGGGCGCGAGGAAAGCCAACGTGCTCAGCCAGTCTGCGTTCGAGTTCTTCGTGTACTGCAAAATGACCACTAATCAGCGGTGAGGCGCCGCTGCCAGCCCCCCAGCGTTTTACACCGTCGGTCAGCGCTTTACGTATGCTGCGATGATTAGCCAACCCCAGATAATCATTGCTGGCAAATGACAATAGTTCTCGACCCTCAAATTGAACAATTGGCTGACAGGGGGAGTGCAGCTTGCGCCGCTGCCGATGCAGCTTGTCCTGATAACGGTTGGCAATTAAATCTTTGAGAGTAGTCGTGTCTGCGCCAGCTTTCATGTCTTCAAAGTATTGTTAAGAGCCTGGAAGGTGGCAAGTAGCGCGGCTTAACAGCTTGAACAATATTTCGTTTATTTTACATAATAAAAATTATACGAAATAATAGCTTGCTCGCAAATAATCTTTTTCAAGATAGGAGAACTTGTGACGCTAATGCCCCTGGTCTTCATCGTGGCACTCATTATTCTCTTGCTGATTTTTACGGCTCGAATCCATAGCGTTTTCAATCAGACGTGACAATGCCTCGCCGTTTTCGATTGAATTGTCGTGAATGAAATGTAGTTGTGGCAAGGTGTGCAAACAAATACGCTTACCCAACTCGCGTCGTAAAAAGCCACTGGCTCGACTTAATCCGCTTTGAGCTTGTTGGGCATCGCTCTGGTTTAAGGTGGAAAAATACACCTTGGCATGGGCATAATCTGGCGTAACCTCAACAGCTGTCAGGCTAACCATACCTACACGTGGGTCTTTTAACTCAAAGCGCACCAACTCGGCCAGATCACGGCGAATCTGCTCTGCTACACGCTCGGCGCGGGCAAAATGCTTCATGGGACAAGATTATAATTTTCTGGCAATTTGTTCAATTTCGTAGACTTCGAGCGCATCTCCCTCTGCAATATCATTGTTACCTTTTAATGACAGGCCGCATTCAGTACCAGCCTTAACCTCTTTGACATCGTCCTTGAAGCGCTTGAGGGAATCAAGCTCACCGTCCCAGATCACCACATTGTCCCGTAGTAAGCGTACGCGCGACTCGCGGCGTACCACACCATCAGTAACCAGACAGCCAGCAATAGAACCGATCTTTGAAATATGGAAGACCTGGCGTATCTCGACCATGCCGAGCGTGTTTTCTCGCTTCTCGGGAGCCAACATGCCTGACAGGGCGGCTTTTATTTCGTCTACTACTTCATAAATTACGTTGTAATACTTTATTTGTACATCATAATTTTCAGCAAGTTTGCGTGCGCCTGCGTCTGCACGGGTATTAAAGCCGATAATAACCGCATTGGAAGATTGCGCTAGATTCACATCGCTTTCCGTAATGGCTCCTACCCCAGCGTGCATGACATTAACCCGAACCTCATCTGTGGATAGTTTGCCCAGCGACTGCACCAATGCTTCTTGCGAACCATGCACGTCTGCCTTGATGATCAAAGGTAGTGCTTTGATTCCGCCTTCCTGCATCTGTTCGAACATACTTTCCAGCTTCGCTGCCTGCTTGTTGGCCAACTTGACATCCCTGAATTTGCCCTGGCGGAATAAAGCCACCTCACGCGCTTTTTTCTCACTAGTAAGCACCATTGCCTCATCGCCAGCCTCCGGCACGTCCGACAAACCTAGAATTTCTACCGGAATTGAGGGCCCTGCCTCATTCACCGGTTTGCCATTTTCGTCAAGCATGGCACGGATTTTGCCATATACCTGTCCAGCGAGGATAACGTTTCCCTTACGCAGGGTGCCCCACTGCACTAGTACTGAAGCTACTGCCCCTCTACCCTTGTCCAAGCGAGCCTCAACAATTAACCCCTTGGCAGGCGCCTCTTGTGGAGCTTTTAATTCCAGCACCTCGGCTTGAAGCAGTACGTGCTCCAGTAATTCGTCAATTCCGCTACCGCTCTTGGCCGAAACCTTGACAAAGGGCGAGTCGCCACCGAATTCCTCAGGCACCACTTCTTCACCCATTAGCTCTTGCTGGACGCGCTCCGGGTTGGCTTCTGGCTTGTCAATCTTGTTGATCGCCACCACCAGTGGAACTCCTGCTGCCTTGGCATGATGAATGGCTTCGCGTGTCTGTGGCATTACACCGTCATCAGCCGCTACGACAAGAATAACGATATCTGTCGCTTGCGCACCGCGGGCACGCATGGCGGTAAACGCCTCGTGTCCTGGCGTGTCAAGAAAGGTGATCATGCCGTTTTCCGTCTCTACGTGGTAGGCGCCTATATGCTGTGTGATACCCCCTGCCTCGCCATCTGCCACCTTGGCGCGGCGAATATGGTCAAGCAAAGATGTCTTGCCATGATCGACGTGGCCCATAACCGTTACTACCGGAGCGCGAGGCAATAAATCAACATGCTGGTCTTCCTCAGAATCTTCGTCAAGGAAGGCTTCAGGGTCATCAAGACGTGCCGCCATGGCCGTATGTCCCATTTCCTCGACAACTATCATTGCCGTTTCCTGATCAAGCATTTGATTGATAGTCACCATCGAACCGAGAGTCATCATGGTTTTAATTACTTCGGAAGCCTTGACTGCCATTTTATGCGCCAGATCAGAAACAGTAATTGATTCCGGCACATGTACTTCGTGAACGATTGGTTCGGTAGGACTTTGAAAGCCGCCCTCCTCTTCACGCTCCTTTTGACGCTTGTCTTGTTTGGCGCCTCGCCATGCAGTACTGGCATCCCCGCCACGCAGGCGAATGCCCTGGCGGCGGCGTCCATCACTCCAGTTGCCCGTCTCGCGCCCCTTTTTTTCACCGCGTTTCTGCTGAGCCTTTTCCCTCTCTTTCGCTGCAATGGCGTCTTGCACCGAGTCAGTTGCGGCAGCACTAACTGCCTCATGCGTAGCATCAGACGCCGCCTTGGCAGCCATGGATTTCTCCTCGGCTTCAGCGCGTAAGCGCGTTAACTTGTCAGACCGTAGCTGCTTTTCTTGTAATTCACGTGCCTGACGGTCCAACAGCTCTCTTTGGCGACGTGTTTCCTCTTTCAGTATCTTTTTACCGCTGGAAATGGCCTCGCGAGCCGCCGCCGTAGTCGAAATGGCCTCGCGAGCCGCCGCCGTAGTCATCTCTTCGCGTCCGCTAACCTCTGTTTGGCCATCGGCGACCACCGTCTCGATCCCCGCATTGTTTGTTGCTTCTTCAGTTATTGACTGTGACTCTTCAACTGGTTTGTTGCTTTCGTTCGAAGGCTCCGGTTGCACATTTCCTGCCGTGCCACCATCGACAACATCGCGTTTGACCAATATTCTTTTTTTCTTCACCTCAACCTGCACAGTCCGTGCCCGTCCCATGCTGTCGGTAGCCTTCAATTCACTGGTTTGGCGACGGGTCAACGTGATCCTGTGGTGAGCTGACGTTTGCCCATGCGAGGAGCGTAAAAATTCGAGCAAGCGCTTCTTATCGCTGTCGTCCAATGCCTCCCCAGGGTCCGTTTTACTGACTCCAGCTTTGGCCAATTGTTCTAGAAGCACTTCTGGCGGCATTTTTAGCTCAACGGCAAACTGTGTTACGGTTACTGACATTTTGTTATCTCCGCTATTACTTTGCCGCTTCAGGCAGTATCTCTTTCGTTTGCATCTTCTTCATCTGTGGCAAACCAATGGGCACGCGCCTTGATTATTAACGCACTGGCGCGCTCTTCACTGATGCCGCTAACTTCAACCAGCTCGTCTACCGCCAGATCCGCCAGAGCTTCCCGATCCAGTATATTGTTTTGCGCCAGTTTTGCGGCAAGTGATTTATCCATGCCTTCCAGGTCGATTAAATCTTCAGCCACATTTTCTACCTGTTCTTCGGCAACAATAGCCTCGGTTAACAATACGTTACGGGCACGTGAACGCAACTCTTCGATAATTTCCTCGTCCAGTCCATCGATTTCCAGCATCTCGGGCAACGGAACATAAGCAATCTCTTCAAGAGTTGAAAATCCCTCCTGAATTAACAGATTGGATAGATCTTCATCTATATCAAGCCGTTCCATAAACAACAAACGGGTCATGGCAAATTCTGCCTCTGATTTAATCTCTGATTCTTCCTGGCTCATTAGATTAATCGTCCAACCAGTAAGTTCAGAAGCCAGACGCACGTTTTGACCGTTTCTACCAATGGCTATCGCCAGATTGTCCTCATCGACAACCACGTCCATGCTGCGTTTTTCCTCGTCAACCATTATCGAACTAACCTCGGCTGGTGACAGGGCACCAATAACAAATTGTGCCGGATCAGCAGACCACAGCACAATGTCAATGTTTTCATTGCATATTTCGTTGCGCACGGCGGTGACGCGCATACCGCGCAGGCCCACGCAGGTACCTACCGGGTCCACTCGTTGGTCGTTGGACTTGACGGCTATTTTGGCACGCAGCCCCGGATCGCGCGATGCGCCCATTATTTCCATCAGCCCGTCATCAATTTCTGGCACTTCAAGCTGGAACAAACAGGTCAGGAATTCAGGTGCTGTGCGCGACAAGATCAGTTGTGGTCCACGCGCATTGCGCTCTACCCGCAGCAAATATGCCTTTACGCGGTCACTAACACGTAAAATTTCTTTTGGAATAAGGTTTTCACGGGGTAGAACGGCTTCCAGCCTGCCTGCCTCAATGATGATGTTGCCGCGATCGACCCGCTTTACGGTACCAGAGACTATATTATCTTTGCGCTCCAAAAAGTCATTAAGCACCTGTTCGCGTTCAGCGTCGCGAATTTTCTGCATAATCACTTGCTTGGCTGCCTGGGCGCTAATGCGGCCAAAATCCACTGGACCCATTGGTTCTTCAATATAGTCGTCTAGCTCCGCACCCTGGCTTTCTGCTTTGGCTTTAGAGAGAGGGACTTCCTTGTGTTCGTCTGCGTATTCCTCATCCGGGACAATACGCCAGCGACGAAATGCCTCATGCTCGCCGGTTTGTTTGTCAATGTTGACGCGAATATCTGCATCTTCGTGGATACCCTTTTGCGTCGCCGAGGCAATGGCTGACTCCAGTACATCAAACACAACGTTTGGATCAACGTTTTTTTCCCGCGCCAGCGCGTCAACCAGCATCAGCATTTCACGGCTCACTTTATTTCTCCGTAATCAGATCGTTACAAGATATATATAACATAATAGATTAACTTATGACTTTCTTTTGCTTATCAAAGTCAGGCACCAGATTTGCCTTGGTGATGTTATTAATTTCAAAGATGTACTCTTCACCCTGACAGCTAACCGCCACCTTGTCACCACGCAGGCCCAGTAATAACCCCTGAAAATTTCGACGTTCGTTTAACGGCACCTTCAGCCTCAATTTGACTTTGTTGCCGGCAAAACGCGTAAAATCGCCCTCTTTGGTCAGAACCCTGTCAAGACCTGGCGAAGAAACTTCCAGTCGATCATAATCTATGTTCTCAACTGACAATACGCGGGTTAATTGGTTGGAGACCATGGCGCAATCATCCACATCCACCCCCCCCTGTTTACCAGGTTGGTCTATGAACACGCGCAATAACCGGGAGCGTGGTGACATTTCAAGGTCTACCAATTCGTAACCCATTCCTTCAACAGTTATTGAAAACAGATTTTGCAAGTCCATTATTGTCAAACCACAAACAAAAAATGGGCACAACGCCCATTCATTAATCGCTTTTCTGCCAGCGGGAGAAGCAATCCGCTTCCCAGACAGACAGTAGCCACCCCCTACCCTGCAACACTATAAATTAACACTGCGACAAAGCCAGCAGCAAACGTCGCAGCACCTACTGCTGCCTGAATAAGGCCGCGCAATTATACTGTATTTTCAGGCAGGTGTGCATTATTTCTTGCAATCCGTCTGGCGAAGTAGCATCAAAGCACAGCATAATTATTAGCACTCTACCTCGAAGAGTGCTAAAATGACACCTTTATTTATTTGCTACCATATATATATCCTACGCTTACAACGGAGAATGGAGCAAACGTATGCTAACCGAGATTGAGGAGTAAAGATGACTGCACAAACTTTAGCTTTCCCAATGCCGCATGCATTGGGCAACATTGACGCATATATTCAGGCTGCCAATCAGTATCCAATGCTGAGCGCTCAAGAGGAAGCTGCCCTGGCGAGGCGTTTGCGAGACGAAAGCGATCTTGATGCTGCGCGTCAACTTGTGCTGTCTCACCTGCGCCTGGTCATTTCCATTGCACGTGGTTATCTTGGTTATGGCTTACCACACGCCGACTTGATTCAGGAAGGTAATATTGGTCTTATGAAAGCCGTCAAACGTTTTGATCCTGAGCGTGGAGTGCGTTTGGTATCTTTTGCAATCCATTGGGTCAAGGCCGAAATACACGAATATATCCTGAAAAACTGGCGACTGGTCAGGGTGGCCACTACCAAGGCTCAACGTAAGTTGTTCTTCAACTTGCGCAGCCTCAAAGGGCATCTGGCAGGTGAAGGCAGCAACGAGGGTCAAAATACACAAATAGCCGAACAGCTTGACGTTTCACCGAGTGAGGTGCGAGAAATGGAAAAGCGGCTCATCGGCCACGACGTTTCACTGGAAAACAACCAGGACGAAAGAGATGAGAACCACTTTGCGCCGATTGACTTCCTGGCTGACAGCTCACATGAGCCAACAACGGTACTGGAACGCAGGGCCAGCTTGCGGCTGCAAAGCAACGGGCTACAAACTGCCCTGAAACAACTTGACGAGCGTAGCCGCCGCATTATTGAAGCACGCTGGCTACCAGGTGACGATAACCAGACAGCAACCTTGCACGATATGGCGGCAGAGTTTGCTATCTCGGCTGAACGCGTGCGGCAAATTGAAAGCAAGGCGCTAGCTACACTACGTAAATTGCTTGGTGCAGACGCAGCATCCCTGGTGACGCCGCGTTAGTGCCAGCAAGCCATTATTATCGACACTTATAGTCAAGGTAAAAGAATCAGGGGTACAACTTCGAAATCCTTTCCACGCCTACCACGCCTGGCCCTTGCTTTTCTTGTAATTCTTACATTTTCACTTGGCGTTGCCAGGAGTGACCCTGCACCCCTCAATCAGCCTATCGTCGTTAAGGACGCGCTCGAAAATACGCTCACTGTACCAACGCCTGCGCGAAGAGCAGTTGCACTGGCACCACACGTGGTGGAAATGGTTTACGCTGCAGGCGGAGGGAAAAGACTGGTCGGCGCAGTCGAATATAGTGACTATCCGGCGGCTGCCAGGGAAATACCACTAGTTGGAAGCGCCAGTCGCCTTGACCTGGAACGCATCCTGGCCTTACAACCCGACATTGTCATTGGTTGGCACAGCGGTAATCCACCCGCCCTGCTTGAGAAACTGCGTTCCCTTGATATAAAGGTTTTTGTAAGCTATCCAAGACAACTAAATGATATTGCAATTGAATTAGAAATATACGGTCAAATATTTGGCAGCCAGGAAATTGCCAATGCCTCCGCAAATATTTTTCGTCAGCGATTGCATCAGCTAGGCAAACGCTTTGCGTTTCTACCCACAGTGCCGGTTTTTTATCAAATTTGGCACCAGCCACTAAGTACTATCGGTAGCAAGCAGATAACCAACGATGTAATTCGCCTCTGTGGAGGGCAAAATATTTTTTCCCACTTGGCTACTGCTGCGCCGCAAGTCAGCCTAGAATCAGTATTGAAAGCCAATCCGGAAGTCATAATCGGCAGTGGTAGCAGCACCAGCATGGCTGGCGAGGATAGACGTCCGCCCTGGCTAGACGAATGGCGGCGCTGGCCTGCCCTGATTGCCGTGCAGCGTGACAACCTGTTCCACATCAACCCTGACCTGTTGTTTCGCCCTACCCCGCGCCTGCTCGACGGCACTGAGCAACTATGCAAACAACTGCAAATTGCTCGCTCTCGTCGTCCGTAACCTGTCAATCGAGTTTCATGCTCACCTGGCAGGTAAGCCATTGCATCCATCTTGCCGTAGCTCTGCGTCCAGTAACACCAGACGTTGCGGCGTGCCAACATCCAACCAACGGCCATGTAATCGCTCACCTCTCAAGCAGCCTTGAGCAGCGGCCTGACGTAGTAACGGCGCCAGCTTGGCGCTTTGCCCGCTCACCAGTCCAGCAAACAATTCAGGACGATAGACACCAATACCGCTAAAGGTCAATGGCTGTGCAGAGGCGGCAACAGGTGTATCTATGTTAAGCACCGCCCCCTGCTGCAAACAAAAATCACCCGTCGGGTGATGCGCTGGATTGTCAACCAACCAGATGTGCGCCAGCTTGCCACCAAGCGCAATGACTCTTGCTTGAGCCGGATCCCAGTCATAGTAAATGTCGCCGTTGACGACTAAAAACGGTTCGTTTCCCAATAGCGTTAACGCCTGGACGATACCGCCCGCAGATTCCAGCGCTCCATGCGGTTCGTGGGAGTACTGGATAGATAATCCCCAACTTGACCCATTGCCCAGAGAGCTTTTAATCTGCTCACCCAAGTGTGCCAGGTTAATAACAACATCGAGAAAACCTGCTGACCGCAAGCGTTCAAGCTGCCAAACGATCAATGGTTTGCCGCCTGCTGATAGAAGTGGTTTTGGTGTCTGATCAGATAGCGGACGCATACGTTCTCCGCGCCCGGCGGCAAGAATCATGGCGCGCATACGGGCTTCGGACTTTGCTGATTATTGGCTAACACTCTGTCGAGCAGGTCTGGCAATGGATGCAAGTCAGCATAGCGCTCGGCCACACGATGTATATAAGCCAGGAAGCGTGGCAGGTCACCAATATAATTTGCCTTGCCGTCGCGGTAATACAATCGACAGAATATACCCAGAATCTTCATATGGCGTTGCATGCCCATCCACTCATAATCATGCCAGAATTGCTCAAAGTCGGAATGAACAAGCAGATTTGCCGCCAGAGCGCCTTGCCAGTAACGCTGCACCCAGATTAGCTCCTTTTCCTCCGGCCAGGAAACGAAGGCGTCACGAAAAAGTGAAACCACGTCGTATGTTACAGGGCCATATACCGCATCCTGAAAATCGAGTATGCCAATTGGCTGCGGGTCACAAAGCATCAGATTACGAGGCATGAAATCACGATGCACGTAACATCGTGGTTGGGCAAGCGCACGTTCGACAAGAGTATCAAACAGGCTTTGCATACGGGCCTCTTCCACTTTGCTTAAAGTGTAATTGAGGTGACGGCCAATGAACCACTCAGTAAACAATGACAATTCATGCCGCAGCAAGTTGTCATCGAAAACGGGAAGAATATTTGGGCGGCTGGCCCGTTGCCATTTAACCAGGGCCTGACATGCTGCGTCAAAGTGCCGTGCCGCCTGCGAGGGAGATTCCTGCAGGCTGGTCAGCAAACATCTGTCACCCAAATCGGAGAGCAACAGTATACCTGACGATAAGTCAGCCTCCAGCACGCGAGGTGCGTGCAGACCTGCACTCAGCAATAGTTCGGCGACACGAATGAACGGGCGGCAATCTTCCAATCCAGGTGGAGCATCCATCAGAATACGGCTCTGACCATCTGGCAGCAATAGTCGAAAATAGCGGCGGAAGCTAGCGTCCGTCGAGGCCGGAATAATCTGCGCGTCGGAAAAGCGTTGTTCAACCCATGCCATCAGCAGGGCATCACGTTCGTTGCCAACTATTGAAAAAGTTGATTGCACAATTTAACGGCAGGTAGTTAAAGCGTCGTATACCACTTATCTAGAATTCAGTTGAATCATTGGCAAGCAAGCTTAAGCTGCAGAAGTTCAGGTAATCATCCCCAAAATCAGGTCCACTCAAGTAGAGATTTCTGTTAAGAATTGATTGAAGGAGATTTCTATGAAGACGAGCAGGTTTAGGGAAACGCTGATTTAATCCCTGTATTTCAATCCATTTGATCAAGCCATTCGGGTAAAATAGCGGATATCAAGTCCATAGGGGTTCATAGCGATGCAAAAGCAGATCAGTTTTACAGAACTCGAGCAAAACAGCAAGAAAAAGCTAACGCGTCGTGAGCGATTGCTTGCACAAATGGAGAAGGTCGTTCCCTGGCAAGTACTTGCAAAAACGCTTGAGCCCCATTATCCGAAAGGGCATCATGGACGACCGCCATTGGCATAGACCAGCGCTACGCTCCTTTGTCGGCATTGACCTGTCTCGTGAGCATGTACCGGATGCAACGACATTGCTCAAATTTCGACGCTTTCTGGAAAAGCACAATTTGACGCGAGGTATATTTGAAGCTGTGAACACCAACCTTGAAGCGAAAGGATTTCTGATGCGTCAAGGCACAATTGTCGATGCCACCATTATTAGCGCGCCGAGTTCGACCAAGAACAAGGATCGGGCACGGGATCCGGAGACGCATCAAATCCGCAAGGGGAAGCAGTGGTATCACGGGATCAAGGCGCACATTGGCGTTGATGCGGAATCGGGCGTTGTTCATCATGTTAGTACAACGCCTGCAAACACTTCGGATGTGACTGAAACGGATCAGTTGTTGCACGGTCAGGAAGAGGATATCTACGGTGATTCGGGCTACACGGGTGCTAACAAACGCGCGGGTTGTAATATGTGTTTGCCGTGCGCTGGGTGCAACAATTAAGAATAAAGCGGTTTGTTCAGCGTTTCCTTAGTACCAACATGGCCAGGCCCAAAAGAACTCAGATTTACCCTTCAACCAGATAGATTTAGCGTCATTTTGAAATGCTGATAGAGACCCGAAAAATGTTTATTCATCTAGGCCAGAGACTGGTTCTTGAAGACATCAACATGGGGATGGAAAAAGGCGAGATTGTAACCATCATAGGCCCTAACGGATCGGGGAAATCGACCTTGTTACGCGCATTGATTGGTGCTGTGCAGCCAACATCAGGCAAAGTACTAAGAACACCCGGAATGGTTATCAGTTATGTACCGCAACGGCTTCATATCGATAAAACACTGCCCATGTCGGTGCGCCGCTTCATGAGCCTACCACACCGACCAGCACCGATAGAACTCAATGCCGCGATGTCAGCAGCGGGCGTTTCAGGATTGGATCAGCAGCAGGTTATGTCTCTTTCAGGCGGCCAGTTTCAGCGGGTATTACTGGCGCGGGCGTTACTTGAAAAGCCCGATCTTCTACTTCTGGATGAAGCCACACAGGGGCTGGATCATCGTGGCTCGGCAGGATTTTACCGGCAGATAGAGTCCGTACGGCAAGAGCTTGGATGCGCAGTGATTATGGTCAGCCATGAGCTACACGTAGTCATGCGCAGATCCGACCGCGTGATTTGCCTCAATAGACACGTATGCTGCCAGGGACGACCCGAAGTGGTGAGCGCTTCCCCGGAATACCAGGCGATTTTCGCGCTGGATCATGAAGAAGAAGTAGTCTACATGCACAGGAATCATCACACCTACAGCCATACTGAGGGGATACATTAATATGCTGGACGATTTTCTGGTCCGAGCAGCTCTGGCCGGTCTTGGTGTCGCCCTGGCGGCAGCACCGCTGGGCTGCTTTATTGTCTGGCGTCGGATGGCCTATTTCGGGGATGCCACAGCCCACGCCGCGGTACTCGGAGTAGCATTGTCACTGGTGCTTGAAACACCGATTTTTGCAGGCGTTCTCGTGGTATCGCTGATCATGGCTACACTGGTGTCATATTTAACCGGTCGAGGATACACGATGGACACCCTGCTTGGAGTCATGGCGCATGCGTCACTGGCAGTGGGTCTGGTCGCAGTTTCTTTCCTTGAAGGAATTCGTATCGATCTGATGGCTTACCTGTTTGGAGATATTCTGGCTGTTGGCAAGACCGATCTGGCGGTCATCTGGGGTGGTGCTGCGCTGGTGGTCATTTTGGTCACTCACCGTTGGTCCGGTTTGTTGTTGGCCACGCTTAATCCGGATCTGGCGCACGCCAGTGGTTTTTCTCCCAAGCGCGAACAATTGATACTCACCATTTCCCTGGCGATTGTAGTGGCAGTGGCGATTAAAGTCGTAGGTGTGCTGTTGATTGCCGCGATGCTGATCATTCCGGCCGCCACGGCTCGACCTTTTTGCAAAACGCCTGAGAGCATGGCAGTTTTGGCTGCAATTATTGGTTGTGGTGCCAGCCTGACCGGGCTCAGGGCTTCCTACCAGCTCGATACGCCTACCGGACCCACGATTGTTTGCATGGCAGCGCTGATGTTCCTTTTTTCTAGCATCTTCTGGAGAATCAGCCATCACTCCAGGCGCAGATCAGGCGTCTAATATAGTACTGAGCATAATGTACACATCCCTATGCTTCTTAGCTTGACACATAATATAAAAATGCAATTTTGGCCATCCAATTCGTATCAAACTCTTGCAGAGTTATTTTATCGGGAGTATTCATGTTGAAAAAATTTCTATGCGGATCATTCATTTTCCTGCTCGCACCTCTAACAGTAGCTGCCCCCAATGTAGCGGTTGATATCGCTCCGGCGCACTCACTGGTTGCGCAAGTTATGGCGGGTGTAGGAAAACCGGATCTTATCATTCGGCCCGGTGCCTCACCGCATAGCTACACAATGAGGCCTTCCGAAGCCGAAGCGCTGTCGCGCGCTGATGTGGTGTTTTACATAAGCAAAGATCTGACGCCTTGGATTGAAACTCCCTTAGAGAATCTGGCCGTTTCAGCCAAAAAAGTCGTATTGCTTGAGGTTAAAGGAATTACCTTGCATGAGTTCCGTGAAGGCACCACCTTTGAGGGTCACGACCATCATGACGATGAGCATGGGGATAAGGATAAAGATGGCCATCATGACGATGAGCATAAGCAGAAGAATGAGAATGATCATCATGATGCGTACTCGAAAAAGGAAGGGCATGAAGACGAACACGCCGAAAAAGATGACCATGGCAATTATGATGAACATCATCATGGCGAACATGACCCTCACGCCTGGCTGGATCCAGAAAACGCGAAAATATGGTTACAGGCGATAGCCACAGAGCTTTCACGGGTGGATGCTGCCAATGCTGCGGCCTATCAACGCAATGCAACAACAGCGATTAAAAAAATGGATACCCTGATCGCCGATATCCGTGCGCAAACCAAAAAGCTGCACGGCATCAATTTCATTGTGTTCCACGACGCCTATCAATATTTTGAGCGTCGTTTTGATGTGCAAGCCACAGGTGCCATTTCCATTGGCGATGCGTCAGATCCGAGTCCCGCGCGGGTTAAGGAAATTCGTGATACGGTTGCACGCTTAAATGTGCGCTGCGTATTTACTGAGCCTCAATTTAACCCGGGGATGGTACGTAGCGTTTTTGAGAATACCAAGGTCTCCACCATCGGCGTCATGGATCCGCTGGGCGCCGACATCAAGCCCGGTGAGCGCCAATATCACAAACTGCTCAAGGCGTTGGTATCTAGCATCGTCCAGTGCCAGAATTAAGAAAACGGTCTCATACCCCACCACGGTTCACTCTCCTGTTGATTCGTCGGGTTACATCCTAAAAACAGTAGGTACGTATAAAAGATCCGGTCGGAACTTCTACACCTAAGCCAATTGAAATAACAATCCAAACCCCAAGTAGCTCATAATCACGGCTAGCAGAGCCATCATCTGTGAATAAGCAGCCACCAACCAACGTTTCAGGAATAACCCGACGAACATGCCGCCTATGTGCAGAGCAGCACTACCGATAATCAGGCCAAGTGCATAGGTAGCAATATTCATGGCTAACTGCGCTTCAACTCCATGTGCCATTCCATGACAAACACCAATCACGGAAATAACAAACAGGCCACAACCTTTTGGCAAATGTTGCATAACCGGCAACAACATCAGTCCTAACACAATCACACTTAGCGAAAGGCTTGTTTCCAATGCTGGTAGCGCAAAGCCGAGCAAGCTAACTGTCAGCCCCAATAGCAGCGCCAGCAAAAATATCATCGGTCCAGTCATGATCTGACGTATATTTACCGGCGTCCTGCCAGAACCGGCCAAAGCCATTACAGACCACAAACCAACCGCCAGCATCACTAAAAAGTGGTCCACAGCGAATGGATGAACCAAGGCAGAAAACACACTCAAACCCTGCGCTTCATGAACCGGGTGCGCCTGCGCTGTCACCAATACCCCCGGCAATAAACCAAAGAATAGAATAACTGCCTTATTGAATATACGTTTGCTTTTCATAAATCCTCCTCGTAAACAGCATATTACTATTTTCAAATGTTTATAGCACTTTGACACGGGTTAACTCTTCTCTTTCGGGTGATATTACATGCGTTGAGCAAGCCAGACAGGGATCAAAACCATGCAAGGTACGTAAAATCTCGAGAGGCTCATTCGCCTTGGAAACTGGTGTATCCATCAACGCAGCCTCAAAGGCGCCAATTTGCCCTTTGGCGTCTATTGGCTCTCCATTCCAGGTGGTTGGCGCCACACATTGATAATTATCAATTTTAGTATCCTTGATTTTAATCCAATGTCCCAACGCGGCGCTTTAATCCAGGAATACTTAGCCGATTCGTCCAGTTGCTCAATTATGGTACGCGAACCTTTGAATTGAGCGCGGCTTCATCCAGATTGCCCTTCGACATGCTAAAGAATGTCATTCAAGGCGGCAAGATGGTCACGCATATTAGCCAGAATGTGAGACTGTATCATTGCTGGCATTTCAACCAACTGCCGCTTATCATCATCGGCGTACGCCTTTCCCATGTAAGGCAGCATTAACAGCGCCATCACGCACATGAAGCCGGTTACCATATTGATTTTTAATAGTACTGCTCATATAGCCCTCGCTTGAACAATCACAATGACAGACCTTCGTTTTCATGACAATCTAAGGAAGGTTGATTAATGTGACTGCACGACCGCATTACTGCATTGGACGCTGTCCGGAGGCGCGCCTTTACCTGTGCGCCGTACGCCTTGTTCAGCATCAAACCCTCCTGGCCGAATAAATCAATTATTCCCCAAGACGTGATATTGTACATTGAGACACTCAAGGGCAAACTGACAATTCCAGGCTCGTAGCGGGAGTATGGCATTTAATAAACACGCAAAATAAGCATGCTCCTTGGCAACTGGTTAAGGTTTCAAATTAACAGGAATCACACGAATGTGCGCCTTAACATTACTACGTGGCCTATACGCCATCACGCCTGACTGGAGCAGCTCTGCGTGTCTGTTCGAGGCTGTTGAGGCGGCGTTGCTAGGTGGTTGCAGTCTAATACAGTATCGAGATAAACATCCCTTAACGGATAAACGCCAATCCCGTGCCATCCGACTGCAATCGCTATGCCGACTGCACGGTGCTACGTTGTTAATTAATGATGATTTGCAACTGGCGATAGAGATTGGCGCTGACGGGGTACACCTGGGCAGGGACGACGCAGACCTGTCAGTTGCCAGGAAATTGCTGGCAGAAGGGAAAATTATCGGCGCTTCTTGTTATAACAACCTGGCGCTGGCAAAAAAAGCCTCCGCGCATGCCGACTACCTGGCTTTCGGATCAGTCTACAGCAGCCAGACCAAACCACAAGCAAAAAGCGCAGGAATGGCAATATTTAAACAAGCAAGTCGCCTGCAACGGCCCTTATGCGCTATCGGCGGCATAAGACTAGATAATGCTCGACCGCTTATCAAGGCCGGCGCTACGATGCTGGCCGTGTGCAGCGATTTATTCGGCAG
>Ga0209562_1000297_pt1 | contig 18279 bp, 20 predicted proteins | sample WorMetvacBELIZE2_FD_187399 | JGI IMG/M metagenome (GOLD analysis project Ga0209562, IMG submission 187399) | Marine gutless worms symbiont microbial communities from Max Planck institute for Marine Microbiology, Germany - Olavius vacuus BELIZE.2... | ecosystem: Host-associated > Annelida >... | reverse complement strand
ATTAAAAAATCAATTAATCATCAAGCACTCCAGCAAAGGTGTAATTTATCAATAAATTCAAAAATTCCAATTTTTGGAATTGTAAGCAGATTAAGCAATCAAAAAGGTCTAGATTTGGTTATAGAAATTATTGATAAAATTATTAACTTACCTGCACAAATAGTGTTATTAGGAACCGGTGATCTCGAAATTGAAAATCAATTACTCAAAATAGCCAAAAAATATCCCTCATATTTCAGCGTCACCATTGGTTTTGATGAAGCTCTTGCACATCAAATTGAAGCTGGTGCAGATTTTTTTCTTATGCCCTCACGATTTGAACCGTGTGGATTAAATCAGATGTATAGCCAAATTTATGGCACCATACCCATTGTTCGTTCAGTAGGTGGTCTAAAAGATACCGTTAGTAACTATTCACCAACTAAATTAAAAACCGTTACCGGATTCGTATTTATCAAAGATAGCTCACAAGCATTGTTGAGGGTAATTAAATCTGCATATCGTGCTTGGGAAAATATAAAAATTAGAAATCAAATAATTAGAAATGCTATGAATACAGATTTTAGCTGGCAAAAATCAGCATTAAAATATTCTAAAATCTATCAAAAATTAACTAAGTAATGGAATACAAGGTTGGAATAGATCTTGGGGGTACTAAAATTGAAATAATTGCTTTTGATCAAAATAACATTCAATGCTATCAAAAAAGAATTTATCAAAATTTTAGTGGAAATAACAATTTAGATTATCAAGGAGTATTAAATTCAATAACCGATCTTATAAAGGAGATGCAACTAAGTTTAAAAATTAAATCATATCAATTTAGTCTTGGTATCGGTACTCCCGGTTCTTTGGGTTCCAATCAAAAACTAAGAAATTCAAATTCTCAATGTTTAAATAATCGGTATTTAAAAAAAGATCTTGAAAGCAAACTTAAAATTCCGATTAAAATCGCAAATGATGCAAATTGTTTCACTTTATCCGAAGCTGTAGATGGTGTTGCAAAAGATGCTGAAGTAGTTTTTGGGGTTATTGTGGGTACTGGGTCTGGCGGTGGAATAGTAGTTAATAAAAGACCGATTAACGGTATCAATTCAATCGCTGGGGAATGGGCACATAATCCTTTACCTTACCCGGATAAAAACCTTGGAGAAATTCCGGGTGCAAAATGTTATTGTGGAAGATTTGGTTGTATAGAAACTTGGCTTGCGGGCCCTTCACTGGCAAAAGATTATTATAATCATACGGGACATAAAAAAACCGCTAAACAAATTGCTAAAGAGTCAAAAAATGATATTTCATGCGATCAAGCTCTAAAGAGATATGAAAGACGCATGGCTAAATCATTAGCAGTTGTTATCAATATTCTTGATCCTGATGTAATTGTTTTAGGTGGTGGGATTTCAAAAATTGACAGACTCTATCAAAATGTGCCAAAACTTTGGAGTGAATATATTTTTTCTAATGAAGTTCATACTAAGCTATTACCGCCAAAATTTGGTGATGCTAGTGGTGTACGCGGTGCTGCCTGGTTATAATTATTAAAAAGTCTAATGCCCCCTGAACTCAAAATAGATCTAATTTCGGCTTTTGTAAATTGGTCAGACAAAAATAACTTGGTAACTTATGTGCAAGTTGTAATTGATGATGCTGTAGCAGTTCCTGGTAAATTTATCGAAAATGGCAAAATTATTTTAAATATCTCTTCTCAAGCAATTCATAATTTTCATTTAGCCAATAATGCCTTAAATTTTTCTGCACGATTTGACGGAACAATCCATGAAATTTTTATTCCAGTTGAGCGAATTGGGGCAATTTTTGTAAAAGATAGCAATATTGGTTTGGGATTACCCATAGATAAGTCCCCAATAATTACTCAAGATGCTAAAGTAAAAAGATTTCGAAAAATATCTTCTGCAGTTAAAAAATCTTCAAAAAAAACAATCGGTAAGATGAAACCTAATAAAACTCAAAAAATAGCACAACCAAATATTAATAAAAAGTCTAAAAACCAAGAATTTGAGGATAAAAGCAGGACGGTTTATCAAGATCAAAATAAAACTTTAAATAAAAAGCAACCAAAATTTACCAAAGTAGAATGATTGCTTATCCCAATATTGATCCTGTTGCATTTTCAATTGGTCCTCTAAACATTCATTGGTATGGCCTAGCGTATGTGATCGGTTTTTTATTAGTATTATTTTTAGGAAAATATCGATCAAAAACAAATCAGATATCACTCACAACTTCTGAAATAGACGACCTGTTACTTTATGGAATGATTGGTTTAATTATTGGAGCTCGAATTGGAGAGGTTTTGTTTTATCATCCCGATTATTATCTAACCAATCCTTTAGAAATTATCAAAGTTTGGAAAGGAGGGATGTCATTTCACGGCGGTCTAGTTGGTGTAATTGTTGCAGTATTACTTTTCGCCCGAAAACTTTCAGTTCAGCCGTTTATCATATTTGATGCGATTGCCCCATTAGTTCCACCGGGTTTATTTTTTGGTCGCGTCGCTAATTTTATTAATTCAGAACTAATTGGTCGACCTACAGATGTTCCCTGGGGAATGATATTTCCTTATAGTGATGGTCTAGTTCGTCATCCATCACAACTTTATCAGGCTTTTTTTGAAGGTCTAGTATTATTTATTATCCTTTGGTATTATTCAAAACCATCAAAAAATTCAAAAAATATTCAGAATAGTAAAAATTCACAATTTAGATTAAATGCCAAACCTATCGGTGCGATATCGGGAATGTTTTTATTTTGTTATGGTTGTTTTCGTTTTTTGATTGAATTTACCCGAACCCCTGATACCTTTATGGGATATTTTCCTCTTGGATTATCAATGGGTCAGTTTTTGTGCATTCCGATGATTTGTTTTGGTGGATATTTGCTTTTTATTGATAAGTTAAAATATTTTTCGAAAAATAAAAATTGATTTAAGCTATAAATCAATATCTTGGTTATTGCTAAATCATTATAATTAAGCTATGTGTAAAAAGCATGCTAACTTGCAAATTAAAGATTATTCCAGAAGGACTTTGTTATCTTCTTTATTCGTGGGTTCAATAAGTTCTTTTGCCGGTTTTTATACATCTTCAGTTTTTGCCCAATCTTCTAAAATCCAAAATTTTCCATTTGAAAGGAATAACAATTTCAATCAAGATCAATATTCAATTGAATTTACGGTAAAGAATAAATCACCAGAAGATAATTTAGAAAATAGAATCTTAAACGATATTACACCTGCTAGATCATCAAATTATTATAAGGTTTTAAATAACAAATCAAATCAAAATCCCCAACCAAATAATCGTTTTAAAATCATCAATTTAGCCGGTAATGTTATTATTAATGGTAGACCTGCTTTGATTGGTAGTCAGGTTAATGCCGGTAGTGTAATTGAAACTGCTGATAATAGTTATATTGTTTATCGTTTTTTTGATGAAGCAGTAAAGCTTTACCCTAATTCCCGAATTACCCATGGAAATCACCCAAACAAATGGGGTGAGTTATATGGTGCTATGACGGTTTCTGTAAAAAATCGAGATATTCCCCGAAAAATTTATTTGCCTAATTCCACAATATTATTAAACGGCAGTGGAATTCACATTAATACTTTTTATCAATTATACGGGCGAAATAGCGAAATTATTTATGGTGAATATATTTGCACCTGCTATGGTCAAGCTATTATCCAAAGACCAACCAACCCCAATAATTATGTAAAAATTGATTCCCAACATCACAATTTTCCCTATATTTCCACCCCAGCTTATTATTTAGCAACTAATCAAGTAATTGGTCACAACGATCGCGAAGTCATAGAACTTGCTAATTTATTGTCTTAAGGTTAAATTTAAAATTATAAAAAAAGCGGTGGAATACCACCGCTTTATAAATTAATTGGAAATTATTGGTGTAGGAAACTACATTCCCATTCCACCCATTCCACCCATACCTCCCATGCCGCCCATATCAGGCATTGCAGGAGCGGGTTTATCTTCAACAATTTCTGAAACCAAAGCTTCGGTAGTTAACATTAAACCGGCAACTGATGCAGCATTTTGTAATGCTGTTCTTGCTACTTTAGTTGGATCTAAAACCCCCATTTCAACTAAGTCGCCATAATCACCAGAAGCAGCATTAAATCCATAGTTATCTTTATTACCACTAACATTATTGATTACTACTGAAGATTCTTCACCAGAATTTTCTACAATTTGACGCATCGGCTCTTCTAAAGCCCGAAGCACAATTTTAACTCCGGCATCTTGATCATGATTAGCACCTTTTACTTTAATCTTATCACGAGCACGAATGAAAGCAACACCACCCCCGGCAACAATACCTTCTTCAACGGCAGCACGGGTTGCATGAAGTGCATCTTCAACACGAGCTTTTTTCTCTTTCATTTCTACTTCAGTAGCTGCGCCCACGCGAATTACTGCAACGCCGCCGGCAAGTTTGGCAACTCGTTCTTGAAGCTTTTCACGATCATAATCCGAGGTAGATTCATCAATTTGGACTCTAATTTGATCAACCCGTTTTTTAATATCGTTATTGTCACCTTTTCCATCAATGATTGTGGTATTTTCTTTGCCAATTTCAACCCGCTTACATTCTCCAAGATCGCTGACATTTACTTTTTCCAGTGACAAGCCAATTTCTTCAGAAATTACTTTACCACCGGTTAAAATTGCAATGTCTTCCAACATCGCTTTGCGACGATCGCCAAATCCTGGTGCTTTTACCGCACAAGCTTTAATGGTTCCTCGTAAGTTGTTAACTACTAAGGTCGCAAGTGCTTCACCTTCTACATCTTCAGCAACAATTAGCATCGGACGACTTTGTTTAGCAACTTGCTCTAATACAGGAAGTAAATCCCGAATATTTGAAATCTTTTTATCATGTAATAAAACATAGGGATTTTCCAGGATAGTAATTTGTTTATCGGGATTATTGATGAAATATGGTGATAGGTAACCGCGATCAAACTGCATACCTTCAACTACTTCGAGTTCATCATTTAAACTCTTGCCATCTTCAACGGTAATAACTCCTTCTTTTCCAACTTTTTCCATAGCTTCAGCAATTTTATTGCCAACTGCTTCATCAGAATTAGCTGAAATCGAACCAACTTGAGCAATTTCTTTGGAAGTGGAACAGGGTTTGGAAATATTTTTTAATTCTTCAACCACTGCGATCACTGCTTTATCAACCCCTCTTTTTAAATCCATGGGATTCATTCCGGCAGCTACATATTTCATACCTTCACGAACAATAGATTGTGCTAACACAGTTGCAGTTGTAGTTCCATCACCGGCTACATCAGAGGTTTTAGATGCAACCTCTTTGACCATTTGAGCACCCATATTTTCAAATTTATCTTTTAATTCAATTTCTTTGGCAACTGATACCCCGTCTTTAGTAACTGTAGGTGCACCAAATGATCGATCAAGAATCACATTTCGACCTTTAGGACCGAGGGTTACTTTTACAGCATCGGCTAAAATATTAACACCATTTATCATCCGACCTCTGCCGGTTTCACCAAATTTAACTATTTTTGCTGGCATTTTAAAACTCCTTTATTAATTAATTTAAATTATTCAACAATAGCGATTACGTCGTCTTCTTTGACAACTAATAGTTCTTCACCTTCAACTTTAATATTTTGACCGGCATACTTACCAAAAAGAACTTTTTCGCCAACTTTAATTGATACTGGATGAACTTTGCCATTATCATCAATCTTTCCAGGTCCTACCGCTAATACTTCACCTTGATCAGGTTTTTCTGCAGCAGTATCAGGTATTACTATTCCCGAAGCAGTTTTGCGCTCGTCTTCTAAACGACGAAGAACAAGACGATCCTGTAAGGGACGAATTTTGAGTTTTGACATTTTTACTCCTTTTAAACTTATAAATGTTAAAAAATTTGAATTTAATTACTTACCTATAGGTAATTTTCAATTATGTTCGATATATATGGAAGATTTCGATAATTTCAAGGGGATTTTTATTTTTATTTATACAATAAAATATAAAACTTGATTTTTTAGATAATTCTTGATAAAATTACTCAAGTATTTTATAAATAATTTTAAATATTTAATATATGAGATTAACAACCAGAGGTAGATTTGCAGTAATAGCGATGTTAGATATTGCTATTCACCAAAAAAGGAATAAATCGATTAGTTTAGCTGCTATTAGCGCCCGCGAAGGTATTTCTCAGTCTTATTTAGAACAATTATTTGCCAAGATCAGAAAACATCATTTAGTAAATAGCGCCCGCGGTCCTGGTGGTGGGTATTCATTAACATTTCCTGCCAATAAAATTTCCATAGCATCAATTATTAATGCAGTTGATGATGAGCTTGATGCAACCCAATGTGGCGGTAACGGTAACTGTAAAAATAACAAACTATGCACAACTCATGATTTGTGGGCAAAGTTAAATGATGTTTTATCCAAATTTTTACATTCAGTATTTTTAAGCGATTTAGTTGAACAATATCATTATATTCAACGAGGTGAGGGCATCATTGAAAAGTTAATGGTTGATAAAAGCAAATCATATCCTAAATTAACTAAACAAAATGTCGTAGCCAAAGTGTATTCACATATTTAATTTTATGAAAGATTTACCAATATATTTTGATTATGCTGCTACAACTCCTGTTGATGAACGAGTGGCTAATAAAATGTATAAGTATTTAAATCAGGAATTTGGCAATCCCGCCAGCCGATCACATTCTTATGGTTGGAGTGCTGAAATCGCCATAGAAGAAGCTCGAGAAAATGTTGCAAATCTAGTTGGTTGTGATCCAAAATCATTAATTTGGACTTCAGGCGCTACAGAATCGATTAATTTAGCAATTAAGGGAAGTGCTAATTTTTATCGGAATAGTATTGGCAATCATGTTGTTACTTGCACGACTGAACACAAAGCAACTTTGGATTCCTGTAGAGAGCTGGAAAAACAAGGGTTTGAGGTTACTTATATTAATCCTAACCAAGATGGGATAATCGAAATTGAAGAATTAAAAAATGCTCTTCGAGCCAATACAGTATTAGTTTCAATAATGCTTGTTAATAATGAAATTGGGGTAATTCAAGATATTGAAACCATTGGAAGGATTTGTAAAGAACATAATCAACAACTAATTTTTCATGTTGATGCAGCTCAAGCTGCCGGTAAGCTTGAAATTAATTTGGAAAATTTAGAGGTAGATTTAATGTCCTTTTCCGCCCATAAAGTTTATGGACCTAAAGGTGTTGGGGCTCTTTATATTCGTAGAAAACCTAGAATCAGACTACATCCAATAATCCACGGTGGTGGGCATGAACGGGGATTTAGATCTGGCACTTTACCAACTCATCAGATTGTGGGAATGGGTGAGGCCTATCGAATAGCTAAAACCGAAATGTCTATGGAAATATTAAGAATTAAAAAACTAGCCAAACAGTTTTGGGAGGGAATAAAGGATATTCCAGAAGTATATTTAAATGGTCATTCAGAAATTCGGGTGCCGCATAACTTAAATGTCAGCTTTAATTATGTAGAAGGTGAATCATTAATGATGGCGTTAAAAAAATTAGCAATTTCCAGCGGATCTGCTTGTACTTCAGCAACTCTTGAGCCTTCTTATGTATTAAGAGCGCTTGGTAGAAGTGATGAACTTGCGCATAGCTCACTTAGAATTAGTTTGGGGCGGTTTACTACAGAACAAGAAATTAAAATAGCCGTAAGTATTATTTGTGAAAAAGTTGAAAAGTTACGAGAACTCTCGCCACTTTGGGAAATGCATCAACAAGGCATTGACCTAGAGAAATATCAATGGAGTCCAACTCATTAAATTATTAAAGGAAAAATTAAATGTCATATAGTGAAAAAGTATTGGATCATTACGAAAATCCCCGCAATGCGGGATCATTTGCCAAAGAAGAGGAAAATATCGGAACCGGTATGGTCGGAGCTCCGGCATGTGGGGATGTAATGAAGTTACAAATAAAAGTAAAAGACGGGGTAATTGAAGATGCAAAATTTAAAACTTATGGTTGTGGTTCAGCAATTGCCTCATCTTCGCTAGTTACCGAATGGATTAAAGGCAAAAGTTTAGATCAAGCTAAGACTATTAAAAATAATTCTATTGCCGAGGAATTAGCTTTACCACCGGTTAAAATTCATTGTTCAGTTTTAGCTGAAGATGCAATTCGAGCAGCAATTGAAGATTACCAAAACAAAAACGAATAATATTAATTAGAATTACTTTAGATAACTAGGACTATTTATGAGTGTTTCACTTACTGATAATGCAGCAAAATATATTGAAAAGCAACTAGCTGATCGCGGTCATGGCTCAGGTATTAGAATAGGAATAAAACCTTCTGGTTGTTCAGGTTTTTCTTATGTTCTTGAATATGTTGATACTCCTGCAGAACATGATTATAAATTTACCAGTGAAGGGGTATCAATATTTATCGATCCGAAAAGTCTAGCGATTCTAGACGGCACCGAACTTGATTTTGTTCGCAAAGGTATTAATCAAGGTTTTGTATTTAATAATCCCAATGAAAAAGCACGCTGTGGTTGTGGTGAGAGTTTTACATTATAAAATAAGTTCATAATCGGATGCCTAGTGAGCCGGATTCGAATAATTACTTTAAAATTTTTGATTTAGATGAAAATTATTTAATTGATAATCAGAAATTGGAAGACAAGTATCAAGAATTACTCAACCGATACCATCCGGATAAATTCGCAAACGACAATCAAGTAAATCAAAAAAGAGCAGTAGTATTGGGCGCAAATATTAATGCTGCATATCAGGTGCTAAAAGATCCGGTAGCCCGAGCTAATTATATAATTGAAAACTGGGGGTATAAAAAGGTCTTAGAAGATCGCTATATTTCTCCGGAAATTATTAATCAACAAATTATTTGGCGAGAAAAAATAATTAATTGTGAGAATCAAAAAAAATTAGATGAATATCTATTAACCATAGAAGAAAATATTGAAATAATCGAAAAAAAAATTGCTGAAGATTTTACACAATTGAGATCAATCGATGTATCACCAAAAAAAATCGCTGAAAAAATTAAACACTTACAGCTTTGGCAAAAACTATATCAACAAGCTTTAGATCACGAAATAGCAAATTAATTTAATTTAACGGATTATGCTACTAAATATTGCTGAACCTGGTAAGAAAATCCCAAGTATTAATCAATTAGCTGTGGGAATCGATCTGGGCACTACGAATACTCTTGTAGCTGTGTGGAAAAACGGTTTGGCAAATTGTTTAGCCGATATAAATAATCCTAAAAGCATTTTAATACCCTCAATTGTTCATTTTGCCAAAGATGGTAAAGTAATAGTAGGTGAAAGTGCAAAAAATTATATTTTAAAAGATGCTAAAAATACAATAAGCTCGGTTAAGCGATTTATTGGCAGATTGCTAAATGAAATTCAACATATTGAGAACTATATATACGATTTTCAAGATCGCAAAAAAATCTTTGCTATACGAACTAATCAGGGAAATAAAACGCCAACAGAAATTTCCGCAGAGATATTAACGGCAGTTAAAAAAAGAGTAATAGATCATTTTCCAGATCTATTATCTGAATTAAATCCCCTACCGGCAGTAATTACCGTTCCGGCATATTTTGATGAGGGTCAACGCCAGGCAACAAAGGATGCAGCAAAAATTGCTAATATAAAAATATTGAGATTATTGAATGAACCGACCTCTGCAGCAATTGCTTATGGCATCAATCCTAATCTACAAGAAAACAAAAATGGAATTTTTGTAATTTATGATCTTGGTGGCGGAACTTTTGATGTTTCAGTTCTTAAAATCTCAAATGGGCTTTTTCAGGTATTAGCAACCGCAGGAAATACTGCTTTAGGTGGTGATGATTTTGATCGCGGAATTTATTGCTGGTTGCAAAATGAATTTCGCTTGCCGCTGCCGTCAGATACCAAATCTCTTGAATTGCTTATTCTTGCAAAGAAAGCTAAAGAACAACTATCTTTTCAAGATAGAGTGGAAATTAATTTTGAACAAAATCATAAAAGTTATCAAACAACACTTACTAGAGAAATTTTTGCTAATCTTACTAATGAATTAATTGAAAAAACTATAACTTCAGTAAATAAGGCAATTCGAGATGCCAAAATCAAAAAAACTGATATTACTAAAGTTTTATTAATCGGCGGCGCTACTAAAATGCCAATTATTCAATCAACGGTAGCAAATTTTTTTGGTAAATCAAAACTATTTATTGATGAAAAGATTGTAAATCCCGAAACCGCAGTTGTATATGGTGCATGCCGTCAAGCAGATATTTTAGTTGGGAATAAAAATAATGAAAATGAACATTTGTTGTTAGATGTGTTACCTTTATCGCTTGGGATTGAAACTTATGGGGGTTTATCCGAAAAAATTATTCATCGAAATTCAACTTTGCCGATAATCAAAACTCAAGAATTTACCACTCATGTAGATGGACAAACGGCTATTTCGCTACATATTATTCAAGGCGAACGTGAAATCGCAAAGAACTGCCGTTCACTGGCATATTTTGAATTACATAACCTACCGCCAATGCCTGCAGGTATCCCCCGTATTCAAGTTAAATTTAGAGTTGACGCCGATGGGTTATTAACTGTCGAAGCCTTCGAAAAAACTTCAAACACTAAGTCTGCTATCGAAGTTAAACCAACCTACGGTCTTGATCAGGATGAAATTATCAAGATGATTAATGAATCGATGCAAAAAGCCCAAAGTGATATTTCTGCTCGCATATTAGCTGAAGAAATTGTCAATGCAAAACAATTAATTTTTGCAGTAAATAAAGCCCTAAATGAAGATGGGGATTTATTGAGTGAGCAAGCTTTAGTTAAAATAAAATCTTTTGTTAATCGTTTAGAAAAAATTATTAATGATTCTGCGGTTATAAATCTAGATGAAATTAAAGCAATAACCAAAAATATTAATTTTGAGACAGAAGAATTTGCTCAATTACGGATGAATGTTCATCTGGCTAACGCCCTAAAGGGTCAAAAAGTAAACGAAATCAGTAATAATAAAATTCCTCCATGTGCAGTAGTTGAAAAGTAAAATGATTATTAAATCAATTCTTGATACTGATTTGTATAAATTTACAATGATGCAATCAGTTTTACATCAATTTCCCGGTGCTAAAGTTGAATATCACTTTAAATGCAGAACCCCAAATATTAATTTAGTTGAAATAATTGATCAAATTTACGAGGAAGCCCAAAAATTATCAGAAATACAAATAACTACGGATGAAGCAGATTATTTAAGATCAATGAGATTTATTAAAAGTGATTTTGTTGATTTTTTAGAACTTTTTAGATTCAATCCAAAATATTTAGAAATTAAACCATCAGCAAAGCTATCAGGGGAAATTGAAATAATTATTAATGGTCCCTGGCTGCATACAATTTTATTTGAAATCCCTCTTCTTGCAATTGTTAACGAATTATGGTTTAACAAAATTGCCCAAAATTGCGATTTCGAAGAAGGAAAAAAGCGATTAACTCAAAAAATTAGTTTAGTTAATTCGCTAAATTCTAGCTCAAATTTTATTTTTGCTGATTATGGTACCCGAAGACGATTTAGTCATAATTGGCAAAAAGAAGTTTTACAAACATTAAAAGAGCAATCTAATGAAAGTTTTGTTGGTACCAGTAATGTATTTTGGGCATATCAACTTGGATTAATTCCAGTAGGGACAATGGCACATGAATATTTACAAGCTGCTCAGGCTTTAGGTCCTAGATTAATTGATTCGCAAAAATTTGCTTTTCAATCTTGGGCAGATGAATATCGTGGGGATTTAGGAATTGCATTATCAGATGTTTGTGGAATGAAAGCCTTTTTTCGAGATTTTGATATGTATTTTTGTAAACTATTTGATGGGGCTCGACAAGATTCTGGAGATCCGATTGATTGGGGAGAAAAGATGATTAATCATTATCAAAATAATCGAATTGACCCTAAATCTAAAATTTTAGTTTTTAGTGATAATTTAACTTTTGAAAAAGCGATAAATATTTACAATAATTTTAAGGATCGTACAAATACCGCTTTTGGAATAGGTACTAATTTAATGAATGATGTCGGATATGATCCAATAAATATTGTAATTAAAATGGTTAGATGTAATAGTCAAACAGTAGCAAAGGTTACTGACGAACCGGGGAAAAATATTTGCCTAGATGAGGGGTATTTAAAATATCTACGTAAAGTTTTTGAAATTGAATAGTTATCTTTATATCTAAAATTTATCATATAAATTCATATGGTTATAAATATTCTTTATTTTCTTATACTTAAAATTAGCTAAATACGATTGACAAGGTAAGCTATAATCTGCCTTTTATACCAGTAATTTCGGTAATTTTTAATAAGTATGCTGAAAAACGCTGTTTTCAATAGATTTTAGGATTGTAATGAGTTTAATAAACCAACTTGAGCAAGAAGAAATTGCTAAATTAAGTGAAGCAAAAAAATTTCCTGAGTTTTTTCCTGGTGATACCGTAAATATTAAGGTAAAGGTTGTTGAAGGTGGGAAAGCTCGCAATCAGGCATATGAAGGAACCGTTATTGCTAAATCTTCTCGAGGGCTTAATTCTTCTTTTATTGTCAGAAAAATATCATCAGGTGAAGGGGTTGAAAGAACTTTCCAACTATATTCACCACTAATTGCCGACATAAAAGTTATTCGAAGGGGAGACGTTCGAAGAGCAAAACTATATTATTTAAGATCAAGAAGTGGCAAATCAGCTCGAATCGCTGAAAAACTAAACTATAAAAAATCAACTAAAAATTAATATCTTATAACCATAAAATAATAAGTGGCTATTAAAAAAACTAAAAAGCCTTTAATTAGAAAAGGTGAATCATTTGTATGGCCTGAAAAAATAAGTCCTCAAAGAAGAAACCTGATCTTATCAACTGCAGGAGTGGGTGCAATTGGAGGGGCATTAGCTACTATTCCAGTGGTTTGTTCTTTTTCGCCTTCTGACAGAGCAAAAGCTGCAGGAGCACCGGTTACCATTGATATTAGTGGTTTGCAACCTGGGATGTTGCTATCGGCGCAATGGAGACGCAAACCTATTTGGATTCTTCATCGTACACCTGAAATGTTAGCAGGTATAAAAGAAGTTAATTCGTTTAATCAACTGCAAGATCCTGATTCTACAACTAGTGAACAACAAGATGATTGCAAAAATATATATCGTTCAATTAAAAAAGAAATCTTGGTAGTAATTGCATCTTGCACTCATTTAGGTTGTTTACCTAAAAATCGCTTTGCAAAAGGTAAAAGTGAAGGAATGTTTGAACAATGGCGGGGAGGATTTTTTTGTCCCTGTCATAGTTCGTGGTTTGATTTAGCTGGAAGGGTTTATCAAAAATTGCCGGCACCGGTAAACCTTACCGTCCCTCCTCATCATTATCTTACTGATACTAAAATTTATATAGGTTCTGCAAAACCGGTTACTTAATTTTATGAATAAATTTGATAAATACTACCATAACTGTCTTGAATGGTTTGATGCTCGCTTTCCGATAACCAAGATGTTTCGCGAACAAATGTCGGAATACTACGCTGGCAAAAGTTTAAATTGGTGGTATTTAACCGGCTCGATGGCAATAGCATTAATCATAATCCTATTTGCTTCCGGGATAATTTTAGCCATGCACTATATTCCAACTGAAGAGGAGGCTTTTTTATCTATTGAATATATTCGAAGAGAAGTACCCTTAGGATACCTAATTCAGTATTCTCACGCAGTCGGCGCATCTCTTTTATTCATTATTATTTATCTACATATTTTTAGAGCAATACTTTATGGCTCATATCGAGGTAAAAGAAATTTGCTCTGGATAGGGGGGATGATCCTGTTTTTTACATTAATGGGTGAATCCTTTGTAGGTTATTTATTACCTTGGGGACAATTATCTTATTGGGGAGCCCAAGTAATTACCAGTATGGCTGAGACTATTCCTTTTTTTGGTGATAGTATTGTTACTTTAATACGAGGAGATTATGCGGTTTCAGGCGCTACCTTAAATCGTTTTTATTCATTACATATAATTGGAATTCCTTTGGTAATTTTAATTTTAATTGCATTTCATCTAATTTCGCTTCATGAAGTTGGGTCTACTACTCCTGAAGGATTGGAAATAAACGAAAATGTTGATGAAAATGGAGTACCCAAAGATGGAGTTCCGTTTTTTCCTTATCATGTAGTCAAGGATTTGTGGGGAATTTCACTACTTTTTACGATTTTTTTAATAATCGTTTTTTTCGCTCCGGAGATGTTTGGTTTATTTATGGAAGCCCCAAATTTTACTCCGGCAAATCCAGCTAGTGGTCCTGACCATGTTTTTCCACTATGGTATTTTGCGGCTTATTTTTCTGTGTTACGATCTTTTCCCGGTATTTTTTTAGGAATAGATATTCGTTTGATCGGAGTTATCTTTATGGGATTATCCCAAATAGTATTTATTTTATTACCATGGCTTGATCGTCGACCGGTATTATCTATTCGCTCTAGCGGACCAATTTTTAAAATTGCCGTAATTGTTTTCGCAATTAATTTTATCTTTATGACTTATCTAGGTATAAATCCCACCAATTTTTGGGGCAGTGTATGGGGAATTGAAACTGCGGTAATAGCAGCTCGAATTGGTACTTTAGTATATTTTGCTTTTTTCCTGTTGATGCCCTGGTATTCAAAATATGATAAAACCAAATTGCCGCCACCAAGAGTCGTCTACAAAAAATGAGAAAAAAAATATTCTTTAAAGGATTACTATCAATTTCTGTATTTAATTTTTTCTTAATATTACCGTTATTTGCAAGTGAAAATTATCAGCTGGATCGGGCACAAAATCTTGCAAATGATCAAAACGCTTTACAAAGAGGGGCAAAATTATATATAAATTACTGTTTAGGTTGCCATAGTGCAAATGCAGTTCGTTTTAATACCCTTCAGGAAATTGGATTTTCTAAGGAAACTATTGAAAAAAATTTATTATTTGTCGGAAGTAATATTAATGATTTAATGAAAATTCCGAGTCAAGCAGAAGATGCTAAGAATTGGTTTGGAATTATCCCACCAGATTTATCAACTGCTACTCGTGTTAGATCGCCTGATTGGATTTATACTTTTTTGCGAAAATATTATCTTGATGATAAATCTACTCATGGGTTTAATAATCAGCTCTATCAAAATACCTCGATGCCCAATGTTTTTTGGCAGCTTCAAGGAATCCAAAAACTACAAGGTGATGAGTTGATATTATCGAAAACAGGAATATTAAATCCACAAGAATTTGATCAAACAGTAGCCGAGTTAACAGCTTACATCAATTGGATGTCAGATCCCAAAAAATCTGAACGTCATAAAATTGGATATTTGGTAATTTTCTTTATGTTAATAATCACTTTATTAACCTATTTATTACAAAAAGAATTTTGGAAAGATATTAAATAATTCATGTTTCAATAAATTGCTTTATAAATAAAACAAATTATGATGATCTTATATTCAGGTATTACCGATCCATTTAGCCATAGATGTCGATTCGTGCTTCATGAAAAGGAAATGGACTTTGAAATTACTCTTGTAGAACCGCACTTTAACAAACAAGATTTGGGAATTGTTTCTACTTTTAGTTCACTACCTGTTTTAATCGATCGTGATCTGAGCTTATATTATCCAAATATCATCTGCGAATATGTAGAAGAACGTTTTCCTCACCCCCAATTTATGCCTCCAGATCCGATAACCCGAGCAAGAATGCGTCAATTACTTCATACTATTGAAACTGATGTATATTCTCATGTTCAAATAATTGAAACTTCAAATGATGATGATAAAAAAGATAGTGCAAGAAAAACCATTCGTGAAAGATTAATTGAAATATCTGTACAACTTGAAAAAAATAAATATTTACTTGGCATTGAAATGTCGATGATTGATACCGTCATGGCTCCTTTACTATGGCGTTTGCAAACTTATAGAATTGAATTACCAAATTCCACAGCAAATTTATTAAAATATGCTGAAAGATTATTTATTCGCCCAGCTTTTATAAATTCTCTTACTGCAGCTGAAAAAGTTATGCGTAAATAATTTAATTTGTTTTTTGGTTAATATTTATAATCAATATCAAAAAGCAAACAAGACTTAATCATCAACAGATATCTAATATCTTTAAAATCTGGCAGCAACAAAACCCCAATCCCTCTACAGAACTACAATATAACAACCCTTTTCAATTTTTAATTGCGGTAATTCTTTCAGCTCAAGCGACTGATACAAGTGTTAATAAAGCTACCAAAAAGCTTTTTAAATCAATAGTCAATCCCGAAGATATAATTAAATTATCTGAAAAAAAGCTGATTTCAATAATTAAATCAATCGGTTTATATCGATCAAAAGCAAAAAATATTTTATTATCAACAAAAGAATTAATTGAAAAACATAATAGTCAGGTACCTAAAGAACTTGATAAACTATTGTCTTTACCTGGGGTGGGAATTAAAACCGCATTAGTTATTCAAAATGAAATATTTAATATTCCAACTATTGCTGTAGATACCCATGTTTTTAGGGTATCAAATCGTACCGGTATTAGTTTAGCTAATAGTCCTGAAAATCTAGCTAAAACGATTTCAAGTTATATCCCAAAAAAATATCAACAACATGCACATCACTGGATGATTTTACATGGTCGATATATTTGTACTTCCCGAAATCCAAAATGTCAGATATGCAAAATCAATAAATATTGTTATTACAATAATATTTCAAAACTAAAATAGATTGAATATGAGTTATCAATAATATTTGAATATTTTTATTCGTTAAATAGTTTATTTATGATAAAAATTATCATCAACGGAAGGTTTCTTACTCAACAAAAGACCGGGGTACAAAGGTATGCAATTGAATTTACTCGGGCATTAGATAAAATATTAGAAACCAGAAATGACTTAAAAGTGCAAATAATCTCTCCACCAATTCCTAAAAAAAATAAGCAGCATTGTGATTTTCCATTTTATAAAAACATCATAATAAATGAGATTGGTTGGTTTTCTGGTCCTCCTTGGGAACAAATAATTTTACCGTGGTTTATCAAAGATTCAATATTGTTATGCTTAGCAAATACCGCTCCAATTATATCCTTATGGCAAGGTAAAAATATTTCGGTAACCGTGCATTCTTTATCTTATCAAATTTTTCCAAATTCTTATTCCTTCATTTTCAAATTACTATATCGAATCGTAATTCCACAGGTTTTTCGCTTTTCCAGAACATTAATAACTATTTCAAACCATGAATTTCAAAAAATCAAAAAACTACACCCATATGTAAATAAACGATTTTTTGCTATACAAAATGGCAGCATAGATTCTGATCAAATTCATAAAGAAAAAAAGATAAATAACAACGAACATAAAATTTTGTACGTTGGATCTCTCAATCCTCTCAAAAACGTTCAAAGAATATTGTTTGTAGCTATTGAACTAGCAAAAAGACGCAAGTTTATTTTTACTTTTGTCGGTGGAATTTCTGGGGGTATTCGGAAAATAAATTTTAAGATTCCAGAGGATTTATTATCGTATATCCGCTTTATTGGCTGGGCAAAAAATGATCAAGAATTAATAGATTATTATCAATCATCAAGTTGTTTGTTATTTCCATCACTTTATGAATCTTCGCCATTTCCTCCTACAGAGGCTATGGCTTGTGGTTGTCCTGTTATTGCTAGTAATATTCCTTCATTACAAGAAAGATGTGGTAATGCGGCCATATATTGTGATCCATATAACATAAATAATATGATTAAAACAGTTGAATATTTAATTGATAATCCAAAACTTCAAAATACTTTGCGAAAGAATGGATATAAACGGGCTCGAAAATACTCATGGAAAAATTGTGTTAGTAAGTCGCTCTGTAAAATCTTGGAGTAAGCAGGCTATAAAAACAGTAACTCATTAAAACATATTCAAAAATGTTTTTATAAGTTCAAAATATTTTAATTATATTTTTTAAATAACTATTGTAAAACTTATTATAAAACATTGATTCTCAATAAAATTTCATTTTCATCAAGAATTGCTGCGATTGTTTTAATTCTAATTATTAGTAGCAGAATGTTTTGTTTATTTATTGCAACTCCAATATTAGCTTTACATATAAACG
>Ga0209562_1000296_pt1 | contig 18524 bp, 18 predicted proteins | sample WorMetvacBELIZE2_FD_187399 | JGI IMG/M metagenome (GOLD analysis project Ga0209562, IMG submission 187399) | Marine gutless worms symbiont microbial communities from Max Planck institute for Marine Microbiology, Germany - Olavius vacuus BELIZE.2... | ecosystem: Host-associated > Annelida >... | reverse complement strand
ACCCAGGATGAGCGTCTGCCACTGAGAGTTCCTGGTACCGGTGACCGTCCCGGTAGAGAAGTAGTAATCCCCGGCGCCGGACGCCGTAATCCTGATTACATTCCACCAAATGACGACCCCTCTCCCGACAATGGAGGCAATCGAGGTAACTCCGGCAATCGCGGCAATGAAAATGATGAGACTGAGGGCACTAACACGCCTGAATCTGAAGAAGAATCTACTGAAGAAGAATCCGCAAGTGGAGTTCCAGAACAACACGGAAGGCATGAACCGCCGAATGTGCCCTTGCCACATGAAGGTGATGCGGATTCAGGAAGATTTCCCGTTTTGCGTAAGTGGTTCACTGATGTGCGTGATACTACGGCAAAGCTGGTAAATGATGCGTGTGATGCTATCAAGAGCGAAATAGCCGAACTAAAGGAGAAGCACCATAATCGCAATGAACTTCAAGAAATCCCGTTACCTGACAAACAGGACGAAGACGCAATACCTGCGTCCCGTAGCGCAGCCTGGGGTCAAGGTTATAGGGAATTAAAACCGAAGTTTCCCTTAATCAATCCAGAGAGACTCGATGATTATCATGAGCAGGGTGCGCATCAGAAAAGTTTGGATGAAGTGGATAGAAACGATAAACTTGTATTGCAAGATCCAGCGAATCCGAGAGCTTCTAGGGAGCATGTATACGACCAAGGTGGCAAATTGGTGACAGATTCTGTCAATAGAGGGACATACAATTTCGTTGATTCAGAAGTATCACGTATAGGCCATTTCTTTCGGGATGTGCTTCCCTACATCTTATGGGGAAATGACGAGACTGACCGCCAGACGACAACGGTGTTTGAGCGAGCATTCGGTACATATGACGGCGAGATTCCCAATCCGAATAATTAGGAGAAACACAGTGCGGCATTGGCAAAAAGTGTTGGGATGCGCGGTTCTCTTAATTCTCCTATGCTGTGCAAGAGGCTATAGTTTTGGTGCGTTAATGGTGTTCCACAGGCATCGTGCTTTTTTTTACAATGAGGAATCCCCGGTATATGCTGTTGAACAGACAGGAGATTTTTCAAATGAGTCCTTAGCTCCCTATACCGTGGGGGATAGCACCTTTGTTCTATCTGTTCGACATTATTCCGCTGTCGCCGGTGACGATTTAAAGGATGATATGGCCAGTGCTAGCTACTATTTCATTGTATATACGAAAAAACAGTCAGATTTTTCCTATCAAATAAAAAGCATCAATGTCATAACCTCGGAGTACCAAAAGGATATTGAAGGCTTGATATATGAATTAGTCACATATTCAGGACAACTTCCAGAACCACCGGGCCGTTATGGGACCCAAACAGAGTTTAGGGAATGGGAAAAAAATAGAGATTATCGACGATCAATACTCCTAGGAGGAGACTTCGTGTACCCAAGACCAAAGGATATGAAGGTTTCAATTGACGTTGAAGTAGAAGTTGCAGATGGGGATGCTATGAGCGTCCATGTATTTAGGTACCATTATACCATGACCAAGAAAAATCGTTGGATTTATATGTACGGAGTATGATTAACTTTCGCAAGTCAGTATCATCAAGCAGCCTCATGAGATTCACCAACGGATGAGGGAATCGGCGTCATTCTTTGGATGTATTTCATTTTCTGATACCGGCATGATATCGCATTGAGGGCTTTGGATGGCCCCTAAGGTGACCGTTGTAGTCTTAGCGCCTAATGGCGCCCCCAAAAACGGATAATCTAATTGCGTGTAAGGCATACTGTACTGTTGTATGGAGGCAAAAAACTTGGAAATGATTTCGCAAAAATTATGGAGCGGCGGCATGGGGCTATTGATCAGCCTGCTTCTTATGGGCTGTCCTTCGCCACCAACAACTGCTTTTATCACCCGTTGGAAAACCGACTATACGAATGGTAATAGAGCGATAGAGGAATCGGCTCCAAACCAAATCAGGCTGCCGCTGAATGATGATGGGGTCTATGACTTTGTCGTTGACTGGGGCGATGGCAGCGATCCCGATAGAATCACCCGCCATAACCAGAGCGAGGTTGTCCATACCTATAAGAGATCGGGGAAATACACCCTCACGATCGATGGCCAATGCGACGGCTTTGGCTTCCGTAGTTTCACTTTCAACAATGATGGCGTGTTCCCACTCGCTGTGGGCGACAGCGCGAAGTTGCTGGACGTGAAGCAGTGGGGAGAAGTGAAACTGCACAATCAGGGAGCTCAGTTTTTCGGTTGCGCAAACCTGGAGGGCTTTTCAGCTACGGACACCCTAATTCTGAGTCATATAACCGATATGAGCGTGATGTTTGCATACGCCGAGACGTTTAATGGAGACATCGGCAGTTGGGACGTGGGCAATGTGACCGATATGTCTGATATGTTTCATGGCGCACGGATGTTTAATGGAGACATCGGCAGTTGGGATGTACACAGCGTGACCGATATGAGTGGTATGTTTTGGTCGGCAGAAGCGTTCAACCAAGACATCAGTAATTGGGATGTGAGCACTGTAACCAATATGGCGGGCATGTTTTACGACGCAGAGGCGTTCAACGGGGACATCGGTGATTGGGATGTGAGCGCTGTGACGAACATGGCCAGGATTAACATGGCAGGTATGTTTCATGGCGCACATGTGTTCAACCAGGACATCAGTAATTGGGATGTGAGCTCCGTGACCAATATGGCGGGCATGTTTTATGACGCAAAGGCGTTCAACGGGGACATCGGTGATTGGGATGTGAGCGCTGTAACTAACATGGCCAGAATGTTTTATGGCGCGTTGGTGTTTAATGGGGACATCGGCGGCTGGGATGTGAGCTCGGTGACCAAAATGGCGGGCATGTTTAGAGGAGCAGCCGCGTTTAACGGGGACATTGGTGGCTGGGATGTGAGCGCTGTGACGAACATGGCCGGAATGTTCCATGTCGCGTTGGAGTTTAACGGGGACATCGGTAGCTGGGATGTGGGCAATGTGACTAAAATGTCGGGCATGTTTTATTTTGCAACCGCGTTTAACGGGGACATCGGCGACTGGGATGTGAGCTCTGTAACCAACATGGCGGGCATGTTTAGAGGAGCAGCCGCGTTTAACGGGGACATCGGTAGCTGGGATGTGGGCGATGTGACCGATATGAGCTGGATGTTTTCTGATACAGAAGTGTTTAACGGGGACATCGGCGGTTGGGGTGTGAGCTCAGTGACCGATATGAGCTGGATGTTTTTTAATACAGAAGTGTTTAACGGGGACATCGGCGACTGGGATGTGAGCTCAGTGACCAACATGGAAGCTATGTTTTGGTCGGCAGAAGCCTTCAACCAGGACATCGGAAGCTGGGATGTGGGCAATGTGACCGATATGAGCTGGATATTTTCTGATGCAAAAGCGTTTAACCAAGACATCGGCAGTTGGGATGTGAGCTCTGTGAGAAATATGAAAAACATGTTTCTTGACGCAGCCGCGTTTAACGGGGACATCGGTAGCTGGGATGTGAGCTCGGTGATCATTATGCCCAGTATGTTCTCTGGTGCAGCCGCGTTTAACGGGGACATCGGTAGCTGGGATGTGGGCAATGTGACCGATATGAGCTGGATGTTTTATTCTGCAGAAGCGTTTAACGGGGACATCGGCGGCTGGGATGTGGGCAATGTGACCGATATGTCTGATATGTTTCATGGCGCACGGATGTTTAATGGAGACATCGGCAGTTGGGATGTGAGCTCTGTAACCGACACGGCGGGCATGTTTAGAGGAGCAGCCGCGTTTAACGGGGACATCGGAAGCTGGGATGTGAGCTCGGTGATCAATATGCCCAGAATGTTTCATAGCGCAAGGGCGTTTAACCAAGATATCGGCAGTTGGGATGTGAGCAATGTGACTAATATGGCGGGTATGTTTGGAGAAGCAATCGCGTTTAGCCAGGACATCAGCGGCTGGGTTGTGGATCAGGTAACCGAATACGATGAAGTGTTTGATGGAGCCACCGCCATGACAGAGAACTTCAAGCCAGAGAAATTCCGATAAAAATCCGAGCCGCGCCTGTGGACTTTTCTGTGTAAAGGGCAAGGTCATATGTTAAATCGTCCCGAGACTGTTCGCTCAACTACCTCACGCCACTAAAGCCTCTCACCAAACATTATACACAAGTGCGAAAGCACCATATTCCAATTCCGCATCGGGCGATTCCAGTTTTTTAATGATATTCTGAATCACCAAATAAGCTAGCTTCAAAAAGGTATCCTGATTCGGGAGGGCTCCCTCGGTTTCGGTCAATCCCCAATAGGTTTTTAGTGCCTTCGGTGTTCACTGCCAGAACACAAGTTGGCGCTCTTCTTCCGGATGAAGCCTTCCTCTCGTATCTTGATGAGGAAGGCATCCATCCAAACGATGGGATAGACCTCCTCAAGTTGACGCCCCTGCCATTCCCTCACCACCGGGATCACCTTGTCGGTGATGGCCGACAGCATGGCTTTGGAGAGCTCGACCCCGTAGATCTCGTCCATGTGCTTGGCGATATCCTGGTAGCTCATTCCCAGTGCGGAGAGTCCCAGGATTTTCTCGTCCAGAGATTCGTTGAGAATTGTCTTTCGCTTCGGAATGAGCACTGGCTCAGATCAGCCTTGCGCCAATCATTGTATTGCGTAGCCCATTGGCCTTTCAGTCGTGGAATTGTCTTGGCAGACAAGCCGGTCGCGTCCGAGCCCAGGAGCATCTTCAACACCGCGCCCATTTCGTCCGTTGTGATGCCTTTGAGATAAAGCCAGGGCAACGCGGCTTCGATGGATTTCGCCTTACGCACATAGGGCGGAACGAGGGCCGAGCGGAAAGTGACCGGCTTGCCCATCTTCGAGCGAACCTTCGGAACCTTCACCGTAACCGGGCCAATACCGGTCTGAACCACACGCTCAGGATGGTGCCCGTTACGAACAACCGCCGCGCGACCTTCCGGAGTGCGATAATCAGCGAAACTGGTCAGAAAGGCCTCCAACTCAGCCTCAACAGCACTCTGCAACAGTTGTCGCGCCCATTGATCAGGTACTCCACCGCCGAGATTATAGGTGAAGGATACCAGTGCATCGAACTGGCCATCGGCACATTGATCAGGCGCAGGATAGCGCGTTCCACAATCACAGCATCTTGCCGCAAAAGCTCCTCGGCCTGTGCTTCATCGATACCGGCTGAGAAGTCCACATCATCTTTGACGACATGGCCGTAACCGATGGTGGGATAGCCTGCCGGACAAAAATAGACGGTCCGAGAGAAGCCCTCGAACCGTTTTATCAGGTCCAGTCCGTTTTGTGGTCGGCGATACGGGTGAGGATATCTGTGATCCAGACCTGCGGATCAATGCTGTTGAGCTTGACAGTTTCGATCAGGGTAAATGCGATTGCCATGGCTTTGCCACTCTGATGTGAACCAACGAACATCCAGTTTTCCTTCCAATGGCCACTGGCTTAACTGCGCGCTCGCAAGTGTTGTTGTCGAGTTCCAGAAAGCCATTGTCGAGGTAGGGTCTGGTCTTTGGCATTCGGCTCAGCCCTACCGGATGGCTTTGGCCAGCGGCGATTTGCCGGATATCTTCGGTAACTGTGCGTGCAGCCATAACTCCCGGTCATCGAAGAGCGGTTTTGCCTTACTGTTGCGCAGGGATGCCCGTTCAGTCGCAGCTAATCCTCTACCTTCTTTCTCGATTGCATAAAGTGCGGCAATGTGTCGAATGGCTTCCTCGGCAATGGCTGAGCCTTGAGATTGCTGCACATCCACGAACTTCCGCCGGATATGTGCCATGCAAGCAACTTCTGAAGCTTTTTCGTCGCCGAATAATCCCTTGAGCCAGAATAGCCATCGGCGCACACACACCCTTTATAGTCCGACAGGTGATAGACTGGGTGCAGGCCCTTTCGGTCAATCGTGAACTGATACCAAGCACCAGGCGGGGGCTGACCATTCCATGGTCGTTCATCACGCATAGGTCCATACTCTAGCTGTTTTGGTGCGTTTGTTGCCCGGGACGAGCAATTTGACCGGTGTGTCACCGACAAACAGTGCAGGATCTTGTCGGACATGTTTGCCGATTGTATCAGCCAGCGGTTCATGCAGAGAAGTGGATTTACCGACTCAACCAGCAATTGTGGAACAATCCAGATCAATGCCTTCTCGCTCAAAGATTTGAGATTGTCGGTACAAAGGTAAATGATCGGCATACTTGGAGACCAACACCTGCGCCAGCAAACCGGGGCCTGGACGAGCGCGCTCTATGGGGCGCGATGGTAACGGTACCTGCACTACAGTCTCACAGCCCGAACAGGCCATGCGGAGACGAACATTCCTGTTCACCACAAAGCGGCCTGGCACCTATTCCAATTCTTCGCCGACATCCTCGCCAAGTGTCTTCAGACGTCCCCCACACCGACTGCAATTGTCGCCGGGTGTAAGTACCGCTCCTTGCGTTCAGGTGTTCAGGCAAAGGTTTACGATGTGGTTTGTTGTTCTTTGGCTCAGACGCTTCCGCTGCAACGGCGATTTCTTCATCTTCCACCAGGGAAAGTTGAAGCCGATCCAGGCTCTCGGACCTGACCCCAAAACGATTGCGATTATAACCTGCAAGCTGATGTTTGAGATCTGCAATCTTCAAATCCCGGCTCTTTGATTCCGAGGCCAGAAGCCTCACCAGACCCTTCAGTTCGATCAGGTCATCAGGCAGGGATTTGAGATCATTCAACATTGGGTATTGTATACCCGAACCGACTATGTGTGATTCCGCATCTCGCTGTAAGATTCTTTAACTTTGAAATATCCACGATCGATATAAAGCTGATATGGAATGAGCTTGCCTCTTTCTCTATAGAGAATCCGATCGTCGACTAATCTAGAGAGAAACGTGTTAGGTTTGCCGTTGGTGATTTTCCCAGCTTCCCTGGGAAGAATGTCACCTTCAGATTTAGTGATTCTTTCAAGCTGAGCTCGATCAGCTTTCCAGCCATCAAGAATGCGCTGGATAACTTCGGGGTTCGTGAAGTCTACTACGGGAGAGAGATACCCACCCTTTTTGCGGATTGCTGGGAGAACTTCGAACGTTACCCATTTCTTAAGAGCTTTTGCTTCGGGTTTGCGGCTCCTTAATACCAAGGAGTATAAACCTGATTCATTAATTACATTGACATCGCGAGTCTGACCTGATAGCATAATCTGCGTATCAGCTTTTCATCATTATCAAGACCTCTAAGAGCATCAGAAGCTCGTTCAAAGCCAAGAATATCGCAAATATCCCTAGCCACGAACCAGGGATTCCCTTTGGAATCTGTTATTTCTCGGATTTTAGAACCCTCAAAATGAAAACTGTTAATCTCACGCTCCATATGGCCACCTTGGTCTTCGTGACACAAGAGAGCGCGGCTTGTAGGAAAAAGAAGACAGGCCGCGTGGATCGAAGTACCGGCCACAGGTCCGGCGGGCACAAGGCCCCCCACACAGCCTGCCTAGTAGGCGAGTGATGACTGCGGGCGCAAAAAAACCGCCAGATGACATCGACGGTGCGCCCGCCCTGTAGTTCAGAGACTTCGATCCCTCTCGTGGATTTTGCCACGAGAGAGCGACCTTATCACTAATCCTCTTGACTGTCAAGGGCCTATTCATATGTATAGTGTAACATTTCTTGTGTCAAAAGGGAAAATGAGGCATTCCTCTTAGATGAAAAAAATAATCCACTGAGGGAGGAATGCCAGTGAACCTAATCACCGAATTAAGCTGCCACTGTGGCCGAAAGAGTACAAGCGCCTTGTTAGCGGAGAAGAATGTAGAATCGAAGCGAAAAAGGCGATAAAGGATTTGTTGGAACGAACAATGGATATCGCTTTAACCGAAAAAATCGCTGCTACGAAGAGGACCATCAAAGGGCAAAGTGACCGCAGAAATGGTTATTGCGGACGGTCACTTTTAACCGCCTTTGGCTACATTGAGCATATCCAAGTACCCCGGGGACGGGTTACGAGTATAGCCTGATGTGTGGTTCTTCCCAAATACAGCCGCACTCGCATATGATTGCAACGAACGTCATCAGAGGATGCCTCAGCCCTCATGACACAAAAGTATTTACACTACCGCGGCAATGAACAAAAAGGCAAAATGGAGCTATGTCCATCGGATGAGCCTTAAAAAGACGCGACACTTCAAGGAGCGCGTCGCTTTCGATCCCTTAAGCCCAATCACGCCGATTGTTAACTGTTGAAGGAACTCGAAAACTGCGCGTTGTGAACAAGGGTCAAAAGCTCCTGAGCATCATTTTCTCGACCGCGCTTGTGATATCCCTTTAGGAGTATGGAGCTTTTGCGGTCAATTTCCGCCAGCACGGCATGGCGCTGTTTGCTGTTGAGCGCCCGGATTTCGAGAATGCGGCAGAGTGATTTGACGCGCCAATAATCCAGCGCCGGGCGGGATGTGGAGAGTTGGTCCGGATGTCCCCCATATTTCATTGCCAATGGACTATTGACATAGCCCACCGGATACCACGAACTTAATTTCAGCCAGAAGTCATAATCCTCGCATACGGGAAAATCCTCATCGAAACCGCCGATTTCCTCGAATACGCCGCGTGTGAATAATGCCGTCGAGGGGCTGATCATGCAGAGCGGCAGACATTGGATGAACACATTGCCGCCTGATTTATTGTAGGAGGGGGGAGCATTCACCCGCCTGCCATTGCGAATCCAGATTTCATCGCTGTGAATCAGCGGATATTCGCACTGAGAGTCGGCGAAGGCGAGTTGCCTTTCCAGTTTTTTTTCCATCCATTCATCGTCGGAATCCAATAGGGCAATCCATTCTCCGCTCGATTGGCGGATTGCCCGGTTTCGCGCGGCCGATACGCCTCTGTTGGCGCCTTGTAGATAGTGGATTCGCGGCAGAATAGAAGCGTTCTTCAGACGATTCACCAGCACTTCGGTTTCATCCTCGCTTCCATCGTCGGCAATCCAGAGATCAAAATCACGATAACTCTGCTTCAATACCGAAAGCATTGCCCGTCGAAGAACACCGGCTCTGTTGTAGCTGGGTATGACAACGCTCACCCGAGGCACGCGGAATTCCCCTTAGTCATTCCATCCATGTCGATAAGCGTATCACAGGGGCTGTTATCAGTCAGTTGCCTTCCTTCTTGGCAGGGTTTACAATGATGAAGCGCTTCGGAGTGATGGCGAGGCAGGTTCTGTATGGGAGGGGCATGGCCAATTTTGATGAGTCACATGAATATCGATATCATGCACGCGAAAATGTATTTAAGCCTGTTTGACATCTCATCCCCACGAGTCTGAGCAGTGGCCTAGATATGTCGATACCCGTTTTTCGCCCATCAATTAGGCGGCGTGATATGCACTCGGTTCTTTCATGCTTGGTAAGCGATGTTATCGGTCCGGCGCTCATCGCTAACGATTTGGTAGCGGCGGTGGCGGGGGAACTCAATCATGAGGGTGGAGTTGCCCTGAGAGAATATGTAAGGGGCATTAGCCTGGTAGTGGAGGCACTCGAGTTGCAGCCCGGAGACAGGGTGTTGATATCTCCTTTGGCTCCCAGCGCCTACCGGCATGTGTTTCGCTCTAAGAGACTGGTTCCGGTGTTCGCCGATGTGAATCTTGAGGATGCCTGCCTAAACCCCATGTCTGTTGAGAAAACGATAAGCAATAACGCGGCGCTGAAGGCCCTTTTCGTCCATGCTCCTTTAGGACGTATTCCCGATATGAATTCCCTCGAATCCTTTGGCCTGCCACTTGTAAGCGATATCGGAGAGGCTTTGGGGGCAACAGATGGCAAATGCTACATAGGCAGCCGGGGGCGCTACGTGATTCTTCCCATGGAATCTCATGGTATTGCCACCGCGGGCGGTGGAACCCTGGTGCTGGCGAGTAATAAAACGGCATTAACAGCCCTTGATACCGCCGCCCGGCATCTCTCAGCGGATGCCTTTCTTCCCGATTTGAATGCTTCGCTTGGCTTGGTGCAGTGGCGAGAATATCCCCATGGCCTCGAACGGAGAGACATCATTGCCGAAACCTACAGGCGGGCCCTTATGAAGGGGAATCACCGAACCCTAACAGAAGGTATTGGCGAGGCCCGCTCGGTGGCCTTTTCCTTCCCGGTGATTCTCTCTGGCAGTATGAACGAAACAATCAAATATGCCCGGAACAAGGGTATTGAAGCTCTCCCGGCCTTTTTGGGAAGGATGATGGATGCCTATCCCGAAGCCGAAGCGAGCTGTCCGAAGGCCAAAGAGCTCACGATGAGCACAGTGCTTTTTCCACTGTATCCTACGCTGAGCAAACAGAGTATTCAACTGGTGTACAAAGTTCTTTCCACCTTGCCATAGCTATGGGAGGAAATGAGGCACGATGAAGGGTAAGACAGTTATAGTATACAATCGGGAGAATCAACTCGCGTCTTCACTGCATCAAGCTATGTGCCAGTGGCTCCAACAGCGGGATTACGACGTGATTTCCTACGATTCGCATCAATATATGGAGCGCGAGGAATTCTCCTCTGTCAATTTTGCCATTTCCCTGGGTGGGGATGGAACATTTCTTGCCTGCGCGAGACTGCTGGCCAAGCAGCCTGTGCCCATATTGCCGGTGCATTTGGGTACTTTCGGTTTCATTACCGAGGTAACGCATGATGAGTGGGTTGACGCGCTCACATCCTGGTTGGCGGGAAGATTGGAGGTGGAGGAACGGATGATCCTTGATGTCGTTGTTCAGCGCTCCAACCAGGTCGCGGCCCGCTTCATGGCTGTGAACGATGCCGTTGTGGGGGTGAATGGTATCAGCAAAATTGTTCGGCTTTCACTCAAGCTGGGCGGTTACGAGGCCGGAGAGTACCGCGGTGACGGGTTGATTCTCTCAACCGCGACGGGCTCTACAGCGTATTCCATGGCGGCCGGTGGTCCGATTCTCGCGCCTACGATGAAGGCCCTTGTGCTTACACCCATCTCACCATTCTCTCTCTCATGGCGGCCCATGGTGATTCCGGATCGGGATGAAATTACTATTCGCGTGGGCGAAAACCAACGTGTTGGTGTACTACTCACTGTTGATGGGCAGGAAACCTTCACCCTAAAGGAGAACGATCAGATTGTACTCAAGGGACGCGCCGGCGCCGCTTTGGTAATAAAATCTGATAAACGCGTATTCTACGAGGTGGTGCGAAGTAAGCTCGGGTGGTCGGGGAGCCCCCATGATTGAGGAACTCACGGTTCGCAATTTCGCGCTTATCGATGAACTGAAGGTGAATTTTGGCGCTGGATTCAATGTTCTTTCGGGTGAAACCGGAGCCGGGAAGTCCATCCTCATCGATGCTCTTTCATTGGTGCTTGGGGCGAAGGGAGATGGCGCTAGTATTCGTGAGGGGGCCGATGAGGCGGAGGTGTCGGCAATCTTTCGGGTAGCCCCCAGTCCGGAATTGAATGAATGGATTGAGAAATACAAGATTCAGCCCGAAGACGATACGCTCATGCTGCGGCGGACACTTCGGCCTAATGGCCGGGGTAGTGCTTCCATTCAGGCCATGCCAGTTACCAGAGCCGCGATGGTGGAACTTGCCGATGCCATGGTGGACATTCATGGCCAACATGAGCGCCAGTCATTATTTAACGTGGCAGCACACAGGAAACTATTGGATCGCTTCGCGGGCATTGAAGATAGGGTTCGCGCCTTTTCGCTTCTTTTTTCTGAGCTATCAGACATAGGGCGAAAGCTTTCTGAACTTAGCAAACAGGAAGGTCAGATGACCCGCGAAGCCGATTTTCTAAGGTATGCGGCAGAGGAAATCCGTGATACCCAACTGAAACCTGGCGAAGATGGGGAATTGGAGAAGAGGCAGAAGATTCTTTCCCGGTATGAAGAGCTCAGCGCGGGGTTGGAACAGGTATTGCGGCTTTCCTCAGAATCCAGGAATGGCGCCCTTGCCAGGCTGAGAGACGCGCGAGAGCAGCTAATGAAGGCGGCGCGTATAGATTCTTCTCTTTCAGAAGCAATTCCGCGCTTCGATGGCGCCTTTATCGAACTTGAGGATGTCATCGAGTTCGTACGCCACAAGGTGGATGCTGCCGAGTATGATTCAGGGGAACTCGTACGGGTGAATGAACGCCTCTCCATTATCGCGACGTTGAACAAGAAATACGCTTGCGGAACTGTTGATGAGCTTATAGACTATGCACAGAGCGCCAGTCGCCGACTCGAGGAATTTGATAATAGGGATGAGGAGCGGGGGAAGCTCATCGCTCGTCACGATCAACTTCAGGCTGAGCTGATATCGGAAGCTTCGGCTATCAGTGCCATACGCCGTCAATTCTCTTCATCCCTTCAGTCGAAAGCCGAATCCCACCTAAGGGCCTTGGGTATGGCTGATGCGCGATTCACGGTGAAGCTCGCGGGCAAGCAAAACGCCGAAGCTAAGCCGGTTGTCGGCAGCTACGGTATCGACGTTGTGGAGTTTCTTCTTTCGGCCAATAGGGGTGAATCGCCCAAAGCGCTGAAGGCAGTGGCATCGGGTGGTGAACTATCACGCGTGATGTTGGCTGTAAAAACGGTTTTAAGTGAGTCCGATACTGTCCAAACCATGATTTTCGATGAGGTGGATGCCGGTATTGGTGGGGAGGTGGCTCGATCCGTAGGGGAACACCTTCATGGATTGTCCACCCGCAAACAAGTCTTCTGCATCACACACCTTGCGTCCATTGCCGTCTTTGCCGATAATCATGTGCAGGTTGATAAGCACACCATTGATGGACGCACCATTACCACCGTTCATCATGTTGAAGGAGAAGAGAGGGTGCGGGAAATCGCCAGAATGCTGGCGGGAGATCGTGATGGCGTTGCATCTCAGCACCATGCATTGAGATTGCTGGAAGAGCGCAGCGGAAGCGGAGCGAGAAGTGGCAAAAATTAACAAGGTAGCTAAAAAAAAGTACTTCGAGCAAATATCTCCTTATAAGAAAATTATCGCCGATTTGCATAGTAAAAGGAATCGAATGGAGGGCGCGCTCAAAAAAGATGACCCCGGCGAATCCCATAAACGTTTGGCTATAGTCGAAGACAATCTCACGATTGTTTCCTACAACATAGTGATGAACTCCCTTTCGATATCGTTTTTGGGCATTCGGAATGAAAGCGCAATCAATGAAGCTAAGAGATTCTGTTCGCTCGCCATCATCCAATTAGAGAAAGTTTTTACCACTCTGCTAGATGTTCCTTTTGGAGACTATGAGGAGTCTCTCAAGGCTGTCGCGTCATTCAGTGAATTCAAGCGCTACACCCTGATCAAAAAAACCGGGCTTGCCCTTTCCCTTGTTGAGGAGAGTCTTGGTGAAAAAACAAGATGGAAATGGGCCATGGTGGAGCTTGATGCCAGATTGGCCGTTGTCGCGAAGAACTGCCTCAATCTCAAAACACTTGTGCGGGGTATGGATCCACGGAACGAAGGGTATCGGGAGCGGATTGAGTTTTTTAATCTCACCAGGCGCATGTTGAAGAATTCGGCAGACAGCTATCGCAAAAAATATGAGTTGTCCACTAAGAGGATGGATGATTTCCGCATGGCCATTAGTTTTCTTGGGGCCTTATTGCGATTGTCATTGCTCATGAGTCGTCATAACGAAGCGGGTGAGCTGAAAAAGAAAATTGATATTTGGACTAAGCGCATGGAATCCGATTACAAAAATCAGGAGGATGCTTCCCGGCATTCGCGCCAGAACCGCCCGGGGAAATGATTTTATCTGTTCGCCATGTCCATCAACGAATTCACCGGATAAAGTTCTTCTACTGAGGAATTGATATGCCCACCCCTTCCATCATCATAGTAGATGGGGGTTTGTGGAGAACAGAATTCACTAATTACTTGCCGGCACGCGCCGCAGGGAGGAAGAGGCTCCCAGGCATCGGGGCCGGCTACCGCTATGGCGCTTACATTTCTGTTTCCCATCGTAAGGGCGGTGAAAATAGCTGTTCTTTCAGCACAGTTGGACAACCCATACGAACGATTCTCAATATTAACTCCTGTAATAACCGAGCCGTCGGCCATGAGGAGCGCGGCGCCAACACGAAAATTCGAATATGGCGCATAGGCGCCTACAGCGGCTTCACGGGCCTTTTGCATCAATTCGCTGCTGCTCATACGCGTACTCCTTCAAAAATTTGACTCCCTTCGGGCATTCGTATTAGAATTGCGCTACCATTTGGAAGGAGGCCTCCTGTCTACGAATGAAACAACGGGGTGTCTTTTTCATCGGCTTGATACTGATAGCTGTTTATTTTTTTCTCTTCCCGAGAGCCTCTGGAAGGGAACTGATTATCAGTCCCAGCGCCCTGTTGATTTTTGATGATGCCAATTTGTCCTCATCGTCAGAGGGTCAACTCACAACCTTTCAAAACGATACAACAGTGGGTTATCTCAATGCGGAGCATCAACTCATCGGTTTGGACAATGCGTCTGATATAGCGGTGGATGACGCCTGGATGGCAAAACCAGTCGAGGGAGGCGTGGACATTCTTGAGCCTGGCGGAACGTTGATTTCCAGAATTCAAATCAAGGGATATCCGGTTTCAAGAAATGGCAATCTGTACATCTACGATGAGGACAGATTATCCAAAGTCGATCCAGGGAGTGGTCGAATACTGTGGACTAAGGAGTATATCTCACTGGTAACGGTTCTTGATGCTGTCCATGGTCGAACGCTTGTGGGACTGATGGATGGCCGCGTCTATCTCATCGATCATTCTGGTGAAATACTGCTGAATTATCGACCGGGTGGAAGTAGGTTGGAATTGATATACGGGGGCGCTCTCTCATCGGATGGCAGCAACATTGCCATTATCGCGGGCTTGGACCCTCAGCGTTTCATCATTCTTGAGGAACGGAAAAATGGTTTTCGGCCCATAATTCATCATGACACCGGAATGGAATTCCGTCGCGGGATTCCTGTTGGGTTTGTCCGGGATAATCGCGAGGTGATTTACGAGAATCGTAATCGTGTAACCGCCGTCGACATCCGCAGTTCTGACATAATCGATCTTCCGCTTGATGGCTCTCTCGCGAGTTGGCAGGAAGATGTGACATCGGGTATCCTGGTACTGTTGGGGAGGGAAGAACAGTCAGCGCATCTTAAGCTGCTCTCCTCCAAGAACCTCACCGTCTTAGACAGCCTTTTGGCTGCCGATACGCAATCGGTTTTAGGCGCCGATGAAGCCATCTTCATTATCGGCGATGACGCGATGGGCATACTGGAATTTTCAGTTCAATGACTCGTGTGATGTCAAATTTCCTGATGCCGTGGCTGCTTCTCGTGGCATTGACAGCACCCTGCGCTGCCCGGGAGTGGCCGGATAATCCGGATGCAGCAGTCTCATCCTTTGGCACCGCGCCGCAAGGGAAATTCACTCAAGGTATTCGGTTTTTCGGTGAGGGCCAGCGAGTGTATGCTTGGAGTGAGGGCGAAGCAATATGGACCACTCAGTCTTTTTCTACTTCCTCGGCTCCCATGAATCGGGATACTCTCGTTCTTGAACATGAAAATGGGTTTCGATCGGCCTATCGCGGTATCGAGTATCGGCCCGACCTGGCTGTTATGGTAGCCAGCGGTGAGTGGCTTGGATATACCTCGGGAAGCCATTGGTCGTTCGAAATCAGGGATACGAAACAAGCCAAAATTGTTAATCCGCTGTCTCTTTTGCCATCCCGAAAGGACTTGCCTTCACCGATTCCAGAATTGGTTGTACTCCAAAGTGGCGACAATCAGGTACGGGCGGTGGATGGATTGGAGCTACACTCTGGATTCTGGGATGTGATAGTTCACAACCTTCTGAACAAAACCGGAAGGGCATTTCCCATCGAGATATCCCTGTATTGGGTGGGAGCCAGAGTCGGCACTTTCCGATTCGATGCCTTGGCTGAATCAAATACAGGGCTTATGCTGGAGACTCCCGTACCCCAGCGTTTTGATAGTGTATTCAATCCTGCCGGGCAGATTCGTTTTCCGGATGTCCAACTGAGTTCCGGTAAAGGAATCTTGGAGCTTCGAGTAAAAGATGAATCCGGTCGAACGACCACCCGCTCATGGAATTTGAATGTCCGCCCGTAGGATTTTTGTCGATGAAAACGTTTTCCAAGACGCCTGCCCCCGATGAAAAGGTAGAAGTAATACCCTGTCCTGTGTGTGGGGGAGCTTATTTTGACGAGAAATGGGAAATCGCGGGCTCCCATTTTGTTAACTGCCGCACATGCGGGCTTCTGTTGCAGAATCCCCAGCCTCTGCGCGCATCACTTGCTCTGCGCTATGACGCGGAGTATTGCGCGTATGAAATACAGAATCAGGAAACGTTCTTCAGTTTAATGCTTTTGGGACTTCAAGACGCGGCGTTTTTTGAAAACATTGCGCCAACTCTCCCATCCCCCCGGAAAATTCTTGATGTGGGCTGCGCGACCGGTCGCTTACTTCGGCATTTCAAGGAAAAGGGTTGGGAAACCGCCGGTATTGAAATTTGTAAAGAGTCCGCCGAATATGGGAACCGTGAATACGGAGTAAACATTGCGGTAACTTCCATGGGAGAGTTCGGATTTCCAGATGAGAGCTTCTCGACGGTTCACGCGTCGCATCTGATTGAGCATGTGGACAATCCGACGATGCTTGCCGCAGAAGTCGCGCGGGTTCTTGCGCCAGGGGGTGTTTTCATTTGCGTAACACCGACTACCGACGGATTCCAGGCCCGGCTGTTTGGCTCATCATGGAGATCGGCGATACCCGATCATGTGACATTGTTCAGCCTCAAAACACTCACCCGACTACTGAGCAATGTCTCTCTTCACGTGGAGCTTGTGCGAACCTGGGGTGGTTTGGCCGCGGGAACAGTTCCCCATTGGATTAAAAAACCCATCGATTATCTCGCGAAGAAATGGGGCTTTGGCGATGTTCTCCTCGTGGTAGCCCGCAAACCCCGGAAATAGTGGGGAAATGGCATATTCGAAATGAAACGGATGGGATTTTGTTGTTATCAGATAATCAAGCTTCGGAAGTTGCCATTGTCGAATGATGGGTAGTGTAACTCTTTTGTGGGTAGCGTCCCGTCAAGCGGTGTAATTTCTCATCCCCAGAATCCTGTCGTTACGCTACCTGCCCCTTCGTGGCATTCTCCATGGCGACGGCATCACCGTTTACGTGAAAAACCCTATTCAGGCTTTTCTGACTCATGTACCGCGAGTCAGGTGTCATTCCTCAAAAAGAGTTTACACTGCCCCCGATTATCCCATCCTTTCAAAAGGATCCTTTATGAGGATATCGAAATCACCAGCGGAGAATGCTATTGTGGTCGCGGTAGTCTATGGAGAAAATCCGTAAGAAACACGAAATACTATCGTTATGATGATTCAGCGGCCCTTGTTTGAATAACCCGCAGCCAGGGCCAGCCGCATTGAGAGTGCCCAAAGAGTCGTTATAATCTCCAGATTGATTCAATGGTAGTGTTGACATGGCCTCAGGATGAGCTGTATAATGCGCTAATTGAAATAGGGATGCCCGCCGCTTGAGTCTGGAATGCTCCATCTGAGGACATCTGAGGAGGCAAGTGATTCCAATGAAAAAAATCCGTAGTGTTATCATCCTGTTCATCGTTTTAGTGTTGTACTCGTGCTCAATCCCTGGTAATTCCCCGGACAATGCCCCGACCAACCCCCCAGCCGATACCCCGGGCGACAATGATCCGCCCAATACCCCGGACGACAATGATCCGACCGATTCCCAAACAGTCTTGATTCATGCCATTCAAGGAAGTGGCAGCTCAAGTCCGAAGCTGAATGACGAAGTGACAGTAGAGGCGATTGTTACGGCTGATTCTGAGGGTAGCGATCAACTCAAGGGATTTTATATTCAAGAGGAAGATGATGATAACGACAATAATCCTCTTACTTCTGAAGGTATTTTTGTCTATATGGAAAATCGTGAAAATAGTGTAAGCGTCGGAGACAAAGTCCGAATTGCCGCAACAGTCAAAGAACAATACTCTATGACCGAGCTCATCAATCCGCAGATTACTGTGCTCAGTAGTGGGAATACGCTTCCTTCTGTTACTGAAGTGAACCTTCCATTTGCTGCTGCTGAAACTATGGAAGCCTACGAAGGAATGCTCGTTAAATTCCCCCAAGCTTTAACCGTCACAGATAATTACTATTTAGGGAGATATGGTTCTTTTTCGCTATCCTCAGGTGGACGATTAATGAATCCTACAAATCAATATACTCCAGGATCTTCTCAGGCAAGTGCGCTTCGAGCTCGAAATGATTTAAATCAGATCATAGTTGATGATGCAAGTACAAGAGAAAACCCCGATCCTATTGTGTACCCATCTCCCAGATTATCCGCGAGTAACACGCTTCGCGTTGGTTATACAGTAACTGGATTAACAGGAGTAGTACATTTTTCGTTTAGTCGCTATCGAATCCAACCCACGGCAGTGCCGAGTTTCACTGTCGCGAATACAAGAG
>Ga0209562_1000294_pt1 | contig 18624 bp, 13 predicted proteins | sample WorMetvacBELIZE2_FD_187399 | JGI IMG/M metagenome (GOLD analysis project Ga0209562, IMG submission 187399) | Marine gutless worms symbiont microbial communities from Max Planck institute for Marine Microbiology, Germany - Olavius vacuus BELIZE.2... | ecosystem: Host-associated > Annelida >... | reverse complement strand
GTAGAAGACCATCATGAAACCCAGGGCTCATTTAGTGAAAATTATGATGAATCACTGAACCCATTTCATGAAAATGAAATTAGCCAGAGTCGTAGAGTAGAAGACCATCATGAAACCCAGGGCTCATTTAGTGAAAATCATGATAAATCACTGGACCCATTTCATGAAAATGAAATTAGCCAGGGTCGTAGATCTGATGTCCCAACAAAAGAAGAGTTAAAAGCGTTAATACTGGTTACAGCATGGAAATTACGTTTTCGCTGCTTGATTTTGGTGATTTCACAGGGAGTCACTCTCTTCGCTATCGGCCTTGCGCGTTACATGTTCCCAGGCAATTGGCTAACGATGTTCCTCTCATTGCCAGCTTGCCTTTACCTTTCGGTAAAAACCATGCTTGAAACCTTCTCCAAACACCGCGACGAACAGAAAGAGTTGGACAAAAAAATATACCCCCGACACAAATTGAATGGCTTGCGCGTTTATGATAGGTAGCGGAATAAACTGATACCCCTCCTTCTTTGTAGCCAGCAAACAACCATTAGGCCTTCCATTTTTCATTTTCTCGAAACCGCGTTCCTCCAAAAAATCCTGAAAAGGAGGGAGACACTGCAGAGCACAACTCATGCTGCCCCCCGAAATATACCTAACTTAAGACCGTTGCATAACTTCTTTTGGAGTTCGTTGTTGACCACCAGGCTGTGTAATACAGCGGAAATAGAAAAAGAGGGAATATATCCAACTCATTTGTAATAAATATCTTGTGATGATTACAAATCTAGGATTTCTCATTTGAATTCTTATGGTTTTTCACATAAAGTCGACCAACCAGAGGTTATGCAACGGTCTTAACTTAAATTACAGCACTAAGGAAGGGGGGACCCTTATCTCGTAAAAGGATTCAAAGAGCTCGGTTAGTTCGCGTACGAGACTCAAAGATCCGTCCATCGTTTCAGCAATTTGTTATACTTATCCGGGTTAGGGGATCTACTTTTTGACCATTTTATGCAAACCTTACCATATTCACCGCCTTGAGAAGGTTAAGGCAGATCGATTTCAATCTCAATTGAGTCTCAACCTTAATTCTCGTCATATAGCTCGCTCGAAAAAATCTGAACCGCCTCTTCAAAGGCCCAAACCTCTGCTCTATTTCAAATCTTTTTTGAGAGATTAATCGGTTAAATTTCTTCTGAGAAGGTCGGAGCGGATGGTTTTTTCTTGCTCTGTACATGATTCCATGAGCCCCACCATATCGCTCAAGTTGTACCACTGGCTCAATAAAATTGCTTTAAACATAGAGAGTTGATTCCCCCCGAGGGAATAAAGTGCGTTCTTGCGGAGACTGCTCAAATATTTGTCTACACGGTCCCAGTTAACAAGTTTGAAAAGTTTCATAAGCCTGTTTGTCTTTCCAATTCGCTCATTCGCACCTAAAAGAAAAAATGACATCTCGTATCTTCTTGCTTTCGGTTCTCTGTGTGTCTGAAAAGATTTCACCAGCTCTATAAAGGGCCTGTTGAGAAAATGGCATTTCGATGCAAGTGATCTATATGCGCTAAATCCTCAACAGGAGGCTTTAAATTGCATTATTTTTATTTTCAGTGATTTATGATGTAGATCGGCCATTTTATTTTAGGCCAGTTTCGAAGGTTTTTATCACTGCCTTTCCATTTTTCAACAGGGCCATAAACTCCTTAGGCACAACAGGCCAGCAAAGGTCAAAGACACCCCCCAGCCCTATAGCCCACCTCGAGACTGCCCCCCCTTAGGAAAAGTTTTACCTTCTGCAATCGGAGGGGCCCCCACTTCATCCCCTGTTTACTTGAACGCCCCTAAGTGCCATACTTTGAGCTCCTTTCTTCTCCCTCTCTCAACCTCTGCTGTAGCAAGTCGAGTTCCCGATCGATCTGTCGAGGAAGACGCTTCCCAAATATTTTGAAAGAATGGCGCAGATAGAAGATCTCTTGTTGCCATTCTGAATAATCAAAAGAGAAAAGATCATGTAAAGCAGAGGGAGAGAGACTCAACCCCCCAACATTAAGCGCCCCTTCCGTGGGGAGGTAACCCAATGGGGAATATTGAACAATCTCCTCCTTTCCTTCGCATCGTTCAAACACCCATTGCAATACCCTCATGTTTTCCCCGAATCCAGGCCACAGGTAGTGATGGTCAGAAGATTGTCTAAACCAGTTGACCTGGAAAATCTTGGGCAAATTGTTCGAGGAAGCAAGAGAACCCATCTTCAACCAATGTGCAAAGTAGTCTCCCATGTGATATCCACAGAAGGGGAGCATGGCAAAGGGATCATGTCTCAACTGCCCAATGTTTCCCCTAGCTGCTGCGGTCATTTCCGACGAAATGGATGCACCTAAAAATACCCCATGTTCCCAGGAAAAGCTCTCCACGACTAGGGGAAGCACGCTCTCTCGACGTCCGCCAAAAAGGATCGCGGAGATCTCCACCCCTTTCTTACTATTGAAGTTGGGATCAATGACAGGGCACTGCTCTGCGCGCGCGGCAAAACGAGAATTTGGGTGGGCGGCCACCTGATCTGACGAAGGATGCCAATTCTCTCCCCTCCAGTCCACCAGATGATCAGGGGGGGGGTCGGTGAGCCCCTCCCACCACACATCTCCCTCGTCCGTAAGGGCTACATTGGTGAAGATTGCATTCTTGCTAATCGTTTGCATCGCATTCGGGTTGGACTGGTTGGAGGTTCCAGGAGCCACGCCAAAAAATCCATACTCTGGATTGATCGCGTAGAGCTTGCCATCCTCTCCAAACCGCATCCAAGCAATGTCATCGCCCACGCACTCAACCTTCCATCCCGGAAGAGACGATTGAAGCATGGCGAGATTGGTTTTCCCACAGGCGCTGGGGAAGGCCGCTGCAAAGAATTTCTTTTTACCTTGAGGATTGGTCACCCCAATGATAAGCATATGCTCAGCCAGCCAATTCTCCCTACGCGCCTGTTCCGAAGCAATGCGCAAAGCCAAACATTTCTTCCCTAGCAGAGCATTGCCCCCATATCCACTTCCAAAGGACCAAATTTCCCTATCCTCCGGAAAATGCACAATATGCGTCTTGTGGGGCACACAGGGCCAAGCTTTCCCCTGTTCTCCCGGCTTCAATGGGACCCCCACTGAGTGCACACAGGGCACAAATTGCTGCTCTTGTTCAAGGATTCGCAAAGGCTCATCCCCCATGCGCGTCATCAAATGCATGTGAGCGACAACGTAAGGAGAATCGGTGATCTCCACCCCGATGATGGAAAGGGGGGACCCTATAGGACCCATGCTAAAGGGGATCACATACATGGTGCGACCAGACATGCATCCTTTGAAGAGCCTCTGTAGGTTTTTCCTCATTGCCTCTGGATCCATCCAATGGTTAGTGGGACCTGCATCTTCCTCTCTCTTGGAACAGATAAAGGTCTGATCCTCAACACGGGCTACATCCTTGGGATTGGAACGACAAAGGAAAGAATTGGGACGTAAAGACTGGTTAAGAGGAATAAAAGTTTTTTGATCTACAAGAAGTTGACAAATGGTCTGGTATTCTTCAGGAGATCCGTTGCACAGATGAATATCCTCCGGACAACAAAGCTGAGCAATCTGCTCAACCCACTGAATCAATGGTTGGTAAACGGTCCAACGAGAAAGCTTCTCCATCTCCCCCTCCCTCTTTTTTGTTTTGCTGAACGACCTGGCCACAGATGGACTAATCCCGAAGGATCAACTTCCCTACTCCGCTAAGCCCTACCCTTATTGTACGGATATTTCCCTCTTTTTTGTATAGAGAAAGAAATGCAATTGTCAGTCTCCGTGCGCATCTGTCCCTCGATGGAAAGGCCCTATTCTTCCTGGCAAAAATATCTCCGTATCGTGAAAAACTCGCTCATACTGTTGAAATCGGGAACAAGACCCGATGGACATTTTACTCCCTATGTCCCTACTAGGAGGTAAGCCTTTCCAAATAAATCCTTTTTACGATACCATCCTCATCGTCTTGCCCACCTCATTACTGAATAGAGCGGATCGAACATGAATACAGAAGAGGACATCTTCCAAGAGCGCCCTGAAGATTCTTCTTTTCCCGAGGAGACTTCGTGGACAGATTTTAAAGATATATTTGAAAAAAAGCGAGATTCGGGAGAAAAAATTCGAATTGCCCTTTCCTTTATGGAGTCTACACTCATTCTCCCCACGACGACAGCTAAACTGCACTGTTTTTGGGAAACACAAAAATTGTGCAAACCCCACTTCAAGCAGTCAATGAAAAGCTCACAGCACCAACGGCTATGGGATCAATACCTCCACCTTATGAAGGAAGCCCGTCATCTTTCTTCCGTTCTGGGTGAACAAAATGATTTCCTCATCTCACAAATTGATCTAGCAATTGACGCCCTGGAGAGAGAAACGCAGGAGATCGTCTATCAACCAGAAAACCATAAGCCCTCTTCCAAACTTGATATCCCCAAGAGCGTGCGCTCGATCCTAAGCGACTCAAGCTTCTATCAGGCGAGGTGGGAATGGCTTCTGTCCTTGAAAAGCCTTATCTCTCGTTCAGATAGCTTGAAAAAGGAGCTTTCAGATAGCAATATCCGTATGAGCCAAAAAAATAAGCGATTCAAACGGTTGACCAAGTTGGGCCACCTCATTTTCCCTTGGCGAAGGAAACTGGTTCAGGAGATCGGCGACTGTTTGCTAAACGATCTCTCTCATTATGAAGAAAAGCAATTCCTGCGTCCCTCTTCCTCTCACCCCGATGCGCGCATGGGCTCCTTTCGCTTTGCGTATGAAGAAATTAAAGGATTGCAAAGATTATCTAAACAATTTCCCCTCAACCCTCCACTTTTTTCCGCGATCCGAGATCGACTTAACCTTCTGTGGAATCGAACAGAACAAGAGGAACAAAAACAAAACGAAGAGGGAGGGTCTGATCAACCCTACCAGGAACCCTTTCGGTCCCTTTCTAAATCTGTCGAAGAGTTTCGCACTCGTTGCTCAACCACCCCGCCTCCAATGAAGGAAGAGATATTCAAGAAGGGCAACGATCTTCTAGAAAAGATTCAGAAAAAAAAGTTAGATGATCGACAGGCTCGTTCCCTTCTGCATTCTTTGCAGGCCGCGCAGAACGAAGCAATGAAAAGGGCAGAAAAATATGTTGACCAGAGTGAAAAGAGGGAAAAAGAGAGGTTTAACCATTTACAACGTTCCCTCTCCACATTGATGGAAAAAGTCTCCGATCATTCTCTCTTCGACCTACAAGAGGAGGAAAAGAGATTTATTCAGGAAAGTGCATCGCTCTCAATCAACCCCTTCCACCGTTATTTTCTCGAGTTTGAACTGACCCGCCTACGCAGCGCTATTTTCAATAAGATTGAAGAGGAAAGTGAATCGCTTTCGGAATTGAAACAGCTTCATCAAGAGCAGGAACAGTTTGTCGATCTCCTCAGAAAACATCTAGAACTTTATCGCAAGGAAATGGATCGTTCCGGTCTCGATTTTGAGATGAGCATGAGCTACCACAGCCTGTATGATCGGGCAAAGGGACAGTTGCGCCAAGAGATGGAAACCTTGCAGAGATTGAGAGACAAGATCATCGAGGCCTCTTTGTGATCTCCGGTAAGTCATGATTCACGCTTTTGACCTAGATCATACGCTGACACGAGAGAATAGTAGCGTGTTATTTTACAAATATTTAATCAAACAGCGGTTTCTCTCCCCCTTCACCCGGGTCTTTATCGCTTCTTATTGGGCCAGACATAAGATGAAACAACTTTCTCTGTATGGGCTGCATCGAGCCATCTTTACGCGCTACCTCAAAGGACAGCTACTCTCTGTGTTTTCTGAGCAAACACACTCCTTTTTATCTCAGGATTTTCACCGATTCATCCACTACCCGGTCTTTTTCCGCTTACGTCAAGCACAACATAGAGGCCATCATGTGGTCATTCTATCTAGTTCTCCTTCCTTTCTCGTCGGACCTATCGCAGATTATTTAGGTGTCGAACATTGGCATGCAACTGAGTATCAAATAGATAAACAAGGAAGATTCCATTCCTTTCGGTCTGGATTGCTATTGGGTCAGGGAAAAGCGACCTATCTGAAAAAAATTGCCGATGAAAAGGGAATCGGGCGAGAGGAGACCGTGGCCTACTCTGACAGCATGCTCGATCTTCCCTTTCTAGAAGCCGCGGGCCAATCTTTCATCGTCAACGCTAAACGTCAAGAACTTAAACGGAGAAGGAAGTGATTTGAAGAAGAAAAAAATTGGATTGCTAGGCGGAACTTTTGACCCTATCCATTTGGGTCATCTCAACCTGGCAGTGGAAGTTCTAGAACGGAAGAAGCTAGATGGCCTCCTCCTCTGCCCTGCCTATATCTCCCCAGGAAAACTGCATGTGCCCCCCACAGCTTCCCCGCAGCATCGGTGGAACATGGTCTCATTGGCCATTGAGGGGCTCGCCTCATTTGGCGCTATAGACCAAGAGATCAACCGACCCTCCCCCTCCTACACGATCGATACGGTCAAGCGCCTTGTGAACGAAGAGGTTTCACTTTTCCTCATCCTATCTGAAGAGGTTGCCTATACCTTGCCTTCATGGAAACAGTGCGGACAGCTGTTGACCATGGTATCACTCATTGTAGGGGCAACTTCCCCTTTGCCCCTCTCCTCCCCTTCTTTATCTCCTCCGGTCATGGAAAAAATTAAACAGGGGTGGTGTCCAATTTCAGTGATGGAGATCAGTAGTCGAAACATTCGCAATCGATTGGCGCACCACCTGTGCTGCGACCATCTGATCCCGAGAAAAGTTCTAGATTACATTTATCAGCATCGACTATACTGCTCCCCAGAGGGGGAACTTTAGGTCCTCCTAATCGTGGTTTGATGTAAGTTCTATGCAACAGACTTTGTATTCTTGTGTTCTTTTGATTTCGCGCTCCATTTTCGATCACAAGGGGAATCATATTATGGCCATCGATATTTCTCAAATCTCCTCAACAACCGACTGTCTCCTCCTTGCCAACGGCCATGTCGGTCGGCATGTGTCGGCTATTGCCCATAAAGTTCAAAAGAAAATGAGAGAACGGGGAATAAGACCTGCGCATGTAGAGGGACTGCAACATGGGGAGTGGGTCGTGCTCGACTACTCTTTCCTCATCGTCCATCTTTTTACCCCTGAGATGAGACAGAGGTATCAGTTGGAAAGGGTATGGCATGAAGGGTGCGTGCTCGATCTCTCCCTCCCCGCTCTAACAACAGGATGATCTGATGCCGACACCAATCCATACCCTCCCTAAACACCGCGTAGTCGTCACCGGAATGGGTCTCGTCTCCTGCCTGGGAATGGATGTTGACCATTTTTATCAACAACTCCTTTCGGGAAAGAGCGGGGTCAGGCCGATCACCGCCTTTCCCTGTGATTCCTTTCCCACTCGGTTCGCCGCCTCATTGCAAGGCTTCGACGCCACAGGCTACGTGGACAAAAAGCAAATTAGAAGGGCGGACCCTTGCATTTGCTACACCATGGTAGCCGGAAAAAAGGCTGCACAACAAAGCCAATTGACCCCAGAAACGATAACCAACTTAGATAAGACAAGATGCGGGATCATTATCGGTTCCGGTATGGGGGGAATGCGCGCTTTTTCTAGTGGGGTGGACACTGTAGCGAAAAAAGGGATTCACAGTCTAACCCCTTTTTTTACCCCCTACATCATCACGAACATGGGGGGAGCCCTTCTCGCAATCGACTTAGATTTTCGGGGCCCCAACTACTCGATCTCTACCGCGTGTGCTACTGCAAATTATTGCCTCTTTGCCGCTGCGCAACATATCCAGAGGGGAGATGCAGATGTGATCTTAGCCGGGGGGACAGAGGCCACTATTCTGCCTATGGCTCTCGGGGGATTCTGCGCGCTAAGGGCACTATCCGAGAAAAACGAAGCCTATGAGTCTGCTTCCCGACCTTGGGACAAGGGCCGAGATGGTTTTGTGTTAGGAGAGGGGTCGGGAGTCCTCGTCCTGGAGGAGCTCGAACACGCGAAAAGGCGGGGAGCTTCCATCTTCGCTGAATATCTCGGCGGAGCGATCTCTGTGGACGCACACCACATGACCCAACCAGAACAGGAGGGGAGGGGTGTCGCGCAAGCAATGAAAAAAGCATTGGAAGATGGCGGGGTGGCCAGGGAGGAAGTCAACTATATCAATGCCCACGCGACCTCCACATTAGCAGGGGATTTATGTGAAATCCAAGCAATTAAAACTGTGTTTGGTTCCCATGCCAAACGGATTAAGATCAATGCGACTAAATCGATGATCGGACATGGATTGGGGGCAGCCGCGGGGTTGGAAGCGATCGCGGTCATCAAGGCGATTGAAACAGGAATCCTACATCCCACCATTAACCTAGAAGAACCGGAAGAAGCCATCCAAGAGCTCGATATCGTGAAAGAAAAGGCGCAAAAACATCATATTCGGGTTGCTGCTTCTAACTCCTTTGGCTTTGGTGGGCACAACTCTGTCCTATTGTTTGCGCCCTATCACCCCTAGCCTTCCTTTGGTTCGCTGCGGCAAGTTCATCCCCGCACAAAGTTTTTCCTCAAATTTCCTTCAAGTCGCACCGCTTGCCCCCAATCAGCAAGGAAGCTTTAATGGTGAGGGAACCACCCTCTTAAAGTCATCTCCCCCTCCCTCCACAGCTGTTAGATCCCTCCCATAACAGGGGCCCCTCCATCAGGCCCCTCCGCAATAGTCAATGTGCGCATCGTCGCATCATCGTGAGGGCTGCTGGCCCGCTCTGTGCTCTGACATTCTGACACTACCTGATCGATCAGCGATCGAGCGTTTGCTGTGAACACCTTTTTTTGACTTTCCGAAAATCCTAGACATAGCTCGGTCAATCGAGCATTGCTCTTCCAAGCAGGAAACAAACCACCATCCTCTCCCCCTATTATGCGTAGATAAAGGGCCTCCAAAATGGTTTTTTGAAGCTGTGGATGCGCTTGATAGAATCGGTCCTTATCCGCGTATAAAATTTCGACCAACTGCTTCAGCTTATCTTGAGTTTCGCCAACTGGAGGAAAATCTCTATGAATGATTCCTTCACACTGAAGAAAGATATTTTCATAGTCTGGAATGCAGCAGTAAATGAATAACCTCAACACAAAATAATCCCTACCGGACTGTGACTGAAGCTTTCTATAAAAAGTTGCATTAAAGGCAATTTTTGCCTTTACCTTCTTGGGCAGACAGTCAAGGAGTCCGTTTTCAAACAGAGGGTTCACCTCTTTGCCTCTCGCACATAAGGCTTCTATCACATTCATTTGCTGATCCAAATAACCCGAATCGGACAATGGATCAAATATTAGCTCCATGAAACGACAGAAGCTGTCTGAAACACAAAGGTAAACATAACGGGATAAATAGTGAATAGCAGAAACGCACACTTCGCTTACGATCTTTCTATCCTCAAAAAACCTCACAATATGATCTACCCACTTCATACAGAAGTCAACCTCTCCTACTCCCTGCGTTGCGGCCATTTTCTTCCCCAAAAAGCGGGAAAAAAATCCTTCCAATGTCTTTCTCATCCGTTTCATGGGTCTCCTCCCTCCCTCCTCTTTCGTGAGTTTCAATAGTTCGATGACAAACTCCCCATCGACCCATTTGTCAAAAGAAATCACAGATTCCGATTGTCCTGTACAAAAGAAAAATAGGACATTCCGCCTCAATCGTTGCTCGTCTTCCCACTTCCTCTTAACCTGCTCCCATACCTCCTCATCCTTGTGGAAGGCTTCTAGCTCTTCCACTGCGTGTAACCAATTCTGGTATAACTCACCCAACTTCTCCTGTTTTTCTCCTAATAATTCTGTCTGCAATGCGCTGAAAGTGTATACGAGCGTCTTCTTCACGTCATCCCGTTTCTTCCTTAACTCATCCAGCCTACCCTGATTCTTCTCGATCAGATCTGCCTTCTTCTCCCCCTTCAAGGAGAGTTCTATTGCCTCAATTCTCTGTTGCACTGCGATCTGATTGTTTATGGAAACCAAAACCTTTGTTAGGTGTTCCTGCATTTGTGTGCCAAACACACTCTGAGGAACAGCCGCCTTCACTGTTATCACGCAATCTTTTAAACTCCTCTCACATTCTTCTTTTTTCTTTTTTATTCGATCCTCTTTCTCTTCTTGATCCAAGTGGAAAGCGTTGATCTTTTTTTGCACTGCCCAATCAGCCTGATTGATGGCCTTCCAAAAGTTTCCATCCACCCTCTCCACCTCCTCTTTTGCTGGCCCATAATACAATGGTGCACCTACGCGGACAGTGAGCAACCCCAACACTTTATCTGGATTTCCTCCTTTAGTGAGGACCGTTGAGTGACTATTACTTACAGCATTCTGGCAATCTTGAACCATCTTCTGCACTTCTGGACTGATCTGCGCTATCTTTCCCGACCCCACTGTTGAGCGTGAAAACTGGAAGGAACAAACGTTGAGAAGGGGAAGGAACATCTCCACTAAAAACTCATAGACATGGGGAAAGGATTGCACCGAATGAATCAGTCCAAAAAAAGTGTACATCCTCCTCACACTCTCTTTCTCGGTCAAAAGGCCTGACCCGAGATCTCCCCCCATTATCTTTACAAGTTTCCACACAATTACATATTCCTCGGTTCGAGAAAAGCTTGGGCCATCTCTCCAATCCATTTCCTCCAATAAACCTGTTACCCCTGCTACCAATACGTTAAACCACTTCTCACGCAACACCCATTTAACAGGAGCCCCTGCTTGCTGCTCGCTCGTGGGTAACAAATCCCTCTTGTTACAGACTTGTAAACAAATCAGGCTAAGCATATATCTGCACGCCCCACGCAGCGCAATGGGAAATGGACACTCTCGGCTTATGCATCCCTTCTCAACCTCCCCTGTTGATTTGTCCTCAACGAATTTAAGAAAGGCGGGATCCTCCTGACATCGAGGGAATATGTCAATCAATGTACTTAAAGAAAAATTTTCTCCATCTTGCGCAGAGAAAGGCTCGTCCTTATTTTCCTGTTGCCCCTTCGGCTCCTGCTCAACACCCTCCTCTTCGAAGTAAAATACCTTCGACTGCTCCCCCTCCCACTCACAAAACATATGTATCACGGGCAACAAGCCCCTGATACCCTTCTCAATCCTTTTGTAGTTTTCTTCTACGTGCCCGCATGCCGTAGGATCACTAGCACTCATCTTTTCTTTCAGCTCAGACAAAGGCAGCTGTAGAGGGAAGCCCCCCTCCTCAGTAAGTCCAGTGTGCGCGCGTAGACTCTCTGCAAGAAAACAGCAGCCACTAAACTCCCTTATTGGCAAATGAGTCATCTTCCTATTCCTTTAAACATCATCCCCTTTACTGAAGCTTTCATATAGCTAAAAACTTCCTTATCTTTCAGATAAAGAATACTAGCAAATGTTGCATTAACATCAAGTTTTAAATTAATAAAAATCAGCACATGCACGTGCACATTATGCTCCCAAATTCATTTCCTCTCGGAAAAGCACTTTGCATACACTCACAACATTAAGACTTGAGAAAAAGCGGCTTGCAAAAACAGATTCTGCGCAAGAACACGGCTGCGAAGGCCATTGCAAAACCGTTTCATAACCCCTAATCGGCCGATTAGATGTGAAAAACCATGAGAATTCAGATGAAGAACCCAAAAACATTGTAATCATTGCAAGCCCTTTCATTGTAAGTGGATTACATTCATTCTTTCCTTTCTATGATCAGCGACAAGCCCTAAGAGAGGTCATGCAACGATCTTGAACCACGCAGGTTAAAACGGACGAGAAACCCGCCCATCTCCCTCAGAAATTCCCTTGAGGAGGTCTTTGCTCAGGGGAGACGAATCAGGTATTTTTTTCCTCCCCCTCAAACCTGTCCATTCCCATAGATTGCATAAACGGATCATCGCAACGGGAACTCCCTGCTTCCCTATCTTGTTCTGCTGATATTACCTGAGTGATCAGCGCGCGAGACATTGGCGTAAGAGCACCCATCTCTCTACTCAAAAAACTTTGACAAAACAACCTCAGGTCAGCATTCCTCCTCCAACGAGAGAGAAGTGCGAGATCACCCGCTTCCCCTTGTTCCACAAGATAGGCGCTAATACTCTCAAGAAGCACCGCTCGGTCGATGAATCCCATCCGATGAAACCGTTTCTTCTCAACACAAAGGGTTTTGATCACCTTCTCAAGAATCTCCTGAACTTTATCCGACCCAAGCGAAGAAAGATCCAGCCGCGTTATCCCCAACGGCTTTAAAATGCTCACATCGGGGCACGAGGAGCAACAATGCATGATCAACCTCAACGCCAAGTGGCTATCATCGGATGGGGGGGACAACTTATGAAAGCTTGTACACACAGCAACCGTCCTTCTTACAGGCGGGGGCAGATGAGAAAAAAATGATCTTTCAAATAAAGGCTTCACCCACTCCTCCTCGCTACACAAGGCGCTAATTACCTCCACCCGCTGGTCATGACAACCCGACAGTGAACAGTCGAACACTGACTCTACAAAACGACAAAACCACTTCGACGCCTCAGGATGGTCACAATGACTGGCCAAACAGCAAATAGCAGAACTGCACACGTCTTTCGCAAAATTCACACATCTAACCCGAGATAGGCCCCGACATATCCAACCCATATAAGGCTCAAATTCTTCCTCACTTGCCACCCCCGTCTTCAAAGCATTACCCAAAGACCTCTCCAACCACTCTATTCCATTTAATGGCAAAAAGGTGTGTGTATCATCCACACTACCCAACAAGCTGAGGGCAAATTCCTTTTCATACCAATTTTCGCAGCAAGAAATGGGAAAGTCTACCTCCCTCGGCAACTGGAAAACACTCCGGACTGTTTCCTCCATTTGTTTACTCTTTCTCTCCCTCTCTTTCAGGGCCCCTTGCCACTGATTCAGCTCCATCGTTGCCACCTCCCACTCCTTCTTCTCTGGTAAGTCTTTCCATTCTTGTATCCATTGGGGAAGGTTTCCCTTAGCTCTAACCCTAGATTTTGCCGTTGCTAACCCAGTGTTAGCCATATATAGTTGATGGCGAGCTTCTATCGCATCTTTCCCCTCTTTTCCCTCCAAGGAATGATAAATACGCTCTGCCTCATCAAAAGTCCACTGAGCCTCGACTACTTTTCTTGCAAAGTCCAGAAGTGTTTGCACCCTCTTTTCCACAAGTTCACCTGCTGCCTTTTTACCACTTTTTCCCTTCTTCGCATTACCCTTCCTCTTGGGTTCAGATATCTGCATTATCTTTTCCCTAAGGAGGGTAGACATGCGTTGATCCCATTGTCTCCCCTTCTCTTCTACAGTTTGCTTTTTTTCCTCGAGAACATCGTTAAGCTGCTGACAAATCCTATTCCTAGCTATATGTAGTATCTCGTTAAGATCGGCTTCTTGATAAGGTAGAGGAAAAAGCCAGCGACCAAGACCTCCCCTAATCAAACAAAAACATTTTTCCATTTGGACATTAATCCACTGCTTCACACATTCTTTTGCTTTCATCACAACTTCTGATGAACCCTCCTCAACTGCACAAAGGAAAGCAATCTTTACGAAGTCTCGTTCTTGCTGCCACAAAACATCGATAGCCATCTTGTTTCCCTTAGAATCTTTCTGCTTCCACGGAATAACATGAAAAAAATACTCTTTAAGCAGAGGAAGAATGCAATCCTCCAAAAACATATGCATATGGACTGTGCCTGGCATCATATGGATCAAGCGGAAAACAGCCTGTAGTCTTCGCATAGCCTCCTGTCGATCCAAAATTTTTGACCTAAGATCCTGTTCAAACATTTCACAGAGATTTTTTACGATTGTACCTTCGGAGGTTCGAAAAAAGATCTGGCCATCCCGCTCATCCATTTCTGTCAGCAAACCCGTTACTCCGTCGATCAATCGATCAAACCACCCATTGCTCAACACCCACTCAGGAATTGCTTCACCATTCGCAGACGATCGTCCGCCCCCCTCGTTACACAAAGATTCTGAAAAAAGATACAACCCCTGATTACATACCACCCTCATCAACGTCGGCAACAGACATCCCTGACTCAACTCTTCCCCCTTTTTCTCTAGCAGCAAGGATTCCACGAAGCAAGGATGATGATTCTTACAAAAATTGAGAAAATCAAACAGTTGGCCCACAGGGACTTCCTCTCCGCTTTTTTCAGAAGAGAAATCTCCTTTCCCTTTCCCCCCTTTCTTTGAAGCTTGATCGATCGACTGCTCTGCAGCAGGAAGCCCTCCAGGCTCTCCAGGTGGCTTCAAGCGCATATCTTCTCCATGGTGCCATGCCTCACATACTCTAAACGCAGGCAATAAATTTCTTATGTGTTTTTCAACTTCTTGATATTGCGCTTTCACTCCCCTGTCCGAATCCTCTGGTGAGGAGGAGGTCTTGATACTGTACATATGGTTAATAAACTCGCCCAAAGGACAGTCTTCACGTGCGTTTAACATTTGATTTACCCCTTCTTCTTCATCAATGCACTCCACTCTTCCTCCAAGGACATGCAATGATAGAAGCGCCCCCAAACAGAGAGCAATCACATCCCCCCGGTTCTTTTCCCTCTCTATTTCCTGAAGATTCACCCAATCAATCAAAGATCGGGAACCTTGCAAGAGCTTGTCCATTCTTTCCCATGGAAATAACTGACACAATTCACGCAATAGATGATTTCTTTCCCAATCAGGACGCAGAACTCTATGGGCCTCTGAACGACTCATCTCCGAAGCGGCCGTCTGATCGGAATGCGGAACGTTGTCTTCTGTGACACGTGAATGAATGGCCTCCAAAATGGCCGTCTGATAGCCAACATTCGTGTGACAAAACAAACGCGGGTTTTTGACGAGAATGCCAATAAGTGCTTGGATATCCTTCTGAACCTCATCTGAATCAAGTGGAGGAAAATCTACCTTAATCATCCACTGCTCCAACCATTTTCGAAAACCAAGAGGGGGAGAACCTAAAACAGAACAGTGGATGATCAATCTCAGCACGAAATAGCCCTCTGAACTGGGATTAAGTTGACGCGAGAATCGCTTAGAGAAAATCGCGCCCAAGACCACTTTCTCCCTCACCTCCTGAGGTAGACAACCAAAACATTCCCCCTCAAACAGGGGTTCTATCTCTTCCTTTCCTCCACACAATATCTCTGTTACCTTGATCCGTTGTCCCAATCTACTCGAAAGGAATGAACCGAACACTAATTGCATGAAATTGCAAAATCGGTCTACAGCAAGAGGATAGTGCAGATGGGAGGCTAAACATAAAATGGCGGAGTTGCACAGACTATTCACGCTCTCTTCGTCCTCGCAAACAGACAAAGCCTGGGTTACCTGATCCATGTAGGAACAGAACCGCTCCTCATCCACCTCTTCTCTCTGTGCTAAAGCGAAGGACACGAACCGCTCCAAAACCTTCACCACTCTCGACGGTATCTCTCCCTTTGTTACTTCCAACACATTGAGGACGAACTGCGTGTCAAACTGCGTGTTGCAAGGGATGAAATCATCAGACGACACCCTTTCTGCCTTGAATAGGCTCTTTATATTCTCCAATCTCGCCTCTCTCCCCTTTTCCCATCTTTCCTTCTCCCTTTTGAATGCACCCAGTTTCTTTGCCGCTAATACCCATGCCCTTTCTGAATCCTTCAACTGTTCCGAGCTCGCCCCCATCAATCGAGTAAGCCATTCTAAATCAACGCCCTCACAATCTCCTGTACCTAATTCCTCGAGCATATCTGTTACAACCTCAACCTCCGATAAGGCCTCTGCTCCTACCCCCGCCGCCTCACAACCAGACTCCCACCTTGCTTTCACTGAGTCAGCCCAGGTTTGCCGATAGCGATCCACCATCGCCTCCCCTACCTGCCCTCCCAAGAAGATCTGCACTCCCTCCGTCCATTTTTCTTGAGCCAACTTCTCGGCGTCTTCCCTCTTTTTAAGGCCGAGGTCCAACTGCTGTTGCATTTGATCCGCAACCGTTTGAATCCTCTCGTGCCAGTCTTGCCTCACCCCTACAGCACAACCTAAGATTTCGTCGTTATTAACATCCACGTCATCTTTGATTGCACATTGAATTTGCAGCATGATACCCCGCTGCTCCCAACCAGCACGTTGCGACAGACAGCTCCCCACATGATCGATGAGCATTTGAGCGAGGCCCTTCGCCTGCTCTCTGGCCTGTTTGACTAAAGGCAAAACAGACTCCTCTAAGAATGAGGTAATATGGGAAAAAGTTGGCATGAAACGGCCCAGGGAGAAAAACGTTAGAATCTTTTCCTGGGCTTCGTTTGCATCAAGACGATGCGATGGCATCTCCTCCCTTAGCACCTGTCCGACCAACTTCACACCCCTGTACTCCGCAGTAGAAAGAAAGCACGCGCGATCCCCTAAATCCATCTCTTGCAGCAGAATCTCCGCCCCCCCGATCATCGAGTCAATCCATTCCAGTCCTGCCCTCTTCCTATCTTCCGTTGCACTAAACCGTTGACAGGCGAGCCAAAACGCATGACCACACACTGTTTTCAACAAAATAGGCAACAGACACCCTGGGCCTGGGTTTCCCTTTCCATCCCCCTTCTCCGAATCCATCGCATTTTCAACAAGATAAGAAAAAACGGGACCTCCCTCTCGCTCAAGGATCTGCAACAGCTGGTGGAAGGTGATGTCCCCCTCCACTTCTTCCCTTAACAGGTTTAGCACAGGAATCCATCTTTGTATGCTATCTATGACATCTTGATATTTCTCTGGGCTTCCCCCATCACACGCACTCCATTTAAGCTCGGTTAACTTGAGATCCAAATATTTTGTCGAAGGAGGGCCTAGCTCATCCTTCCTAGAAATCCATGCCTGTAACATCTTCTCCCACTCTTCCGACCAACAAAGACAGTGACTCGCTCTCATTTCTGAAAAATGCATTCTCTCACCTCTACAAAGTTACGCTTCCTTACGGACCGAGGCCATCGCTCGATCAGTTTGCCCAGAAAAGGGGGAGGCGTTGTCTCTCCAGCTTTTGATCAGGCGATTCAACTCCCCTTCGGAGTTTTCGGTCTTACCCCACTCACAACACATCCCCCTGCCCCTCTTACTAACTCACACCCGATACATCCTCAACGCGGGCAACATCCTACCTACACACTTTCAAATCTTTTAGCATCTTTCTCTCTCTTGTTCGATTTTTGTTCTTTGAAGATCAGCTACTCTGCTTAGAAGAGAAGGCAGCCCTTCTGCTCCTCTTTGGGAAGATGCATGTGCAGAACCCTCTCGAACGAACAGCGATCACTCACTCCCTTTGTTGACGAAACAGCCATCTCTCCGCCTATAGTTCTCTTTAAAAAAAAGAGATCAGCACCTCATGGTAAACTAACACTAAACTTTAAATCAATGAAAACATGCATATGCGCACATATATGAACTAACAACCTTATTTCCCCTCGGAAGAATAGTGTTACACGCACTCTTAAAACGCATTAAGGTTTGAGAAAAAGTGATTTACAGTTTTCTTTTTCATCTTCTTGCAAAAAGTTTTATAATCAATTGGTTGCGATTTTTTCTCCAAAAAAAACCCGGAGATCATCTCATTCAATCCCCCATGCACCTCTTGACTTATGCAACAATGTTGCTGAAGAATCCTCTGAAAGTGTTTAGATATGGTCAAAAAGTTTGATCAGCAATGATCATAACGTTGTAACCATCCTACTGAGAAAGATAAGACCCAAGAATCACGCAGGTTGAAACGGACTAGAAACCCCACGCCCCTCTTCCTTCTTACAAGCTATTTAAAAGAGGCCCATCTCCCTCAGAAACTCCCTTGAGGGGATTACCAGGGGACAGATCAAGAAGTCTTCCTTTCTCTCAAACCTGTCCCACGGCTGACTGTGTCACAGACCATCGCAACGGGAACTCCCTGCTTCCCTATCTTGTTCTGCTGATATTACCTGAGTGATCAGCGCGCGAGACATTGGCGTAAGAACACCCATCTCTCTACTCAAAAAACTTTGACAAAACAACCTCAGGTCAGCATTTCCCCTCCAATGGAGAAGAAGTTCACGATCACCCCCCTCTCTTTTTACGAGATAGACGCTAATACTCTCAAGAAGCACCGCTCGGTCGATGAATCCCATCTGATGCAACCGTTCCTCCTCGTTGTAGAGGGTTTTGATCACCTTCTCAAGACTCTTCTGAACTGCATCCGCCCCAAGCGAAAAAAAATCCAACCGTGTCATCCCCAACGACTTTAAAATGCTCACATCGAGACACAAGGAGCAACAGTGAATGATCAACTTCAACGCCAAATAACTACCCTTATCGGATGAGGAGGACAACTTAGAAAGGCCTGTATACACAACAACCTTCCTTCTTAATCATGTGGGGATAGATGGGAAAAAATGATTTTTCAAATAAAGGCTGCGCCCACTTCTTCTTCTTCTCGCTACACTAAAGACCGTTGCATAACCTCTAACCGTCTGGTTTCATTCAGAAAAATCTAAGTATTTTTAAAAAATGAGCTCAAAGTTTAAGAATTTTTGGTCATTTTCGTGTACAAGACTCAAAGATCCGTCCATCG
>Ga0209562_1000293_pt1 | contig 18726 bp, 16 predicted proteins | sample WorMetvacBELIZE2_FD_187399 | JGI IMG/M metagenome (GOLD analysis project Ga0209562, IMG submission 187399) | Marine gutless worms symbiont microbial communities from Max Planck institute for Marine Microbiology, Germany - Olavius vacuus BELIZE.2... | ecosystem: Host-associated > Annelida >... | reverse complement strand
GATAGGCTTTAGAAACCCGCGCAACCGCCGGTTGCTCGAGTAAACCAAACATGAACTTCTCAGAGGAGATACCCATGAAAAAATCATTATTGGCACTCGCGGTCGCTGGCGCAGTGGCCGTGCCATATCACACAGCCCAAGCCGCTGAAGTAACACTTAGTGGTCAGGCTACGCTTTTTCTTTACCTGTCGGAATCTTCAGAAACTGGCGATAGTTCAGGTGATACTAAAACCAAAGACAGCGATGGTTTGAATGTCAATGGCGATACTGCAAGATTAAATGTTGCTGTAACTGAAGATGTGGGCTTTGCAGAAGCGTTTGGCAACTTTCGCTTTGATGGCGACACTCTCAGTAATACCGGTCCGAAACATATGGACGAAGTCAGAGTAGGGTTCAAAGGCGATTTTGGTAAGGTCACCTTGGGTGAAGACTCGGATTACGCAGAATATGGTCAAAAAGCGGGTGATATCATGTTGGAGAATCCTAATACTCCTATTGCAGCTCTTAGCTATGCCTCACCTAACTTCTCCGGCTTTACCTTTGGTGTTAATGTGATTGCAGATGCAGATCACTCAGATACTTCTGTTACTGACTCTGATGGCAACACATCAACCGAGTATGATGAGAGTGGTACCGCAGCTGGTCTGAACTATGCGGCTGACTTAGGCACTGTTACTCTTGACATTGGCGCAGGTGTTTCCAATGTGGCAAACACCTACAATGGAAGTATTACCAGTGGTGATAAAACAGAAACTAAAAAGGTTGGAACCAAGGACGAAAACTACACCAGTGTTGGCGTAAAGCTTGGCTTTGACCCGGTTTATATTGCACTTGCGCAACAGACTGAGGATTACACTACTAAACCCAAAGGTGGTGACAAAGAAGAAATCGAAGGTAAGAAGTCGCTTGATGTTAAAGTTGGTGTAAATGTTGCAGCTGTAAGCGCTGCAATCACCCATTCACAGGGCACTGGTTTTAGGAAGCTTCAGGGGGATGATCAAGGTAAGGATGGCGACGATATGTCTTCCACTAAAACCCGCTTGGACCTTGGCTATGCTCTTTCTTCAAATGCGAGTGTTGATGCTCGTTTCGAAAGTGCAAGTGATGAGGTAGATACCAGCGGTACCAGCGATTCTTCAGCATCATTCAGCCGTGTAGGCTTGACAGTGAAATTCTAAATCTAACTGTCTTGATATAAAAAGGGAGCCTTCGGGCTCCCTTTTTTGTGCCCGCTCCCTGATTTTCCCATTGTTCTTTTCAGGTGCATAACCTGTTGTTATTGCGTCAACTCCTACTCATATATTTCCCAAATGGGCCTTGCTTTGGCTAAGCTGCCCAGCCATGACTGAACCTTGGTTTCCCATTGCATCGCGCCGCCTGTTGTTGGCTTTTATGCTTGCGCTTCTGTGTGTGCTTGGCGCTTGCGCAACCACATCGACTCCTGAGGGTGAACATGGTCAGGTGCAAGAAATGGGGCTCAACCCCGCTGATCCCTGGGAGAAATACAATCGAGCCATCTTCAGCTTCAACGATTGGTTCGACCGCAATCTGTTTGTTCCTGTCGCCAAAGGCTATATCGCCATAACGCCAGAAGTGGTGCGTACGGGGGTCGGCAACTTCTTTTCCAACCTGGGCGAGCCTTTCAGCATGGTCAACAACCTGTTGCAGGGTGATATTGAGGGCTCGGGAACTTCGATCATGCGCTTTCTCACCAATACGGTGTTCGGCTTTTTCGGCGTAATGGATGTGGCGACCGAGATAGGCATGCGCAAGAACGAAGAGGATTTTGGTCAAACACTTGGCGCCTGGGGAGTGGAGCAGGGCAATTATCTAATGTTGCCCTTTTTAGGCCCAAGCACCACACGTGATGTTTTTTCCTATGCCGATTGGCTTTATTACGACACCTATTGGCCGGCGGAAACCAACGAACAGCGCTATGCCGCCATTGCCTTGAAACTGATAAACCAGCGCGCCGAATTGCTCGATCTGGAGGACCAGATAATCGGCGATCGCTACAGCTTTATCCGCGACGTCTATCTGCAACGCCGTGAGTTTCTGGTGCAGGACGGCAAGGTTGAACAGGACGCTTTCAGCGCGGAAGACGACTTTGGCGACGATGATTTTGATAACCTTGAGGACGAATTTTAACCCCTGCGACTTCATGCGTGATGTTGGGGTTTCTTGTAAAAAAACGGCTCCCTATTGATCTGAAAAGGCGGAGTGATAATCAGCTTTGCCCGCCCACCACTATGTTGGCGATTTTGAGAGTCGGCTGACCGACCCCCACCGGTACGCTCTGGCCTTCCTTGCCGCACACGCCTATGCCTGGGTCAAGGGCGAGATCGTTCCCCACCATGCTCACCTGTTGCATCACTTCAGGGCCATTGCCTATCAGGCTGACGCCCTTCACCGGGTGGCCGACTTTCCCTTTTTCAATCCTGTAGGCAAGCGAGGTGTTGAATACAAAGTTGCCTGAGGTGATGTCCACCTGGCCGCCGTTGAAATTGACCGCGAAAATGCCATCCTCAACGCTTTCGATTATTTCCTGCTGGCTCAATTCGCCCGGCAGCATGTAGGTGTTGGTCATGCGCGGCATGGGGATATGCGCATAACTCTCGCGCCTGCCGTTGCCGGTCAGCGCCTGGCCCATCAGCATGGCATTCTGCATATCCTGCATATAACCGCGCAGCACTCCTTTTTCGATCAGCACATTCTCACGCGTGGAGTTGCCCTCGTCGTCCATAAACAGCGAACCTCGCCGTTCCGGTAGAGCGCCATTGTCGACAATGGTGCAACTCTCTGCCGCCACCTGCTCGCCAATTCTGTTGCTGTAGATGGATGCCTGTTTGCGATTGAAATCGGCCTCCAGCCCGTGTCCGACCGCCTCGTGCAACAGCACGCCAGGCCAACCCGGCCCCAGCACTACGGTTTGTTCTCCCGCCTTACAGGGTTTGGCGTCCAGATTAATTACGGCTTCTTCGTGCGCCTGTTCAAGAAGATGCGACAGGTGTTCGCGCAGGCTTTTCAGGTTGTAGGTTTGGCGACCCCCTGAGCCGGCGTTGCCGGACTCGCGTTTGCCGTTACGGTGCAGCACCAGGCGCACTTGTATGCGCCAGAGAGGGCGCAAATCCGCCTGGCAGGCGCCGAAGGTGTTCAGCACCAGAATTGTCTCGTCGCGTGTGGCGAAGGAAATATCCACTCTTTCCACATGCGCCATGGCGCGTGCATTGCCGTCCATTTCGGCAAAGAGATCAATCAATCCGGCTGTTTCAAGCTCCAGCGTGTTGGCGGATTGGTAGATCGGCTCTCCCGGCGTGGAAGCGACCAGGCGCTGCTGACTTGCCTGTCCCTGTTTGGCGATGGCGGCCGCCATATCGAGCGCCTGGGCAATTTCCGCCTCGCGAAAACTGTCGCAATAGGCGAACCCGGTCAGCTCGCCGCTTACCACCCGCGCGCCGCAACCCATGCTGGTGGACTTGTCGATGGTTTTCAGGCGTGAATCCTCGTAGCCGAACGAGCGCGAATGCGAGCGTTGCAGGTAGAGTTCGCTGAAATCCGCTGCTTTGGGGTGTTTATTGGCGAGCAGTTGCTCCAACCGCGCGCAATCCAGCCCATAGGCCGTCAACAATCCCTCGGTAAAGTCCCTGGAGGTAAAACCCTGCATTATCGGCTTTAGCCGGCTATTTCGAAGCTGCCGGAGGCAAGCAGGGTCAGGTCGCTGTCCATGGAGAAAACTTCGACTGCATACAGGCCCGGCTCCCAGTTGGAAGGCCTAAACCAGACAAAGTTATACTCCTTGCTGGGGTTGATCCGGTAGCGGTTCATAATTTGCAATGAATAGGGTGTAACTCGAAACCATTTCACCATGATTTTTTCGTGCGACTGGGTTGGCAGGGCAAAAGAGGCGTAAATACGGTCAATCGAAGCGGTAAAACGCTCCTGCGGATCCTGCACTATGTTGTCCGAGTCGGTTTTTGTGCCAAAGGTAACACCGACAACGCCCTCGGTAGGGTCAATCCTGGTATTGCGCAGCACCACTTTAACCAGATTTTTTGAAAAGCTGTGCGTATCCCCCAGGGACTGGATTTCTTCTCTGTCCATACCGGTCAGGCTGTTGATCGCAAGCGACAGATCACCCGGCGACATGTCCTCAATGATTTCCGTGACTTTTTCTACGGTAGGCGAAAGCGCCAGCCGGGCAAAATCCGTGTAGCGCAGCCCCTCTATTTGTCTGATTTTGTCCAAGGTGCTCAAGGTTTCGTTGTTTGTATCGTCTGCTTCTTCGTCGTTGTTCTGGTTTTGTGCAGCCTGCGCCTTTGAACCAAAACCGTTGTTGCTGTGTTGATTTAATTGCTCAAATACGCTCGAAGGGGTGACGACTGGTTTGCCGGATTCGAATTGCAGATAGCCAATGCCGTAGCCAATCGCCAGGCAGACTAGGCCGATGAGGATGTGTTTCATGAATTGAGAAATGCCTTTACGCCAATTTGGAAGTATAGCTAAGCAACTCTACGCGTAAGCAGAATGATTCCGTCGTTAGTGCCCAAAAGCATTGCTCGTCCCCAGCAGAGGAGATTGCCTCACTCTACCGAGTCTGGTTGGTATACTGCGCGGCAGTGGTTACATCGGTTGCACCTCCCCGGCAACCCACCCTCTTGGCCATCAACAATTATCAGTCAGGCCCAACAAGCAAAACCTCGTCATTTGTTGGCTTTTTCAACCCTGACCCGCCATGCATCCCGTTGGTGTCAGACAGACATGGACGCTGGTATTGTTTATCAGCGCGACCGTTATTGCTGTTCCTCTCATTAGCTACAAAACCAGTGATCCGGGCTGGATGAGCGCCGTCCACCCGGCCGAGCCGGTACGTAACATCTTTGGACCCAACGGCGCCTGGTTTGCTGATCTGTGCTACAGCCTGTTTGGCTATTTTGCGTTTTTCCTGCCCCTGGTTTGCCTATGCGCCGGGGTTGCGCAGCTTTTTGGTAGAAGCGCCTATTTGAAATGGCGCTTGCCGCTCGCCTTTGTACTGGTGTGGTGTAGCGGCACACTATTGTGCAGTTTGCACTTTACCAATTTCATCCCCTTGCCCGTTTCGACCGGCGGAATGCTGGGGGTGCGGATCGCTGCGCTTACCATGCCGCATCTACCGCTCGAAATACTTACCTTGTTGGCGCTTTTTCTCTTTGCCTGGGGAGCCGGGCTGATGTTCGGTTTTTCCTGGATGCGTATTGCCGAAGGTTGCGGTTCGGTTTTTGTATTTTTATTTCAACGACTTGGCATTGCACCACGCCCGGCCGTCACTCCGCAGGTGGATGCCTATCCGGAACAGGTAGAAGGCGATGGCGAGACGTCTGACCGCGTTTCACAGCCGGAACAGACAAAGGATAAACCCGGTTTATTCCGCACATTACACGCCTTGGGCGCTACATTGTTTGATGCTTCGCCTAAACATACACGTCGGATTGAACCCAGCTTGGGCGATCTGGACGCACCCGCGCCACACAGGACGGATGCCACGGATACATCGGACGGGGCAATCCGCTATCTGACCGAAGATGATCCTGTGGAGGGGGAAAAAGCGACCAAAACTGCATCCGCAACAAGCGACGGGGAGCCGCCACTGCACTACCAATCGCGTCTTGATCTGGTGCAGCACCTGCGCAAAGCCTACACCGAGGAGATAGGTGAACTTTCGCCAGAACTGCAAAGCACCCTGGAACAGATACAGCAGGAGGAGCAGGAAAAAGAGAAGGAGAAAGAAACCGCCAAGCAGGATGCCAATCAGGAGGCAATGCCCAAGGAGGGCGCTTCAGGTGATGCTCCCGCTAATCAGGATTCCGCAGTGAGCGAACCCGGCCAATCTGAGCGGACCATCGCCTCCATGTCTGAGCAATCGCCGGGCAAACAGGGTTCACGCGTGGTTTTCGATCCGCCGGGGGAGGAAATGGATTTCCCCGATCCGGAAGATGAGGAAAACTGGAGCGATTTTTCCGACCTCTCCCTTGACGACTATACGACCGGTGAAGGAAGTGACAAAGACCTGGACTTCACTCTGGCGGAAGAAGCGCCCAAACCAGATTCACCACCGGAAACGCCATCAGATGTGGCAGCACTGGAAGGCAAGCCGCCAACGCCTCTTGTTGAACTGGTACAAGCCAAAAAGGTGGAATACAACCTCCCGGGCGTAGCCCTGCTTACCCCGAGTCAGAAAGCGGATCAGGTTGAGCACGATACGCAAAGGCTGGAGGAAATGGGCACCCAGCTTGAGCAGAACCTGCTCGATTTCGGCATCAAGGCCGATGTGGAGGAAATTCACCCGGGCCCGGTCATAACCCGTTTTGAAATCACCCCCGCGCCCGGAGTCAAGGTAGTGCGCGTCACCAATCTGGTAAAGGATATAGCGCGCTCAATGTCGGTAACCGCCGTGCGCATTGTCGAGGTGATTCCGGGCAAATCGACCATAGGCATAGAAATCCCCAACACCGCGCGAGCGATGGTGCGTCTGTCGCAGGTGATCGACACGCAAATCTTCCGCAACTCCAAAGCCAAACTGCCTTTGAGCCTTGGCTACGATATACAGGGCACGCCCATAGTGGCGCCGCTGGAAAAAATGCCACACCTGCTGGTGGCCGGAACAACGGGGTCGGGCAAATCCGTTGGGGTAAACGCCATGCTGCTGAGCTTGTTGTATCGACTCAACCCGGAGCAATTGCGGTTGCTGTTGATCGATCCGAAAATGCTCGAATTATCAGTCTATAACGGCATACCCCACCTGCTCACGCCGGTGATTACCGATATGAAAGACGCAGCCAACGGACTCAGGTGGTGTGTGGCGGAAATGGAGCGTCGCTACAGCCTGATGAGCAAAATGGGCGTGCGGAATCTCGACGGCTATAACACCATGATCAAACAAGCCGAGCAGCCAATTCGCGACCCGCTGCAAACAGACCCGGACGGGAACAGGGCCCTTGCCCCCTTGCCGCATGTAGTGGTCATCATCGACGAGTTTGCCGACATGATGATGATAGTCGGGAAAAAGGTGGAAGAACTTATCGCGCGTATCGCCCAAAAGGCGCGCGCAGCCGGCATTCACCTGATACTCGCCACCCAGCGGCCATCGGTGGATGTGATAACCGGGCTGATCAAGGCCAATATTCCCACCAGAATCGCCTTTCAGGTTTCGTCAAAAATCGACTCGCGCACCATCATCGACCAGTCAGGAGCAGAGCAACTCCTTGGTAACGGCGACATGCTGTTTCTTCCTCCCGGGCAGGGGGTTCCCCAGCGGGTGCACGGAGCCTTTGTCAGCGATGAGGAAGTGCACAAACTGGTGGACTTCTGGAAGGAGCAGGATGCTCCGGATTACCTCACCGACATCACCAGGGACCAGGGCAGCCACGAGCACGGTGATGCGGACCACGACGAAGAGGAGGGCATAGACGAGTTGTTTGACGAGGCGGTCAACTTCATTCTCGAAACCCAGCGTGTTTCCATCTCGTTGTTGCAGCGCAAGTTCAAAATTGGCTACAACCGCGCGGCGCGCATCATCGACAGCATGGAGGAGCAGGGCATAGTCTCACCCATGGAAAGCAACGGCAAACGCGAGATAGTGCAGCAAACGGCCCAGTCATAACGCAAAGCCCAAGTGGAGCTGTTGTTTGCGCTGAACCTGTTGTTGCACGCACTGCACCTGCTGGTTATAGGCGCAAATTGCTTTGGCTGGCTATGGCGCGCGGCGCGCGTCTGGGTACTGGCGTTGCAACTCGCCACCCTGGGAAGCTGGGTGGGTTTTGGAATATTGAAAGGCTGGTGGGGCTATTGCCCGCTTACCGACTGGCATTGGGATGTCAAACGCGTTATGGGCGAAACCGGCTTGCCTCGTGACTATATCAGCTATGTGCTAAACAACTGGTTTGGCCTTTACCCAAATCCCGAATTGCTGCCCCTATTGATCTTCGGCTGCTTCGGGCTGGCGTTGGGGATAAATTGCTGGTTGTTGTTAAGAAAGAGATGAGTCGACAGTTTCGACTCGTCGCTCTGGAACCATGTTTTGCAAATTGTGGTCTTGAGTTGGTCAGCTTGCCTCAATTTCCTTGACTATGGCTTTGCCAAAGTCCGAACAGCTGACTTTGTTGGCGTTTTCCATCAGGCGCGCAAAGTCGTAGGTGACCGTTTTTTTGCTGATGGTTTTTTCCAGCCCGGAAACCACCAGGTCCGCGGCTTCGTTCCATTTGATGTGCCTGAGCATCATCATCGCCGAGAGAATCAGCGAGGAGGGGTTGACCATGTCCTTGCCGGCGTATTTGGGCGCGGTGCCGTGGGTGGCTTCAAACATGGCGATTCTGTCCGAGAGGTTGGCGCCCGGGGCTATACCTATACCGCCGATTTCAGCCGCGAGCGCATCCGAAATGTAGTCTCCATCCAGGTTCATGGTGGCGATAACCGAGTAATCAGCGGGGCGCAGGAGTATCTGTTGCAGGAAGGCGTCGGCAATGGCGTCTTTAATCACAATTTCCTTGCCATTGTTGGGGTTGGTCATCCTGCGCCAGGGGCCGCCGTCGATAGGTTCGGCGCCGAATTCCTCTCCGGCAAGCTCGTAGCCCCAATCGCGAAACGCGCCCTCGGTATATTTCATGATATTGCCCTTGTGCACCAGGGTGACTGAGTCGCGATCATTCGCTATGGCAAACTCGATTGCTTTGCGCACCAGGCGCTTGGTGCCTTCTTCGGATACGGGTTTGATACCGAGGCCGACGTTTTCGGTAAAACGAAACTTGGTGACGCCCATCTCCTCCTGCAAAAAGCGCAGAAGTTTGCGCGCTTCGGGTGTGTTGCCGCGCCATTCTATGCCGGCATAGATGTCTTCCGAGTTTTCGCGGAAGATGACCATATCGACATCCTGGGGTTTTTTCATCGGGCTGGGCACGCCTTCAAACCAGCGTACCGGGCGCAGGCAGACGTAGAGATCAAGCTTTTGCCTGAAGGCGACATTGAGCGAGCGCATGCCACCGCCCACCGGGGTGCTGAGCGGGCCTTTGATGCTGATGGGGTGGTCGACTATAGTGTTGAGCGTTTCGTCGGGTAGCCAGGCGCCTTCGCCATAGACTTGGGTGGCTTTCTCACCGGCGTAGATCTCCATCCATTTGATCTCGCGCTTGCCCTGGTAGGCCCTGGCGACTGCGGCGTTGACCACTGTCTGCATGGTAGGGGTGATGTCCACCCCAATGCCGTCGCCCAGAATGAACGGGATAATGGGGTTGTCGGGCACAGTGATGGTTTTTTTGCGCACCACTATGGGGGCGCCGTCGCTGGGCGGGATTACGTGTTGGGTGCTCATAATGCGTCCTTGATGTTGATGGTTTTACCGACCGCCGCATGCGCTGAGGGTGGGTCGGGTCATTGTATCCGTGGCCTTGTCGTCGTATGCTTGGCTTCCAACGCGAATCCAGGTGCAGGCTCAGGCAATGCCGGCGCTAATCTGACAAGAGCTCGATAACCAGGCGTACGCTCCGGTTTACATTGGTTTCGCTTGCGTGAATCTCGGCAATTTCAGGCGCGACGGCATCGGCGCTCATGGCCATGGCGCGGCCACGCAATACTGGAACAGGGCCGGGAGGCGCGCCTTCGCTCAAGCTGATTATTTCGCCCAGGCGTATGCTGGCATTATCCGCCATAATTTCGGCTTTTTGCATGGCGTCTTGCACTGCATTGCCCAGCGCTTCCCTGGCGGCGGTTGTGGTATTGTCGGAATAGAGGTGGGGTTGGGAAAGGTTGTCGACCTGATTGGCGACCAAGGTTTCAATAATCTTTCCCGCATGGTCGAGTTTGAGATTGCGGATGGTGGTCGAGCGTGTGTAGCGCAGGCCCTTGTAGACGCGTTTTTTGTGTTCGTATGCGTAAACCGGGTGGATGCTGATACTGCTGTCGTCAATGTGTTTGCGTTCTATGTCCAGCCCGGTTAGCTTGTCCAGCACATTTGCATGACGCGATTCGACGCTTTGGGTGGCCTCGGCAGCCTTTTTGTGCAAGGCTGTAAAGCTAAAGTTGATTCTGGCGCGGTCGAGCAGAAGGGTTGCCTTGCCCTGGCCCGAGACTTCCAGACGGCTGTGCGGCGTTTCGTCCGCCGTTGCAAGCGGAGTGGTTACCGAAACGAGGATGATGAGTAGAAGACGGTGCATGGCGATTGAAAATTGTCTGGATTGAACGATCTTACACCACCATCGAGCGCTCAAACTGCGTGCAACTGCGCAGAAAAGACTGGCGCTTGAACATCCGCTGCATGTATTTGACCATGGGCTTGGTTTTGGGATTTTTTATATTGATTCCCATCCAGTTCAGCCGCCACAGAAAGGGCAGCACATAACAATCAAGCAGGGAGAAATCGCTGCTCAGGAGAAAATCCTCTCTGGTAAAAAGATCAATCGAGCTCACAAGGCTGTCGCGAATCTGCTTGGTGAGTTCCTTGCGCTTTTTCTCGCTGCGCTTGTTGAGGTTGAGCAATTCCTCGGCCGGGTTGAGCCAATCGTTTTTCAGGCGTTGCAGGTAGAGGCGCAGTTGCGCGCGGTTGCTTGGCGTGACCGGCAGTACCGGGGGGTGGGGAAAGCGTTCTTCAAGGTAATCGATAATCACTTCCGGAAAGTAGAGCACCAACTCGCGGTCGATGAGCGTGGGCAGGCTCAGGTAGGGGTTGTTGTCGGTAATCTGGCGTGGCAACTTCTTTTCTTCCAGGTCCTGGTGGACTTTGACATTGACATCCTTTTCAAACAGCATGATGCGGATGGTGTGGCATTCCATACTGTTAGGGGCGCAGAAGTAGCTGATGGAGGAGTTGTCGATCAAGATTGAGGCCATGGATGCGCGCCTTGTAGCTGTTGAAAGGCGGCACATAATGGACATGGAAGGCTGAAATTACAACACGGCTTGTAGTTATTAGTCGTAACCAATTGATTTGTAAGGAGAAAATCAGGATAAAAAAACTGTCGGAAAAATGTCGCCATCGTGGATTTTTTACATACGCGAGGTTTTTACGGGAACATGAAGCTATGAGCTGCAACAGTACGCGTGCGGGAACAAACGGTATGGCTCAGGCTAGGTCGAAAGGAAAGGCCATCACCTCGCGGATGGAATTGGCGTCCAGCAAGCACATCAACAAGCGTTCCACCCCTAGCGCCGCGCCAGCGCATGGGGGCAGGCCGTTGTTCATGGCGTCGTACAGGGCGTTTTGTGGCGGAATCACGGGCAGGCCGCGATCGGCGCGAATACGGCAGTCACGGGTATGTCGTTGTTGCAATTCGCCCGCGTCCAGCAACTCGTGGTAGCCGTTGAGGATTTCCAACCCTTTCCAGTAGAGTTCGACACGCGCCGCCACCTGGTATTCCTGCCCTCTGAGTGTTGTTTCTTCGGCCAATCTGGCCATGGCGCTGCTGTCTGCGGGAAAGGAGTGGATGAGAACGGGTTCGCGCAGGTACGGCTGGATACGCTCGGCGAACAGATAGTCGCGCGCCTGATCTACGGCAAGCAGGCCAAGGCTGGCGCGTTCCTGCTTTGTGAGCAGTTGCAGCAGTTCAGGCGTTTGCATCAGGTGGGGGTTGCCGGGGAGAAAACGATTCCAGGCTTCGTTGTAGCTTGCGATGTCTATGGTCGTGCCCGTCTGGTCGAGAAACTCGCTTCTCAGTTTGTCGATCAGAGCACGGCATTCGTCCACAAGTTCAGCCAGGTTAAAACCCGGCCTGTACCACTCCAGCAGGGTGAATTCGGGATTGTGTTGACTTCCCGCCTCGTCGGCGCGAAAGGCCGGCCCTATTTGATAGCAGGCGTCCATCCCGGCGGCAAGCAGGCGCTTCATGTGTTGTTCGGGCGAGGTTTGCAGCCAGGCTTTTTTGCCCATGCAATCAAGCGTCAGCGAAGCCAGGTGCGGGTCGCTGCTGGTTGTGGCGGCAATCACCGGCGTACTGACCTCGGTGTAATCGAGCGCGGCGAAAAAGCCCCGGATGGCAGTGATAATCTCGGCGCGGCGTTTAAGCCTGCTGATTCGCGCCGATGGTCGCCAGTTGCTGGAAGCTTGCGGCATCAAAGGGAATGGCGAAGGAACTGAGAATGATATGCGGTCTATCCAGGGATTCGATCACCACCCAGCCGCGTGTGGTCCATTCGCCCAGCACCAGCCGTCGCCCCTGTTTGTGCCGGTGTAACGCCGGCCGGTGGGTGTGGCCGTGAACGAGCAATTCGGCCCGCTCACCGACCAACATGCGCTCAACTTCCTGGGGATCGACATCAATTATGTCTTCTTCCAGGGTTTGCTTGCGTTGGCTTGATACATAACGGCTCTGATTGGCGATTTGCAGGCGTTCGTCCACGCTTTTACCCAACAGCATGCGCTGGTAGTTGCTGGTGATATAGAGACGGCGGTTGCGTTGGTGTTCGATGTCGTTGATGCAAAGTTGGTCACCGTGGCAGAGGATTGCGCGCTTGCCCGCCATATCGAGGTGATGTACCTGTGGCAGGGGGGTCATGCGGCTTTCCTCGCAATAACCGTCTGTGCCCAGCAGAAAATCACGGTTGCCAAAGATCCAGCCTGTGTAGGGCAGGGCGCGCGTGGCGGCGCTTACCCGCTCGGCGCACGCTGGGCGGTGGTCGTCGCCCACCCAGTAGTTGAACAGGTCGCCGAGTATGTACAGCTCGGAGATGCGTTCGTCGAAGTAGGCGAGCAGATCGACCAGAGCCTGGGTGCGTTCCGGGTGGGAATCATCCAGGTGCAGATCGGAAATACACAGGCGCAGGGAGCTGGAGTTGATCAATCCCGGCTTCCCTGATCTTTTTGAGACTGGTTGCGATTACGCGCATCAAGGCTGTCTATCTTTTGCTCCAAACGTGCGAGCTGCGTGCTCAGCCTGGCGTTCTGTCGGGTGAGTTGCGCCAGTTCTTGCGAGGGCGATTCGGCCTGTTCAAGCGCGTGTGTGCTTTGCAGGGCATCGACGATTATGCCGATAAACAGGTTGAGCACGGCAAAGCTGGTAACCACGATAAAGGGGACAAAGAACAACCAGGCATGGGGGAAAAGCTGCATGGTGGGGCGCACTATACCCATCGACCAGCTCTCAAGTGTCATAATCTGAAACAGGGTGTAGGCGGATGCCCCCACGCTGCCGAACCATTCCTGCATATTGGCGTCGTCCGCGCCGCCGAACAGTTTGGTCGCCAACACCGCGGCGACATAAAAGATCAGCATCAGCACGCCGAGGATGGAAATCATGCCTGGGATGGAGTGCGCCAGCGCCGCGATCACCCGGCGCAATTGCGGCACCACCGAGAGCAGGCGCATGATCCGGAATATCCTGAAGGCGCGCAACACTGATAGTGCGCCTGTGGCTGGCGCCCAGGCGATACCGACAATCAGCAGGTCAAACCAGTTCCAGCCGGAGCGGAAAAAGCCAAGGCGATAGACCAGCAGCTTGGCCGATAACTCAAGGGTGAAGAGCACAAGAATGCCTCGGTCAACCAGATGCAGCCATTCACCAAAGCGCGCGGTGATGGAGGCGCTGGTTTCCAACCCGAGGGTGACAGCGTTGAGCAAAATCAGCGCGGTAATCCCCAAGGTGAAATTATTGTGCTCAATCAGCAACCTGAGCTTGTGCATAGCAGGAAGGGAAAAAACTCTATTCATCGATGGCGGCGGAGCAGATAAATCCAAGCCGTTGCCGGCAAAAGTAGGCAGGCAGGGAAAGGATTGCGCTTTCGTAGCGATACTCCGGAAAGCGAATGGTTTTCATCGGGATGGACGCCCCGGGGTCTGGTTTCGCATTCGATACCGCAGGAGGCTCATCAACTCCCCGTTCCTGGGTAATCGGTCTGTTTTTCCTTGTTCAGTTAACCAGTAAAACCTTCCCGGTGAAAAATTTTGTGGAAGTTCGTAGTCCATGCCTTCCCAATCGTCTTCGCGAAAAGCATAAAAGGCCCAGTGTCCGCCGCGTTTGTCTACTGAATCAATCACATCCGTAAGATAGGCTGCGCAATCCGGCCAGCGACGCATGCAACCAAACTCCGCGACGACCAACCTGGTTGCCGGCAGACCTTGCGCCTCCACCCAGTCAAATGCGATGTCGATATGAGCGGCAACAGCCGCCCGGTTCCACACCTGTTCGCCTCCAGCGTACCGGGATTTCACCCCAGGGTAGCGAAGGGGGGCTTTTCGACGCATGTTTCCGGCACTGGTTGCATTGTAGGGTTCGTACATGTGAATGGCGTACAAAACCCGGTCATCCGCAAGTTGGTCGGGCCAGGCCGCCAGGGAGCGTGGGTTGGCGTAGTAACCGGCGTCCACCATCACGGGTGTTACCGGGTCGATCACGCGAATGGCAGTTATCTTTTGTCTATAGAGGGCGGGCAGATCGCGAGTTGTGCCTTGAACCTCACTTTGCCAAGCACGCAATTTTGGCATGGCGTCGTTTTCGACCAGGCCGGTGGTTTTTTCCGGGGCTGGTTCGTTGAGCAGGTTGTAGGCCGCAATCGCGGGATGATCTTTCATCACCCTGGCCAGATCGCGCCAAAAATCCACCGCCTGTCTGGCATAGACGGGATTCAACCAGAGCCGGTCGTCGAATGCTCCCTCGTTGTGTTGGATCCACCTTGCTCCCGGCAGGCTTAACGGCGTCAGCACCACTCTCAGGCCGGCAAGGTGTGCGGCGTCCAACACTCGCCGCAGAATTATCAGGTCTTCAGCGACAATGCCTTCATAGTTATCGGCATTGCCGAGCAGGAAATCCCGCTCCCGACCACGCCACTTGGTAAAGGTCAAACGCACCCAGGTGGCGCCGGTATCCATCAACGCTTTGAAATAGGCGGCGCCCGGAGGAGTGGCATTGAAGCTGTTTGCGCCTCTTTGCGGTCGGTTCCAGAAATCCATGAGATCGGCTGCTTGGGCGGTCTGCGCCCATGCTGTCGATAACGCCACTGTGCAAAGAAGAGAATAAAAGAACTTGTGCATTTATCCATCCAATACCCAACCGCCGTTCACTTGTCACCTGTTGATGAAGCGGCGCCTGGAAAGCCAAGTTGCCGCCAACAGTCATAGGCTATGATCGCTACAGCGTTGGCAAGGTTGAGGCTTCTATTAGCGCCGCGCATTGGGATGGTAATGCTGGGCGAGTCGTGATGCGCGCACCAGACTGAATCGGGCAATCCCGCGCCCTCATTGCCGAACAGCAGCGCGTCCTTTTCGCTAAAATCGAAGCAGTGGTAGGGCAGGGCGCCGCGTGTACTCACAAGCACCAACCGCGCATCCGCGAGGGTGGTCAAACAGGCGTCAAGCGAGTCGTGAACCTGCAGATCGGCCAACTCCCGATAGTCCATGCCCGAGCGGCGCACCGCGTGTTCATCAAGCGAAAAACCAAGCGGGCGGATCAGGTGCAGTGGAAAACCGCAATTGGCCGCGAGGCGGATGGCGTTGCCGGTATTAGGCGGGATCTGTGGCTGGTGCAGGATGATTACCGGCATGATGCGTCTATCGGGAAATGATTGGAGTGGGTGGTCCTGTTTGTATTGGACAATATTGGGTGTGGGTGTCGAACAATGGATTGAACCAGGCGGGGTTTCTGGTTGATTGAATGCGGTTGAGAACCGACGAAAAAACCCAAGTCAGGTGATTGACTGTTCAGTCAATTTAGCCCACTATTCGCAGGCCATGTCGCCCATGCCAATGTCCATACACCGGAGGTCCCGCTGCCCGACAATTCGTTGTCGGCCTTGTGGGTGTGGGGCTTTCCATCAAACACCATGCGGAAGGAGTTTATGAAAATACTTGTTGCGGTCAAGCGTGTTGTTGATTTCAACGTCAAAGTGCGGGTAAAGGCCGACGGATCGGGCGTTGACTTGGTCAACGTCAAAATGTCCATGAATCCGTTTGACGAAATCGCCCTGGAGGAGGCGATTCGCCTCAAGGAAAAAGGCCTGGCCGAGGAGGTGCTGGCGATAAGTATTGGCCCGTCGGCTTGCCAGGATGTATTGCGCACCGCCATGGCCATGGGCGCCGACAGGGGGCTGCTGGTTGAGGAAGACGGCGAAACAGAGCCGCTCTATATCGCAAAACTGCTTCGAGCCCTGGTGGACAGGGAGCAACCGCGCCTGGTTATCCTCGGCAAGCAGGCCATTGACGACGACGCCAACCAGACCGGACAGATGCTCGCCGCGTTGCTCGGCTGGTCTCAGGGAATCTTCGCCTCACAGGTTGAGTTGAAAGGCGCCGATGCGCAAGACCTTACTCTGACGCGGGAAATAGACGGCGGACTGGAAACCCTCAATCTCAATCTTCCGTCCATAGTCACCACTGACCTGCGCCTCAACGAACCGCGCAACGCCACCCTGCCCAATATCATGAAAGCAAGGAAAAAACCGCTTGAAACCACCAGCGCCGCCGAACTCGGAGTGGAGCACGTCCTGCAAACCCGCACCCTGTCGGTGAGCGAGCCGCCGGGGCGCCAAGGACAGTGCCAAAAGCTCGCCTCAGCAGCTGAACTGGTGGAAAAACTGCGCATGCAAGCCGGGGTTATTGCATGAAAACCCTTGTCATAGCTGAACACGACAACCAATCGCTCGCCGCCGCCAGCCTTCCCACCCTGGGTTGCGCGACGAAACTGGGCGGTGAGATTCATATGGCGGTGATCGGATACGAGTGTAACGCCGCCGCCAAAGCCGCTGCAGCCTGCGAACATGTCGCCAAGGTCAGGTACATTAGCGCTCCACACCTTGCCGAACCACTGGCCGAGGAACATTGCGCCGCGCTCGCGACCCTGGCGGGGGAATATACTCACCTGCTGTTTGCGGCCACCACCACCGGCAAGGGACTTGCGCCGCGTCTGGGCGCCTTGCTTGATGTCTCACCTATATCCGAGGTGACTCAAGTAGTGTCTGAAGACACCTTTATCCGCCCTATCTACGCCGGCAACGCTTTCGCCAGGGTGCAATCCACAAGTCGGATAAAAATTCTTACCGTGCGCGGTACAGCCTTTGAGCCGGTGGCGACGCAGGGCGGGAGCGCGGTAATCGAACAGCTCGACGCAACAGCCGAAGTTGGTCTCTCCAGCCTGCGGGGGAGGGATCTCACCAGCTCAGATCGTCCGGAGCTGGCTTCGGCGAAAATCGTCGTTTCCGGTGGACGCGGGCTTGGTTCTCAGGAGAACTTTTCGATAATCAACCAACTGGCGGAAAAACTTGGCGCTGCAGTCGGGGCCTCGCGCGCAGCAGTCGATTCCGGCTTTGTACCCAACGATTACCAGGTGGGGCAAACGGGCAAGATTGTCGCACCCCAGCTCTACATTGCCGTGGGCATATCCGGCGCCATACAGCACCTGGCCGGGATGAAAGAATCCAAGGTGATTGTCGCCATCAACAAAGACGAGGAGGCGCCAATCATGGGAGTGGCCGACTATGCCCTGGTCGGCGACCTGTTTGAGCTGGTGCCGGAATTGATCGCGGCGCTTGAATAGGGTTGAGTCAAGTGGTTAGCGATAGGCGTCAGACCAGGGAATTTTCGCGGAGCGATGCAGCGTGAGTGAAACAGAACGCGAATCGATGGAATACGATCTGCTGGTGGTGGGCGGCGGTCCGGCAGGTTTGGTCTGCGCCATTCACAGCAAGCAACTGGCGCAACAGGAAGGCAGGGATATTTCCATCTGCGTGCTGGAAAAGGCGCCCGAAATCGGCGCCCACACCCTCTCGGGCGCGGTAATGGATCCAGTGGCGCTCAATGAACTTTTTCCAGATTGGAAAGAGCGGGGCGCGCCGCTGCACACCCAGGTAAGCAAAGACCAAGTGCTGATGCTCAACCAGAAGGGCGGCATGCGCCTGCCCAATTGGTCGCTTCCCGCAACCATGCGTAACCATGGCAATTACATAGTGCGCCTCGGATTGCTGGTCAAATGGTTGGGCGAACAGGCCGAAGCCCTGGGAGTGGATATCTTTCCCGGTTTTGCCGCCGCCGAACTGGTCTATGGTGAAAGCGGCGAAGTCAAGGGCGTGATGACCGGCGATATGGGGGTGGAGGCGGACGGCAACCGGGGTCCGGGTTTTCAACCCGGCATGGAATTGTTGGGCAAGTACACCATTCTTGCCGAGGGTTGCCGCGGTCACCTGGGCAAACAGGTCGAAGCCCGCTTTTCCTTACGCGATGTGGACAAACCGGCAACCTACGGCCTGGGCATAAAGGAACTCTGGGAATTGCCCGCTGATTCTCCCGCTGCAAAGAATTTTATCGATGGCCTGGTGGTGCACAGCGCGGGCTATCCCATGGACAATGCTGACTATGGCGGAGGATTTGTCTACCACCTGCAGGAACCGGATGGGCAGCGGCTGATTTCCATCGGTCTGGTAGTCGGCCTCGGATATCGCAATCCCTACCTCTCGCCTTACGAAGAGTTTCAGCGCTTCAAGCTCCACCCGATGATCCGCCGTTTTATTGAAGGCGGCAAACGCCTTGCGTACGGCGCTCGCGCCATCAGCGCCGGTGGCTTGCCGTCACTACCGCGTTGCGTTTTTCCCGGTGGTCTGTTGATCGGCGACGATGCGGGTTTTCTCAATCCGGCGCGCATCAAGGGATCGCACGCAGCGATTAAAAGCGGCATGCTCGCCGCTCACTCGGCATTCACCGCGCTCAAGGCCGGGCGTTCGGGCGACAGTCTCGACGACTTCACCCAGGCTTTCGAGTCGAGCTGGCTCTACAAGGAACTGCAC
>Ga0209562_1000292_pt1 | contig 18808 bp, 12 predicted proteins | sample WorMetvacBELIZE2_FD_187399 | JGI IMG/M metagenome (GOLD analysis project Ga0209562, IMG submission 187399) | Marine gutless worms symbiont microbial communities from Max Planck institute for Marine Microbiology, Germany - Olavius vacuus BELIZE.2... | ecosystem: Host-associated > Annelida >... | reverse complement strand
AAAACCGTCACTTATGGCCGCAAAAGATTCGCGGATTCGGACTCGGACGGACTCGGAAAAATCCGCGGATTCGGTTGCGGATTCGGAATCCGTAACAACACTAGTATAGTAGTGTTAAATTGATGCTTCTGGTTCACCTAGTTGCAACACACTGATGCACAATTCTAAACTCAGTTTCCAGTACAGTCTTTTAAGTGACAACTGAAGGACTACCTGTTCCACATCTGAATGCTGGCGAACAGAAGGGACGTTCACCACCGCCCGGCGCTGTTGTGATGTGATGATTCTGGAGCCGGATACAAAACTGCAGACTTACTTACAGTCTATTGCATTGTGACAATATGCTCGTGAGTAGTATGTTAACCTCTTAGCCGACAGCTGATTGGCTGATAAGTTACGGCTTTCTCTAGTGTTATGTTTCTGTCTGTTCATGTTTTTTTTCTCTCCTGTCTGTATGAACTTCTTTACTTTTTACTTTTTACTTTACTTCTGTGATGAATAAATGAATTAACTTGCATTAACTTGCTGCCTGCTGCATAAATCCTTTATTGCACCTTGTTGTTGTGACTTTTGCATGGCATATGTTAGCAGTTACGTAGTTCATTTTTGCATTATGGCGGTGAACAGTAGAATTGTATTTATTGTTAAGGACAGTTCCCAAATCTGTGATGTCTTTACGCTTGCTGTATATCCATACAGTTACATTTTTTGGACACTAAGTCACTTTTACCCCCAGCCCGGTAATGTGAAATTTAAAGGCTGTATGGCTTATGGAAAAGTATGTCTCATTCGTCAAGCTTTCTGCCTGAAGACCCACTGTAGATATTGGTCATTAGCATGTTCATGTCAGTGCGATTTATTGCTTCAAGTTTGTGACCGTTGCTTGCATGTGTAGCTTGTGTCAAAGTCAGTGGCGGCATGTGTCGGCATATCGGAAACAAGGTTCTCCAGGATTCTCATTCAAGAAGCTTTACATGCAGCTCGATGAGGCCACCCTTACTTTTAATGCAGATGTTTCCCTGGTAAGAACTTTTGCTACTTACTGAATACTGAGGTGTATACACAGTGAACCATAAAAAAACATGACGTTTTTTATTTTTCACTATAACTTTGTCTAATCTTAACCGATTTTTATAGTTTTTATATCATTTTAATCGTGGAGAAATTCTACATGCAACTGTAGTAAAATTTACCACATCACCGTAATTGTGTGCGCACCTTACTTCGTAAAAGAACACTTTTCAGTTAAACGCTATTATTCTTTGTTCATTTACATTCACAACAAAAGAGAACAGAAAAAGTCATCTCCAGTTATCAAATTTACAATGTTGTCATTTCGACATTATTATTTGAGAGTAGCAATCATAACTAATGTTCAAAATGTCCGCCTTCAGCGTCATCACAGGCCGACAGATGACGTTTCCACTCGTCGGTGGCGTGGTTCACAACGGACTGGTCCAGTTCGCACCATACACGGATATGATATAAAAACTATAAAAATCGGTTAAGTTTAGCCAAAGTTATAGTCAAAAATAAAGTGTCACATTTTTTATGGCTCACTGTGTATTTTAGCGGATACATGCAGCACTGTTATTTTATATTGTTGCCACTTTGACGCGAGCATTGTTGACACTTTTGTACCACATGTATACACATATGGCGCTCATCATTTACCAGCTGTCTGAGCATGCTTGCTTGAAGTTGCTTCATCAGTCGCTCGGTGACCGCTAATGAAGACACATTAGTCGGGGAGCAAGTGCAATCCCGTGGGACTTTGGTGGTGAAAGCAAACCACCAATTTAGTTGGACCAAGGGGACCCCAGAGAACAATAAAACGCATGTTGCCAATCGGGGAAATTGTTAAGTCATTTTCTGTGAACGATTCAAAATATTAACAAAAAAATCGTTATGCGATACACTAACATAATTCAACGACCATAGATAGAATGTTGATGCTGGCAATTTTAAAGCAAAATACAAGCCAGAAAATGGTAGTTAGACTTTCTGTACGTGTTACTTCAAGTATACATCAAAATAATGTACATAAGTACCACCAAAATCTGACTGACTAACCTATTTCTTTTGAATAATAAAGAGTAATGCTATGCTGCTTCGCACACAGTGGACACTATGAACAGAGGCATAGCCAGAATTTTCACTGCGGATACACTTAGGCGTAGTTCCATTTTTAGGTTTGGGATACTGAAGGTGGTAAGGTACAAGCCCCTCCCTGAAATTTTTTTAGTTTTTTTTTTGTCGAAAATGATATATTTTATAGTGCATATTTTATGCATAATGCGTGTAACTGCAAGATCTGAAACCCGCAAATTGAGATTATAATGTTGGGTGTTCGAGCCCTGAGGATGTACCCCTTGCTGCACCTGTGACTTTGAACAGATTAAGCATTCTCTTAAGAATCAACTAGTTTACAAAAGCTGAACTTAAGCATTGCGAACAGGTTACACTTTGTAACAAAGTTACTATACAGTGTGTCCAGAAAAAGAGACCTCATGTTTTTTTGTAATATCTTCTACAAAACTTGGCGATTTTAATCAAATTTGACACAACGTTTACTGAATAAATTTGCTTGAAATGATGTAAACGTTTCCCGCTTCACCAGAATAATGTCTCTACACTACCTTGTGAAGCATGAAATGCTTATCAAACTCGTTTTACCATTGAGTTGTTACAGAAAGAAACCCACAATTTATGCAACCTCAACTATGGCCTCCAAATTTGCCAGATTTGAATCCAGTTGATTACTGTGTGTGAGATCTATTGCAAGAGAAGGTGTACAAAACATGCGTCACTGATCTCGACGAACTGAAACAGCAACTGAAAACAGAGTGGGCCAATTAGGCCTAAAGTTGGGCTATGTCGTTATTGCGGAAGCCATTCATCAGTGGCGTCATTGATAGCTCCAGAGCAGTGATGCGTGTTTTGTACACCTTCTCTTGCAAGATTTTCCACATGCTGTTATCAACTGGATTCAAATCTGGCGAATTTGAAGGCCATGATAGTGCAGCTGGAGTGGGTGGCAGTTTCTCTGATTCTGCCTGTTTCTTCCTGAACAGCCGCTATCTTACCTTATACCTTATCAATCTTTGTGATATGTGTGACATGCGTTTGTGGGTCATAGACCTTGCAGACGAACTCCTCAATTGCTGCGAAAGTGCTGTCATGGAGTTTGGTGGTTTGTGCCAAGAGAGGCTACAGTGTTGTGAGAGTGGAACCATTTGCAGACTGAAATGCTTCTCAGAAGCTATGTTTCCCCTTTCCAGCAAAACTGTTGGTGTTGTCTCTGCCATGAGGGCATACAGAGCTGGCAGTGCTGCTGCTTGTTCTGTTCCAGGTGCATCATAGACGTGGCTAGTTGGATTACTCAGCACTTCTTTCCTGTTCGTGTGATAAAGTTTGTGTTTTTACACAAATGTCTGGTATAGCGGCTGATAGCCAAGACTAACACATGTGTGTCCGGTGAGCAGATGTCAATACTTGTTGCATCTCAGGCAGTCGCATCAGCAGCATGTAGTATCAGTTTTGTATCAGCCTCTTCGTGGTCGCTGTTCATGTAGCTCTTATCAATGTAGGTTGTCTTACATTGTGTTCCCCATGCAACAACATGGCGATTGGCGACCCTTTACTGATGCATACTCAAGTATCTTCTGCCCCAGATAGCCTGTCAACTCCATCTTTCTATATGAGCATGACAACAGCCTCTTCATTGAGACGTTGGCTATGTTGGTTGTGTCAGTTATATATGATAGGCTACCGGAGTCTGTGTTCCTTGTCTTCTGCTACGGGTGGCCTGCTTCAAGTAGTGTGGAACATCATATCGATCAAAGATGATAATATACTTCATTCACGTCATTGTATTTCCATGAATACGACAGATAAATTGATCAGCCAGATAACAGCAAATTATTGTTGATCCAGTCAGGTTTTTCAAGTGCCTGAACTTCTGCATCAATAATTGTAACTCTTCAAGTATCCCTTCCTTTTGTCATGTCTTGCTCTATCCTGAGATTTCTGCCCACTTCCTCAACTCCCTTAACTTTGGTTCCTTTAGGTAGATTTTCAAGTACTGTCACCAAATTGCTCTTTGTTGAGCAATGCAGCATCTGTCCATCGGCAGCGAAAAGTGATCGTGGCTCTACTGAGAGTTCATAGTTCGTACTTGCCAACAGCTTCCTCCAAATTGATGTTTGGTCCGGAAATTACAGTAATATAAATAAGTAAGTAAGCTAAACATGTTAAAATTGGTTCACGTAAAAATCAATGCAATTTTTTTGCATTTTCTTCCTGATTTGAGAGATATTTGAACTTTAACTCTCTAAGGCAGAGAGCAACACGCTTAAAGTGTGGTGGGAAATATTATATAGGTATTGTCTATTTAAATTTATTATTGTTTCCATCATTGAAAAAAATGAAAGTTTTATATTGATTTTGACAAATTGAAAGCTATAAGTTAATGAATGAATGAATGTCTTTATCGGACATCTGACAAATCGCAGATGAAATTACAACGAATGGATACAAAATGTCATAGTCTGCATAATAAAAATTACAGTTTGCAATGATCCACTTTGGATCCACTTTGGAGTAACGGTGTAAGTAGCACATGCCTATATCACTCAGCATGTGTTGTACAGGGTGGCCGAAAAAACTGCACGATTTTTACAAGCTTGTAACTCCTGTATATGATGGTGCAAAGGCGCTTTATATATCAAAATGCGTATTTTACAGAATACACTCTGATCAAAATGTTCATTTTTTCTGAAGTAAAACTGGTATTCTGGATGCTACCACATTTAAATATTTTAGTTTAGTAGGTTTCACTTGTCTAATGCCAAGAATATTTAATGGCGATAGAAGTCAAAACATCAGTCGTATTCCATATAAGTTGTTGAACATCCTGATGTATAGATCGCCTTTCTGCATCATCATACATTATAGGAGTTATAAAGTTACAAAAATGGTCGTGTTTTTGGGCCACCTTGTATACGTATCATGTATACCTAGTCAAACTTATAGCTATTCTATGGTCTTGTGTCAAGTGTTCTAGACTTTTTCTGAAAGAAAAGGAACATAATATTCTGGCAAAATGGATCACTGAACTCACAGAAAGTACATTCTCCGTCAGCACCTGTAAATAATTGTGCGAAATCGGACACCGTTTGCTTCCAGTAATTTCTCTGAATACAGCAAAATCCCAGACTGGCAACATGTATTTTACAGTTACTGGGGATCTCCCCAAAACATCCAGATAGGTGGTTTGCTTTCACCACCAAAGTCCCACGGGACTTCATTTAGTTGCAGACGCTCCCCGACTACATCTCAAACATACACATAATGGTGGTTCTGTGTGCAGGGTTTTCAGTATTTGATGAAATATCAGCTTGTTGATGACACTGCTGAGGAACTAGCCAAATTCTTACACAGCAACAGGCAGCTTGATCCTCAGAAGAAGAGGGAGTTTCTTGCAACCAGGTCAGTGGACTTCTCTTTTCTCTGCTTTTCTTTAATAACAACTTGTACAGTGTATTTAGCTTAACAATGGCAAAGACATTGTATCCCTTTGTTCAGTGAGCTGGTTACAGCTGGTGTGTTTATTTATCCTTTCAGAGTAGTGTCACAGCCCTTGTGATATACATTATGAATTAAAGACAGATACTACACTGAGGTTGCATGGACTTTAGAAACATTGTAGGTCATTGAAGAAGGGCACATATTTCCTGTTGGGGAATAGTTAAATTTTTTTTCATCATTTCATTGGTATCTATAATAACTGTAGCTGTGTCTGGCTTCATTGCCTGACCAGGAGCATGTGATCACAGTATGCCTCTTCTTTGGGGCATAAAAGTGGATGCAAGGAAGGATGTAGTCTTCATATTACATCGCATTATAGCAGCCTGATTTTTTTTACATAGTTGAACATGATAGAAATGAAGAACGTATGTTTTGTATAGTTTGCCACACATTATTGTGAGCCGGTCATAGTGACGCCAGAAACAGAGTGACTATGCTGTACAGAACTAGAATCAGCTTTGAGAAGAGAGCATTCTCTATTGCATGACCCTGGGTCTGGAACTCTTCTGTAACTGCCTTACTGCATCTTTTATAACCCATCCTAAATTGACTTTTAAAACTATGTATTTTGGTATTTCGTTTCCATTTTACTTGTAACTTTTCATCATGCTTTATTGAATTTTGTGATAGTTTCTGCTATCTAGGCTGCTACAAAAATGTTAAGAATAGAACGAAATGTTGACTTTTGGATTTCCAGGCTGGCTCAGTTCATTGTAGGTCTCACATTAACCTTAAAAATTGAATTAGACCAAACACACTGAACAGATAAACCTTATGTTGGACTGTAGACCCGACGTCCTCGACGCAATCATGCAGCTGCAGCATTTCGAAAATCAGTTTCTGCCAAATGCGCTGCGCAAGTTTTTCAAGGAGACCGCTCCGCTGAGTGTCCGGAACGACATCCTCAGCGACCTCATTACAAAGTTCTCGGAACGATTCTGTGCGTGCAATCCACACCTGCAGTTATCACAAGGTAAAACGGCGCTGACGTGATTTTCTGCTGTATGTAGGCTGTATGACTGAGCACCACAGATTGCTTTATGATGCTTGCTGTGGCTCATTTGATGGAATAAAAAGGATATATCTGCAGATTTCGTATTTAGGCACAGAGAATTGTTTGTCTGTTTTTATACAGATTTTAATGGTTACATGCATCAGTTTTGATATTGTGATTTCTCCAGTCAATCAATCAATCAACGTGAGATTTGTAGGGCACTGCTGTACTACATATCCAGAAGCGCCAACTGTAGTCAGTTATAAGCATAATCAAAAAGTACATTTTTGAGTCGTTTTCGGAATGTACTCATACCAGTCATATAGTAATTGTCCATTGAACTGATCAGTATGTAGGAAAAGTGAAATGTCAAAGCAAGAAATTAAGAGATTGGCTGATGATAGAATAAGCAGAAGTGTAGTTGTGAGATTTGTTTAAGAACAGAATATACTGGACGATGATAACAACAGTTTACTGGTACTTCCGAAAGCTATTGGTTAGAAATACTGCTCAGAGGGGGAGTTTGCACCATGGCTGTTGTGGGGATGGATGCTTTGAATGGATCATAATGTTATTAACAACAGTAGTAATAACAGAGAATAATCGTAAAAGATACTGCTGATTCTGTTGTCTAGATTTTGCTTTAATAAATAAGTGACAAGTGAATGAGTAAATGGTACAGAAGTTAAATGTGAGCCACGAGATGCCGGTGGTTTTCTGCAGATACTATCTACGTCGTGTGTTTTTCACTTATAATGCTGTCCGTCGACCTCACCAGTCCGCACATCAAAAACAAAATGTCGAAGCGGGAGTTCATCCGGAACACACGTCGCGCCGTCGCCGGCATCAATGACGAGTTTGCTGGACACCTGTATGACAATGTTTACCTGGTTGGCCACGTGGCGCCAAAGCCAAGGGCATGACACCGCCATCGTCATCCGACCGATTTATTGCAATATTTGCTGCAGATGCAACTTTTTGATTACTGTAGCTCCAGTTGTTTTTTGTCGTTGTTGTTAATGTTTGCACTTTAATTTAAGAACTTACTGTGTCGCAAAAATGGGTATTTTCCGACTGCTACTTTTTACAGTATTTAGCAGGCATAGACCTGAAACACAGCCCCACCCTCAAAGTTGCCATATGTTCCAAGAAATAGTTGCCTTTGATTGTTCTGTTTTACTCCTGAATTTCAGAAATTTCTGGGAGACCACAACCGTCACTGTAGTGCCGCCATATTTCTCATTGGTTTTATGCAGTGAAAGATGCTTGGCCCGCAATCAGCCTGTCGGCCTCCCCTTGTTAGATGCAGAAGAAAATGTTTGCAGCCACCAAAGTTTGCAGTTTTCAATAGGCTTAGCAGAGTCTGCGCTGCCAACAGTTTGCAAACATTAATGGATTTTGTAGCACATGATTTGTATCTTCTACTGTGTATGCACTGCCTATGAGATTAAAAGAGACGTTTGAAAATGAGTTGCATCTGATACATATGTGCTAGTGTTGCAGCGAACGCCCAGCAGATGATTTTGAAATTTAAATTTCATGGCATTTTAAGCACTGATGCAATTTTACATAACCTCAAGAGTGAGGTTTGCCGACAGTTGCCAGAATTCTGGATTTACCCCTGAATTGTATATACATGCACGTTGCTGCGGATTGTTATCAACTGTTGGCGAGGATATCGCTTTTTATTATAACAATGAGCTGGAGTGATGAAGCATTTTTATATGACGAGTGATCCGAGAGGCATTTGTGCTGTTATGCACCTGTTGGTACTGCTGCAGAACGTTGCTAGTGACGAGATGTTGTTTTATATCACACTTGTATTTATGACGTCACTAACCTATGTTGATAAAACACCCCACTGTTAGGCCAATAAATGACGCGTGCCACGGAACTGTCGTACACAGCGACACAAGATGCGTTTGTACATGTGTTCTGTTTGTATTTATGTTGCACCGTTTATGCAGTGAGTTAATCCAAGGCACTTCAAGGTTTCTGCGGCCATAAATCGTAGTGAACTCGAGAGCCGACTGATTAGTATGGGAAAAATAAGTGAGTAAAGTCGACATGTGGACGTCACGGTCGAAGGCATTGAATGAGACTGTTTCCAGAGCTGTATCTTAAGGTTTGCATGAAAGTAGTTTGCCGTGGGCTGCTGTATGTGCATTCAATCCACAAGCAGTGACTGATTATTTATAACAATAGTAAAATAATACACACACACATCACCATCCAACTGTAAGGTTGGATTGCCGTCATAAGCACACATACTTGATGTTGGTTTAACAATGGTGGCTTTCACAAATGCTCTGTGTGTGATTTTGCGACATTGGGGAAGCTGCAGATGTATGCAGCTAAGTGAGAGGCAAATCCCCAAGTAATGGTAACTAATGCTATGACATCACTGCATGCACATTTGTTAATGGTTATTTTTAAGCATGGGCAGTGCTATGCACCCAAGTTAATATGCCTTAGAAAGTCGTCCAAGCCAGTTATTGTTTCGTTCTGTGATGCACAATTTTGAGTTTTGAACTTTGCAAAAAAACGGAGATTACCTGCTTCTTTAACCTTTTGCACTGTTTGGTGCATCAGAAATAGGAGCTTTTTTGTTTTATGTACAAATTTTCTTTCAAGTGAGATTAAATTTGAGTGAAATGACGTATTTCGCTAACCAATTAAGTCTCTTGATTATGACGATTAATTACTGAAAATTGTAAAAACCTGCATTTGGTGTGGATATAGCATGGTAAAATGACACAAAAATGCACATACAGTTTTTGTTGGTATGTACACAAGGGTTCATTTTTTAGCTTTTTTCGTACGTTGTCCCCGTTGGTTGATTGTCGAGAGTTTGGTTGTTGGCACCTGTGCAGTCGATTGCCTGAAAACACCCGTCTCCTAAATCACCCATTGTGAGTCCTATGGGACGTTAAACTCTACTCGTTCACTCATTTTTGTCAGCATGCGTCCAGAGTTAGATGTAAAGTCAGCAGTTGTAGACTGATGGCATTTCTCAGCCATCCATTAGGGACGTTTGACGTAGCAAAAGCACGATTATTTATTATACACTGTGACCAAGAAAAAAAGACCAAAACGTTTTTTTGTAATTTCTCCTACAAAACTCTGGCAATTTTGATGATATTTGGCACACCGTTTCCTGAATAAATTTGCTTCAAAATGATGTAAACGTTTCCCACCTCACCTGAATAATGTCACTACACTACTTTGTGAAACTTTAAATATTCATCGGACAAGTACTACCCTTGAGTTGTTACAGAAAAACTCCAGAGTTTATCCCACCTCAACTGTGGCCTCCAAATTCGCCAGATTTGAATCCAGTTGATTACAGTGTGCGAGGACTATTGCAAGAGAAGGTGTACAAAACATGCGTCACTGATCTCGACGAACTGAAATAGCGACTGAGAAGAGAGTGGGACAATTAGGCTAAAGCTAGGCTATGTAATCACTGTGGAAGCTATTCGTCAGTAGTGTCATTGATAGCTCCAGAGCAGTGATGCATGTTTTGTACACCTTCTCTTGCATCATTTACATTTCCCACATGCTGTTATCAACTGGATTCAAATCTGGCCAATTTGGAGGCCACAGTTGAGGTGCGATAAATTCTGGACTTTTTTCTGTAACAACTCAACGGTAGCATGTGCGCAATGAGCATTTCAAGTTTCACAGGGTAGTGTAGAGACATTATTCAGGCGAGGTGGGAATCGTTTACACCATTTCGAAGCAAATTTATTCAGGAAACGGTGTACCAAATATCATCAGAATCGCCCGAGTTTTGTAGGAGATATGACAAAAAAATGGTCTCTTTTCTTGAGCACAGTGTAGTGTTGACTACATAGTATAGCACACACACACCAGTGTGAACACTGTTTAAACGTCTAACTGGACAGTCCATACTCAGCCGTCCCCGAATGTGTATTCTGTAGTATTTGCCGTCTTATACGACAAACGATTCGTTATTGTCTGTTGCACCAGTAGTCGTGATGAGTTTAATATTTATTAAACAGCAGTCGTCAACATAAACTGCTGTCATGACTGACTGCAACTGTAACTCGACATCGCATGAATACGTCGTTTTCAGTTGCAGTGATGGAAGACCACTGTGTATTGTTCTTTGCTTATACTGAAACGTGATATTCTACTGCAGTGCGTTCTAGGATAGTTCACTGTGTACTAGTACTGCAGTTTATGGATATTTATTAGCCTGGTCACCTGTGACGATATTAAAACAGGCAGGTCTACTTGGGTTTGTTTCAATAGCATGCGACGTTTTTCAAACAGTAACAGTTTAATGCATTTTATTACAGCACTTCAAACAAGCAGCAATCGGATGTACAAAATGATTAGTCTTCTGCTACAACTCTTAATTAATAACGATAAGTCAGTTTGCAACATGCAATAACGTTTTATGTCCACGATAAGAGATTGTCACGCTACTAAAGAACATGAAAACAATCTTTTTATATGTGTAGTAAAACACGTCAGTACATTTCACGCCAAGGAAAACAAATTACAGAACGACACAAAATAGCTGTCTGGTGAACATATTATGCAAGTATACGAAATGTTTTAAAAACTGCATCCACACTGTAAACAAAAGTCTACGTTAACACGTTTAGTGTTTCTACAATACAACAAAGCAGTATTAAAGCTCGCAATATAACGTTAACTGTCGGAAACGAAAATATAAATCTTTACCAGACATGACGAAATACAAGTGATGAAATACACCGGAAGTTACAAGGCAAAACGATAACGGAGGATGTGAATTTATGGCACAGATTTGCGCACAATAATTTGTTAGATTTCATCATGACCTGGCACGCAAGTCGTCTCTCGAGTCCTGTTTGGCAGCTGTCCTATAATTATACATGCTAGATGCCAGGATGAGGGCCCAAAAAATCAGGCCAATATCCCTGTTTGAACGAAACTTCTTCCCACAATCTTCGGGGTCGTTAACGTCGACGGTATAAATCTACAACAACACAAAAATCCTGTAGTAATTTTACGAATATCAGCATAACTTTTTTGCCAACAATACTTTGACAATATTAGTTTGGCATCAGTATTCAGAGCTAGCCTATACCACTCTACACCATGAGTCAAAAAAACTTCCACAAATATTGGCAGATTTTCAACAAAACACATGCAGAATTTCCCATTGCACCTTAGGTGTGTCACTGCGACCAGTGTGTGTGCAAAAACTACAAAAGATGCCTAAAACAGCCAAATTCACACATTCCAAGTGTCACGAAGCTTGAAGTTAGATCTTTGCAGGTGATTTGGGGACATCTGCACGTCAAAACCACAGAAGCTGAAACCTGGCAGGCCAATAAACGTCCTTACAGCCTGAACTCGTAAGGAGGCCATATGCTACTGTTTCATAAGCTAAGCTTAACAGCATGGTCTTGAACAGCACACAAAACTGAGTCAATGTCAGCGACGGGTTAAGCACAGTCAATGTCAGCGAAGGGTTAAGCACAGTCAATGTCAGCGAAGGGTTAAGCACAGTCAATGTCAGCGAAGGGTTAAGCACAGTCAATGCCAGTGTTGTCAAAAGTAGATCTACTTCGTTACTTGACAACACTGGTCAACGCAGTAGCAGACAACAAAAAACTTGGGAATGTGCTCATCTTATAAACAAAATCGTTTAACACTTTAACACCGATGTCTACAAACTGTGTACAGACCTGACGGCCAAGGTGAGCAGCAAAGAGTCCGACACCAAGGTAGTAAGGCCACGTTTGTTGACACAGCCATCCAGTCGCTGTCAGGCCACACGTCATTGCTGACATAAACCCCGACAGCCACAGCCGCGGATGGTCATCGAATCGCAGTGCCGTTGACTTGACGCCAATCTGAGTATCGTACTTCTTGTCCTGTTAAATAACAAGTGAAAAGGTGTCGTCCATCGGCAACACAATATGTCCCCACCAATGGCAGTTAACCGCTGAAAGATGGGCCAGAGAGGTGAAAAGTCGAGTTCGGTTCGGTGATCACACAACATTGGTGAATATGGCAAATGATAGGCAGCCTACGATTTCCGTTGATGTTTAACAGCGTCTTCAATGTGGAGATACTGATGGTGTAAATTTATAAAGGTCAAGGCCATTTCGGTCACTTCTGGTTGTCATAGGGCCATGCAGACTAGTAGGTTCAACTTGCAGCATGGGGTTTCCTATTGGTGTTCTATAGTAACCGTGTGTCTAAACTGTACTGTTCTTGCCCTATGGGCATGGAACAGACTGTCGGGTTCAGTGAAACAAACAGTTTTTTTTTTTTATTTTTCTGTTACGTTTAATATCACATGTCAACACTGACATCACCTTCGTACCGCAACTCATCTCACTGCCAAGATCAATCACGTGACCATTCCTAACTAAACACAACAAAAATATAGTAAGTAACAAAATAAAAATAATCGTCGTGTCACGGTCTGACACAGACACACAGATGGATTGCAGCATCACTTAATGACCCAACACATTATCTAGAGTAAGAATGTTGTCTTGAATTTTTGTCACAGTTAAATATTCTTTGCATTAGTTCAGTAAAACAATACCTCACCAAAAAATAATAATTAATTGCCATATATCATCAAAGTGCGGAGTGATCCATGTATTATAACATTCAGTACTCTATTAGCAATAAGACTGGTGTTTTAAATTTCATCACAGTTAGAAATTCATTGGACAAGATATTCTTTGGTCCAGTTTTTTTGGCCCACCCATATATACACGGTGATTCATCGTTACCGGACCACCTAGCTTTCACAAGCATAACTTAGTCAATATGCGGTTTATGTACACAAAAATTTCCAAGCCACAGCGGGAGATAATGCTGTGTGAAGTGCTGTCACAATTTCCACAGCATGCACTGCCTTTACCATGTAATGCTTGCGTCAATGTGACGTCAGAAGGTTGCCAGAGTGACGGCGTCACTATGCAACTGTCTTCATGTAGCATTTGAATAGAGCAATAAAAGTTGGTGAAATTTATGCATAAATACAGGTTCTAATTTAGGCCATTCTACGATAAGGGCTAGAACTATAAAATTTCACACCACACCTTAATGACTAACACCAAAATCATGACAAACACCAAAATCAACTTTATTAAGATCAACTCAATCACACAAAAGAATGACAGCTGCAATGAAATTCTACACAAACTTCTGTCGACGTTGGATATTAGCGATTATGCCAATCCGGTGACGGTCTGGGCTTAACTACTGGATAAGTGTCCGATTTTTGCTGTGACAATATGCACACACATGGATGTGCCACTGCCTGACTGCCGTATCAATAACACAATGAACTGATCAAGTCAAAATGACGTCACACTGATGTAGACTTTACAAGGTAAAGGCAGCACTAGATGTAGTAATTCTGATAACATCTCACACTGCATTATCTGTCACTCTGGCTGGGAAATTTTTGTTTATATAAATAGTATATTGGCCGCGTTATGCCACTGAAAGCTAGGGTGGGGGGTCCGCTAATTATGAATCACTGTGTATACTGATTATAACCAACATATAGCACCAGTACAGATCACGCATAATAGAAGGGCTTAAAAAGACAGAAATAAGCACGCATGAGTGAACTAACTGCAATCACTGATGCTAAATGCATTTCGGTAACGTGCAGTCTCTTTTCAGAGTGCCACGGCACTCCGCAAATACATCTCTACAGACAGCAACCCTGACGACTTCTAAACAGCTTTGGAAAACTTTTAAAACTTTTAAGCCCATCATAAACTAAATGTTGACAAAGGTGGTGAAAAGTGTGAGTCGGTTCAGTTTCGAAAAACTTTTGAATGTCCCTCGTCTTTACGCTTTTAAGACGTACCTATATATCACTTTCACGGTTCAATATGACTACAAAACGCACCAAAATTGTACACAAGAGGCACCATGAATGTCCAGATGATAATGGAGACTACGACTGCTGAAAACTGAAACTACCTGAAAGGCATATATGGAGTCATAGACCACAGTCCAGGCAAAGCAGGACAGGTACAGTGGTAAAACGGACCAGTCCAAAACACCTCGGACAGCTGACCAGCCCATCAGAGCACCATAGTTGAACGTTATGCCTGCAAATTATCAATTAAAAATTACACAGTATTAGCATCAATAACCATAATAACAGTTACAGCTAATTTTACCACATGTGGGACTCTCGTCGGGTTTCATGTGTGCACCCACCAAGCACTCACGTGAGGTCCTCGGCAAGGGTTACACCCACCCTCCCACTAAGGCCATTTCGGAATTACTAAAGCAGGTATGCCAAAAGTGATGAGGACTGTGTATGTACACAAAAATTTAAAAACTCTTTCATGGTTCACTCTCTCCGTCATTATCAACAAAATTTATAATTACTTCTATTTGTAGGCGTACAATATGCATTTTAGCATTTTTAGCATTTCAACATATGTGTTGTATGTAATATTTGACATGTGTGTATTCTAATCTTTTTTTGCTTTATATATATATATCCAGTTGCTTTTGAGACTGCTGTACACAATAAATGAATTATTATTACTGCCTACAGAAGAGAATGTTGGATAGATGAATAAACTTTCACAATATGGCAAGTTTGTACAAAGTTAGAAACTTGCTAGTTGCTACACACTATCGGCAAACAGCCACGATAATTACAACTAACTAACTGCTGCCACTGTAAAATTCATATTCAGCAGGCGTGTTTCCCATGTACACCACATACTAAGCCGAGTCGACAGGACTCTGGAGTGCAGACTGCGTAACTCCGCTGAAGCAGGACCATATACACATCAGATTTTCACACACTGGATGACTTGAAATGAAATGAAAAGTGCAATGATTTAAAGTGCGTTCAAAAACCGACTTAGAGCCCGCATAGTCTAACACACCATGCAAACAAATCCAGCCGTTGAGCAGAATAAAAACCCGTGAAATCAGTCCGGTAGGAAAGGAAAAGGTCTATGGAGGAAATGATTCGCCGAAGAGCCAAGTCTTAAGTTCAGAGTGAAAGACTGAACGAGTAAGAGAAGATGCAAGTGGTGATCGTGAAGATGGTGAAGAAGATGATGATGAACTGCCATGTGCGATAGGTGAAAGTGAAGATGGTTCCAATTAACAGCGTTCATAGTCCATGGGTGTGAGCACACAGACGCAGACAATCTCAAAACATATCATAAAAAGAAGCATGTTACACGCACCTAGGAAAGCCTGTGGCCAGTATGTGATGCGCTTCATCAGTGGATAGACGATAACTGGAAGCATTGCGGCAAATCCAAGCATCACCCTGATCACGCAGAAATGGACGTTATTGTTACTACTTGTGACAACAAAAAAACTACAGTACAGTTTCATCACAGAAAACTGATACCGAACCTATGACATATACTTGACCCGAGTAGTCAGTGCTTCCTCACATCAAAAATAAAGTAAATATAGACTTGGAGGACCAAAAAGTAACAGATAAACAAAATATTAAAAATATTTTTTCATTAAACAGTTATGTCGGCCTCCACAACATGAGAAGATTTTAAAAACACACATACGTGTTCCAGTTCAGCGTCAACAGCATTGCAAGCGATGCCGATAAAGGCAATCCGAGGAATACAAAAGCTTTCAAGCGGGTTATTTCTCCGCAAGCGATTGGCCGATTTTTGGTTCGCTCCACCTTGACAAGCATCGAACAATGGATATGCAACTAACGAAAGTAACTTTATAACAAGTTAGTGTAGTAGTGGTAGTAGTAGCAGTAGTAGTAGTAGTAGTAGTAGTAGCAGTAGTAGTAGTAGAACGTACAGATTAACGTGGCATAAGCTACAGTATAGCTTCTAGGACACGGTACACAAATTACAAAGAGAAAAATTAAACTGATGGGAAGGATTTGGTAAATAAAAATGTTTTAGGTTGTTTCTTGAAAGATGGCAAAGGGGTTAATGCTGTGATGCTGGTAGGAAGACTGTTCCATGCACGTGCGACAGTCACACGTCGTATCACATAATGATTCGTATTACACATAATCCATGAAGTGCCATGAGTGTATAACAAGTTGATGATCTGCAAAGATATACTTCATGAAGTGTGTCACAATCAATCTGTAGCAGAGGTTGACAAGACAATGTGACATAAATGCAGTATGGTTTAAACACATCATGACTGCTAAGAAACTAATCGAAGACATCACAGAAATAGGTAAGCTTAACACTCAGTAATTATCTAATTGCTACCACATAATTGGCGAACTACAACACATACGTGAATATCAAAGTCTTTGTCCCACATATCGTTAATTGTGCAACCAGCGCTGCGCATCATAAATGCTCCCAATGCAAACACCGTCAAAAGGCCAGGATCGGGCAGCTGCCCGACTGGAGTTGCCAACGTTATACTCCATGCACTCGGCAAAAAAAGAAGCCACGTTCCTAGACAAAATGCACAACAGCGAATGAACATGAACAACAAACTGCTTTAGTAAACAATATCACTTAGTATTAGTAAGATGTAAAACACTAAATTAACAATGTCGACACAACTTTAAAAAATTAAAAATTAAACAAAAGCAGAAAAGACAGTATCGGTAGTAGACTGTTCAAACAACAAACTTTTGTGCAAAATAATTTTACGAAAAACTGTTTCCACATGTCAAAAACAAAACAGAGGCTGATAGTAATTTCTCAAAACATACCGATTGGTCGATCGAGGCGAATCAGTCGAAGATACGGCTGAATGTACCATGGTGATGCTTCAACTATAGCTTTAGGAGATAACGTAAACCAACGAACATTTGGCTTTGGCTCCAATCTACCGTACCAACGTGTCCCAACTGATTGCAAGTCTGCATAAGGCCACTGCAAGCCAGTATCACAATCTGAGAGTGTTGGCAGCGTATAAGGTCTGATGTTCAAACTACGATGCAGAGCTGAGTGCAATCTTTTAGGCACTGAAAGTGGCCAGCGACAACATTGATTCGACTGCTTGATTCTCCGACAGTCGCAACAGTTAAGACAGCCTACAGGAACAGCAACTGACAACAGCGTGTGAGCATTATGTGACCATCTGTTTTCACAGTGGCTAAATAACGGACAGCAGCGGTAGCGTAATATCAACGAATGCAGCCGGATGAAGTCATGCCTTTGTTTTAACATTTCCAGCAGCACCGGTACTGAGATGTTGTGAGACGGATATAAACTGTACACAGCAAAGCAAATATCAAATAAAATCCACAGCAGTCTACATCCAAAGTGTATAATCTAACCCTGACCCTTAACCTAAACTAAGTCTATATGTGCGCTATTTCAAAACAACACCGAGAATGGCTTATTTTTTCAGTAAAACTACATCAGACAAAATAAGAAGTACAAAAATCTTAAAATACTTAACTACAACAAAAAATAGTTCAAAAAATCTGAAATTAACACTTCAAATTCTACACGAAATAAAAAAAATACACAGTACATTTCAGTACTAAAATTAGGTATTTATTTCGGGTCTGTATAAAGCATACACCAGCCACACTGCACCATAACCATATCACACACCAGAACCATATAGTAAAAATGGGTACAGACATGATGTTAGATGAAAACCTTTTGTTCTTTACATGGTAAACATTAATTCTGCACGTCAGACTTACAGAGCACAAATTATCACACATCAGCATCAAAAGCACGCAGTAGCCATCCAAAGTGCCAAGAGAGTGCCAAGTAGAGTACAAAGCGCCGCTTTCTGGGAGCCATTACTGTTAGTCTTGTTACAGTCACTGAAATTCCACCGCCACTGCGATGGTTGGCGAACACCGAACCACCACCGTCACTGCGGTGGTGTACAGTGTTCTCAGCGGTGTTTCTGGGCACTGTTTCCCGAAAACCCGTAACTTTCCCCACAGCACGCTTTTCGCTACGTCGGTGAAGCGGCGCCCCCAAATCCAGCTAGGGTCTCTGGGGAGTGCTGTGAGCTCCTCCAGACTTCATAAAATGATAAAAACGTTAATTAAATCGCGCCGCCGGGGGCCCCCGAACAACTTCCAATTTTTACCTAAACTCTTCTAATAACTAAGCACAGACTACCTGTCGACGAGATACGCACTCGTGGTGAAGCAATAGCAGCCAGTCATTACGTAACTGGCGCCGCCCATCCATAGCCATTGACACTTCAAAGGCGCCGCCATCCATTGTGCCGACCCTGGCCGGGCCGGGCCGTGTTTTAGGC
>Ga0209562_1000290_pt1 | contig 18859 bp, 19 predicted proteins | sample WorMetvacBELIZE2_FD_187399 | JGI IMG/M metagenome (GOLD analysis project Ga0209562, IMG submission 187399) | Marine gutless worms symbiont microbial communities from Max Planck institute for Marine Microbiology, Germany - Olavius vacuus BELIZE.2... | ecosystem: Host-associated > Annelida >... | reverse complement strand
GGTCCAAAATGTCGGGAATTAACATTTCATCAACGTGCATTTATGTTAAAGGCATTAGGTCAATACCTTTTAGAAAGAAAAGAAATTTTTTACGAATGTTCAAAAGCAACAGGTGCAACCCGAACTGATTCCTGGATTGATATTGAAGGAGGAATAAGCACTTTGTTTATTTTTTCAGGTAAGGGAAGACGTGAGATGCCAAATAGCCACATTATGCTAGATGGTGCACAGGAACAGATCTCTAGAAAAGGTTCATTTACCGGGCAGCATATATTTACCCCACTAAAAGGAGTCGCTGTACATATCAATGCATATAACTTCCCTTGTTGGGGTATGCTAGAAAAATTTGCACCAACTTTTCTTGCGGGGATTCCAGCAATTGTTAAACCAGGTAGCCAAACTGCTTATTTAACAGAGCTTATGGTTCATCATATTATTGAATCAAATATCCTGCCTAAGGGTGCAATTCAGCTAATTTGTGGTAGTGCCGGTGATCTGCTAAATTATATGACATATCAAGATGTTTTGAGTTTTACCGGATCTGCCTATACAGGTTTAAAGCTAAAACAATCACCCGCGATATTTAATAATAACACTCGATTTTTTATGGAAGCAGATTCATTGAATTGCTCAATATTAGGTCGAGATGCTAAACCTGGCACTTCAGAATTTGATCTTTTTGTTAAAGAAGTAGTTCGCGAGATGACTGTTAAAGCAGGTCAAAAATGTACAGCGATTCGCAGAGCTCTGGTGCCAGATGTACATTTTGAAGCAGTTTCGCAAGCAATTACTGATCGTCTTACAAAAGTTGTTGTAGGTAATCCTGATCGGGAAGAAGTTAAGATGGGTGCATTGGCTGGACTTGATCAGCGTGATGAAGTTCAGGAAAAATTAAAGAAACTTACAAATGATAGCGAAATAGTTTTTGGAACATCGAACAAATATGAATTTATTGATGCTGATCCAAAAAAAGGGGCATTTATGAAACCAACTTTGTTAGCTTGTCATAAGCCTTGGAATGCTAGTGTTCATGATATTGAGGCTTTTGGACCAGTGAGTACATTAATTCCATATCATGATGAAGATGAAGCAATAGCATTAGCTGCTCTTGGCAAGGGAAGCCTTGCTGGATCGGTTGTTACTGCTGATTCTAAAATCGCTCAAAAATTAGTGTTAGGATTAGCCCCGCATCATGGCAGAATAGTTGTGATCAATGAAGAATGTGCTAAAGAATCCACTGGACACGGATCCCCCTTGCCGCATTTGATTCATGGTGGTCCAGGTCGAGCTGGAGGAAGTGAAGAGATGGGCGGAATTAGAGGAGTAAAACATTATATGCAAAGAACTGCCATTCAAGGTTCGCCAAACATGCTCACTGCAATTACAGATGTTTGGATTAAAGGATCAGAACGAGAAACTAATTCAATTCATCCTTTTAAAAAACAGTTTGATGAGTTATCGATTGGTGATTCTGTGGTCACTGATAAAAGAACAATCACTATTGAAGATATTGATCTGTTTGCTGAATTAAGTGGTGATAGATTTTATGCACATATGGATGAGAAGGCTGCTAAACGTAATCCATTTTTTGAAGATCGAGTAGCTCATGGGTATTTTTTAGTTTCAATGGCTGCTGGACTTTTTGTATGGCCTAATGAAGGTCCGGTTTTGGCTAACTATGGATTAGATAATTTGAGATTTTCTAAACCGGTTTATGTTGGCGATACATTATATGTTCAGTTTACCTGCAAACAAAAAGTAAATCGTGAAATTGAAAATTATGGTGAAGTGAGATGGGATACAACTATTGTAAACGATAATGGTGATTTAGTAGCGAATTATGATGTGCTGACATTAGTAGCTAAAAAATAGCAATCTAAAGAACTGATTCATATTTTGGAGAAAAAATGAATTCTGAACAAAAATTTATGCAAAAAATTGACGGCGAAGAAAAAATCGAACCAAAAGATTGGATGCCGGAAAAGTATCGGCAGAATCTGATACGACAAGTATCTCAGCATGCTCATTCTGAAGTAATCGGAATGCAACCAGAAGGTAATTGGATTACCCGTGCCCCATCTTTAAGACGTAAAGCAATTTTACTTTCCAAAGTTCAAGACGAAGGCGGACATGGCTTATATTTATATAGTGCAACTGAGACATTAGGTGTAATCCGTGCAGAGTTAATTGAATCTTTACAAAATGGTAATGCTAAATATGCATCAATTTTTAATTATCCCGCACAAACTTGGGCAGATGTTGGTGCTATAGGCTGGCTTGTAGATGGTGCTGCGATAGTAAATCAAGTATCTCTGCAGCGCACGTCATTTGGACCATATTCTCGGGCAATGATTAGAATTTGTAAAGAAGAAAGTTTTCACCAGCGACAGGGTTATGAAATTATGTGGGTGTTAGCAAATGGCAGCACAGAACAAAAAGAAATGGCCCAAGATGCTCTAAATCGTTTTTATTGGCCGGCATTGATGATGTTTGGTCCTCATGATTCTGAATCTGCTCATACGGCAAAATCAATGCAATGGAAAATTAAACGAGAAAGTAATGATGATCTTCGTCAAAAATTTATCGATCAAACAGTCAAGCAAATTGAAGTATTAGGTCTAGAACATCCAGATAAAGAACTTAAGTGGAATGAAGCTAGAGGGCATTATGATTCAGGTGAAATAAACTGGGAAGAATTTTATAATGTAATTAACGGTAATGGATATGCTAATCGTCAACGAATAAGTCATCATATCAAAGCCCATGAGGAAGGCCAATGGGTTCGTGATGCGATGTTAGTATATAAAGAGAAACAAAAGCGAAAAGATAAAATCGCAGTATAAAGGAGGTAAATATGAGTCAAGAAAATTTGGAATTGTATGAAGTTTTTATTCGTTCCAAACGAGGGTTGGATCACAAACATGTAGGTAGTCTGCATGCTGAAGATCCTGAACAAGCCTTGGAATATGCACGCGATGTTTACACCCGACGAAGTGAGGGTGTGAGTATTTGGGTGGTGCGTTCCAATGATATCTGTGCATCACAAGAAGACGACAGCGAAAGTTTTTTTGATCCTTCCGACGATAAACCCTACCGTCACGCAATGTATTACAAGCTACCAGAATCTGTTGATAATATGTGAGGTAGGATTATGGATATTAAACAAGCAACATTGGAATACACCGTTCGTTTAGGAGACGATGCGGTAATATTAGGGCACCGTATTTCCGAATGGTGTAGTAATGCCCCTTTTTTGGAAGAGGACTTAGCGTTACAAAATGTAGCACTCGATTATGTTGGTAGGGCGCGGATGTATTATGATTACGCAGCTAAGATAAAAGGGAATGGGGTAACTGAGGATGAATTTGCATACCTGAGAAATGCAAGGGAATTTAAAAATTTGCTTATATGTGAGTTACCTCGCGGTGATTTTGCGTTTACTATGGTGCGACAATTACTTGTTGATGTATATTCAATTTTTTTTCTTGAAGAATTAATTAAATCTCAAGACAATAATTTGTCCGGTATAGCTGCAAAGGCAATTAAAGAAACTCGATATCATCTTCGTCGTTCATATGAATGGACATTGCGTTTAGGAGACGGAACCGAAGAAAGTCATCAACGGATGCAAAATGCTCTCAATGATCTTTGGGGCTATACCCATGAGATGTTTGATGTGGATCAACTAGAAACTTTGTTAATCGAAGCTGAGATTGGAGTTGATAATAGCAAGCTTAGACCATTATGGTTAAAACAAGTTACTGATATTTTGCAACATGCTACCTTGACAGTTCCGAAAGATGATTGGGCGGTTAGAGGTGGTCGTGAAGGCTATCATACTGAATATCTTGGACAAATCCTAACTGAAATGCAATTTTTACAGCGAGCTTATCCTGGTTTGCAATGGTAATAGTGATAAATAAATAACTAAATATTCACAATATGGAACAAAACGCTCCAGACAATAACAAAAATACTTTTCCCAAAAAATCAATTAGTGTTATTCCATTTGTTTGGATAGAACGTCAAAAGATTCGTCAAGATTCATCTTTTCCTGAAATTTGGGATCTTTTAGATAATGTTAAAGACCCCGAAATTCCGGTGTTGAGTTTGTGGGATTTAGGAGTATTGTGTAATATTGGCAAAAGTGAATCTGATCAACTGGAGATTACCATTACACCGACATATTCAGGTTGTCCGGCAATTGAAGTTATGCAACAAGATATAAAAATTGCATTACAAAATGGTGGTTATCAAGCACCTATTTTTAATATTCGTTTATCGCCTGCCTGGACAACTGATTGGATCTCACCAGAAGGAAGAGATCAATTAAAAGCTTTTGGTATTGCGCCGCCAAAATCTTGCAATGCTGCAGATAATGCCACAGCAACACCAAAAAAAGGAATTCAATGTCCTATTTGCAATTCCTATGAAACACTTTTAGTTAGTGAATTCGGTTCAACTGCATGTAAAGCATTATATAAATGCACCAGTTGTTTTGAACCATTTGACTACTTTAAAGCTATATAAAGGAAAATCATGTTCGATAAGAATTATTATCCACTAACCATAAAACATGTTGAACCAGAAACAGAAACAGCGATCTGTATTACATTTGATGTACCAGATGACTTACACAAAACGTTTAAATATCAACAAGGTCAGTTTTTGACTTTAAGAACAAAAATTAATGGTGAATTAATCAGTAGATCATATTCGATTTGTACAGGAGTCCACGAAAAACAACTACAAGTAGCAATTAAGCGTATCAAAGGTGGTAAATTTTCAAATTATGCTAATGATAATTTAAAAGTTGGTGATGTTATTGAGGTAATGCCACCTCAAGGAAGCTTTAGTTCTGTTATCAATTCCGAAAATGCTAAAAATTATATGTGCATTGCGGTTGGTAGCGGCATCACTCCAATTCTATCAATAATTAAAACAGTATTACATGATGAACCAAAATCTAGCATTACTTTGGTATATGGTAATCGTCGCACTAGTTCAATGATGTTTAAAGAAACACTAGGGTTTATTAAAAATCGCTATATTACCCGATTTAACTGGATCAATATAATGAATCAGGAAGATCAAGGAAGTGATATTTTAAATGGCAGGATTGATAATGATAAGGGCACACTTTTACATCAAAGAAAATTAATAAATATTTTAAAAACTGATGAAGCTTTTATCTGTGGTCCTGAAAGTATGGTATCTGAAGTATCTAGAGGATTTCGTGGTGTGGGTTTTGACAAATCTCGGATACATTATGAATTATTTACTAATTCCGCCGATGATAGCAAAACAATTTTAGATAAGTCGCAAAAACGTATCGATGAGTTTGGAGAAGATAAAACTAGCAAAGTTACGGTAATTGCTGATGATCGATCATTAGAATTTAAACTTGCGACTGTGGGTGAAAATATTTTGGATGCAGGATTACATCATGGCATGGATCTTCCTTATGCATGTAAGGCCGGAGTTTGTTCAACTTGCAAAGCAAAATTAGTAAAAGGTAAGGTAGATATGGACCTGAATCATGGTTTAGAGCAACATGAAATTGAGTCTGGTTATGTTTTAACTTGCCAATCTCATCCAATTTCTGATGAGGTAGTAGTAGATTATGATCAACGATAACAATAAATATTAACAAATAAATTCAATCAGTTTACAAAGGAGCTATTAAGTTGTCAAAATTTTCAGATATCATTGTAGAAAAGCCTAAGAATGGAGTAGTATGTATTAAGCTTAACCGACCCGAATCGAAAAATGCCATACGCACCCTAATGCTTAGTGAGTTGGCATCTTCATTAATTGATTGTGAAAATAATATTGATGTTCGTTGTGTAATTTTGACTGGCGAAGGAGAAAACTTTGCAGCTGGAGCTGATATTAAAGAAATGGCGAAGTTAGATGCGGTTGGAGTTCTAAACGATCAGCGTGTGCAATATTGGCAGCAAATAAACAATTTTTCCAAACCAATTATTACAGCTGTAAATGGTTATTGTATGGGTGGAGGTTGTGAATTGGCTATGCATGCTGATATTATTATTGCCGGCAGATCAGCAAAGTTTGGACAACCTGAAATAAACTTGGGAATTATCCCCGGGGCTGGAGGAACCCAACGATTAATTCGTTGTGTAGGCAAATCTCTTGCATCACAAATGATACTTTCTGGTGAATTAATTGACTCCCACAAAGCTTTGGCTGCTGGATTAATCTCTGAAATATCAGAACCAGAATTAACATTAGAACGAGCTCAACAAATAGCTCAACAAATTGCAAATAAAGCACCAGTAGCAATTCGTTTGGCTAAAGAATCACTCAAACAAGCTTTTGAATCGTCTTTGAGTGCAGGTATGCAATTTGAGCGTCGCTCTTTTGTTTTATTGGCAGCTACAAAAGATCGCAATGAAGGGATAAATGCCTTTTTAGAAAAGCGACAACCGTTTTATCAAGGAGAATAATAATGGTATACAAGACCATCGAACTTAAGGTCGAAACAGGGGTAGCAAAACTCACATTTAATCGACCGGAATCTTTAAACAGTTTTAACCTTGAAATGCATAGTGAAGTAAAAGGCGCACTAAAATCTGTAGAAAATGATAAATCTATCCGATGTTTATTAATCACAGGTAATGGGCGTGGATTTTGCGCAGGTCAGGATTTGAATGATCGTGCCATTTCACCTGATCAAAACACAATCGATTTGGGAGAGTCTATTGAAAAACGCTATAATCCCCTTATTCGCAAATTAATCTCATTTGAAATACCGACTGTATGTGCAGTAAATGGAGTAGCTGCCGGAGCTGGAGCAAACTTAGCGCTTGCTTGTGATATTGTTTTAGCTGCTCAATCAGCATCATTTATCGAAGCTTTTTGTAAAATTGGTTTAATCCCCGATTCTGGTGGAACTTGGATTTTACCTCGCATAGTAGGCCATGCTCGCGCAATGGCTTTATCAATGTTAGGCAATAAAATAAGTGCTGAACAAGCAGAACAATGGGGAATGATTTGGCGTTGTGTAGATGATGACCAGTTACAAGCTGAAGCTATAAAGTTAGCGAAATACTTAGCATCCCAACCTACTAAAGGATTAAGTTATATCAAACGAGCAATACATGCCTCAAGTAGCAACACATTAAATGATCAGCTCGATCTTGAGCGCGATTTACAAAGATTAGCTGGAAGAACTGAAGATTACCGCGAGGGTGTATCTGCCTTTCTAAATAAACGCCAATCGAATTTCCAAGGTAAGTAAATATATAAAATGACCGGATTGTTGTCAGATAAGACTGTAGCAATTATAGGTGCTGGGACTATGGGTGCAGGTATTGCCCAGGTAGCAGCTGGTTTTGGTCATCAGGTAATGTTATTTGATCAGATCGAAGGTGCTGCTCAAAAGGGAATTGATAATATTTCACATGGATTAAATAAATTAGTAGAGCGAGGCAAAATAACTGATGATAAGAAAAATCTTTTGATTAACCAAATTAAAGTGGTATCTTCAATAGAAGAATTAACTTTTGCTTCATTGGTCATAGAAGCTATTGTTGAAAACTTAGAAGTAAAACAAAAATTATTCCAACAACTAGAAAAGTTTTGCTCAACTGAAACGATTTTTGCTACAAATACATCGTCATTATCGATAACGGCAATTGCGTCGGCGCTTAAACATTCAGAACGAGTAGTGGGCATGCATTTTTTTAATCCTGCTCCAATTATGAAACTGGTAGAAGTGATTTCCGGTTTGCAAACTAATCCTAAGATCGCTCAAATTGTTTTTGAGACTGCTACTAATTGGGGAAAACATCCTGTATATGTTCGTTCAACACCTGGCTTCATTGTCAATAGAGTAGCACGGCCTTTTTATGCTGAAGCACTTCGAATTTATCAAGAAGGTGCAGCTAATATATCTACAATTGATGCTGTTATGCGCGAAAGTGGTGGATTTCGAATGGGACCATTTGAATTAATGGACTTGATTGGTAATGATGTAAATTATTCGGTAACTGCTTCTGTTCATAATTCATATTATGGAGATCAACGTTTCACTCCTTCGATAATTCAACAAGAATACAATAATGCTGGTTATTTTGGTCGAAAAGCCGGAAGGGGATTTTATAACTATACAGATGAAACTAAAAATATTTTTCCTGAAACTGCTGCAGATGTTTCGACTCCTGATACAGCTACTATATCGGGAAAATCTCAATTTTTTAACGGACTACTAAAATTATTGTCACAAACAAAGTATATTATTGAAGATAAAAGTGAAACCAGTTCTCCTGTCATTTTTACAATTAAAACCGAACTGGCTACAATAAAACTAACCGATGGTCGAACTGCCACCCAACGAGCTTTTGATGAACAAATAGATGATCTGATTTTATTTGATTTAGCTTTAGATTATGAAAAAGCGACTAGGATAGCTATAGCTAAGGCGGATCAAGCAACTGAACTTGCAATACAAAATGCGATAGGCTTTTTTCAGCGACTAGGGAAAAAAGTATCAGTATTGGATGATGTTGCCGGAATGTGTGTGATGCGTATAGTATGCATGTTGATCAATGAAGGTGCCGATACTGTTAATCAGGGAGTTTGCGAGATGTCAGCAATTGATATAGCAATGAAAAATGGGGTTAATTATCCTGAAGGACCAATAGCATGGGGCGATCGAATTGGTCTTGAATTAGTAATTAAAACATTAAAGAACCTTCAAAAATTATATGGAGAAGATCGCTATCGCATTTCACCACTACTAACTCGCAAATTTATTGCAAAAAAATCATTACTTTGAGTTGAATTATGTCTCCTGAAGAAATTGCCAAATCCTGTAGTGAAAATATGCATGAACAAGATTTTGCTGCGCAAGCTTTAGGAATTAAAATTGTTAGTAGTCAACCTAATACGGCAACTTTAGAAATGAAAATACGCAAAGATATGGTGAATGGCCATGATATTTGTCATGGTGGAATGATATTCACTCTTTGTGATACAGCATTTGCTCATGCTTGTAACAACACTAACAAGGTAACGGTTGCATCTGGCTGCAATATTGATTTTATTGCACCTGCTCATCAAGGAGAAACCCTGACTGCAATTGCTAAAGAACGATCCCGAAGTGGTCGAACTGGGGTTTTTGATGTTGAAGTATTTAACCAAAAATCTGAACTTTTGGCGGTTTTTCGCGGTAAATCTTATCAAATTCGAGGTCATATAATTGACCTGGAAAATGAGAAAGGTTGAATATGAAACATACATTTATTTGTGATCCACTTCGCACTGCAATAGGTCGATACGGTGGTGGTTTAGCAAGTATCAGAACCGACGATCTCGCTGCTATTCCGATTAAGGAATTAATTAATCGAAATCCCAAAGTCGATTGGGAAGCTATTGATGATGTAATCTTAGGCAATGCAAATCAAGCTGGTGAGTGTAATCGCAATCTATCAAGGATGGCTCTTTTACTTGCCGGTATACCGGAATCGGTATCTGGCACAACGGTTAATAGATTATGTGGTTCGGGAATGGATGCAGTAGGCATAGCAGCCCGTAGTATTAAATCAGGAGAAACTGAATTACTAATTGCAGGAGGAGCGGAATCTATGTCTCGGGCACCTTTTGTGATGCCTAAAGCCAATTTAGCTTGGAGTCGCAATACAGAAATTTATGACACTACAATCGGTTGGCGTTTCGTAAATCCCTTGATGGAAAAGAAATACGGGATCGATAGCATGCCTGAGACTGCAGAGAATGTGGCTGAAGAATTTAATATATCACGAACCGATCAAGATGCATTTGCATTTCGTTCACAAAACCGTACAAAAACCGCGCAAGCAAATGGTCGTTTAGCCAGAGAAATTATTCCTGTTAATATTCTTCAGCGAAAAAAAGATCCTATCATTTTTAACATTGATGAACACCCTCGTCCCGAATCTACCTTGGAAGCTTTAGCTAAATTACCTACACCGTTTCGATCAGGAGGTAGCGTTACTGCCGGTAATGCCTCGGGAGTCAATGACGGAGCTTGTGCAATGATAATAGCTTCAGAAAAGGCAGTTAGTAAAAATCATCTTTCTCCTATAGCACGAATTGTAGGTATGGCAACATCAGGTGTAGCTCCGAGAATTATGGGAATTGGACCTGCAATAGCCACCAAAAAAGTTCTAAAACTAACTGAAATATCTATCGATAAAATTGATGTGATAGAACTAAATGAAGCATTTGCAGCCCAAGCGCTAGCAGTTTTGCGTATGTTAAATTTACCGGATGATGCCGCCCATGTTAATCCTAATGGCGGTGCGATTGCTTTAGGACATCCTCTAGGAATGAGCGGTGCTCGTTTAATAACAACAGCAGCTTATCAATTACATGAAATCCATGGGCGTTATGCATTATCTACAATGTGTATTGGGGTTGGACAAGGTATTGCAATGGTATTAGAACGAGTTTAAAAAAACTATTAGATAAAGTAAAATTAATTATCACTGTTTAAAGTAGCAAATAAATAATTTTGAGGAAGAATAAATGACTCCATTTCCCAAAGCAAATTTAAGTGATTTTCGTTTAGCAAATATTGACGAAATTAAGAATTTGCAATTATCCCGACTTAAATGGACTTTACATCATGCTTTTGATAATTCACCCATGTATCGTAAAAAGTTTGAGAATCATGGTGTACATCCTAATGATTTGGTGAATCTTGAAGATCTACAAAAATTCCCTTTTACAACTAAAGATGATTTAAGAGAGCATTATCCATTTGATTCTTTTGCAGTGCCAATGTCACAAGTAAATAGAATTCACGCATCAAGTGGAACTACCGGAAAACCTACAGTTGTTGGCTATACCCGAGGAGATATTGAACGTTGGGCAGAAGCAATTGCTCGCTCTATTCAAGCTGCAGGGGGTAAACCTGGTGATAAAGTCCATGTTGCATATGGTTATGGTCTTTTTACTGGTGGTTTAGGTGCTCACTATGGTGCTGAAAAATTGGGCTGTACTGTTATTCCTATGAGTGGTGGTCAAACAGAAAGACAAGTCCAATTAATTCAAGACTTTAAACCAGACATTATCATGGTAACCCCAACATATTTTTTAAACATAATTGAAACATTTGAGCAACTGGGAATTAATCCAAAATCTTCATCTCTAAAGGTAGGGATCTTTGGTGCTGAGCCCTGGACAAATTCAATGCGCAGGGAAATTGAATTAAAATCCGGATTGGATGCTGTTGATATTTACGGTTTATCGGAAATTATTGGTCCTGGAGTTGCCCAAGAATTTATTGAAACTAAAGATGGGCCAACTGTTTGGGAGGATATGTTCTATCCAGAAGCTGTAAATCAAGAAACACTTAAGCCTGTTGAAGATGGTGAACCAGGAGAGTTGGTTTTTACTTCTTTGATAAAAGAGGCAATGCCGATTATCCGCTATCGTACTCGTGATTTAACAAGACTACAACCAGGTAGTGCGTGTAATATGCGGAGAATGGAGAAAATTACCGGTCGTAGTGATGATATGATGATCATTCGTGGTGTAAATGTTTTTCCAACTCAAATTGAAGAATTAATTGTTCAGACTCAACATCTCTCCCCCCATTATCAAATTGAAATTCATCGTCATCAAAATCTTGATCAACTATACATAAATGTTGAAGCAGAAAGTGTAGATTGCGATAAAGATAAAATTGACCAAGCATCTGATCATTTACAAAAACGAATTAAAGATATGATAGGTGTTAGTTCAATTGTAAATGTCAAGGATGTAGGCGGGGTTAAACGCTCAGAAGGAAAAGCACAGCGCGTAATTGATAAGCGGGGAAAATAATAAATGCCATGTTATAGTATTGACGGGTTACGACCAGTAGTACATCCTGATAGTTTTGTTCATCCAACTGCAATACTTATTGGTGATGTGATTATTGCTGAAGATTGTTATATTGCACCTTCAGCAGTAATGCGTGGTGATTTCGGTCGGTTAATTTTAGAACGTGGCTCAAATTTACAAGACAATTGTGTAATGCATGGATTTCCAGGCACCGATACAATTATTGAACAAGATGGACATATAGGACATGGTGCTATGCTACATGGTTGTCATATCGGTAAAAATGCAATGGTTGGGATGAATAGTGTAGTAATGGACGGAGCTTCAATTGGTCATAATTCCATTGTAGCTGCAATGAGTTTTGTAAAAGCTGAAATGGTTGTGCCCGATAATCATTTGGTAGTAGGGAATCCAGCTAAAATTAAACGAAAATTAACTAAAGAGGAAATTTCCTGGAAACTTTCAGGAACTCAGGAATATCAACGTTTGGTTTATCGAAGTATTAAGAATATGGTAGAAGTAATTCCACTAACTAAACCAGAATCTAATCGACCACGAATTAATATTGAAGATACGGTTTCACTAAACCAGTTTCGTCGCAACAATCAATAATCCCAAATTCAATGAGCGAATTTGCAAAACTCTCAAATGAATTAATCAAAAAGTTTGTAAATTCAAACCCAAAACATACCAATACTCTAATTTTATCAATTTATGGCGATACTATATGTCCCTATGGTGGAACGCTTTGGCTTGGCTATTTAATAAAGCTGGTGGAACCTTTGGGAATTAATAAACGTTTAGTTAGAACTTCAGTATATCGACTTTCAGAAAAGGGGATTATGAGTTCAAAAAAAGTGGGGAGAAAGAGTTTTTATTCTTTGACTGAGAGTGGTTATCGTCAGTACCAAAGCGCTGTTAAACGAATATATGTAACAAAACCACCTAGTTGGGATGGTCGTTGGCGAATAGTTATTACTTCAATTGGAAGTCTAGATCCTAAACAGCGTGAAGTAATTGAAAAGGAACTCATATGGATAGGATTTAATCGCTTAGCTAATGGAATCCATATCCACCCAACAGCAGATATTGAAGTGGTTAAGCATATACTAGCAGAATTAAAAATTAATACACAGGTTGTATCACTGTATGCAACAGATCCTTCATCAAATACAAGCGATCAACTGCTTAAGAATTGTTTTAATCTGAACTTTATGGATAAAGCTTATCAAGATTTTGTAAATGCTTATGAACCAATTCTCAATGCTGCAAGACAATCAATCAATAAAGATGAGCCTTTAGATTCACAACTTTGCTTTTTAGTTCGTACTTTACTTATTAATCAGTTTCGCATAATTCTTTTACATGAACCAGAATTGCCTATTGAACTGCTTTCAGAAAATTCACAAACTATTCGTGCACGTCAAATTTTGAGCGAGTTATATTTATTATTATGGCAGAATGCTGATGAATATTTTATTCAAATAGCAAAACCTGAAAAGCAAAGAAATTTTAAAGAATTTCGTGCTTACTACCAACGATTTGGTAGTTTAGTTGGAGATTAGATTTGTCCCCAACATTTTTGATTTAGATTTTATCGGGTTGGTTTTCTGGAGCAGCTTTAATAAATGCTTCTAAAATATTACAGTTTTTGTATATTTTCATAATAATCGGGTAATTTTCAATTGAAACATTGAATCGTAAGGCATTGTAAACTTGAGGGACTAAAAAGGCATCGACTATCGAAGGCTGATTTCCCCAGGCATATTTAAATTCTTCTTTAGCAAATTTTTGTAAATATCCTTCGATTGCCTGAAAGCCTTCTTGAATCCAATTAGCGTACCAACTATTTATTTGTGACTCATTACAATTAAAATTATGCTTTAAATATTTAAGAACTCGCGAATTATTAATTGGATGTATGTCACATGCAATAATATTGATAATAGACTGTTGGTAAGTTTTTTCGAGTAAATCATTTGAAAGCAAAGCTGGATGCGGATATTTCGTTTCAAGAAATTCAATTATTGCCGGCGATTGGCTAAGAATTTGCCCATCTTCTAATAATAATGTTGGTACCAGTCCTTGAGGATTTAGTATTAAATATTCTTGAGTTTTATGCTTTTGCTCTAAAAGATTTATAGTTTTAATTTGATAAGGTATCTGTTTTAAATTCAAAACAATGCGAACACGATAAGCTGCAGATGAACGGAAATAACTATAAAGAATCACAAATTAAATTAATTGTGCTTAACAATCTTTTGATCAATTGCTCCGAATATTGATTGACCGGTTTTATCATTTATTTCGATCTTAACTCGGTCACCAAAATTCATAAAAGAGGTGGATGGATTACCATCGCGAATTGTTTCAATCATCCGCACTTCAGCAATACAAGAATATCCAACACCGCCATCTTTGATTGAGCAACCATAATCTGTGTTTTGTTTATTAGATACTGTACCGGAACCGATAATAGCTCCAGCGTTTAATGGACGGGTTTTTACTGCATGGGAAATCAGTTGAGAAAAATTAAAAGTCATATCAATACCGGCATTTGCCTTACCAAAAAGTTCATTATTTAAATATACCAATATCGGTAAGTGAACTTTGCCGTCTCGCCAATCATCACCTAATTCGTCCGGTGTAATTGCAACAGGCGAAAATGAACTTGATGGTTTTGATTGAAAAAACCCAAAACCTTTTGCAAGCTCACTAGGAATTAAATTGCGTAATGAAACATCATTAACTAACATCAGCAATCTAATCTTATCAGCACATTCTTCTAGAGATGCACCCATTGGCACATCATCGGTAATCACGCTTATTTCAGCTTCAAAATCAATACCCCAATCTTCACTTGCTAACAAAACATCGTCACATGGACCTATAAAACTATCGGAACCACCTTGATACATTAATGGATCATGCCAAAAGCTCTCAGGCATTTCAACTTTACGAGCTTTTCTTACCAATTCCACATGATTAACATAGGCACTACCATCAGCCCATTGATATGCCCGTGGTAAAGGTGCTGAGCATTGTTCAGGTTTAAAAATAAAAGCTTCAGGACAATTTCCAGAATTGAGTTCATTTGAAACAACTTGTAATTTTGGGCTAAGGGTATTCCAATTATCCATCACTTGTTGCAAAGTGGAAGCAATTTCCGATACTTTAACAGCTTGTTTTAAATTTCGCGAGACAACGACTAATTCTCCATCGCGCTCCTTTTTTAGAGATGCTAGTTTCATAATTTTTCAATCTCCTGATTCAAGTGATTGATAAGTGCCATCATGCATCCATCGTGCATGCTCGGGTGCACGTTTGGTTTTTGACCATTCGTTTAACATCTCCCATTTAACCTCATCAAGTCTTCGATTCATATCCACAGTATTGGTGTTTGCTGCTAACTCTATTCGATGACCGTTGGGATCAAAAAAGTAGATAGATTTAAAAATTGTATGGTCGGTTGGCCCAACAACTTCTATACCATCAGCTTCTAACTTTACTTTTGTTTTTATAAGGGTATCAACACTATCTACTTGCAAGGCAAGATGTTGCACCCAAGCAGGGGTATTAGGATCTTTACTCATTTCAGGTTGAGTTGGTAATTCAAAAAAAGCAAGGATATTTCCATTGCCGGCATTGAGAAAGACGTGCATATAAGGATCTGGTTCTTTGGTTGATGGAACCTGATTTTCAGCAATTGCCAATACAAAATCCATATTGAGATATTTACCATACCACTCTACTGTTTTTTTTGCATCTTTACAACGATACGCTACATGATGAATTTTTTCAATCTTCATAAGTTGAAATGCTCCTTAATTTAAACAAAATACTATGGCAAAAATCAATTTAAAATTAGCAAATATATATAAAAAAGAGATAAATAAGATTTAGATTGTATCCCTTCGGGCTATTTGCATTGCTTCTTTTAAGATAGATAAGTTACCTATATGGTTGCTAAGTAATAAAACAAGTTTGGCATTTACAATTTCACTTTGCTCGTCAGTTAAATCACTATGAGTATCAATTAGCTCTTGATAAAAGGTATCGACAGGGCTGTAATCCCTAAAAAAAAGTTTATTTGGATCATGAAAATTAGTTTTGGTGATAAGTGACATTCTTTCTCCTTCAATTATTTCCGGTAGCTTTTAATGCAGCACTGGTAACTTTATCTAAATCAAAATTACGCCAACGTGCAGCTACATGTTGATCAGGTCGGATTAAATAAGTTGTTTCTGAAATTGCATCATAACGCTTAGCTACTAAGCCATCTTTATCATTTATCAGACGAAGTCCATCAATTGTCTGGCTTGTTTTTGAAATAATGACCGCTGTAATTTTAATTTTATTATTTGACAACTTTAATAGATCATCAATATTTTTTTGATTAAGGTTGGATACATCATCAATAAAATATAAAAGAGTGAACCCATCACCAATAACATTGAGTAACCACTGTTCGCCGTCACTATCAATAATTGGCGCATCATCCATAACTGCACCCGGAACCATTTTTCCAGAAAAATCATCAGTATCTGGAGTATTTAATATAGATTCTGTTAAAAAAGCGGTATCTGATAATCGACCGGAATTTACCAATGATTGAGCAAATTGTTGCGTCCTTGCAAGTTCTAACACGGAATTACGAAAAATGCGTGAGGTTTTTGATTTAGGAGTAATGAAATCAGTTGCCCGGGTTGAATTTAATATATTTTCATCTGCGGCATAGACACGCTCATCACTATAGCTATCTAAAAAGCTTGCCGGTGCAACCCCCTCCATTACTAGTTTAAGTTTCCAAATCAAATTATCAGTATCTTGAATACCAGAGTTAGCTCCCCGAGCTCCAAAAGGTGATACTTGATGAGCGGCATCACCAACAAACAAGGTTCGGTTATACCTAAATTTATCCATTCTACGACAACGAAATGTATAAACGCTACACCATTCTAATTCAAAATCAGTATCCTCACCTAGCATGGCTTTTACTCTTGGTATGACATTTTCTGGTTTCATTTCCTCATCAGGATCAGTATCCCATCCTAGTTGAAAATCAAGTCGCCAAACATTATCTGCTTGTTTATGTAATAAGGTAGATTGCCCACGATGATAAGACGGATCAAATGAAAACCAGCGCTCTGCTGGAAAATCAGCCTTCATAATTATGTCGGCGATTAAAAATCGGTCACGAAACCATTGACCAGTGCTTTCAAGACCTAAATGCTCACGAATTGGACTATTTGCACCATCAGCAACAATTAACCAATCACACGTCATTTGATATTTTCCATCCGGAGTATCAACATATACGGTGACTTTTTCTGCATCATTGTTTATTGCTGTAGCACAGTTTTTCCAGCGAACTTCAATATTACTGATTTCTGCCATTCGTTTTACCATGTACTCTTCTAGATAATATTGCTGTAAATTAATAAAGGCCGGGATTTTGTGATTTTTATCTGGTAGTAGATCAAACTGATGTACCAGTCCATCTTGAAAGAAAATTTTACCTACCTTCCAAGTAACCCCTTTATCGATCATTGGTTTAGCACATTTAAGCCGATCAAGAACTTCAAGAGCTCTTTTAGAATAACATACTGCACGAGAACCAACACTTACAGTGTTATCTTTATCAATTACCAAAGTAGGAATATTTCGCTGACCTGCATCAATAGCTGCTGCCATACCTACAGGGCCCGCTCCGATAATAATTAGTGGATGGTGAGCAGGAGAGGAAGAATCTTGATCAGGAGATTTAATGTATTCATAAACTGGATTGGAATAAGTTTTAAACACCTGAGGTAACCTTAATATCTATTAAAAATTTGTTTTACTCAAACAACTTCTTGTAGAGAATGCCACATTTCCTTATCTCGCTCAGCTGTCCAAATTCTTGGATCGCTTATTCCTCCAGCTTCATCATAACAACGAGAAATATTAAAAGGTAAACAATGCTCAAAGATAACCCAATTACCAAATTGAGGTTTTAACAATTGATAAGTATTTGAATAAGTAGATGCTAAATCCATACCTTCTGAACGACACTTTTTAACATTTCCATACATTTGCGATAGAAAACTACGAGTTCCATCGATAGCTTTTTGACACAATTCAGGGGTTTGTAATGCATCTCCTCTACCTGGGATTAGTTTTTGTGGCTTAAAATTAGCTAATTGGTCAAGTGTAGATGGCCATTCTTCATGATATGCATCCCCAGTATAGGGTGTTGCTCCACATTCAACTTGATCACCCGAAAACAATATTTTATCTTTAGGTAACCAGACGATGGTATCTCCTTTGGTATGACCCTTCCCAACATGTTTAATCTCTACCTCACGTTTACCTATAAAAACGGTTAAATTTTGTTTAAAAATGATATTAGGCCAAGTAAGTCCAGGGACCGATTTTACATCTGCAAATAATCTGGGAAAACGCTCTAGTTCAGATTCGTAATCCTGTTGACCGCGCTCAACAATTAAATCATAGGTATTTTGGCTTGCATAAATGTTTTCAGGTTTATAAGCAGATGCCCCTAATACCCGTACTGCGTGATAATGTGATAAAACTACATGTTTAATAGGTAAAGTTGATACTTCCCGAATACGACGGATAACATCCGCTGCCATGGTAGGAGTGGCCTGGGTATCGACCACCATTACCGCATCATCTCCGATGATTATCCCGGTATTAGGATCTCCTTCTGCAGTATAAGCATATATCCCCTCGCTCAATTGCTCAAATGATATTTTTTTTTCTTCCACATCAGCTGTGGACGCAAATGCTTTGTTCATACTAATGGTCTAAATATTAAAAAATGAAAATTATAAAGTTTCGATCGAAAGTATTATATATTTTTTTTTAAACAAATGCAATGGATTTTTATTTTCCTACAATCGAATGTAATATATTACTTTCTACCTATTGAATAAAATAAAAAATTTTATATACAAGTAGAACTTACTTTAATTGCTATTGAAATAATTATTTTTATTTAGCTGTATAACCACCTTGGTAATAT
>Ga0209562_1000289_pt1 | contig 18906 bp, 19 predicted proteins | sample WorMetvacBELIZE2_FD_187399 | JGI IMG/M metagenome (GOLD analysis project Ga0209562, IMG submission 187399) | Marine gutless worms symbiont microbial communities from Max Planck institute for Marine Microbiology, Germany - Olavius vacuus BELIZE.2... | ecosystem: Host-associated > Annelida >... | reverse complement strand
AAAATAAAATGGCCGATCTACATCATAAATCACTGAAAATAAAAATAATGCAATTTAAAGCCTCCTGTTGAGGATTTAGTGCATATAGATCACTTGCATCGAAAAATGCCATTTTCTCAACAGGCCCATTATCTACGTCGTATTCTCTAGATGGTTTCAACATGAAAAGTAAGAAATTATGCGAAGAAAATATTTTTCGAACTGTGGATGAGAGTACTGTCAGGCCCATGGAACATGTAGAAGGGTTGTTGTGAACTCCCACAGGGGGGTGAAACCGATACGCCTCCTTATTTTTCGCTAGCAAACCACCATTAGATCTTCCACCTTTCACCTTTTCGACACGCGCTTGTCCAAAAAATTTTTCAAGGCGTTCGACCTTAATGTGAAAAACCATGGGAATTCAAGCGAAGGACCCAAAATTTACAGTCTAAGTAAGTTTTTCATTATAAATAGCTTGTACATATTTTTCCTCTTTTCTATTTCCGTTGTGCCACATGGCTTGATGATCAACGCAAGAGCTCCAAAGTAAGTTACGCAACAGTCTTAAAAGTGAGGGAAGAAGGACAGAAGAGAACAGAGAAAACATACCTCCTTGCTGTCTCCCCCCTTAGACAGCATTGAGATGCACTATTTAGGAGGAGCCAGCAGGCGTCCTTGCGAAATGTATTCCTTTCTCTCCTTGAGAAGATTACTAAGATCAAAAATGCCATCCCTCACTTTCTCTAACCACAAGATCTCCTTGCGAAGTGGAGCAAGAACATCGATGGAAGCTCCTCGAGAATCTTGATTGAGCTCTTCGTTGTTCAGAGGCCGCCAGGAGCCCATCTCCCATCGAGCCAATCTGTCCAATGTTTCGATAGCCACATCTAGCAATCGGAGTTCTTCTTCCCACCTTGGTCTGACACAAGAAGGAGGGGTCATAGTCCCATTTTCCCCACTTCTTCCCTCAGCATTATCTTCATTGAACCCACGCCCATATTGGCTTCCCCCCCTTCCATTGGCAAAGGAATCTTTCCCAGTTTCTCTGCCATTCACCGCAGTAGCACCATTTTTTGACCTCCCTTGATTTCTGCTGCCGCCCCCACAGGCTACCCCTTTTTCTACTTCTCCTGCGTCTGCTCTACTCGCTTCAAGAGTCACCCCAAGAGCAGAGATAAGAGCCAAACAAATTACCAATAAACCTTTCATCAAAAACCCTAAATTAACCGACAACTACTCACACACCACCTGCGAAACATTCGGCTCGCGGGGATGTCCTCCCTCCCCGCTGCAAGCCTGCGATGTGCTTAGCCGGAGTGTAGCATGATTTCGATAAAATTTGGCAACAATTTCTTTAATCTGTCTTTTCTAAAAAATTAAATCTCTGCTAGGAGCAGTTCTCCATATAAGACCGTTGCATAACTTCTCTTGGAGTTCGTCGTTGACTACCAAACTGTATAGTACAGCAGAAATAGAAAAAGAGGAAATATGTTACAAATCATTGAATAGGAACTGAAGGAGACAGATCATCATCTGTCTCCAGTGAAGACTAGACGACGGCGTGGGGTTCAATCAAATATCTTTAAAGATTTGTGTAGTGAATTATTAAGACCGTTGCATAACTTCCCTTAAAGTTTGTCGTTGATCACTAAACCATGTAGCACAACGAAAACAGAAAAATATATACAAGCAATTTACAACGAAGCATTTTCTTAGGCTGTAAATTCTGGGCCCTTCGCCTAAATTCCTATGGTTTTTCACATTAAGTTGGCCAACCAGAGGTTATGCAACAGTTTTTAATCTTTTTATGTCCTTCGCGAATGAACCTTTCCCCTTTCCCCGGAGGGGGGACAGAGATGAAACAGATCATCGACCAGTTGGGTTTTCCTGCGACAACCTCATTTTTCTTTTTTGCAAAAGCTGAAGAAGTTGTTCAGCAGTACTTGTTATCTCCTCTACTTCCGTTATTTCCGTGTGAAGTGCGTCCACGATACCTTGGGAAGCCTTTCGAGAAGAATGGTCGAGTTCTTCCTTGTCCAGCACCTTCCAGAAGCTTTTATTCCACAGAATCAACTCTTTCAACTCATTGATACTTTGATCTAACATTCGGGGCTCCCTCTTTCGCCTTTGAATGACGGTGGAAGGAAGCATTGTCCCCCTACTATCTCCCCCTTTCCCACCACCAACCCTTCCACTGAGTTCACACCGAGCTTTACCTTGGTTCTCTGCTTGGACTTCCTTCCTATCGGCAAGGGACTCCATCCTTTCCCTTCCCATCTCTCCTGTGCCTACTTCTTTCCCCTTTCCTGAGCCCACCCCACTCACTCCAAGGGTAGAGATAAGGGAAAAACAAACCACTAGCAAATTTTTCATTTAAAGACCCCAAATTAATCAACACTTGGCCATACCCTGCGACATCCCCAACCCATGAGAAAAGCCTTCCTCCTATATCTTCCGCGCGGGCTCGCGACGCGTTCACCGAAGTGTAACATGACTGAGATAAAATTTGGCAATAATTTCTTTAATATTTCCTTGATAAAATCTACCTCAGTTCTTATGGGCGGGGATGAATAGTATCAAAAGTGGTGCATAAGTGTTTTTGAGAAAGGTGGGTGTAGTGATCCGTGGTATTGATGTCACTATGCCCTAGGAGCTCTTGGATTGCCCTTAGGTCAGCTCCATGATCTAAGAGGTGGGTTGCAAATGAGTGACGCAATGTGTGTGGAGAAATTGTCTTGGTCAAGCCGATTTGATTGGCGTAAGATTTGATCAGCTTCCATACCGTGATCCTGTCAATCCTCTTTCCCTTTAGGGTGAGGAATAGGGGAGGGTTTTCTTTTTTATCTTTCCGATAGTGCAATAAATAGTGGTCTAGCGCACGAATTGCTGCCTGCCCAACAGGGACCAAACGCATCTTACCCCCCTTTCCATACACCTGTACCTTTGTCTCATCGACATCTCTTACATTCAAACGGCAGAGTTCTGAAACACGGATCCCCGTGGCATATAGCATCTCCAGAATGGCTGCATCCCGAGCGCCGACCTCCGAATTGGTATCGGGCGTTTGAATCAGAAGGATGACTTCCTCCACCGTCAATATGTTGGGGATGGAAAACCCTTTTTTTGGTAGAGAGATCAACAGAGTGGGATTGGTTGTGATCTTTCCTTCCCTTTTTAGGAATCGATAAAAAGATCTTAAGGCCATGAAGAGGCGGTATCGGGAACTGGGTGCAAATGATGCTACATGTAATTTTTCTAAAAAAGTCACCAGGTCGTTCTCAGTGATTTGATCGAGTTCCCTCGACGAAATCGAGTCTTGCAAGAGGGTGAGATCTCGACGATAGGCAGCAATAGTATGAAGAGATAATCCCCTTTCTGAAGAGAGATAGGTCAAAAAAAGAGTGATTAACGGAGACTCTTTTTGCACGGTTTTCTTAATTTGCGTACTACCCGAAAGCTAAACATTAGATTATCTGCTAAGGTGATTTTACTTCAACTAGTGATGGAGATATTGGGCGCTTTCATGCTGCTTGAGCCTCTTTTGCCATAGTCGATGCGATTCTCCAGTTGTGCACGTAAGTAAACAGACTTCCCAAGTAAGTGATTAACCAGATCAACCCGAATATTAGGGAAACCGTTATGCTCACCACGCCGCCACCACTTAAGATGCTCAAAACAATAAAGGCTGCAGCGATGCCGATGCTGAGAGTCAATAGGACGCCATTACAGATGTTCAAACGAGCTGTTGAGTAGTGGTTTTTGAGATCATCCATGTCACTAAACATGCCTCTCCAGGCGAAAAACAGGGCACATACTATGGACAATATGCTGACGTAGGGGAAGGAGACAAATAGGCCCACAAAGAATAGGGTTACCCCTATGATACCCAGAGTTAGATCTACATAGACCGTGCGCTCTTCAGTTTGACGTTTTTTTTCAAGAGAGGTAACCTCTAGTTCCAAGAGAAATATTTTTTTCCTTACGTCGAAATCTGTCTCCGTCGTAGTAGAGGAAGTAGGCCCTTCGCAACGTTGTTTGAGCTCCTTCCAACACTCATCACGCTCTTTCTGAAGAGTTTCGATTTTTTGAGTTGTCTCATAGACCTTTTTTTTGTTTGATTTGTAGGAGAGGTAGTTTGTGACAAAGGAACTGACTATTACCAATCCCCCAGATAGGAGTTTTAAACATGAGGCCACCACAGCCGCTTTAAAGGGGTGGTGAGAAAAGAAAGAGGCCACTTTTAGCATGAATTTGATCATTCGAGATACCATGCAACAACATCCCTTCGCAATTTTTAGTGAAACTGTCCTCCGTTGTTCTAGGTTTTGCACGTTGGCAAAGGCAACTATATCGTCTATTAAGGCGATGAATCCAGGTAGGAAGCCCATGGTAGCAGAGTGCATTCCCAATCCTCTCGGCATAGAGGGACATCTTTGCGTGACCGTTAGGGCGATTAATTGGAGAAAGTTTTGAGGAACGGAGTCAATGGTGGATAGCACCTTCACCACTGTCGTGCTCGGTTTAGTCGTTTCTACCCAAGTGCTTTTAGGCTTAGAGGGGATGGATTCGGGAAAATCCATCCTTGCTGTTGATGACACAGGATCCGGCTTTTGGTTCATTGAAATGGTCATGATTACATACTCATTAAACATATAGTATTATATCATAAAAACATTTTAAGTTAAATTATCAGTAGACAAAAATAATAAAAAATATTAACATGTATGAAAATTATCTTATTTAAATATAAGTTTTTGCGAAAAAATTATTGTTTTAAGATTAAAATTCCCAAATTTGTGTTTGAGAAGAACTTGAATCAAATTTTGTCCCAGAACGTAAGAGACTTAACAGAAAATAATTAAGAGCCAAATGGTCGATAATGGGTGTAATAGCAAACAGTTGTGCCAATTTTCTGGGATTGCCCACCTATCGAAGGGATCAACATGAGCATGGGAGCGCTCCTTTACCCTATCTCTCCTTCCACGCACGGCGGAGCTCACACTGATGTTCCCTCTCCTTCAATACTCTACGCTTATCATATAATTTTTTTCCCCTTGCCACGGCTAGCTTTACTTTGATCCGTCCGTTATGGGTATAGAAGGATAGGGGGATTAACGTGACCCCTCGTTGATCTACTTTTTTCTTTAATTGAAGGATCTCCTTGCGACGTAGCAGTAGCTTGCGCATTCTCTTCTCTTCATGGTTAAAAAGATTTCCATATTTGTAGTGAGCGATAAAGCTATCTTTTAACCAAGCTTCCCCTTTTTCAACTAATATATAACTATCCTGAAGGGACCCCCCTCCCGCGCGCAGTGATTTCACCTCTGTTCCCAGCAGAACAATGCCAGCGCGATAAGTGTCGAGGATGTCGTAGTGATATCTAGCCTTAGAGTGTAGCGTAAGCGTCTTTTCTTGTGGTTCTGACATCATGAGGGCCAGTATAGCCGTCCGATCGCACAAAAGTAAAAGAAAAATCCCCCAATTCTGCAACTATTGAGGGTGGTTGGGAATGGCCCCAACTGGTTTGTCGCTTGACACCCGAGAGAAAGGTTTTGTATAAGGACGGCGGGTCGATAGATAAAATTAAGGCGTAAAAGTATGAAAGTGATGGTATCGCGTGCTGAGTTGGTATCGCTCATAGGGCATCTTCAAACCATTGTTGTTTCTAAACCGGCGATTCCCATTCTCACCAATCTCTTGTTGACCGCTTCCTCCTCCTCTATCGCCCTATCCGTCACCGATCTGATCGTTAGCGTGCAGGTTAAGATGTCAGCTACCGTTCTCGAAGAGGGAGCGATCACCTTGCCTGCTCGCTGTTTTTTTTCCCTCGTTAGGGAATTGAAAACAGCTGAACTCTGCCTTTCCTGCGAAGAAAAAGAAATCGTCACCATCACGGCCGGACAGTCGCAGTTTCATCTTAAGGGAATGCCTAGACAGACCTTCCCCACCTTTCCCGACCTTACCGACGGGCCGGTTTTTTCTCTCGAATGTTCCGTTCTCAAAGAGCTTTTATCCCGTTCGGCTTTTGCTGCTGCGAGAGAGGATAGCCGACATATGTTGAATGGTATCCTCATGCGCATTCAGGACCATCATATCATTTGCATCGGAGCTGACGGAAAACGTATTGCAAAGTTGTGGAGCACAGTCGATTCCCCTCCCCTTCCCCAACAAGATTTTCTCATCCCTATAAAGGCTGTGGAGGAAGCAATCAAAATGTTAGACCAAGAAGGGCAGGTGACCCTCTCTCTTTTTTCAGACAAGGTCGGATTTGAGCTTGATCAAGTGACTTTAGTCTCAAAATTGTTATCGGGCACCTATCCCGATGTTGAGAAGATTATGGTCCTACAGCCCACTATGGCAATTTCCTTACATCGGGAGGAGCTGGGTGCTCTGTTGAGACAGTTAATTCTGTTTACGACAGATGGAAATTCATCCGTTCACTTTACCTTTCATGTTGGAGAGCTTACAATGACCGTGGATCATCATGATCTTGGAGGAGGGACAGTCTCTATGCCCATTGATTATCATGGAGAAAGGCAAGAGATCGCCTTTAATCCCCATTTCTTTCATCATATTTTGCGCCATTGTCGAGATGAGACGGTGCTTCTCTCTTTGACCAACGCATATACGCCGGGGGTGATTACTGATTCTTCCCAAGCGAAGTTCGTTCTCATGCCGATGAGGTTGCCCCGTTGCCATCAAGAGGATGTTGATCGCGATGAATCGTGATCAACCCATTTTTTCTCTCATATAGGGAGGAGATTTGACCTTCGTATCCATTGGCGGGCTAGGTTATGCAGTTGCAGATGCGTTGGCAGGGGTGGGGGAAGCTGTGAAGAAATTTTATCTCTTTGAACCTGACGGAGATATCGATTTCTTTAATGGTTCTTTATTGTAAGAAAAGAGAGTAATTTGATATCAGGGGAAGCATCTCTCTTCGGTATATGAACTAGCGTGGGGGATAGTTGTGAGGGTGGATGAATAAGGATGTAGGCCAATCTCTTCGATCGATGAGGGGGTGTGATGTTTTCATTCCGTTTGTATAAGCCATTTCGATTGAGTTGGATGGACGAGGGACTGTTTCTTATGATAGGAGGGCGAAGGTCGCAATGAAGAGCACATTTAAGGTAAGAGGTGGGGTGCCTCTAGAAGGGCGGGTTAAGGTGGCAGGAGCTAAGAACGCGATCACCAAGATGTTAGCGGCCTCTATGTTGTCTGACAAGCCCTGTTTTTTTTCCAATGTTCCCGACATCTCCGATGTGGAAGTGACTGTAAAAGTGTGCGAAGAAGTGGGAATGCAGGTCGACTGGGATCGAGAGAAGGGACGAATGAGGGTGATCACCAAGGAGATTAAAAATACCCACATTCCTCTATGCTTTTCCGGTGCTAACCGCATTCCTATACTAATGATGGGAGCCCTTCTTGGACGTACTCGAGAGCCGATTATCGTTCCCACCGTCGGAGGGTGTAATATTGGCCCACGTCCGATCGATTTCCATGTTATGGCTTTGGAAAGTCTGGGAGCTGTAGTGGAACATCGTACGATCAAAAAGGAATCCGCCTACTTCGCCTATTCCCCTGACGGGTTGCGAGGGAGTATCATCGATCTGCCCTACCCTTCCGTTATGGCTACGGAGAATGCGATTTTAGCGGGATGTCGCGCTAAGGGAAAGACGGTTATCCGCAATGCTGCAGTGGAACCCGAAATCATCGATTTGATCCTCTTTTTGCAAAAGCTTGGAGTGGTTATCTACGTCGACGTCGCGCGTACGATCTATGTTCAAGAAACTCAATTCTTTCATGAAGTAGAACATGAAGTCTTGACCGATCGTATTGAGGCGGCTAGCTTCGGAATGGCCGCTATCGGAACTAAGGGGAGAGTGTTTGTAGAGGGGGCGACCCAGGCGGATATGATCACCTTCCTCAACAAATTGCGCAAAATTAATGGGGGATTTTCTGTGAAAAAAGGAGGAATTGAATTTTTTTATCAGGGAGGATTGAAAGGGGGACTGCATTTAGAAACTGATGTGCACCCTGGATTTCTTACCGATTGGCAACAGCCTTTTGTTGTGCTCTTAACGCAGGCTCACGGATACTCTGTCGTTCATGAGACCGTGTATGAGAATCGTTTGGGTTATGCCCACACCCTGAAAGAAATGGGAGCAGATGTTGAACTATTTACCCAGTGTCTGGGTGGCCGTCCTTGTCGCTTTTCTTCTCGAAATTATGAGCACAGCCTTATCATCAAAGGTCCAACCCAATTTTGTCCGGGAAAGATTAACATTCCCGATTTGCGGGCTGGATTTGCCTACGTCATGGCTGCGCTGTTTGCTCCCGGCGTGACGACAGTCTCTGGTTGGCACTATCTGAATAGGGGGTATGAACATCTTATCGAAAAATTGCAACAACTGGGCTCGTCGATTGAATGGATGGAAGAACCAGATTCAGCAGAAGGAGAAGAGGTTTTAGAGGACAGATCATCGATAGAGGCCAAATGTTCTCTCTCTTGCCCTTAGAAAAGTTGAAAAAAGCCCGTTTTTTCGGTATGCTTCCTTTCGTTCGGGGTGGTGGCAATGCATAAAGATAAAGAAAAGGGTTTTCTCGTTCTACTGAGGCATGGAGAGTCTCTATGGAACCGACAGAACCTTTTCACGGGTTGGGTAGATGTCCCGTTAAGTCGTAAGGGGATAGGGGAAGCTTTGGAGGTGGGGAAAAGGCTTTCTGTCATTCCCTTCGGGACTCTCTTTGTTTCCGATTTGGTGAGGGCGCAGATGACGGCGATGCTCGTGATGAGCGAACATGTGGGGGGAATGGTTCCCATCTTTCAACGCGATGTTTCCCAGAAATCGTTTGAGAGTTGGTGTCAAAATTTCGGAGATCCTGAAGGAACACGGACCATTCCCGTCATTGTAGCCTGGGAACTCAATGAGCGTATGTATGGAGAACTACAGGGAAGAAATAAGGAAGAGGTCCGGAATCGCTTTGGAGCAGAACAGGTGAAAAAGTGGCGTCGTAGTTATGAAATTGCGCCGCCTGGGGGAGAAAGCCTGAAGATGACCTCGGGCAGAGTATTACCCTATTTTCGTCAACATATTCTCGCTCATCTGAGGGAGGGGCAACATGTGCTTGTGGTCGCTCATGGCAACTCTTTGCGTGCGATGATGATGGAACTCGAATCTCTCTCCCGAGAAGAGGTAGTCAATCTCGAAATAGCCACGGGAGAGCCGGTTTGCTACTCTTATGCCGAGTCCCACTTTACCAGGGTAGGGATGGAAGAGATGTGCGCCCGGTTTTCTCCATGACAATCTACCTAGACAATCATATGTTGACTCAACCCTCCCCCCGTGTGATCGAAAGGGTGGTTGATTTCTTGAAAAGGGATTGGCATTTCCCCGAAGCCCCCTATTTGAAGGATGAGGAGCCTTTTGAAGCAATGGCACAGGGGGAGAAGTCTATTCGTGCATTGTTGGGGGTTACCGAGGGGGATGAGCTAGTGATGATTGGCAGTGCAAGAGAGGGATTGTGGAAGGTGATCGATGCTTTCTGTTTGCACACCTGTCTGCAGGGAGAAAGAGGGGTGATTTGGACGACTCCGACCTCCCCCCCTTCCCTCCTTCTAGGGATGCAGAAATGGCTTCCTATGGGGTGTTCCATCCGATATCTTCCGCTGGATGAACATGGACAGATTACTCCTGACGCATTACGTTCTTCCCTTTCCTCCTCTCCCTCCCTTATCTCCCTTCCTGGGGCCAATGGACTTACTGGGGTGGTTCATTTAACTGAGGAGTGGGCGGAGGTCGCTGCAGATCATCGAGTGCTCTTTCATGTCGATGCGAGCGATCTTATTGGAAAGATCGATGTGCGGTTTGCCTCTCTTTGCCCAGATGTGTTGACCTTTGATGGGGCGCAAATTCATGGACTTCAGGGAAGCGGGGCTGCGTTGGTGCGCGTTCCCTTTAAAATGCAGGAGGTCCTCTCTTCCTTTTGTGAAAAAGGTCATCTGACTCTCCACTTGTCAGAATGGATCGGTCTATCAACCGCTTGTGAAGAAGCAGAGGAGCATATTGACCATCTCTGTATGGAGACAGCACGTTTGCGCAATCAGTTGGAGGAGAGGCTGGTCGATCAATTGGTCGATGTCTATCCCTTGTTTTCTGAAGTGGAAAGGGTTCCGCACATTACCTGCATATCCTTCTCTGGGGTGGAGGCGGAGCTCCTCGCCTTTATGTTGAGAAAGAGGGGGGTAGTGGTGAGTATAGGGGGAGGAAAAGAACAGGAACTTGAGACGATGTTGACCGCTATTGGGATGGCTCCCCAGATTGCAAAATGTGCGATTAGCTTAGGATTATCTCGACTGACCACGGAGGAAGAGATAGAAAGGGGGGTAGAAATCATCGCCGAGAGCGTAGAACAATGTCGACATTTTTCGAAAGAGTTTGTCCCATGATGTCTCACCATTGGTATCGTTATAGCCGTCAACTAGTCGAACACATTCTCTCTCCCATGCATGTAGGTGTGTTACGGGAAGAGGGGAAACCACCATGGATGCGGATTATAGAGAGTAAGGGTGAAGGAGTCTGCTTTTACTTGGGGATAGATGAGACGGATGGGACGGTAGTGGAAGCGAAGTTTCAAGCGTTTGCGAAGAGTGCGTTGGTGGGTGCGTCAGACCTTCTGTGCGACACTATTCTCTATCTGCACTACAGTCAACTCTCCTCTATCTCTCCTGAGCTCTTGGATCGGAAGTTGAGAGAGAACGAAGAGGTCGCCGCTTTCCCAGATGAAGTTGCGAATGTTTTGGAGATTGTGCTGACAGCCCTGGAGTTGGCAGTTCGTCAATGTGAAGGGCTTCCGTCTTTTATTCCCCCTTCACACTGCGTTGAAGAGGGCCAAGTGGAGAGGGAGGTTAGTGAGGTTCAATGGGAGTCACTTTCCGACGAAGAGCAGGTAGAGCTCATCCGACAGGTGATAGCCAGGGAGATTTCCCCCTATGTTGAGATGGATGGCGGGGGGGTAGAGGTTCTTTCTTTAAAGGAGGGTAGGGAGGTCATGATCGCCTACCATGGGGCTTGTGTGCACTGCCCCGCTGCGACAGATTCCACTTTGGCGGCGATTCAGCAGACGTTGCGTGCGCAACTTCATTCGGGGCTGATTGTGACCCCAGACTTCTCTTTTTTAGCGGACGATCATTAGAGGGGCTCAATGAAGATTTGGGCAGGAGTGAAGGGAAAATGATCATCAAGGTGATTCTACTCATGGGTGGAGAGGGACATCGATTCGGGAGTGAGATTCCCAAGCAATTTTTAACGTTGTCTGGGAAGGCTGTCTATCGGTATGCTTTAGAACTCTTTTTATCTTTTCCAGAGATTGAAGAGGTCATTGTGGTTGCTCATAAAAAATGGGTGGCCTATGTGGAAAAGGAGGTTGGGGGGGAACGCGTCACCCTAATCGAAGGGGGAGAGACAAGGAAACACTCCTCCTATTGTGGACTATTGGCCTGTGGCTCTCATACAGATGCAGTGATCATTCACGATGCTGTGCGCCCATTGGTGTCGAGAGAGATTGTTCGAGGACATATAGACGCTTTGTCCAGATACCGGGCGATCAATACATGTATTCCCTCAACAGATGCGGTGGTCTATTCAGCACACCCGGGATCGGTGGACAATATTCCAGATCGTTCCTTCTACTGGAGGGGGCAGACTCCGCAAAGTTTTGCCTACCCTTTGATTTTAGAAGCACATCGCAAAGCGAAGATTCCCGCTGTTTATGATGATTGCTCTTTAGTATTGGCTTTAGGGCACCCAGTCCATCTTTTGCCGGGATCCGAAGATAATATTAAAATTACTTTCCTGACGGATCTTTTTCTTGCGGAACAATTTTTACGTCTTCGCAGCCAATCTTCTTTAGAGTCGGAGAGGTCTCTGGAGGGGAAGATTTTTGCTATTACGGGGGGGACTGGGGGGATTGGGGCTGCCATTGCCCGATCTTTGGACAGAGAGGGGGCAATTTCATTGATCATCTCTCAATCTTCTCAAGAATATAGTGTGGATTTAACTCGATGTGAGGAAGCTCAGAGAGTTTTTCAAGAGATTTTTTCCCATCATGGCTGGCTTGATGGATTGATCAATTGCACCGGACTTCTACGTATTAAGCCTTTTCACCAATTGCAGTTTCATGAGATTAACGAGTTGATCTCTTCTAACCTCTTTTCTGTTCTTTATAGCTGTCGTGTTGCGCAGATTAAGCCTGGGGGACACATTATCAATTTCTCTTCTTCTTCTTTCTCTCGAGGAAGAAAGAGCTATGTCCTCTATTCCAGTACTAAAGCGGCTATTTTGAACTTTACCCAAGGTTTAGCAGAAGAACGACCCGATTTGCGGGTGAATGCGATTATTCCTCAAAGAACGAATACCTCCATGCGTCGGTCTAATTTTCCTGGCGAGGATCCCTCTACTCTATTGTTTCCCGAAGAGGTTGCTGACGGAGTTCTTTCTCTTTTGAAGGATGGAAAGATGACAGGAAGTTTTATTGAAGTCAGAAAAAAGTGAAGCTTCGTGATATTATCCAAACTGCAATGAGATGGGGTATGGGGACTCCTCTCTATTTCTATGTGGTTTTGTTTCTCTTTTTTCCTTTATGTCTTCGAGTTGTCCTTTCGGTATCGTTAGAGCTTCCCCTTTCTGCCCAATCTGTCGTGGTGATGAATGCGAAGAGCGGGGCAATCCTTTATCAGAAGCACCCATTCACTCCTCGATTTCCTGCCGAGCTCACACAAATTGCGACCGCTCTTTATGTCTTGCATCGTTGTGGAGACCTCGATTCACTCGACGAACTTTTTACAGTGCCTTATGACTGTGTGAAGGATTTTGGAAAGGGAAGGTGGAATCAGGGAGAGTCCTCCCCTCCCCCTTCGGCTCGTTCACATTTCTGCATCCATCCAGGGGAGGAATTTTCGCTTTCCGACCTTCTAAGAGCCCTTTTTTTTGCGTCTACCCATGAGGCAGCGAACTGTTTGGCCTACCATATTTCCGGGAATATTCCCACTTTTACCCAGCAGATGCATAGCTATCTCAAAGAGTTAGGGTGTCAGCATACCCACTTTGTCAATCCTCATGGCCTACATCACTCTGACCATCAAACTACCGCCTATGACCTCGCCTTGATGGTTAAGAGGGCATTGACTCAACCTTGCCTAAAAAACATGATGGGGATGAGGGAATGTCAGCGCCCCCCCACTTCGATGCAATCCTCTTATCTCCTTCTCCAGCCGAATGCCTTGTTGGTCCCAGGGAGCACATTTTTTTATCCTCATGCTATAGGGATGAAGGTGGGATATACGCCGCAGGCTGGATATGTGATCGCGGCGGTAGCCACCTATCAGGGGCGTACGATCATTGCCGTTCTGTTGGGCTGTTCAACCCATTCGAACCGATACAATGAGGCCATCCGCCTCTTTGAGGAAGCCTTTTCTGAACAGAAGATGAACAGGATATTATTTCGCAGCGAGGACCACTCCTTCTTCTGTCCGATCAAAGGGGTGAGTACCCCTGTGCGGGCAGCTCTAGGTCAACATGTTTCCCTAGTTTACTTTCCGACGGAGGAACCTGAGGTCCATGTGGATCTCATGTGGCATGCGTTCTCTCCTCCCATCACCAGGGGAGAGTGTATCGGCCATTTGCTTGTATCGGATGAGGAAGGCCGTGTGCTCATTAAGGCTCCCCTTTACGCGCAAGACTCAGTGCGATCGAGGTGGAAATATGTGGCTACTCGTTCCTTCCTATCCCATCCTTTTTTGCGGGTGATCGTTATCTTGATTTTCTATGTGATGTTGGGCAGAGGTTTGGTTGTTTTGAGCCGAAGACGATCCAAGTGATTTTGCTAGTATAACTGTAAGTTTTCCTCATTGATAAGGCCACCCATAAGCAGGATCTGCCCAGGGTAGTGGGTGAGTAAAGACCGTTGCATAACCTCTGATCGACAAACTTAACGTGAAAAACATGGGAATTCAAGCGAAGGGCTCAAAATTTACAGTCTGAATAAGTTTTTTCATTATAAACTGCTTATACATATTTCCCCCCTTTCTATTTTCGTTGTGCCACATGACTTGGTGATCAACGACAAGCTCTAAGGGAAGTTATGCGACGGTCTTGAGTAAGGGCACAGATTCATTAAAGAAATATTGGTTTTTATTGATGAAAAGATGAGAACGTGGACCCTACAGCCTGGGTGTCTGGGTAATGGCTCGACTGATACGGGGTGGCCCTTATTGATGTTTTCCCGGTAATCCTTCTAAAATTAAGACTGCGAGTAAGTAGAATTTTCTGTTAATCTGTTTACACAGAAGATTTACATATGAAGAAAAGCAAGTTAAGCGAGGCCCAAATCATCGGTATGTTGAGTGAAACTGATTCTAGTATTTACCTAGAGATCTTTGTCGATGATATCAAATATCATTAACTACATATTACAAGCCAAACACAAAAATTCTGGAATGACGGTTTCTGATTTAAAAAGATTAAAAGAACTTGAGGTCGAAAATCGCAGATTAAAAACAATGTATGCGAATATTAGTTTGGACAACACACTTTTAAAGGAGTTGTTTGAAAAAATTCTCAGGATTAACGGACGACAATTAATTTCTGACCCGCAACAACGCAATATCATTAGTGTTAGTCGTGCTTATAAATTAATGTCTGTTAGCAAAACTATGGTGTGTTACAAATCAAAGAAGAAAGCCGATGATCTTGAGATTTCTCTATTCCTGACGTCGCTTGCAGAACTGCATATACGTTGGAGCTTTGGTAATATGATGCAAAAAGTTAAATTAGAGAAAAAGCCATGGAATCACAAGTGTGTTTATCGAGTTTGTTGCAAATTGAAACTAAACATTCGCATCAAGTCGAAGAAAAAGTTGCCGCTAAGGCAAGCTAAGCCTCTTGTCCAACCGATCAACCCAAACGTTTGTTGGTCGATTGACTTCATATCAGATGTGTTACGTAATAGCAGAAGATTTAAGATGTTTAATGTGATAGATGATTGTAATAGAGAGGGGCTATTACCAAACTATTCTTTGCTTTACGAAACAGGTCTCTCGACTGTTAGACCGGGTTGCTCTGGAACGAGGAAGTTTATCCAGATGTAGTCAGAGTAGACAATGGACCAAAATGCATTTCAGTAGAGTTTAAGGAGTGGGCTGAACAACATCAAGTGCTTGTTCATTACATACAGCCTGGCAGGCCCTCTCAAAACGCTTTTTTTATTGAAAGGTTCAATAGAACGTATCGCGAAGATGTATTGGATATGAATTTGTTTTTTAGTTTGTGTGAAGTGCAGGAGATAACCCAAGAATGGTTAAAATCCTATAATGAAGACAGGTTTCATGAATCATTGAGCGGATTGTCGCCAGAGAGGTTTGCTAGACAACGGGCACAACCGTTAGCAAATAATGAAAATATTTGTAAATGAAAGGGTTGCAGTTTTCATCAAGCTCGTTCGTTCGCCAGATTTTATGTCCGCTCGCTCACGAGCTTTTAACCTTTTTTAATACACCTTGTAAAAATTCCTTGCAAAATTAAATGCTCATCACTACCCTGGGACAGGTTTTGTCTGTGGGTGGTCCTAACTATAAATGGGGGGCTTACATCCCTATCGGTGCTTTCCTCAGCAAAGGGGAAATGTTTTGTGTGGGTTTATCCGTAAACCAGAGGCTAGAGAAGCGTGCAGGGAGATGATAGAACATGAGCATTCCGGACTGTATCAAAGAGATCTCTACTGGAGGAAGTTTTGGCAGGGTGCTAGCGGAGTTAGGGCAAGAACCAGAACAGAGCGACCTTACTTCTGAGAGGGAGGTAAACAATCAACGAACATTGCGTGTGATCGAATTAATGTACTTCATGCAAGAATTTGTTGGAAATCCCTCGTTTTATCCCCCTGCGGGTTTAGCGAAGATAAAGGGGGTATCAGATATAAAGAAGTTTGTTGAATGGATAGCGACAAAGGCTGAACTCAGGAATAGGAAGGGTGAGATTTCTTGCATTTTTTCCCCGCGTCTACAAAATCTACCAGCAGAGTGGAGGAAATGTCAATCGATGTCTCAAAAGTCTTGTCGGTCTAAGGATGTGGTCCGGGTGGGGCGGGCTGAAAAAGTCTTTGCGTTTGTCTCGTGCATCCTTCACTTTGTGTATTACCAGTTAGGGAAGAAGAGTTTAGGTATAGCTTCTGATTTTCAAAAAGAATGGGACGAGGTGGTGGCGAATGAATGTTTTGGCCTGCAGAAGGGGATGCTGCAAGACCTTAAGAGAATATGTTGGGATCCTTACCGCTCACTGGAAGAACAGTGTTTGGCTCTTCAGAGGGTTATTGTAGAGCAACTCCCCCTCACTGAGGAATCAGAGGCATCATCAGAAGAGTGGTTGTACAGTAAGGATCTGTTGAAGAACGATCTACAAAGTTATTTCAGCAGGTCGCTCGATTTCACTCGTTCTCGCGTATTTCTTTCTAAGAGGAATGTTATCGGTTGTATCTATTATCTCAAGCCTGGGATTTTGGAGGAAGGGCAGCCTCTTATATGCAGCAATCCTCAACAGCGTAGGACGCTAGAGACTGTGGCCGGTCATATGCTAAGTGGGGTCAACGAGGGTTTGAGTGAGCCGTGTTGTTTTCCAGCGCATTGTGGTTCGATGAAGGGTCAATCTTATCTGTTGCCTCTGCCCTGGCATCAGGGGGGTTCATGGCGTTTCCCCACGATGGGGGATGGAGTTGGTGGGGTGAGGGTATGCTCAGATGTTATTCATGATGTGTGGTACGGTTTCCCTTGGGAGAAGGGGGCTCCCTGTCCCCCTTTGATGGTAAATGCGCCTGAGTCCGAAACTGCCTACCTTTATTGCGCAGTGATAGATGGAAACGCGGACCCGTTTGAGACATATCAAAAACTGTCTCAGATAAGCTTTTGCATAAAAAACGAACAAGAGATCAATGGGGGATTTGCAAGGATTTCTCTTCTCGTGAAGAAGTTGGAGTCTAGTAGTGAGGAAGGGGATTTAAACATTTTGCTTGATCAAGAGATCTCGGCCCAACTTGGGCGGTTCGAAGGGCTCGTCCGTTTTTTGGAGAACTGTTTCCTCTCTCACGTTGTCGTGCAAAGAGCGAAGGCTATGGCAGCAGCAAAAAGCCAGTGGGAGGGGGAAAATGGTCGAGAGGAGCAGCAAGGGATCAGGAGAGGGAAACAGATGCAAACGTTGCAGAAAAAGGTGGAGCAGAGTGTTCGACAGCGGTCGGAGGAGGCATTGTTTGCAGGTGAATCGGCAGAAATAGTGATAAAAGCCCATTGGTATTTTGCGTTAGCTCGAGACTGTTGGAAAGCAAACGATTGGGTGCGTGTTGTTGTCATGAGTTTTGATGAATCTAATCCTTTTTCTGTCCTGAGTCGAAAAATGTCTGCGCTCAACATCAGCGACTCTCTTCCTGTAAGGGACAAGAGACTGTTCGTATTGACTATCCCTCCAGGAGGACTGGGCGAGCTGTGGTGGCGGAATGTGTTGCTCCCACTGTCCATTCTTAGCAAAGGGGAAGAGTTGGTTTATGAGCACTACTGTGAATTGGCAAGGAGGGACCGGGTATCGTTGGATGATGCGGTGTGTAAGGTTTTCTTTCCTTGCTACGACTGGGAAGCATTAGAGGGTCGGTTTGGTGTTCAAGAAAGAGTAGCGGAGTTTGATAAAGCACAGGATCAAGATAAGGGAGATGTTTCAGAAAAAAAGAAAAAGAGGAGTCGTTCTAAGAAGAAAAAAAATCAAGGAACTGGGCAACAAAAAGGGGCGTGCCCCATAGAGAAGACATCTATGGATGGTGAGCAATCTGCGAGTAAGGCGTCCACAGGCCTACCCCCAACACCTGAGAGGGTGGTAGCGGGAGCAGGTGATAGTAGATTCTGGTCGATAAATAAGAATGAAATAGGCTTAATGGGGAGTAAGATTCTAAAACAGAGGGAGAGAATGGATAATGGAGAAGGGACATCGTATGATTAGAGGTAGTTTCCCAGCTCATGAAGCAGACCTGATGGCTTGGCTCTGTTTGCACCGGTTTTTAAGAAGCTATGTGTTGTTGCAGCTGGGGGTTAATCTATAAAACAGAGTCGTATAAGTCGATTTTGCTGATACCGTTCCCCCTACGGATCGGTATGGCGCTTATAGCCAATACAAGTTGACTCTCCTTCAAGCAGCCGAATGTATGGAGTGGAGAGAATCAAATGTGATCCAGTCCTTCTTATCTCATGAACGCATATTCCCAAGGCAGGTTAGACCTTGTAATTCAATAACATCTTTTTTACCATTCTTTCCTTGAGCGCAGAACACTCTTTTAACAAATCTTCGACAAAGATCTGGCTTCCGGCACCTTTAGTGGCGGTGTGGTGCCACCTCTCAAAATGTCTTTGTACCCTCTCTGGGACGCTGTTACATTCATGCAAAAATAGTTTAAATGCTTTCTTCGCCGTGACTTCCAGTGGCTCAGTAAGAGGAGGAGGGACGTATGAACGAATTGCCGGTGAAGGGATAGGAGGAAAGCAGAATGCTAGAAGAACCATGTTAGCAAGCAGTTCGTAGTTTTTGTTCTCTTTTGCCTTATTCTGCAACCTTGACCTAAGATACGGAAACAATGTATATGAAAAATTTCTTGCTCATAAGAAAGAGAGAAAGTGCAATTGATCCTCCTTTTCCAACACATCCAGGGCCTGTTGAGAAATGGGAGATGTCGACAAAATTTTTCAAGACTAACTTAAAATAAAAGGATTTGAGAGGCATAATTCGTTCATAAGCAATTGAGTACAAAGACTATGTTCAAATCCATACGAAAACAGGAGCAAGATATGTTTGAGACACCCATTGATGATTTAGTGTGTAAAGATCACCCTTATCGAAAGTTGCT
>Ga0209562_1000288_pt1 | contig 18969 bp, 13 predicted proteins | sample WorMetvacBELIZE2_FD_187399 | JGI IMG/M metagenome (GOLD analysis project Ga0209562, IMG submission 187399) | Marine gutless worms symbiont microbial communities from Max Planck institute for Marine Microbiology, Germany - Olavius vacuus BELIZE.2... | ecosystem: Host-associated > Annelida >... | reverse complement strand
CCATTCGCCGCCTGGAGGGGTAATGAAAGCGGTATTGATGCCGATATCTATTTGGTAACATCATATCCGTACCAGGCGGTTAGCCCCATACCCGATTTCATCAATACCAATACCGCCGAAGCGGCTCAGAATCTCTTTCCTGAAATTACCATGAGAAGACCAACACGTTTGGCAATCCTGAAAATGAACCGTATCATCAGACAAGCCGCCCGCGCGTATCGGCGAAAGCTAGACCGGTTGAAAATGCCGGAATAGCCATAAAGGCACACAAGCGACAACTTGAAAATTTGGGCTAAAGGCGATCGAATCCTCCCAGTCCCAGGGATTCTCCGATTCTCAACGTTGCCGCCGAGTTATTCAACGTGTAAAGATGGATGCCGGGCACACCGTGATCGAGCAGGTCTCTCACCTGTTCGCTAGCCCAGTGAATACCGGTCATTTTCACCCGTTCATCGCTGTCAGCTCGATTAATCGCGCGGATAAGGCCGGCGGGGAAGCGGGTACGGGGCGCCAGTTCGGCCATGCGATTCATGTTTCTTACCCCGGTGATGGGCATAATCCCAGCGATGATCGGTACGTCGATGCCGGCTAGGGCACATCGCTCCACATAGTCGTAATAATCCCTGTTATCGAAAAAAAGCTGGGTAACGATGTAATCTGCCCCGGCATCCACCTTTTCTTTCAAAAAACGAATCTCAGAAATCCTGTCGGAGGAGTGGGGGTGTCCTTCCGGAAAACCGGCCACTCCAATTCCGATTTCCGGATAGCACTCTCGGATGAAACTCACCAGGTGAACAGCGTAAGAAAAATCGCCAGTGAAATCCATCGATTCCCCCATGGGAAGTTTCGGATCATCGCCTCTGATAGCCAGAATATTGTCGATACCTCCCTCGCGATAGTGCTGGAGTATGGATTTTATTTCGTCCCGACTGTGACCGACACAGCTAAGATGGGCCGCGATTTCCAGGTTGGTTTCTTTGTGAAGGCGCATAACAAGCTTGTGGGTTCTGTCTCTGGTGGATCCACCCGCGCCGTATGTAACGCTCACATAAGCCGGTTTCAGCCTATTGAGTTCGGCGATAGACCGGAACAGCTTCTCCCAGCCTTTTTCGGTTTTGGGCGGGAAAAATTCAAAGCTCACCTTCGTTCTTCCGGTGGAGAGAATATCTTTAATCTTCACAGTGAGCCCCATTGTACCAACAGCGATAGAAACAGGGAATGAATTTCTTCATACAGGGGCAGTAAATGCGTATCATATGTCTTGAGACAATGTTCCTGAGAGTGAAAAAAACAGGAAAACACTCTTTCTCTTTCCAAACCTCCCCCCAATCGCTAGGATGGGGCTATGATCCGTCTGAACAATAACTATCGCAAGCTTCAAACCGATTATCTCTTCGTCGAAATCGCCAAGCGGGCAAGAGAACACTGCGCCGCGCATCCCGAGCGATCGCTCATTAGTCTGGGTATCGGTGATGTTGTCCTTCCCCTTCCCCCATCGGTTATCAAGGCATTTCATGAGGGTGTGGAAGAACAGGCCCATGAGAAGACATTCCGTGGCTACGGTCCGGAGCAAGGATATGAATTCCTGAGAAAGGCCATCGCGGAGAATGATTTCAGTTTTCCCGGATGCGCGATATCCCCAGCGGATATCTTTGTTTCCGACGGCGCCAAATGCGATTCGGGGAATTTCCAAGAGCTTTTCAGCGATGATATCCGTGTTGCCGTACCCGATCCGGTGTATCCGGTGTATGTTGATGCCAATGTGATGGCCGGAAGGGCGGGAGCTGTGAAAGAGGGCCGTTACGAAGGACTCATCTACCTGGAAGGAACTGAAGATAACAGCTTCGTACCTTCTCCCCGTGATTTACCCGCTTCTGGAGCCGATCTTGTCTATCTGTGTTTCCCCAACAATCCCACGGGTGTTGCCGCGAGCAGAGATCAACTGGGAGAGTGGGTGGAATGGGCCCTGCGCCAGAGGTCACTAATATTGTTTGACGCGGCCTACGAAGCCTTCATCTCCAACCCGACCATTCCCAAGAGTATTTATGAAATTCCCGGCGCGGAAAAATGCGCGGTAGAATTTCGCAGCCTTTCGAAAACCGCGGGGTTCACCGGCACAAGATTGGCCTACACCGTGGTGCCCGAAACAATAATCGTAGACGGCATGAGCCTTCATGATATGTGGAATCGCCGCCATACTACGAAATTCAATGGAGTATCCTACCCCGTGCAAAGGGCCGCGGCCGCCGTTTTCAGCCCCAAGGGACAAAGAGAAACCCGCCGAATCATCGAGTACTACCTGAGAAATGCCGCCATTATTCGAAAGGCCATGGATGATGTGGGCTACACCTGCTGGGGCGGAAAGAACAGTCCCTACATCTGGGTGAAAACCGCTGAAGACTCCTGGACCATCTTCGATCGGATACTCAATGAAGTTGACGTTGTTATCATTCCGGGTATCGGATTCGGCCGTACAGGCGAAGGCTTCATCAGGATTAGCGCCTTTAACGCCAGGAAAAAAGTAATGATGGCCACCAAGAGAATTATAAAAGTGCTGGGATAGCTAGCGAACAAAACTGATAATGACAAGAAACCGTGTCAATCCGCATTGGCCAGGTCCCCAATCGGAGTAGCTGTTCTCGCTAATGGGCACAGGATTAATGGATTCTATAACCTCGTATTGTGAAAAAAATTGACACATACATTCATCTATCATAGTATTCCCACATGACCTATGATGCCAAAACAGTTGATGAATACATCCGGGCCATCCCAGAAGAGCGAAAAATGCCATTCTCGAAACTTCGGGAAACCATACTCAGCTCTCTTCCCGAGGGCTTCGAAGAAACCATCTCCTATAGCTTACCCTCCTACGTTGTGCCTCATTCGCTATATCCTGCCGGATACCACTGCAAACCCGAAGAACCCCTTCCCTTCATTTCCATTGCTTCCCAGAAACACTTTGTCGGCGTCTACCACATGGGCATATACGCGGACCCCGATCTAATGAGCTGGTTTCAGGATGAATATGCCAAGTTGGATATCGGAAAACTGGATATGGGAAAAAGCTGCATCCGGCTAAAGAAAATAAACGACATCCCTTTCGATCTCATTGGGCAGCTCGCATCGAAAATGAGCGTCGATGAGTGGATTACGATTTACGAACAAAAGATCAAACGATAGAACCACCAGCCAGCGCGGACGCCAACTTACAGCGGTGAGCCCAGGGATATGATAAACACTTGTCAATGCCAATATGTGCGTATAAAATTCACAGCCTGGCATTTTACTAAACCCTAGCGTCTGTCGTATAATGGTGATTACCCGAGCTTCCCAAGCTCGTGACGAGGGTTCGATTCCCTTCAGACGCTTACTACGATGAATTACTGATGGACCAATCGTTTTTTACACGCAAGAATTTCTTGTCAATGTTCTCAGCAATACGGCCAAGCTTTATGGTGGTTTAATACAGCACTGAATGAGGTGGAACATGTTCGCAAAAGAGCGGAAAATCAAGATTGTTGACTATGTGAATAAACATCAAAAAGCCACGGTTTCCGAACTCTGCGATGCCTTCAACTTCTCCAGCGCGACTATTCGCAACGATTTGAGAGATTTGGAAAACAATGGCGCCCTCACGCGGACCCACGGCGGCGCCTTGAAAAATCCGAAAACCGGCTTCGAGTTTTTGATTTCCGAGAGATCCGCGGTTGATTATGTGGGCAAGTCGGCTATTGCCGAATTGGCCATTGACTGCGTGGAAGACGGGGACAGCATCGTTCTTGATACCGGCACCACCACATTGGAACTCGCTCGACTTCTCAACCGACGCCGCAATCTCACCGTGGCTACAAACGACTTGAAGATAGCGATGCTCCTGGAGGACGCGCAGGACTGCACCGTGGTGATCCTTGGCGGCATTGTCAGAAAGCACAGCACTGTCGGTCCGATGCCCATAGAGCTTCTTGAGAATTTTGTTGTGGACAAGGCATTTATGGGAACCAATTCTTTCTCAATGGAAAAGGGCGCCACAACTCCGAATTTCATGATGGCGCAGATAAAACGAAAAATGTTATCCATCGCGGCAAGAGTGTACCTTCTCTGCGGCAGCAGCAAGTTCGGTCGTTCGTCTTTTGCCCTGTTCGCCCAACCTGATGACATTGATGTCATTGTCACCGATAATATGGATCCGGTACAACAAGCTGAATTCGAAGACAGCGGTATCGAGATTATGACGAAATTACCCTAAGGAAGAAAACATGAGCATTGAACAGCGGATCGAAAAACTCAAAATTATTCCTGTCGTTAAGATTGACAATGTGAATGACGCCGTTCCACTAGGACGCGCCCTCATCGATGGGGGGCTTCCGGCCGCGGAAATCACCTTTCGGACCGATGCCGCTTGCGAAACAATCGGGCGACTCACCGCTGAATTTTCCGAACTCCTCGTCGGCGCCGGCACAGTGCTCACCATCGAACAAGTCAATCAGGCGGCGGATGCCGGGGCTCAATTCGTCGTTTCGCCGGGATTCAATCCCCGGATTGTCGACTACTGCGTCAATCGCAATATTCCGATCTTTCCAGGTGTGAATTCCCCCGCGGGTGTCGAACAGGGTTTGGAGCGCGGATTGAAGGTTCTCAAATTTTTCCCGGCAGAAGCCTCCGGAGGAATCGCCATGATTAAGGCGATGGCAGCTCCATACGCTGGTATCCGCTTCTTGGCGACGGGGGGCATCAGCGCGGAGAATATCCGCGGCTATCTCTCGCTGCCGGCGGTGCTCGCCTGCGGCGGAAGCTGGATGGTGAAACCTGAACTCATCCATGAAGGCCAATTCGACGAAATCACGACTCTTACAAAAGAAGCCGTCGCCGCCGTTGGATCGATTGAAATCCATCGTTGAAGGCCCTCTCAAGGTTAGTGAAAAACCAGGAATCAATTTCATCAAAACAGTAATATATGCTAATGAATGACAATATACGAAAGCCATAAATTGTCAATATGACAATATTCGCTATCATTCATTAAAGAATGGGAAAGAGAAGCTCCAGAAGCTTAAACATGGTCGAAAATTATCATTGAAAACGGCTGCTGCCGCTGATTTATGGGAGCGGAAGCTTTTACCGCTATGGGCATCCAGGGCCTGAGCGGCAATTAGGCGCTTGGCATCGCCGATAGCGTACTCTCGGCTGATATTGTTCATATTTGACAATTAGCATCTGCCACTTCATACTGTTTTTCACGGCGGTGAATAACGATCAGATTTTCACGATAAAAAACTTCACAAGCCCCTGGAATTGCCGTGTCCAATTTTTTCAGCAGAGCGGGAAGGATTCCCCAGGCGGAGAACCGATAGGACTTGGCGGTTTTACAATTGGCAATCGATTCATGGGATTTGGAAATAGACAGGAAAACGGGGTGACGCGTGACTAAAATCAACTTTACAGACAAATCAAACTTCATATGGACAGTGGCCGACTTACTTCGTGGTCCATATCGTCCCAACCAGTATAAGGATGTGATGCTGCCCCTCATCGTGTTACGGCGGCTGGATTGTGTATTGAAGCCAACAAAGAAAGAAGTTCTTAGTGAGTACAAGAAAATTAAAAATTCCGGTTCCGGGATTATCGATGCCAGTCTCCGAAGAAAGACAGGTGTTCCCTTTTACAACACTTCCCCGTTCGACTTTGAAAAACTGAAAGGTGATCCCGATGGAATTGCCAGCAACCTTATAGACTATATCAAGGGGTTCAGTGACAAGGCCAGATCGATTATCGAATCGTTCAAGTTCGAAATCCAGATTGAAAAGCTGGAAAAATCTGATCGTTTGTTCCTGATCGTCTCCAAGTTCTCCGATATCGACCTTCATCCTCAAACTGTTTCCAATATTGAAATGGGATATATCTTCGAAGATTTGATCCGCCGATTCAATGAGGCCAGCAACGAGGAGGCCGGGGATCACTTCACGCCACGAGAAGTTATCAGATTGATGGTTGATATCCTCTTTGAACCGGACAACCAGATTCTTACTTCCAAGGGAATCGTAAAAACGATTTTCGACCCTGCCATGGGTACGGGTGGAATGCTATCGGTATCCGAGGAATACCTGAAAAAGCATAACCCCGATGCTCAACTCGAAGTATTCGGTCAGGACTACAACGATCAGTCCTATGCCGTTTCCGGTTCCGATATGCTGATTAAGGGACAGAACATCGAACACATCGTTCTGGGGGACAGTTTCACGGAAGACGGATTTCCCAATGATAAGTTCGATTACATGCTGGCCAATCCACCATTTGGCGTGAATTGGAAACCAGAATCGGATTTCATTAAGAGAGAATACGATGAATTAGGATACAGAGGCCGTTTCGGGGCGGGACTGCCGAGAATCAATGATGGTTCGTTTCTTTTCCTTCAACATATGATTTCCAAGATGAAGAAACCGGAAGATGGAGGTACCCGTCTGGGGATTGTCTTCAATGGAAGTCCCTTGTTCACCGGATCGGCAGGGTCCGGGGAATCGGAAATTAGACGATGGATTATTGAAAATGACTGGCTGGAGACGATTATTGCCTTGCCTGATCAACTTTTCTATAACACGGGGATTTCTACCTATGTGTGGATTGCGACAAACAGAAAGAGTTCCCGGAGAAAAGGAAAGGTTCAGTTAATCGACGGTTCTTCGTACTTCTCCAAGATGAGAAAGAGTCTGGGCAATAAACGGAATGAGATTTCCGATACCCACCGGGAAAAATTGGTCCGATTGTACGCGAATTTCAAGGAGTCCGAACACTGTAAAATCTTTGATAACTCCGATTTCGGGTACAACCGGATAACCGTAGAACGTCCGTTGAAACTCAACTTTGAAGTAAACGATGAACGGCTGGAAAGAGTGAAAGAATCCAAACCATTTATGTCACTGGCAGAGAGTAAAAAACGAAAAAATCAATCGCTCATCAATAAAGAGATTGAAGAGGGGAAGAAGGAACAGAAAAGAATTCTTTCAGTCCTTTCTACGATCTCGGGAAAATACACCAATTCGGATTCCTTTATGAAGAAGTTTGATTCTGTCTTCAAGAAGAGTGGAATTTCCCTTTCCACTTCGCTGAAGAAGTCTATTGTCTCATCACTGTCTGAACGAGATGAAAATGCCGATGTGGTGATGAATAAAAAAGGAATTCCCGAACCGGATTCCGAGCTGAGGGACTTTGAGAATGTTCCCCTTAGAGAAGATATTGAAGAGTACATGAAACAGGAAGTTCTCCCCTATGTTCCTGATGTGTGGGTGGATGAGAGTAAGACCAAAGTGGGATATGAGGTATCCTTTAATCGGTATTTCTATATATATCAGCCTCCAAGGAGTTTGGAGGAGATACAAGCTGAACTTACCAAGATCGAAATGGATATTGAAAAACTCTTAAAGGGTGGCAACTAGTGAATCCAGTAGATATATCACTACCAATACCTATTAGTTGGGAAGAATACCCGGCAAAACGACTCTTTTCCGATAAATGTGTTAAGGATCATCCTGATGAAACTCCACTTGCCTCAAGTCAATTGTTTGGTGTAATTCCCCAAGAGTTATTTGAAAAAACTTTGGACAAACAAGTAATGGTAGCAACTAAAGGATTCGAAAACTTCAAGTTGGTGGAAAAAGATGATTTTGTTATTAGTTTAAGAAGTTTTCAGGGAGGGATAGAGTACTCTAAGTATCGAGGTATAATAAGCCCTGCTTATACAGTTCTTTCAAAATCTTCAAAAGTTTTTTCTGGATTCTTCATCTATTACTTAAAGAGTGATGAGTTTCTTCAACGTATAAATGCAGTGATAACAGGTATAAGAGAAGGAAAAACTATTAAGTATGAGAACTTTGCATTGTTAAGACTACCACTCCCTCCCCTCGAAACCCAGAAACAAATAGCCGGTTTCCTTGATAAGGAAACATCCCGAATCGATGCCCTTATCTCCAGGAAACAACGGCAGATTGAACTCCTGCAGGAAAAACGCCAGGCCATTATCACTCAGTCGGTAACCAAGGGATTGAATCCCGATGTGAAAATGAAAGATTCCGGTGTGGAATGGATCGGGGAGATCCCTGAACATTGGGGGGTTGATAAAATACGACATTTAACACTAGTAAAACGTGGGGCCTCTCCAAGACCAATTGATGATCCAAAATACTTTGATGAGGAAGGTAAATACTCTTGGGTTAGAATTGCCGATGTGACGGCAAGTTCCAAATACTTGGAAACTACAACACAGAGGTTATCAAAACTTGGTTCAAGTTTGAGTGTGAAACTTGTACCAGGAAAACTTTTTCTCAGTATTGCCGGTTCAGTAGGAAAACCCATACTCACAAAAATTGATTGTTGTATTCATGACGGTTTTGTCTATTTCCCATATTTTAAAGAGAACAACGAATTTCTGTATTACATTTTTCGATCTAGTGAACTATTTAGCGGTTTGGGAAAAATGGGAACACAATTAAATCTCAATACTGATACAGTTGGAGATATCAAAATACCGCTACCACCAAGGAATGAACAAGAGCAAATTGTTAAATCATTGATTAGTAAGATTGGCACAATAGATTCAATAGGGCAAAAGATTGATACTTCCATCAATCTCCTAAAAGAATATCGTTCCTCCCTAATCACCCATGCCGTTTCCGGCCAAATCGATATCACTCAATACGGGGTTTCAACATGAGCAGCTACGATGAGGCCGCCTTTGAATCGGCCATAGAGATTTATCTAACGGAACACGATAAATACATCAAACGGGATCATACTCAATTTGACCGGAAACTGTGTATCGATACGGAAATATTCTGTGAATTTGTAAAGGAATCTCAACTTAGGGAATGGGAATACCTTGAGAGAATCCGCAAAGACAAAACATCGCAGGTTCTGATAAATGATCTTACTCGGGCGTTGGATTCCGATCAGGAGGGTTGTCTTTCCGTACTCCGTCATGGGTATAAATGTTTTGGTAAGACGATTCATGGGGCCTATTTCAAACCGGCTACATCAATGAATCCCGATACCCAGAGATTATATGAAAGTAACAAACTCACCATAGTTCGACAGGTACGATATTCCGAATCCCATAACAACAGTATCGATGTGGTTCTCACGGTAAACGGAATCCCCGTTATCACTATGGAACTGAAGAATAACATGACGAATCAGAATGTTTCTCACGCGATAGTCCAGTATATGTCCGATCGTGATCCTGACGATAAAATCTTTCAGTTCAAGAAACGTTCCCTGGTCAATTTCGCTGTTGATACTGATGAAGTATTCATGACCACCCGCCTGAACAAGGAGGGTACTGTATTCCTTCCCTTTAACAAGGGACGGAACAATGGAAAGGGGAATCCTGATAACCCGAATGGATATAAAACTTCTTATCTTTGGGAAGAGGTTTTACAGAGTGATTCCTTACTGGAAATCATTTTCCGATTTCTCCATCTCCAGGTAGAGGAGAAGAAAAAGGGAAACAGGAGGATCGGGAATGAAAGGATGAACTTTCCCAGATATCACCAACTTGATGTTGTGAGAAAACTGATTATCACTTCCAGAGAAGAAGGTCCGGGGAATAATTATCTGATTCAACATTCGGCGGGGTCGGGGAAGTCCAACTCAATCGCCTGGATGGCCCATCGTCTCGCCTCTCTTCATGATAAAGATGATAAAAAGGTTTTTAATTCGGTTATTGTGGTAACTGACAGGCTGGTTCTCGATCAGCAGCTTCAGAATACAATCTATCAGTTTGAACACAAAGATGGGGTGGTTGAAAAGATCGATCAGGACTCCAATCAACTGGCTAATGCTCTTAGCTCCGGGACTCCGATTATTATCACCACTCTTCAGAAGTTCCCCTTCGTTATTGATAAGGTTGGTAATCTCAAAGACCGGTGCTATGCCGTTATTGTCGATGAGGCCCATTCCTCAATGGGGGGTCAAACGGCATCGGAGATGAAGGGTGTTCTGGGAGATCCGGATGCTGAAGAAACTTACGAGTATGAGAGTTCCGAAGAAAAGGTCCTGAAAGAGATCAAGAAGCGGGGACATCAGAAAAACATATCGTTCTTTGCCTTCACCGCGACCCCAAAGTACAAAACCATAGAAGTATTCGGCCGAGACGGTGTCGACGGAACCCCTGAACCGTTCCATCTATACAGCATGAGACAGGCTATCGAAGAGGGATTTATTCTTGATGTTCTGGAAAACTACACCACCTATAAAACTTACTACAAACTGATTAAAAGTACAGAAGAGGATCCCGAGTTCGATAAAAAGAAGGCCTGTTTAGCCTTGGCCCGTTTCATGAGCCTTCATCCTTATAACATTTCTCAGAAAGTGGAAGTGATTGTCGAACACTTCCGAACTCACACCAAACACAAACTGGAGGGAAGGGCGAAGGCGATGGTTGTTACCCGAAGCCGTCTCCATGCTGTTCGTTATAAAAAGTCAATCGATAAATACTTGAAAGACAAAAATTACAACGACATTGAGACTCTTGTGGCGTTTTCCGGGACTGTCAAGGACGATGGTGTTTCCTACACCGAAGTAGGAATGAATAATGGTATCAAGGAAAAGGAACTTCCCGAGAAGTTTGGAACCGATGACTATTCCTTTCTCATCGTGGCGAATAAATATCAAACCGGATTCGACCAACCCCTCCTTCACAGTATGTATGTGGATCGGTCTCTCGGAGGAATACAGGCAATTCAGACCCTTTCCCGATTGAACAGAACTTATCCTAATAAGAAGGATACTTTTGTTCTGGACTTTGTGAATGAACCTGAAGAGATTCAGAATGCCTTTCAACCATATTATGAAAAGACCATTGTGGGTGAACGGGCGGAATACAGCCAACTCTATAAACTCCAGAATAAGCTGAAAGGATTCAATGTCTACTTCGAGGAAGAGGTGAATGAGTTTTGTAGATTCTTCTTTTCATCCAAGAAGAGATTGAATCCGAGAGACCATTCCCAGATGAACAGCATTCTGGATAAGGGGGTATCAAGATTCATCGAACTGGAAAATTCTAAGAAAGAAGATTTCCGTTCTACCTTGGCTGCCTTCCGAAATCTCTATTCCTTTCTCTCTCAGATTATTCCATTCTCCGATACGGATCTTGAAAAACTGTATACCTATCTGAAGTTCCTCCATACCAAACTTCCCCGAAGAGATGAGAGTTTTTCTCTCAATCTTGATGATGATGTTGAGTTGAAATACTACCGATTAGAGAAGATATCCGAAGGTTCAATTAAGTTGATGGCCGGGGAAGAGACTCCTGTATTTGCCCCTACCGATGTCGGGGGAGGACAAAAGGAACCGGAGATGGAAGAACTCTCCACTATCATTGATCTGATAAATGAAAGATTCAAAACCAAATTTACCAAAGCCGATGAACTGCTTCTCGATTCCGTCCAGGAAGTTGCCGTTAGTGATGAGAATATACGGAATGCCGCGAAGGTGAATACTCTTGATGGATTCAGTTATGTATTCAACAAGAAGATAGAAGATCTATTTGTGGACAGGATGGAACAGAATGAGGTTCTTACTTCAAAGTTTTTGAATGATGGAGACTTCAGGAAGGTTGTATCTGAATACATGATGAAACAGGTTTATGAGAAGATTCGGGAAGAAATTGGAGTCTGAATTGGGATATTAATGAAAATGGAGTGAATATGCCGATCAAAATCAACAATAAGATTTACGAGAGAATCCAGTATTCTCAGGAATCTGATTTTGAGAAAGATATTGTAGACAACTCAGATGATATCTTCGGGGATAAGACTATCTATGTTGATATCAAGAAAAAAGTAAAAGGTAGGAACTTCGGAGTGATTCCTGATGGATACCTGATAGACCTAACCGTCCCTGGAGACCCTAAGATGTTTGTCGTTGAAAATGAAATCGTCAGTCACGACCCCTTCAAGCACGTTGGTATCCAACTCATTAAATTCGCTACGAGTTTTGATGATGATCGCGTAGATATCCGAAATTCAATTATGGAGCATATTCATTCTTCCGATAAATCAAAACGCAGATTGGAAGAAGGATGTGAGGGATCTGAGTTTCGAAACATCGACCAGTATCTGGATAAAGCTGTCTATGGAGAGTTTCGGGCCTTGGTAGTCATCGACGAGGCGAGCGACGCGCTTTATAAGGTATTACAAAAGATCAACGCGGATATTTCTGTTATGGAGTTTAATTCATATAAATCTGTGGATGGTGACTATGCTTACGAGTTCGACACCCTCTATGAAGCGGATATTGAACCCGTTGGAATATCAACCAATCAAGAACTGACGAATGATGCCCGTAGGAAACGTCGAAATAGAAGGGCCTTGTGTGACACGATTATTGTCCCAGCCGAACAAGAAGGATTTGAAAAAGAGTTTATTGGGAACAATAGATGGTATGCAATTCGAATCGGGGCAGCTATGAAGAATAGAATAAAATACCTGGCTACCTATCAAGTTTCACCGGTCAGTTCCGTGACTCATATCGATGAGATTCAAGAAATCAAGCCTTGGGAAGATACCGGGAAATACGTTATTCTGTTGAAGGGAGATCCAAAGGAGATCGGTCCCATCCGGTTTGAAGTTCCGAACAAATCTCTTCGAAGTTCTGTCTATGCTAAGAAAGAGGATTTACTTCGGGTGAAGACTCTGGATGAGGCTTTGAAGTACTAGTTGGATAATGAATGTGAGATGATCTCAATGGATTCTAAATCGGTTGGAACACAGTGGTATAAATGTGATTTTCATTTACATACGGATGCTGGTAAGTGTTTCAATGATGAAAACTATATCCCCGAAAAGTTCGTGGATAAATTGACCTTTCCCCGAAGAATGGGGCCAGCAAATCTCTAGTGTTCTGACCTAAAATACAAGTGAGGTCGGAATGAATAATTAATATCGCGAAATCCTGGTATCGTACATATAATTATGCTGTTTGAAGAGACAAATGACACATTTAATTGTAAAATATTTCTATAAAGAGATGAACTAGAACTGCATTTGTATTTTTTTTATTTGTAGACATGCAAAGAGGTTTAGCTGTTTAACTTAGTCAAGATATCAAGAGACTTAAAAACAAGAGATTTATCAGTATCTTCAAGTGTGGCTGAATAGGATTTATAGATATCCAATCCGCTTTGTCTGAAATCATCAAGTACATTTTTCCCCTGATCAGTGACATAGATTAGCTTTGATCTCCGGTCGCCGGGATTCTGTTTTTCCAGAATCCAACCTGAACGTTTTAATCTGTTAATAACTTCGATACCAGAAGACATTTCCAGATTATTAGCTGAAATAAGTTGAGATTTGGTCATTTCATTGTGTTCGCTCAAGATAAAAAGAAATTGGAAATCCATGAAGGAACTGAAAGGTGTGTCTGAGACGAATCTATTCTGCTCCTTTTTCAGAAGGTTTGAAAGATTGGCCAGATGCATACCAATAAGAATATCAGTCATTTCGGAACCGTTATGCTCTAAGGCTTTATTATTCTCTTCAGCAGACTTTATTATCCATTTAGAGAAATTTACTGCCCAATTCTCTCCATATTGAATTGAACGTTGTTGTTTCAGGTATTCTTCAAGATATGAAAGAATTTCTCTCGCATATTGTAAGGTTTGATTCTCCATAATTATATAATAGTGCTATTTAGCATAAAAAACAATCTGTTAAAGTTGACTAAGGCAGTATTAGGGATTATATTATATGCTATATAGCAGTATAAGGAGTTTCATTAGTATGAAAAAGAAGTTTTTTAAGAGATTATTACTGATTATTGCCAGTATTTTAGTATTTCTTACTGCCGCCATTGTTTTAGTCCCGCTTTTTATTTCTCCATCACAAATAGAAGGGTTGGCAGATGCCCCAGAAATCAAGAAGAATGAAAGTAGATTCATAAATATACCTTTTGAAGGCACAGATGGTATTGAGATCCATTATATGGAAAAGGGTCGATCAGATTCTGATGAGCCAGTTTTCATTCTTTTGCATGGCTCAATGTATAACCTTTTCACATGGGATGAGGTTTTCGACGAATTTTCTTCTATAGGACGAACTATAGCCTATGATCAGGCTCCTTACGGATTAAGTGAAAAACTAATTGCAGGTGACTGGACCGGAGAGAATCCGTACACCCAGAAAGCAGCGGTTGAACAGCTTGTTACATTTCTTGATGCCTTAAAATTGGAGCAGGTTTACCTTGTTGGCTCATCATATGGAGGCACCCTTGCTGTTAGGACAGCTATAGAATATAAAGAGAGAGTTGCAGGTTTAATTCTTGTAGATGCCGCAGTATTTGTCAGTGAGTCCATGCCTGGATGGTTGGTAAATAGCCCTCAAATGGCCAACGTTGGTCCGCTTATGGCACGTTCAATGGGCTCCGGGACTTCATTTTACGAAAACTGTTATGCGGATCCTAACGTTTTTTCAGGAGAACGAAAAGATAATTCAATGATAATGACTGAGGTTAATAACTGGGATTTCGCACTCTGGCAGTATCTAAAAGCCTGGTCAGATGTTTCATTTGATTTTGAAAGCCGTATTCCTGAGATAAAAGTCCCTGCTTTAGTTATCTCAGGTGAAGAAGACAAAGTTGTTCCTGTTGCAGATTCAGAGAAATTAAATAGCTTAATTCCCAATTCAAAGCTACTCTTAATACCAAATATAGGACATCTACCACATGAGGAAGCACCTGAGCAGTTTATAGAAATTGTATTCTCATGGATTGATGATGTAGTTAAAACTGGAGCTTCACACTAAATCTTTTCCTACAATCTATAGATAGGTAGCTTCAGTGAGAAGATATTGGCAATAGACGTCAGTAATTATTAGATTTCTGTAAATTTGCCATTGATCTCCTTCAACCGAACAGATAGATAAAACTACTTCAATCATTATGATGTTCGCTATAGCACCAGTAGAGCTTTGGATGATAGCAGTAAAATGGCTTGTTCTTGATAGTGAAGGTCTTTGATTATGGGAATATTTCATTATAAAAGACCTTTCAATATCATTTTATGCATGTCGAAGAGTAAAAAATCTTTTTTTGTAGTACGAAAATCAGAAATACATAATATGTTGGTATTCAGTACATCTATGGATTACCGCTAAGGAAAACGCCAGTGCATAGGTGTACTGAAATTAGCATGTTGGGTACTGGTTTGAATGTGAAATTATTTCATAATATAAAAGCAGTAGAAAAATCCACAACTTTTATATAATTATCAACCACATGCAAAGTTCTCATGTAACAGCGGTCTCACTTTTTCTCAACTTGAAAGACTCGCTTCATAGCCTTTTCAATGAGGGGAATAATTGTCATAGCGATGGGTACGCTCACTACAAACCCAATAGCTGAACTATGCAGCCACATTGACCTTTCCCCGAAGAATTGGGCCAGCAAATCTCTAGTGTTCTGACCTAAAATACAAGTGAGGTCGGAATGAAAACGAAGTACTCCGAAGAGAAAATCGTACAGATTCTGAACGAGGTCGTAGCCGGGGCAAAGGTGATGGACACCTGTCGTAAATACGGTATCAGCGATGCGACTTACTACAACTGGCGTTCCAAGTACGGAGGTATGAGCGTCAGTGATGTCAAAAGGCTGAAAGAGCTGGAAGCCGAGAATCAGAAACTCAAACGCTTGGTAGCCGACCAGGCTTTGGAGAATCTGGCACTCAATGATCTGGTAAAAAACTTCTGCCGCCCGAAGTGAAGAAAGATGCAGTAGTGCATCTTGTAACTCAGTTCGGGCTGTCAGAAAGAAGGGAAACCAGAGCGCATACTTTATGACAACGGTCCTGAGTTCACCAGCAAAGCACTCGACCAATGGTGCTATCTGAATGAAATCAAACTCTGTTTTATCACTCCAGGGAAGCCCATTGAGAACTGCTTTATCGAGAGCTTCAATGGTCGATTCCGAGATGAATGCTTGAACCTGAACTGGTTCCAGTCACTTCGAGATGCCAAGGAAACGGTAGAAAGATGGAGGCTCGAATACAACGAAATTCGGCCTCACAGCGGATTAGATGACATGACTCCTATTGAGTCTTTCATGCTCCATGACGAAGGTGAAGAAAAGGCAGAACACTTACGAGCTAGTGGATGATTCTTGGGGAAAGGTCACCGCAACTCAATGGAATAATTGTTATACACCTAGTGTAATATGAACTCAACGAACTTTGTAAGAGGCATATTTCGATCAATAGGTATCCTGCAGTCCTTCAGATTTGAGAGCGCAAAGTGAGATTTCGCATGATACAACTCTTGGCCTGGTCATTGAAAAGGTTGCAGACTCCCTTCGATGAAACTCTTAGCTATATGAGAACACTGGCTGCAGATCTATAGCCCACTCGAGAGAATCATGAGAGAGATAAATTGTATTACTCGTATAGTCAGCAGTCTTCCGGACGGAAACCCAGCAGTCATGCTTTCAGCATCCAGACTCCGCTACATCATTAGCACCAAGTGGAGTACCCGGAAATATCTGAATATGGATCTGCTCAAGGAGGTGAAGCTATACGTTAGCTGAAGAAACCAGGAGAGGCTCTTTTTCGAAAGTGCACAAAATACGTGACACTACCCTGATATCCCTTTACAGCTAGGTATGTGAATTATTCGATTCACTTATCATAATATGTCGGAATACTGCCTTTTCCCATAAGTACTCATCCTCCAATATGAGAACATTATTCCTGTTGAAAGCAAAATAATCGCTCCAGACAAGTAACTCAATGAATGACTATCAATAACAAAGAGGCCGATGTAAATAGTTGAAGCTCTGTCTGCTATTTTGCTAGCAACAATAGTAGACAAGGGAACGGTGAAAAGTGCCATCATTGATTTAGTTGAAATAACCTTTCCTTGTTCATTTAGAGGAACAACTCTTTGCCAAAAGGTTTGATTAAGTGAATTAACTATAGGGGTTCCGACTGCAAAAAAGAAAGCACCCATCACCATAAGGTTAATGTTTCGAACTATTGCGAGAGTTCCCATACCCAGAAAACCAGAAATAGCCATAGCTATCCCAATTCCATATAGAGGTTTTTTTGAGTTATTGCTAATAGCCATTAACAATGCACCAGAAGCGCCTCCTATACCAATTGCACCTTGGATTAGTCCCAATGTCGAGTCACGGACTGAGAATCGACTCAAGACAAGTCCTGGCAACAAAAAAGGTGTAAAAGCGGCTGCTAAATTCCCGACTAGTAGAAATAATTGCACATGAAGCAAACGTTTCTCACCAAATATTCGTCGGAATCCATACAGTAGATTTTGAAATATCTCTGTAATAGTTAAAGCTTTTTTTGAACTCTTTCGAATACGTTCGAAGTCACGTACTTCATTGCTGTCCATTATTAGCAATGTAGTTATAGCTACAAAAAAGGAAAAGAAATCAATTGATACTATTGCCCATAAACTCGTTGCGAACAATATAACTCCACCAACAGCTGGTCCAATAATATTAGATCCTTCCCTCGATAACGACTTCATACCATTTATTCTGGTCAATGAATGGGATGGAACAATATGTGATGTAAATACCGTATAAGCAGGCGCATGGAAAGCTTGTGATATACCTGAAAATACCATAGCAATCTTAATAGCATTTGGTAGCATGTCAGGTTTTCGAATGAATAAAGCGATAACAAGTGTTCCCAACGCTCCAATACTATCGGAAAAAATCAGAGCAGTTCTTATAGGCATACGATCAATTACCAAACCCGCAAAGGGGTAAGTAATTATCATCGGAAGGAATACCAATGCGATCATCCATCCGATATCGGTTACATTTCCTGTACTGCGAGTTATGGTCACGATCAACGCAAACTGTGTCATTTGAGAACCTAATAAAGACAAAGTTTGTCCGAACCATACAACCCAAAACTGTTTCATGATCTTTTCCTTTTGAACACCTGAAATTCATATTCCAGTAGGAATCGTTTTAATACTGAACAATCAACTAGATAGCTAAAAATATTTCCAGCTGGGTAATTTCGAATGTGTCAAAACAAAGCAAGTCCTTCTGGTTATTCGAATTCTCATTTGTTCATTTAATATACTATCGATAAAAAGATTGTGAACCGGGAGCCAAAAGAAATACTTGGAAGGTGTCTCTCAGATTGATCAATGCTGGGACTATAACAGAAAAAGAATAGATCCAATTCCTCTAGCTGTCTTGATCAACCAAAGTGAAGAAGCCTTTTAATGGTGTGATAGTACACCCACGAAATTTCTTTGCATCATTAGAACCAAGCCCATATTCGATACTCTTATATCTGTCATCGATAAAAAAGGTGATAGGGTAATAGTAAAGCATGCTGAAGTAGGCATAGACCCTTGGAAGTCGGTCATAGTCCATCCCTATCAATCTAGCAAACGCTCGACGCTGATTGACCTTTCCCCGAAGAATGGGGCCAGCAAATCTCTAGTGTTCTGACCTAAAATACAAGTGAGGTCGGAATGAAAACGAAGTACTCCGAAGAGAAAATCGTACAGATTCTGAACGAGGTCGTAGCCGGGGCAAAGGTGATGGACACCTGTCGTAAATACGGTATCAGCGATGCGACTTACTACAACTGGCGTTCCAAGTACGGCGGTATGAGCGTCAGTGATGTCAAAAGGCTGAAAGAGTTGGAAGCCGAGAATCAGAAACTCAAACGCTTGGTAGCCGACCAAGCTTTGGAGAATCTGGCACTCAATGATCTGGTAAAAAACTTTTGCCGCCCGAAGTGAAGAAAGATGCAGTAGTGCATCTTGTAACTCAGTTCGGGCTGTCAGAAAGAAAGGGAAACCAGAGCGCATACTTTGTGACAACGGTCCTGAGTTCACCAGCAAAGCACTCGACCAATGGTGCTATCTGAATGAAATCAAACTCTGTTTTATCACTCCAGGGAAGCCCATTGAGAACTGCTTTATCGAGAGCTTCAATGGTCGA
>Ga0209562_1000287_pt1 | contig 18972 bp, 16 predicted proteins | sample WorMetvacBELIZE2_FD_187399 | JGI IMG/M metagenome (GOLD analysis project Ga0209562, IMG submission 187399) | Marine gutless worms symbiont microbial communities from Max Planck institute for Marine Microbiology, Germany - Olavius vacuus BELIZE.2... | ecosystem: Host-associated > Annelida >... | reverse complement strand
TTCCAATCTTATGCAAATTTCTAGATTAGTATTTCAGACTAGATACTTGAGTATTATCTTTGATTGATAGTAACTTGGGGATTGTGGATTTACAAATATCAAAATATTTCGGAAAGCGAGCATGAAAATTTGTCTAAGGTTGAAGTGAATTTTGCTATAGATCATTACCAGTTGCGAATTCTGCAATTTTTCCCAGATTAGTATCAAACCAAATTATTTGTCCAGAAGTAATTTTTTCTAAGCCGATAATTGCTTAGGCGATGGTTGATTTACCACAGCCTGATTCACCAACCATTCCTAAAGTTTCACCTTCATATAAATTAAATTCCACGCCATTAACAGCTTTAACTGTTGCTTTGATCGATCAAAAACTACTCTCATTAGTTAATTTGATGTCATAGTAAACAACCTCAAAAAAGTGTTCAAAAATTGAAATGATTCATTTCAAGCAAGAAGAAATGTTTCATAAATAATAATTTCGAAGTGCTAAGAAAGCTTGCCGGAAAATAATCTAAACCGAACTAGTAAAATATCTAAATACTCCACGGGCTATTGCTGAAGCTAATGCTTTTTGATAATCTGGATTATTTAGACGGCTCTCTTCATTGGGATTGGAGATAAAAGCGGTTTCAACTAAAGCTGAGGGAATATCTGGAGATTTTAAAACCGCAAATCCGGCTCTTTCAACTGATTTTTTATGTAATCGGTTAATTTTACCTAACTCTTTCAAAATATTTCTAGCTAGAGATAAGCTTGAATTTTGTGAACGCGTGCGGACAAGGTCTTTTAGAGCGCCAGCAACCATTGGATCCTTTCTGGTTTGAATACCTCCAATAATATCTGAAGAGTTTTCTTTACCGGCAAGCCATTTGGCAGCAGCAGAGCTTGCTCTTTTTTGTGAAAGCATATATACCGATGAACCCCTAGCGCTTTTTCTGGTAAAAGCATCGGCATGAACTGAAATAAATAAATCGGCTTTTAATTTTTGCGCCTTAATTACTCTTTTTCGTAGTGGAATAAAAAAATCACGATCTCGGGTAAGCACAGTTAAATAACCAAACTTCTCTAAATCTTTTTTGGCGAATTTCGAAACTGCTAAAACAATATTTTTTTCATAAGACTTATAACTTCCCACCGCACCCGGATCTTCACCCCCATGTCCGGGATCTAAAACCACGATTTTTCGCTTTTTAATACTTTTAGATTTAGCTATAGCGGCTTGGTTTTTTTTGGGCTTTTTAGGTTTTGCATTTGATAAATTGAGTTGTTGATCGATAAAACTGTCTAAATTACTTTGTGATTTCTGTTTATTTTCAAGTTCATCGATCATTTTTTGCAATTGTTGGTCGCTTTTACCAATAGCTTTTTCGGTATCAATCATTAAATTTTGCTGCTCAAGCTCGTCTAAATATGCATTTTCTGAAAGCAAAATATCTAGCGGATCAACTTCAACCTGAGGATAAACATCAATAAATAATCTATGTTGATAAGTTGATATCGGCGGGTTTTCAAAAATCTGGGGATTTATCAACTCCTTAAATTCGATAATTAAAAATGCATTATTATTTTGGTTTTGATTGGAAATATTCTGGATGTAGGGATCTAACCATAATAGTTTTCTTTCAAATGTAAGATGAGACTCATTAATTGCAGCATTTTCAATCTCAATTTTTATTTTTTTTGAACCTAAAACTGAAAATTTATATCTTAGCCTGATACTACTTTCAATAATTAATCTTGAGTAATCAGATGATGACCAAAGTCTTATCGATAAAATTATATTTTTGGGATTTTGCTGATTAGCCCCGAGTTGTTGGTTAAAATTAATTTTTGCAAGAGCAAACACCGCTAATAATTTGCCATATTTTGCTAGAGTTCTCCTTTTGGAAAAATTTATATTAATCACTGAAAAATACTTTAAACTGATATTTAATATTAATTTTGCAAAGCATAATTATCTGAGCAATATTGAAAAAGATTATATTGTTATTATTCAAACCTATGATTCAATATCTTTAGGTATAAAATTATAATTCTCAAACAAAACAAATATGCAAATCATACAGTCCGATTACCAACCTCAATATTTAACAGCTTCCTTAATCAGCTTTGCCCAATTTTTATCTTTTTTCAGATTATTAATTGTCGGGTTAATGCTAATGATGATGATTTTTAATCTAGGAACTTTTGGTGTTTATTCACCGATATTGTTTATTAGCTTAAGTGTTGTTTATGCAATTTTTTCAATTACGATTATATTAATGAGAAGAGAAGAAAAGAATTCAACCTTAGAACAACTAGCCAATAGTATCTTAGATATTACTTTTTTAGCCACACTTACCGGGATTTCTGGAGGCTTACAGACCGGTATTGCAATATTAACTCTAATTATTGTAGGGCTGGGTGCCGGTCTTTGTTCAAAAATAGGCTGGAAGCTACTGGTTTTATGGGCAATAATTGCAACAGCTGCCAGTGAATATATTCGAATTGATCTTTTCCAACAAATAAATAATAGTGCAGTAGAGGACTATCTTCCAACCTTTTTTATTGGGATTTCCTATTTGATATCCGGTACAGTTGCGAATTATTTGGGTTTTCGATTACGTGATTATGATAAAAATCAAGAAATTCATCAAAAAAAGATGGAAATGCAAATAAAAATTAACGAATTGATGATGCAAGAAATGGAAGAGGGTGTAATAATTGTAGACAGTGAGGGTAGCATTTTACAATCTAATCGTCATAGTCAAATAATGCTGTTGATTGATTTCACTCAACAGGCATATCATCTGAAAAAATTATCTGAGAGACTTTTTAATCATTTTTTAAATTGGAGGCAAAATGGTATTAACGAATGTGAATTTCGTTTAAGTCAGAATAATAATATTTTTAGAGCAAGATTTTCCAATCTCCCAAATTTTGAATTATTCTCAGTAATTTTTATTGAAGATATTGAGGAAATTAACCGAAAAGCCCAAAGAATGAAAATGTCTGCATTGGGTATCCTAACAGCAAATATTGCTCATGAAATACGAAATCCCCTATCAGCAATTCATCAATCAGCCGAATTAATGCAACCAAAAGATAATGAAGCGATCGAAATTGATACTCAGAATCAATTATTAGATATAATTTTAGAAAATTCGAACCGGATTGATAAAATTATCAAAGATGTAAGCGATCTTAGTCGTAGAGATCGTGTTCAAAAAGAAAAATTTTCTCCGGTAGAAGTTATTTCGAAACAAATTACCAGCATAATTGATATAAACAGTAATAAAGATAACATTAAATATTCCCAAGATATTTTTATTTTAGAATCCCCTAATAATATCTTAATTGAATTCGATAAGAGTCACTTTATTCAAGTGATTAGTAATTTAATTAATAATGCCTGGCATTTTTGTAAAAAAAATATCGGCAGTATTCGTATTTTTATCAATTTTTATAACTTTAGTCAGCAACTTATGATAAATATTATTGACGATGGACCCGGTATCGGCGATAATGATAAGCATAAAATATTTGAACCTTTTTTTACAACTCGTTCACAAGGAACTGGTATTGGGTTATATGTATCTAGAGAATTATGTGAAGCCAATGGCGGGAGTTTACATGTTAAAGAAAATGCTCCGGGAGCATTTTTCTCTTTATACGCTCAGGGTTTGTTAAAAAATTAATATGAACAATAATCAAACTTCGAAAAAAAGAAAAGTTTTAATAGTCGATGATGAAAAAGACATCTGCACATTATTAACTCTTTCACTCACCAGAATGGGAGTTTTAGCAGATACCGCAGGTTCGGTTAGTGAAGCAAATGAAATTTTAGCAACCAACAAATATGATTTTTGTCTAACCGATATGCGCCTTCCAGATGGGGAAGGTTTGCAAATAGTTCAAAATATTGCCGCAAATTATCACGAACTGCCGGTTGCAGTATTAACTGCGCATGCAAATATGAATAATGCTATTGCTGCGCTCAAAGCCGGCGCTTTTGATTATTTAACCAAACCAATTAGCAATCAGCAATTGGAAGATCTATTAAATGTTGCATTTTCGTTAAATGATATTCAAAATAAACTACCCAAAGCGGAAATCGTAAACCAAATTTCCGGTTCGACTAGAAACAATATTCTGGATACTTTAATAGGCGAATCGGAATCGATAAGTCAACTCAAAAGCTTAATTGAAAAATTAGGACGTTCTAATGTGCCGGTTTATATTAATGGTGAATCAGGTAGTGGCAAGGAGCTGGTTGCCAGAGCAATTCATAAACTATCCGGGCGGGCAATAAAACCTTTTATAGCGGTAAATTGTGGTGCTATTCCCGAATCACTTTGCGAAAGTGAGTTTTTTGGTTATCGAAAAGGTTCTTTTACCGGTGCGGAATCTGATCGCAACGGATTATTTCAGGCTGCTAATGGCGGTAGTTTATTTTTAGATGAAATTGCCGATCTGCCGCCATCAATGCAAGTGAAACTTTTACGAGCGATTCAAGAAAAGACCATTAGAAGAGTTGGGGATACTACCGAAATTCCAGTAGACGTTAGGATAATCAGTGCAACTCATAGGAATTTGCAAGAATTAATTAATAATGGTGATTTTCGTCAAGATCTTTATTTTCGTTTAAATGTTTTAGAGGTATATGTTCCTCCTCTTCGCGAACGGGTTGAAGATATTCACTCGATTGCACTTCATATCGTCAAAAGAATTTCTCCGAAAATAACCATAACCGATGAGGCTTTTAGCAAATTAACTAAATATGATTATCCCGGTAATGTGCGTGAACTGGAAAATATTTTAGAACGAGCCGTGGCAATTTCTGATGGAAAAACCGTAAATGATAAAGATTTATGGTTCAATCCTAGTAACAATCAAACCGATAGTTCTATCGATATTACCGGTGAGATAACTAACTCAATTAGAAATACCGCAATCAGTAATAATAAACCTTTGAAACTAGATGAATTACTAGATAAAGTAAAAAGCAATATAATTGAAAAGGCCTATACCAATTTAAATTACAATTTGGAAGATACTGCTAATCAATTAGGAATGCCGAAAAACCAACTTGAGGATTATTTGAAGAAATATAACTTAGTAAATTAAAGATTTATTACCATAATTTAGCATCTAGGTATACAATTTTGATATATATTTAAAAAAACATGATAATTTACGATTTAATATGTGAGTGTGGATTTGAAATTGAGGGGTGGTTTTCTTCTTTAGAGGATTATCAACGCCAGGCAGACAAAAAACAAATTAATTGTCCTTTTTGCAGCTCTAATAATATTATTAAAAAACCTTCTGCTCCTTATATCAACCAAAACAAAAATGATAATCAATTTGAAAAAGGCGAAGAAAAAGTTAAAGAAATTACTACTCAGGAACCAAGTAAAATATATGAAGGTGTAGCTACTCGACCCCGTAAAAGAGATCAAGCTGCTAGATCTATAATTCAATCAAAAGACAAAAAAATAGCAGAATTAAGTCAGGCACTTGGCAAAATTATTGAAGTATTGATTAAATCTTCAGAAAATGTGGGTAGTAAATTTGTTGAAGAAGCTCGAAAAATTCATAATAATCAAGCGCCAATGCGCTCTATTAGAGGTGAAGCTACAATTGAAGAATTTTATGAACTGCAAGATGAAGGAATAGATTGTATTCCACTTCCAATCCCCGCCAAAAAAGACTTAAACTAATTATTTACATAACAAAAGAATTAACTTTCAAGTAATTCGTTGGTTAAATAACTTTTTAAAAAGTCTACTAATATAATTAAAAAAATCGATAAATTCATGAATAAAAAATCTAAGCTAGAAGGGCAAAAAGTTGTTTTGGCCTATTCCGGTGGTCTTGATACTTCAGTAATCCTCAAATGGTTGCAGGAATTTTATGATCTTGAAGTAGTAACTTTTACTGCAGATATTGGTCAAGGAGAAGAATTAGCACCGGCACGACAAAAGGCTAAAAAACTGGGGATCAAAGATATTTTTATTGAAGATCTTCGTGAAGAATTTGCTAAAGATTATGTATTTCCAATGTTTAGAGCAAATACCGTTTATGAAGGCGAATATTTACTGGGAACTTCAATAGCACGTCCGCTAATTGCCAAAAGACAAATTGAAATAGCTAAAAAAGTTAATGCCAAATTTGTTTCACACGGGGCAACCGGTAAAGGTAATGATCAAGTAAGATTTGAACTAGGATATTATGCTTGGATGCCTGATATTAAAATTATTGCGCCCTGGCGAGAATGGGATTTAAATTCTCGTGAAAAGCTATTAGCTTATGCGAAAAAACATAAGATTGATATAGAAATGAAACATAAACAGGGAGGTTCACCTTATAGTATGGATGCTAATTTGCTGCATATTTCTTATGAAGGTCGAAATCTTGAGAATCCAAATCTTGCTCCCGAAGAAGATATGTGGCGTTGGACTGTATCACCGGAAAAAGCACCTGATAAGCCAGAGATTATCGAGCTTACCTATCAACAAGGTGATATTATTAAAATTAATGGTAAAAAACTAACTCCAGCAAGAATAATAAATTATCTGAACAACGTTGGCGGTCGAAATGGTATAGGCCGTTTAGATTTAGTTGAAAATCGTTATATTGGCATGAAATCTCGGGGATGTTATGAAACTCCTGGGGGCACAATAATGCTAAAGGCTCATCGTGCAATTGAATCTCTTTGCTTGGATCGTGAAGTTGTCCATCTTAAAGACGAATTAATGCCCCGATATGCAAGTATTATCTACAATGGATATTGGTGGTCACCCGAACGTAAAATGATTCAAAATATGATTGATGCTTCGCAAACAAATGTTGAAGGAACTGTAACAATCAAACTATATAAAGGAAATGTTATTATCTTAGGCAGAAAATCAACCAACAATTCATTATTTGATTCCTCAATTGCAACTTTTGAAGATGACGGAGGTGCCTTCCAGCAAAGTGATGCTGCGGGATTTATTCGGTTAAATTCAATAAGAATTAGAATAGCCGAACGACTTAGACAAAAATCTAAAAAAAATTAGTGCATAAAACCAAAAAAAGCGACGAAGGTTTTATCTTACATACTAAGCCCTGGCGTGAGACTAGTTTACTTTGTGAGGTGTTTACCAAAGAGCATGGTAGATTGAGGTTTAGTGCTAAAGGCGCACGATCTCCGCGTTCAGCATTGCGAGGTTCATTAATTGCATTTCACAGATTCGAAATTTCATGGCGTGGTAGTGGAGAGATGCTAACTATTTCGGGTATTGATTGGCTTCATCCAATTGGATTTCTCAATAAAACTGCTTTAATTGCTGGATATTATTTAAACGAATTAATCTTACAACTTTTAGCTTATGCCGATTCCCATCAAAAATTATTTGATGTCTATGCTTCAACTATTGAAATGCTGTATCAACAAAATTCGCATTCAGAAAAAGACCAATTATTAATCGAAACAATTCTTCGTAGATTTGAGGTTTTGCTTTTGCAAGAAATTGGCTATGGTTTGCGGTTTGGCGAAATAGTTAAAGTGAACAGTAAAGCTCAAGCTAAAGTAATTGCCGGGGATGAATATGTATATATATTAGCTAAAGGAGTATTTCCTCAAAATCAGATTCCTAAAAATACTTCGCCCTCAAATATTTTTAAAATTTCCGGTAAAGCGCTACTTGAATTGGAAGGATATAAAACGGCGGAAAAAATTAATTTTCCCAGTAACAAGCAGGTTCTAAATCAACAAAAGTTACTTCTGCGGACAATAATTAATAACACTTTATTACCGAATGTCTTATATACCCGAAGATTAATGTCCGAGCTAAAAAAAATTAGAAATTAATTTAGCTGGTAAAATTTAGTTCTGCAAATTCCCAATTAACAATATTCCAAAAAGCCGATAAATAATCAGGACGACGGTTACGATAGTCAATATAATAGGCGTGTTCCCATACATCACAAGTAAGTAATGCTTTTTTATCAGAAGTTAATGGAGTTGCGGCATTTGAAGTACTAACTAATTCCAGATTTTTTTGACTATCAGCAACTAACCAAGCCCAACCCGAACCAAAAGTTGTAATGCTAGTTTGGGTAAACTGTTTTTTAAATTCCTCATAACCGCCAAATTTGTTTTCAATTGCTTCTTTAAGCATACCCTTGGGTTCACCGCCGCCTCCTTGAGCAGCTGGTTTAAGGCAATTCCAATAAAATGTATGATTCCATACTTGCGCAGAATTATTAAAGATCCCGCCTGAGGAGGTTTTGACAATATCCTCCAAAGTTTTGGATTCAAATTCAGTGCCTTTGATTAAATTATTTAAATTAGTTACATAAGTTTGATGATGTTTACCATAGTGAAATTCCAAGGTCTCTTTAGAAATATGAGGCTCTAAAGCTTCTAACGCATAAGGTAATTCTGGTAATTTATGTTCCATGTTTACTCCAAATAAAGTTAAATAATATCTGAATTAAGTAGTCAAACATTATAACTTGTTAATTTTATTTACAACGCTATCAACAATCCCATCGAAAAAGTGAGAGCTAATTTTCTCTTCAGTTTTTAAATTACCAACTGATTTAACTATTGTTCCATGAGCGTTAGTAATTAATACATATCCCTTTTTTTGTAATTGACTTGGATCGTAAGTTTTCATTACTTTTGAGTAATATTGAGTTTTTTGTTTATTTTTAGTTATATATTCTATATAAGCAGTTTTCAACCTTTTATTATTTATTTCGATATTTCGATTTAGTGCTTCGATAAAGTATATAAGTGATTGAAATATCTTTGCTTGCTTATTTTGCAGATTAATGTTTAAATTAAATATATGGGTTTTTAGAAAATTGTTAAAAGCACGGGAAGTATAATCAATATGTTGCTCTAAGTTATTAATTTTTCGATTAAATAAGTTATTTAATTTGGTTTTTTGATTGATTATCAATTGATTTAATTCATCAGTTGAGGGTAAGCAATTCGCAGCTGCAGTAGGTGTTGGCGAGCGTAAATCACATACCAAATCAGTAAGGGTAAAATCAGTTTCATGACCGATACCGCTAATTGTCGGAATTGTAAATTCGGCTAAACGACGAATTAAAGTTTCATCATTAAAACATCCCAGATCTTCAGGCGAGCCACCACCGCGTACTATTAACATTATTTCTGCAAATTTATGAAATTCAGCAAGATTGAGTGCTGATATGATTTCTCTTGGTGCGTTGATACCTTGAACTGAGGAATGATATACCCATACTTTAATATGTGAAGAACGTTCAGAAATTACTTTTATTACATCTTGTAGAGCTGCCGTATTAAAAGATGTGATTATTCCAATAGTTTTTGGGTATTTGGGAATAATTTTTTTTTGATCTTGATTGAATAAACCTTCAGCATTTAACCTCTTTTTTAGTTGTTCAAAAGCTAAGAATTGTGCACCTTTACCACTAGGTTTAATTTTTTTAACTAGTAGCTGAATTTCACCTCTAGGCGGGTAAATATTAACTTCAGCTTCAACCTCAATTAAATTACCTTCGATAGGTGTAAGTCCGGATAAATTTGCGTAATTTCGAAATAAAGTGCATCGAATCGATGAATTATTACCTAATAAATTAAAATACCAATGACCGGATGATGCTAAGTTTGGATTATTTACTTCACCAATTACTTTAATTAATCCAACATCTTTTAACAACAAAATGTTAATTGTTTGAATTAATTCATCTACGGAAAATTTAGTAAAGTAAGGTGAATTCAAATTATTCTTTATCTACTTAAATGTAAAAAGCCTACCAGAGGTAGGCTTTTTGTATTTATTTCTAGTTTTGTCTTATTTTACAGCATTGATAACATCAATATCTACACGACGATCTGGTGCCAAACATCTTGATAGTGAAGCACCGCCTTTACCTCTACATGCAGCCTGCCCAATAATAGGTGCAGTTTCACCTAGTCCTTGAGCTCTGATTCTGTTTTTAGGAACTCCGTTTTGTGTAAGAGCATTTACGACTGCGATAGCGCGTCTTTCAGAAAGCCCTTGATTAAATGCGGTTCCGCCACGATAATCTGCATTTCCCGTAACCATAATTCCATCAAATGATTTAAGTGTTCTTAACTGTCTGGCAAGTTCTGCCATACCACCCATTTGATCACGATTAATTACACTTTTATTAGTATCAAATAAAACATCGGTTTTGAGGGTAACTCTGGTAACAGCTGGTTGTGGTGCCGGTTTGGCAGCTGGTTTAGCAGCTGGCTTAGCTACCATTGGGGCTTCTTCTCCACAGTTATCTAAACGTGGTTGCCCTTGAAGAACTTGTCCACTTACGACACATCCTTCACCGGCCCCTCCGACAACTCCTTGACTTGCATTAAAACCTGTTTGGACATTTGTTACTTGTGTTTCTGCCAAAACAGTTGATGTGAGCATTGTTGCAGCGGCAATTAGTGAGACCGCTATTAATTTCTTTTGCATTATAAACCTCCGTAGTAAAGATGCAGGGGTAAAAAAACTATTTTCTTTCTAAAGTCCTAATTTTAAACTCTATTCTTAATTAATAACTTAATAAATTAATCAAAATACATCAAAATTTCGACCATTTGTGGTATTCTAACAAAATTATTATTTTTTTCATAATCAAATTTTAAATTTCTCCAAATTTGGTTAAATATGTAAATTTCTAAAGTTATAAAACATTTTTGTTACTAAATAAGTATTTTTTGAATTCGATATTGGAAATTATCCATGTTGTTTTTAATTAACAATTTGGATTCATTGATTTACAACATTTAGGCTAATACAATTGATAGAAAATCCTTAACTTTAAGTGAAGCTCCACCGATTAATCCTCCATTTATATTTGGCATACTAAACAAAGCTTTAGCATTATCTCCTTTAACACTACCACCATATAAAATTGGTACTTTTTTAGCAATTTCACTTTCAATGGAATGTAAAAAATTGCGAATTGTTTTATGGGTATCTTCGGCAATTTCTGGGGTTGCTGTTTTACCGGTTCCAATTGCCCAGACTGGTTCATAGGCAATAACTATATTTAAAAATTTATCAATACCAACATAATCGACCACGGATTTTAATTGTTTTAGAACAATCTGATCTGTTATTCCGGCTTCTCTTTCTGCTAAAGATTCGCCAACACAAAGAATTGGGATTATCCCAACTTCTAATAATTTTTTACATTTTTTAGCGATTGAAGCATCATTTTCAAGATATATGGCTCTGCGTTCAGAGTGACCAATAATACAATAATGACAATCGAGATCTTTTAGCATTTGTGAACTAACTTCACCGGTATATGCTCCGTTATCATATTCACAAACATTTTGGGCACCTAATCCAATTTTACTATCAGCAATGATGTTTTTAACTTGCTCAATATAAATAGCAGGAGGGCATACTGCAATAGTGCAATCAATTTTTGAATTAAGTTGATCTTTAATTCCGGTAATTAAAGATAGGTTTTCGGCGAATGTGCCATTCATCTTCCAATTTCCTACAACCAAACGATCTATTTCCATTTAAATTCCTAATATGTATTTAACAAATATATTCGCAGATAATTTTAATCGATTTGGGGATTTAAAACCGACTATGATTTTTTACGATAACGTTGACGAAATTTTTCTACTCGTCCTGCAGTATCAACTAATTTTTGTTTACCTGAATAAAAAGGGTGACATTTTGAACAAACCTCAACATGAAGGTCCTTACCTAAAGTTGATCCAGTAGTAAATGAATTACCGCAGGCACAAGAAACATGAATCTCTGAATAATCGGGATGGATATTTGCTTTCATTTTGATTTTTTTAAGGTTGCGAATTATAACAAACTATTTATGTTTTTGTTAGAGGATATTAACTGAAAAAATATCATATATCGTAATTGTATAATAACCTTTGAATATATAGTATAAAATTTAAAGAACTATATATTATTTTAAAAAAAATATTATTAAAACTGAAAAAGTATCAGCAAATATTGCTTTGAGATATTATTGACTATTAATTTACAATTATTAGCAAAAATTACCTTATTACTAGGAGATTAATTGTTGCTTTAGAATTGAAGACATCTCTGGGGGCAATTTATTGCCGATTAATTTAAAGAAATCCTGATGGAGAGAAAATTCTTCTTGCCATTCATCATCAGTAGTATTAATTAAAGTTTGAAATCCATGTTGATCAATATTTGTCCCTTGAGTATTAAATTCGCTAAATTCAGGGTTTACACCGAAAGGATTAGATGTCTTTTGAGCATTTTCAGTATTGTTTGATACTTGATTAAATACCCACTCTAACACTCGTAAATTATCACTAAAACCTGGCCAAATAAATTCACCATGTGAATTCTTTCTAAACCAATTTACACTAAATATTTTTGGTTTTAGGGAAATACTTTTTCCGAAATTTAACCAATGTTTAATATAATCACCGACATGGTAACCGAGAAATGGTAACATCGCAAAAGGATCCCGGCGGACCACACCAACTTGACCAGTTGCTGCGGCTGTAGTTTCAGAGCCCATAGTTGCTGCCATATAAACTCCGAATTCCCAATTCTTAGCTTCGGTAACTAAGGGAATGGTTGAGCTTCGTCTGCCACCAAAAATAAAAGCTGAAATCGGAACACCTTGAGGATTATCGTATTCAGGATCTATGGTAGGGCATTGTGAAATTGCAACGGTGAATCTAGCATTTGGATGCGCAGCCAGACGACCGCAATCTTTAGTCCATTCATTTCCCTGCCAATCAATTAATTTTGCCGGTGCTTCATCAGTCATTCCTTCCCACCAAACATCTCCTTCTGGTGTCAGACCAACATTAGTAAAAACTGTATTTTTTTGAATTGTCTTCATTGCGCTTTCATTAGTTTTATCTGAAGTTCCGGGTGCTACTCCAAAAAAACCATTTTCCGGATTAATCGCATATAACCTTCCGTCTTCACCGGTTTTTAACCAAGCGATATCATCGCCAACCGTAGTTGCTTTCCACCCTTTCATTGATAGCGGTGGAACTACCATCGCTAAGTTTGTTTTACCACATTGGCTGGGAAATGCTGCACATACATATTTTTTAGTTCCTTCAGGATTTTCCATACCTAAAATTAACATATGCTCTGCAAGCCAATTTTCATCTCTTGCCATCGTTGAGGCTATTCGAAGGGCAAAACACTTTTTACCTAGTAATGCATTACCGCCGTAATTACTACCATATGACCAGATTTCCCTAGTCTCGGGAAAATGAACAATGTATTTTTGATCTTTATTGCAGGGCCATACCACATCATCTTCAGGATAATTAATCGGTTTGCCAACACTATGAATACATGGGACAAAAAACTTATCTTCTCCGAGTAAATCCCAAATCTTAGGTGAAACTCTTGTCATTATTGCCATTGAATAAGCAACATATTCAGAATCTGTTATTTGAATTCCAATATGCGAGATGTGAGAGCCAATTGGTCCCATCGAAAATGGAATAACATACATGGTTCGACCATTCATTGAACCTTTAAAAATTTCGGTTAAAGTTGCTCGCATTTGATCTGGTGACTGCCAATTATTGGTTGGACCTGCATCTTCTTCTTGCTCAGAGCAAATATAAGTTCGATCTTCAACCCGAGCAACATCGCTGGGATCTGAGCGAGCTAAATATGAGTTAGGTCGAAGTTCAGGATTCAATTTAATTAAAGTGCCTTTTTTCAGCATCTTATCAATTAATTCTTGCTGTTGCTCTGGTGAACCATCACAGATTTGGACTGATTGTGGATTACACAACTCTACCATATTGGTTAACCAATCCTTAAATTTATGATTTTTTATGTTTTCATTTAAATTAATATTTGCTGTCATATTTTAGATTTTTAATAAAAAGTATATTTTCCGTTATGTAAATTGTTAAAACTATTCAAACTATGAGAGATCATCGATTTTGAATACTCAAATATCAAATCTCTAAAATCAAATTTTCTAGCTGAGTATTTTACAATTTTTTCTTCACCCAATTCATTTTTTGCAACTTCTTGAGCTGAACCAATTCCATCAACTAAACCTAAGTCAATAGCTGCTTTACCATCCCATAGTAAACCATTAAAAATATCATTTGATTTTAATCGATCACCTCTACTGGTTTTTACGACGTCGATAAACCGGGTATGGATTGCATCTAGAGTTATCTGCAAATGTTGTTTATCATCTTCAGATAATTCACTAAATGGATTTAAAAAAGCTTTTCGCTCTCCGGCAGTAATTATTCGTGGAGATACCCCAATTTTTTCAAGCATTGAATTAAGTCCAAAACTGTAGTGAATTACTCCGATTGAACCAATAATACTAGCATGATTTACAAATATTTTATCTCCCGCCATAGCAACATAATAACCACCTGATGCACAAATATCACCGGTTACTATCAAAAATGGTTTTTTTGGATGTTTGTTCCTAATATCTTTAATTCCTGTATAAAGATTATCGGATATAGTTGGTGATCCACCGGGACTATTAATTCGCAAAATCACCCCAACAGAATTTTTATTATTAAAGGCTTTTTCTATAGTTCTTAATAAACGATCAGATTCTTTATTGCCCTCATCAAATGTCTGCTCGCCGATTATTCCGTTTAAATCTACTAAAGCGCTATGTTTGGTATTAGTTTTTTGGGCAAAAAAGGGATCTTCTTGCTGGCTAAGTTCTTCAAAACCTTCTACCATTCCAGCAGCTCCGCCAATGGTCACTATAATCACAAAAAAAACAAAAATGAATGGTAATGCAATAATAATTAAGAAAACTACAATTTTAAAGGTCAAATCAGTTATTCTCGCTTTTTTTTGTTCATCAAGCATTTTACCAAGTATCGCAACCAAAGCCGCATTGGTGCTGTTAGAATTTGCAGATTGATTATTCTCTTGATTTTCCATTATTTATTCTTTACAAGTTTCGTCAATATTATAAATTAATTAAAGATTAAATAATTTAAAAGTTAAAATTCGAATTTTTAAAAATAATATTTATTAAGCTTAGAAATATTGATTGACTACATTTGTAATATTAATAATCCTTTTATTTACAATTATTTTGTTGTTAAAAAGAAATCAAGCAAATTATTTGAAAACTCTTGAGCGCATTCAACAGATGAGATATGTGCTGAGTCTAATTCAATTAATCTTGATTCCGGAATTTCTTGATGGATAAATTGAGATAATCCAATTGGAGTAGAACTATCATTTTTACCTGCAATTATTAATATTGGAATTTGAATTTTATTAACATCTTCTCGATAATCAGCTTTAGATATTGCATGGCAATTGGCTAAATATCCATCTCGATCACAATTTTTTAGCATATTTATAAATTTATTTACTTTTTCTGAATTTTTATTTCGAAATTCTTCACTAAACCATTTAGGAATTATGGTTGAAACTAAAGCACTCACTCCTTTTGAGTTGACAATATCAATTCGTTCTTGCCAGCTTTCTGCAGTTCCCAGTTTTGCACCGGAATTTGCAATAACCATTTTCGAAAATCGATTTGGATGATTTAGCGCAAGGTCTAAACCAATTAATCCTCCTAAAGAAATTCCCACGAAATTTGCTTTTGCAATTTGGTTTTGATCAAGAATATTTATTACATCTTTAGCAAGATCAGATATCGTAAACGGTCTTTGATATATTAATGAATTACCATGCCCGCGTGTATCATAGCTAATTATATTAAAACTAGAAATTAATTTTTCTATTTGGATATCCCACATTGATAAATCGCATCCTAAGGCATTTGAAAAAAATAAATAAGGTGTTTGGCTGGGATCTGCAACTTGAGCAAAATCAATTTTATAATACACTTCATTTTTCATATTCACCTAGCTTATCTAATAATCAATTTATCTAGAAAATCTAAATTGAAAGGGATAATCAGATTTGATAAGAGATTGATAAATATAAGTTAGTTATAACTATCACCTAAAAGCATATCTAAAATTAATGCTATTTGGTCGCGCATTTTTCGTCGATCAATAATGGTATCAATTGCTCCTTTTTCAAGTAGAAATTCTGATCGCTGAAAACCCTCTGGCAGAACTTCTCTAACAGTTTGCTCAATTACTCGAGGACCTGCAAAACCCACTAATGCTTTAGGTTCAGCAATAACCACATCAGCAATCATTGCAAAACTAGCTGAAACTCCACCCATTGTAGGGTTCGTAAGCACATTAATAAATGGTAAAGAATTTTGATTTAAAAGGTTTAATGCTGTTGTGGTTTTTGCCATTTGCATTAATGAATACAAACCTTCTTGCATCCTTGCGCCACCACTGGAAGAAAATACAACAAAAGGTTGAGTATTTTTAACAGCATAGCTTATCCCTCTGATAAATTTTTCACCCACAACTGAGCCCATTGAACCACCAATAAAATTATATTCAAATACCGCAACTGTAGTATTTATTTTATTTATTTTTCCCGATGCAACAACAATTGCTTCATTTTCGCCAGAGGTTTTTTTAGCTTGCTTAAGTCTATCTAAATACGATTTTAAATCCTTAAATTTTAACGGATCGTCGGTTGAGATATCTGTGGCAATTTCAGTGAATTTTTGATCGTCAAATAAAAACTTAAATCTAGTTCTGGCAGGAATATTGTGGTGATAATTGCATTTTGAACATACTCTTAAATTTTTTTCAAACTCAATTGAATAGATTGGCTCTTGACAATTATCGCATTTACTCCATAAACCTTCAGGAATTTGAGCCTTATTATTTACGCCATTGGCTTTAATCTTAGGGGGTAATATTTTATGTAACCAATTCATCTAGTAGTTCAATTTTTCATAAACTGATTATAATTGTAGTTGAATTCAGCAAAATATAATAATTGGTTATTACTTATAAATATTTTCCAGATATTGATAACAAAATAATTTATGGTTGGAAATCAATTCTTTCCAATTTTATTTTTCCATTTAGGCTGTCAATATTCAATGTGGATTGATTTGCTGAAGTATTAATTGAAATTAATATTATGATTTGATTATTGCAAATTCCATATTGTAAAATTTCACCAACTTCAGATTTATTTTGATCAATAATTTTTATACCCCTGCTAAGTTGTTGAAATAGATCCAGATTTTCTAGATAAATTAAAGCTAATGCTCTTTTAGCTTTTCCTAAATAATGTGTTCGGGCTACAACTTCCTGACCAGGATAACATCCTTTAGTAAAGCTAATACCGGAGTTTTTATCTAATCCCAACATCTGTGGGGTATATTTTTCTGATGTATCTAAATTTATCCATACTCGATAGTTTATACACTCAGCTCCAAGCCATTCATCAATATTTAAGAATTGGTCTAATTCATTTTTAATTATTTGATTTTCACTACTAATTGAAAGTCCAACTTTTGAACGCAATACAAATTTTTGTAATGTCTTTAAAACTTTCTCGACTAATTCATCATATAAAAGTATTCGATAATTTAATTTTTGATTTATATCAGATTCTGTTTGTATTTTAATAACTCGCATAGTCGCTATTACCCGACCTTGACTATTACAATAGGCGGTAAATAAACTATGATTATTTTTTAATTTTAAAATATCGCCGGTTAATTGGCTTTGTAAAAAACTACCGGCATCATCACCAATTACTTCAATAACATTTAGCATATTATTTTGATATATAAAAAATCGTTACTAATATTGAGCAAGTCAAAATACTTTCAAATTAATTTAGATAAATAGTTAATTATAATATTCCCATAAACAAGGCTAGAAAAAACTCATTATCCAACAATTTATGGGAAAGACACTTTACGACAAAATATGGGATGATCATGTTATTGAAACTGATGAAAGTGGAACATCGTTATTATATATTGATCGTCATTTAATCCATGAAGTTACCAGCCCTCAGGCATTTGAAGGAATAATCACAGCGGGGCGTGAGCTTTGGCGAAAGGATTCAATCCTAGCTGTGCCCGAACATAATGTGCCAACAACCAGTCGTAAGTCTATAAAAACTGAAGAACATTTAAACGAATACATTAAAGATGATATTTCACGAGCTCAAATTAATGCATTAACTCAAAATGTTCGACATTTCGCCATTAAAAATATTCCAATTCTTGATACCCGTCAGGGTATTGTTCATGTTATTAGCCCAGAACAAGGTTTTACACAACCGGGAATAACAATCGTATGTGGTGACTCACATACTAGTACTCACGGAGCTTTTGGGGCATTAGCTTTTGGTATAGGAACTTCTGAAGTTGAACATGTTATGGCAACTCAATGTTTGTTGATGAAAAAAGCCAAGAATTTTCGTGCAATTTTTGAATCTAAATTAAATAAAGGAGTATATGCCAAAGATCTAATTCTAGCTTTTATCGGCAAAATTGGAACAGCAGGAGGAACTGGTTTTACTATTGAATTTACTGGTTCTGCAATTAAAGCTCTTTCTATGGAAGCACGAATGACAATTTGCAATATGGCAATAGAAGCTGGCGCTCGTTCGGGTTTAATTGGAGTTGATGAAAAAACCATTGGATATATTAAAGATACCCCATATTTTCCCAATCATCAATTTCAAGAGCAAGCTTGTGAATATTGGTATAGTTTAAATACAGATGATGATGCAATCTATGATCAAGAACTAATAATAGATGCCGGTAATATTGCTCCTCAAGTTACTTGGGGAACTTCTCCGGAAATGGTAGTAGATGTTGATCAAAAAATTCCCAAACTTTCTGACATTCCTTCTGAAAAACGCCAAACAGTTGAAATTGCGCTTAATTATATGAATTTACAGCCGGATCAACCGATTTCTTCAATTTCCCCTAATAAAATATTTATTGGTTCTTGCACTAATTCCCGAATTGAAGATCTGGAAATTGCTGCGAAAATTGTAAAAGGAAAAACCTTAGCAAAAAATATTGATCAAGCTTTAGTGGTACCCGGCTCTGGCATTATTAAAG
>Ga0209562_1000286_pt1 | contig 19093 bp, 22 predicted proteins | sample WorMetvacBELIZE2_FD_187399 | JGI IMG/M metagenome (GOLD analysis project Ga0209562, IMG submission 187399) | Marine gutless worms symbiont microbial communities from Max Planck institute for Marine Microbiology, Germany - Olavius vacuus BELIZE.2... | ecosystem: Host-associated > Annelida >... | reverse complement strand
ATATTCTAGGAGTGCCTCCGAATGAATTAGGCAGTTGGCTAATAGCATACACTGGGGACCTGGTGCATTGGGTCACGCCTTGCAGGCTGGCCTCGACACTGACTGTGGGCTATTACACCAGCCTCTGGGGTCCACAGTCACCCGAATGAAGGAAATAACTGGTTTGGTAAATTCTACTGACGTGCAAGTAAACGAGTTATTAAGTGTACTGCTGTTGCCGAGGTAAAATTAATTTTCTTGTTCACTGGCAATGGCAATTTTAGCGTGACAGTTGATTGTTTTCCACCATTATCATGTGCTGGCCGGGCCTGGGGGCAGCCAAACTCTTGTCCATCATGAGGGTCTCAACAAGGAGATAAATATTGTGCACTGCTGGTAAGTGATCACCCACATAAACTCCCTGACAGTGTCGACATCCGGTTTGATGGTGTTCAGTACTGTCTAATGGGGCTTTGAGGCTTTGAACCATCGCATAGTGACAGCTGGAGTTCTCAGTATAATACTGACACAGTCTGGACTACCAGAGTAGTACAGTGTAGACTGTGCCGTATTGTTAATGCACTGCATGTATTTTAAGAATGACTGACATTGTTAAAAATCGAATACATATCGTTTTGAATATACTATCACTGATAAGATGAAATTCTGATCTCAAAGCTATGTGCTATTAAAAAGCATTATGTTACGTTGCCTTACTCGTTACATGGCTTGTTTCCAGGATGTATTTTGCATTAAGCATGGAGTGGACATGATCAGTATGTAGTTTATTGAGTGTCACGTGCGTCGTTGTGTGTGTTATTAAGGTGCCGGCGAAGATCATTTCCTGGAGAAATCGTTTGGTCACGTGTCTGCATGGCTGCTTGATACACGTGGTGCTGAGGCTTGGAACAAAGGTCTGTGCTTCTGTTGGCATGTACATGGTGTCTCAGAAAATAGCAGTGTGCTCAGAGTGCTCTTCGTAACTGTCGTAACGTTAAATTATTATTGTTATTGAATATGTTTGTTTGTTTTCTTGATATTCTCTGTGTTGTCTGTCTCTGTCTCTCCTCTTTGTGTATTTTTGTTAAATTTTGGCTACTGTGTTTGGTGAAATCAAGTTGATATATAATATTCTTTTTACTGGCCTACTGCTTAACAAGAAGTTGGCGAATCTTTAGGTTATCCAACGTTACTTAACACAAAATATCGGCAAATCTTTCGTTACTTAGAAATAATTAGAATTAGGTTTTGAAAGTATCTAGCATGGCATTTTTAAGCACGCGAAATAGTAACTGCATGTAACGCTGAGTTGACTTGACCCCGGCTATGCACATTTGCTTTATTCATTTGTTTGAGACAGAATTTCTGACTGTGAGAATGACTGTATGATTTAAGACATCAGTTTCTTTAGAGTAAGCATAGATAATGTGCTGATATGCTGCGGCAAGGTTCTAACACTTAGTTTCTGTCTGTTGTTCAGAGATGGCTGCGGTAGAGTCCAAGTTGTCGGAGCTGTCAGAAGCCGTTGAGCAGCTGCAGATGCCGGTGACACCCATCGATGTACGACGAGCTTATACTGTTTAGCACAGGATCATTTTTTCATTTCACAAGCATTTCACGAGCTGTTTTCGGTTTCTATTTCTGTACACCACCGTGTCTAGTAGTGGTTTAACAGTCTTGTACTTAAGCCACTGTAAATAAATCTAATGTCGTGTAATTGTGATTTTGATTTTACTTTGTGATTTTGATTTTACTTCGATTTTACCTTAGATTTGTATTGTGTAGGATTCTCTGTTATTTTTGGGTAGCTATCAGTGCACGTTTGTGCCTTGCTGTCCTGCTCTAACCCTTGTCTGATTGTACGTAATGTGTGTACTTGAGCAAATAAATAAATAAATAAATAAATAATTCTTGGCGTAACTTTGGCAACACCTTGAGCAGTTTTCAAGCGAAATTTGCACTAAAAATTGCTCGGGACTTTTTTATAACTGCTACTGAATGTGCATGACCCGTTATTGACACTGACTTAGTTTCGTTTGCTCTTAAGTGTGATATTCTACAGAGCTTGTGAAATACTACCTTAGCGCCTCTGTGACAGTTTAGGATGTAAGAACTGTCGGATGAACTCAAATGGACCACTTACTTACTTCATGAAGTAGGAAGATTATTGTTACTGGAACAGAAATGTGTGAAAACTTTGAGAATACGCCTACAGATGCTTTTTGTGATGATGTTTTATTGTTTTGAAATTCTTATATGATGATCATCATCATCCATTTATTCGCCATTAACAAACAAACAGAGTTAAACACAGAGTAAAGAATGGCAGGTCACCAGAGAAACATAAGTTCACTGATCTGGCGGCCTATACTTATTACATTAATAATAACGTTTCTAGTACAACAAACACACGTAAAAATAACAGGAAAGCAAAATACAAGAAGCAAAGACAAGTAATGTATTATTAAAATTGTGCATTCTATTTTCAGTGTTGACAGGCAGTCCAGCTATTGTGTATAGAATGAAAAGCATTCAACTATTGAATGGCAGCATCATTACTAACTAGATTTTTTCGCTGTTAGTATAAAATATAGTGCTGCCGATGTAACGCATTGAGCAATGTGCTAATGCGACGTTGCGTTTTAAAAAGGAAGTAATCATGGCAAGTGCAGTGTGACATCGTGAGTGTTTTGTTTGTGTACTTATTAGTGTGCATATGTTTGTGCTAGTAATGCCATTGTTTATGTTTGTTGTTTCAAACTCAGCAACAGTCGACTTCAACTGGGGCATTGTCGCCGAAGTCATACAAGTCATCGTCTTCAAGGTGGTCTTTTGTTGGCTGGCCTAAGAAAGCTAAACACAGGGCACACAGCGTGGTAAGTGTAGGCCAAATTTCACACTTTCTTACCTAAACACAGTGCACACGGTTGATAAATGCAAGCCAAATTACATTCATTTTGACTCCATCTGTAAAAATTAGGGGAGGAATGAGCAAAGTGTCTGACTCAGTACATAGGCTGATCATTTGCACTCCCGCTGCATGTTTTAGGTCTCTGATATGTTGCTTTGTTTCATAACCACAGCCTCTCAATGGCAACTGTGTTTGAAAATTCAGGCCAGATTTCATACTTTTTGATTCCCCGTAAAATTTAGGTAAGCATGGATGAAATTTCTGGGTCAGTTTTACGAGTTCAGCCTAGAAACAAAACAACAATGACATTAAACCACCTATTGATCACATCCACTCTGTGCCTAACACAAAATCCACCCTGGAAACAAGCTATGAAATGAAAAAAAATGTAACATATGCTTTTTAATGGCATATCGCTGTGAGATTAGCATAGGAGCCTGTATGTATCTTATATAATTTTGGTGGGGCCCCGCTCGACCGTGTAGAAGATTAGGGAGTCTGGGTGTAAAAATACGGACGGTGTTAAATTAGAAGGCCTTTATGATATATCATCAGCTCCATAATCGAACAACAACAGCACAGAACACAGAATGAGTGCAGCACAACATGTGTTAAAATCATCCAAGAAATAATAGTAAAATCTACGTCGTTTACTGTTCGTTGACCATTTGAAGATTACGATAGGGCTGAAATGAAATTAGGTTATCTGCGGAGTGATTATACTCTAGCTGTGTATACTGATGTTATGTGTGTGCAGTTGAAGGCTGTTAGTTGACTGACGTTTGGTTTGTTGTCTGTCTGTGTGTAAACAGAAGACCATCCGCAGTATGCCTCAAGTGGCCAGCAGCAGTGGCTCGACTCCAGACCTCACCTCGCTGGAGCTCACCACTGTTGATGATGTTGGTTCTGTGTCGGAGAAGTTCTGCCAGCAAGCAGCAGCTGGTCAGTCATGATGATGATGATGATGATAATAATAATAATAATGTCACTTATATAGCCCAAATTGGCGTCATATGCTCGTACTTCGTGGCTCCGGTAACGAGCAGTGGCATTCTGGATCACTTGCAGTCTGTGCAGCAGCTGACCAGTGACACCGACAAACAGACTGTATGATGATAACTATTGATGATTGATGATTGATTGATTGATTGATGATTGATTGGTGATTGAGGATAATTGATGACCAGTGATGATTGATGATTGATTGATTGACTGATTGATTGATTGATGATTGATTGATTGATGATTGATTGATTGATGATTGATGATTGATTGGTGATTGAGGATAATTGATGACCAGTGATGATTGATGATTGCTGATTGACTGATTGATTGATTGATGATTGATTGATTGATTGGTGATTGAGGATAATTGATGACCAGTGATGATTGATGATTGCTGATTGACTGATTGATGACTGATTGATTGATTGATGATTGATTGAGGATAATGAAAACGATGATGATGAATCCATATTCATTGTCATCCTCGTTATCATCCTCGGTCATAACCATGATTTAGATTTTGTTTTACTGTCGTCGTTGAAGTTGATGATGGTGATGATAGCAATGATGATGATGGTATAATGTGCAGTGTTCATCATGTTCGTTTTGATACAAGATCTGTGATAGAGTTTCTCTTGTTCCAGCCGGGCCAGCTGACACAAGCATTTACAGAACTGTCACACTCCATGTGTCAGTTCCGGTCCACTATTCAGAAGGTCCGCTATTCCAACATATGCTATTCTAACCCCAACCCATAACCCCTTACCATAAACCCTAAAGCCTAACCCTAACCCAAATAGTGGATCTGCGGAATAGTGGACCTTTGGAATAGTGAGCTGGTGCCCATGTGTCGGCTGCCAGCTGAATAAAAAAAGATGTACATATGTAAGTGTAATAAAGTACTAGAAATAAACTGAACATCTAAACTGAACACACAAGTCTCACGAAAAGTCAAAGGACAGAATTTGAGTAACTTGAAAATAGTCAAGATGGAGGCACTTAACAGTATTATTGGGTAAAGCATTTCAAATACAGTATATACAGTCTCTGGACTTGCCACTAGACTACTCTGATCTAAGATGTTTTGTTCGTTGGGTTGTAATTGTAGTTCATGAAATGTTGAGGTCGCTGAGCAATGCAGTAATTCATCAACGCACAAGTCTGAAGAAGGCTATTGAGAACGACTGCAGGGAGTCTGTGATGTCACCGTCTTCCATCAAATATGTTCAGACACTGCAGCACACTCTTCAAGAAGTATGCTGTGTCAGTTTTGTCAGTAGTGCCTGATTTCAGTATTTTCGTCATGTTGGTATCAGCATAAATGTTGTAAAATATCTAATAAGTACTTGATAAAAGACTTGAAAGCTGCAAAATATGTGCTTTTTCAAATGTATTTTTATCTACATATTTCTATCTTTCCATCTGTCTGTCTGTGTTATTGTGTGTTCTGTAATTTTCTGTTTCCTAATTTTTGTAGTTATTTGGGCGACCAGCTTGAATGACCATTGGCTTTTCTGGTCCCCCGTCACTGTGCTTCATGTTGTTTTTTTGTTATCCAGTATATGTTGTCTTGCACAATTGGCTAAATAACTTGATTGATTGATTGATTGATTGATTGATTGATTGACTGATTGATTTGAACTCCGTTATTTGCAACTTGAGTCGAATTTATGTTCATTAAGTATGTATACCAAATGTCTATACCAAATGCTTGCGTAGTTGTTTTTTAAAATTTTCAGTAACAACTTTACAATGTTTTTTTTCGTATTTCCACTAATTATAACACAAAACTGAATAGTAATGCATTGTTGTGTGTAATTTAGCAAAATACGGAAAACGTTTTAAAGTTGTTACTGAAAATGAAAAGTAACAGTAAATCATGTGTTTGTCACAAAAGACGCTGCAACAGAACAACGAGTTGCGGAGACGGTTGCAAAGAATTCACGTGGAGTCTTCTGTCACCGGTCCCATCACCGAGCCACGACTCGTACCATCACACAAAGATGTGGCGTTACAAATGTCATTGCAGGCCAGTTCTAACAGGGTAAGTGTTGCTTTCTGTACGGAATAAATTCTAATTCAGTGCATTATTGGACTCAGTATGGTTTTATGGGTATTTTTTCATCTGGTCTTCAGTTTATCTTTAAGTTTGTTCAGTTCATTTTTGAAAATTAATTACTGCGAAACTGACAACAAGCCAGGCTCATCTGGCATTACTGCAGTCAGTGAAATATGGTGGAAAACTCAGCTAACTGTCCAGTAGCACACAGAGGTTGCAAACGACATCTCTAGGATGCATAACTGCATTACTGACATTGAGCATCGCGTATGATGCACGTCATCTATTGGGAATTTATTAGCTGGTTTCTAGTTTGTCTGATCTGTAACAGTTGTCCCAAACCCCTTAAGTCACTAATGAAGTAGTGAGATGCAGGATTGGTTAACCTACAGTCACTTCTCCAGCATCGCGTATGATGCACGTCATATATTGGGAATTTATTAGCTGGTTTCTGGTTTGTCTGATCTGTAACAGATGTCCCAAACCCCTTAAAAAAGTAAAGCCGAGCACTTGTATAGCACCTTGCATGGTATACAAAGTACAAACCACTTTAAAGTGCTCAGGCATGGATCACACAGTTTTACCTGCAACAAACACCATGCCTGCCTTACCTCGTAAGCATTCACCAGATGGCACCACCACCGATTGAGGTGGCGGACATCTAATTGCAGCTTACTGCTCATTTATCGACTCCGAGAGGATGATAGGCTGTAAGAGCTTTAAAATGTTTTTAAAGCTTAAGTAACAATAAGTCACTAATGAAGCAGTAAGATGCAGGATTGGTTAACCTACAGTCACTTCTCCAGCTAACTACTATGTTCGTTTTGTCACATTGTTTAAGCCAGTCCATCTCAGGATCATCTGTGTATCTTCTGAGCTGCTAGTGACCATTTCCCAGCAGACTGGCAGCACTTTGTGACTTGACGTCGTCCATGTTCTGCCTCACAACCGTCGCTGATTGTCTGTTGTACGCGGATGTCAATCAACACTGACCGAGCGGTCACCACAGTTCATACCTGGAATAGTCGGCCTCAGTACGTCATGTTTGCACCGTTCCTGCCTGTCTTCTGAAGTCACCTCAAGATGTGCCTTTTCACATCCGTGACTGTATCCACCTTTGTTGTGCCTGAAAAGTGACACCTTTATTATTTACCCGCTAATCATTATTGTTACTGAGCGCCTTAGAGGTGTGTTCACGACGAGGTGCTATACAAATACACGTTTACCTTTACCTTTACCTTACTTACTTACTTTCTGATTTATTGTAGAGGTTGACACAGATTAACTTGGCTTCATAACATCAAACTTGACCTCTGGGGTGAGTCTAAAGTGAACGATGTCTAGCCTAGGATTTTTTGCCTAGCCTATCCAAACGCTTTAGACCGTAGTCTAGCCATTTTGGCTAGGCTAGGAGAAAATGTCTAGCCTAGCAAGACCTCTGATCACACCATCTTGGTCTTAGCTGAGCAAGGCAGCATGCACAGGACTATTCAAGATGGCGCCAAGTTGTTGAGACGACTATGTTGATCAAGGGCATGCCAACTGCTGCTGACAGTAACCACGACGAAGCTTTAGAAGAACAACCAGCTAATTAAAAATAAATGTGAAAAATGTCCATTTACACATTTGTGTGTATCTGCGTGTTTAGAATCATTGGCTGGCTGAGTCACTGTCGGGCGACAGCTTGGCAGAGTTCTATGATGCTGCTGAGCAGTTTGAGACGAGCTCTGACGAGAGTGAGGTCCGTATCTCCTGTCTCTGTGTATGATGTGGTGGTGTAATGCTTGTGATATTGCATATTGGTAAGTAACTAAGTAAGTAAGTAAGTTTTTTTATTTCAAAAGTCATAGCATTACAGCTTGATTACAAGTCTAGGCTACACAAAACACACAAAAAAACAACAAACATAATGAAAATAGCAAAAAAAAACACCGAACCAATAATTGCAAAGACTACATAGGATCACACCGTTATTATTGAAAATTTAAGATTGCAGCCATATTACGCTGATGCAGTGTCCTTGGACAAATTGTTCACACTAAACAGTGTATTGCTGGTACTGGCTAAAAAGACGGCTGGTGTATTGTTGCTGGAAATGCTTGAGTGTCTGTGAGATGCGATGGGAAATGTTTGCTCCTTCTGAGACGAGCTGTGGTTACATGGCCGTCTCTTATCGACGTAAAACTTGCTTGCTTTCAGGATCATGATGATGACGATGATGATGATGACGACGATGATGAAGACGATGAAGATGGTGAATGTTCAGATACGGAGCCTGCTGATATGCAGCTCAGTGCAGGTATGTTAAGACAGTGATGCTGCAAACAGGTGTATAGACAGACCTAGACAAGTCGCTGGGCATTCTGGGTCTCGGAGTGCATTACATTACATTAGAAACTATTTGTCGTGGCCTAAGTAAAAGTAACTTTAAGGACCACGATGGCGATGCGGCTAAGGAACAATGTCTGGGAATGATTGCCGAAATAAATGTGTTTTCGGTTTCTGACGAAATGTTGTGAGTGATGGGGCAGACTGGACGCCGTCAGTACAGATGTGCTGTTACATGCTAGATATACTTACACGTGGTAAGACAAGTCAAATCAGTTTTGGTAAGGACATTGGGATTTAGACTTTTGATAAAGAGGTTGCAGGTTTACTCCTGGTGTGTTGCTGTCACCTAATGATTCAGGCATAGTTGTTCAGATACGGTGACATTCTGCCACGCATCAGTCAAATTAACTAGTAATTTTTTTATAATCATGAACAGCATAATGTACGTACATCCCAGTGAGTAAGTGTTGTTAGCTATCGTTGTGCGTTGTCGTGATACAGAGGACGACAGCTATAGAGAACTGACAAGACGACGTAGCAGGCTGCCAGCTGCCGCACCCGAGACCGACCACACGCTGTGGAGTCTGTTGTTTAGAAACATCGGCAAAGATCTCTCAAAGATTTCAATGCCAGTCTCAATGAACGAACCTCTCAACTCTCTGCAGGTCTCATTCTGATCATCTCTTAAATGTTAAATGTTAAACGTTAAAAACTGATTTATATAGCGCCATAAAGTCCGTAGATTCAGAGGCGCTATTGATTAGCCATATGCTTTGCTTAGGTCTTTAGTTGTGAGCTAAAGCACTTAACTGGTAGCGTAGCCATTTTTATGATGCAAAGTGTTACTGCAACACCTGTGTGTAAGAGCCGCTTTTGTGAACATTGCTCAAAACTTGGTAACTTTCAAGTCAAAATTGTTCACTTATATTCGCTTGCATGCCAAGCACATTGAAGGAGTTTCAGTCATATTCATCAAAGATGAATATTTGGCAATTAAACTTCATAAAACAGTTGTTATTATGTACACAGACTTGGATGAGTCCAAGTATGGCACTACCTCTATCTTACCTCACCTGTACTACTTCTACCTTACTCACCTGTTCATGCATTTTATGCTTCTCTTGTTCTATTTTGCATGTCAAGTATGTTGCAGCAGAATAAATTCAGCGAAGTTTTAAGAGCTAATTATAGATACGTGTTACTCAAATCCTGAGGGGACATTCACTAGGTTTGTGAATTTTCCGGAAATTTAATAATTCTGGAAATTTACGGAAATATTAGCAAAAAAGCCTGGAAGTTATGACATCTATAATTTTCATTCAAATTTGCTGATATTCCTGGAAGCCATGCTAAAAATGAGTTGTTTTTCTTTTCTTAACAGTGTATAAAGTTAAAGTATAAATATCTGGAGAGTTGTTTGTCAAAAACATGCTTATTTATGGCATTACTTTGCAGTGCTGGACTTGGAAACATGGTTATAATTAAAATGTGTATAGTGTAAAAACTCTTTAACAGATTTCCAGAAATTTCCGGAAAGATTAGAATAGATTTCTGGAAATTTTCCACCAGAAATTTCCAAACTCACAACCCTAACATCGACGCAACTGACCCTAAACAAGTTATACGCTTACACTTAAGTTGCTGCTGTTTTTGACGCAGATTAAGGATTGTGCACAAGGTGCTACGATTATTTCCGTCGAGCAGGTTTAACAAAAAATGTTGACATCATGCTGCAGCTGTCCCAGATAGCATGCAAACGTTATTCTAACGTTCCCTGATGGTTACAACGGTTAACGTTTATAGCAAACGTTACACGAACGTTCCCCAAATGTCGCCGTTTAAACAAACAGCACATGGTAGCCCCAGCACGGTGAGCATATTTTTTTCTTTATTTTTTTTGCGATAATGTGGCCAAACTGTTGCTGTTGATGTGTCTGTATGTAGAGACTGTGTGAAGAGATGGAATATAGCGAACTGTTAGATCGACTTCCAGCGGTTGCTGACCCACACGAGCGCATGGTATGACTTTATTTTTTTACTTTTTGTAAATATTTGTTTTATTTTATTTAATACTTTATGAAAATTCTGTGCTAATTTTTGTGCTAAATGCCTGTAGTGACTTGATACCATTGGTTGATGATCAGCTTCATAAAATATCGCTTTAAAACCCCCCGTGTGGGGCCGGGGCACCCCTCTTTCCCCCTTGTCCCCCTGACTTTCTCATCTTTTGCCCTTTTTACTTTTCTCTTTCTTTCATTGGCTTTACCTATTTTCTTCTTTTGTCCATCCCTTTCCTTTCTACCAGAATAGTCCCACTCCGTTTCCAGGCCGGAGGTCGTAGGAAGCGACCGAGTTTGTTGTGTTCAATTTGCGTTATCGGTATTCCTTAGTAAATGTGGATTCTGGTGTTTTGTTCTGTTTGGTTTAGTTTAGTTTTGTGTGTTCCTTCAGTGCTTTGACACTGTTGGTTGGGTCGTTTGACCCGTAAAAACCTGTCCCCGATATGACCTATAATGTGTTTGATGGGACATTAAACCTTACTCAATCAATCAATCAATCATTCTATCGCTTCAAAATCCCTTTAAGTGTTTTACTGCTAATTGGATTAAACCCGGATAATGGCTGTTTGGTTTCGATTGTTGTGCCAAAATTTGATAACTACAATGCAGCACATTGCATTGACATATTCTAGCAGCTATGAAGGACAACTGCTGGACATAATTTATCACAGTTACTTACTGCCAGATTTCCATGACACTGGTGACATTTTCAAGGTCAAGGGTTTCAAGTTCAAGGTCACAGACAACATTTTCCAGAAATACACTTTTCTGGCCGAGGTGTACAGATTGACGGTTCGCTGTCAAACACCATCTAGTTTTATGTCTGAGTGCTTTTGAGATGCTTCATGACAAAGTTCTATATAAATTCACATTTACTTACTTTCGTACTGAGGGTGGTGTAGTATATTAGTCTTCGTAGCCTATGTTACCTTCTGTGTCGTTGTATTTTGAGTACGACATTGTGTCACTGAATGTGTTGCAGGTGTTAGTTGCTGCGTTTGCAATCAGCAGTTATGCCTCGACGGTCACCCGCTGTGCTCACAAACCTTTTAATCCGCTTCTCGGCGAAACCTACGAGTGTGTACGCGAAGACCGAGGATGGAGGTTTATCTCCGAGCAGGTCGGTCCGGATGTTGTTGTTGCATATGTCAACGTCCCTGTCAGTTGTGAATTTGTACAGCACATTGTCGCATAGGCCACTAATGCACTGGTGATGTATGGTGATAGTTCATCAATTAACTTAAGTCTCTCTTCAAGCAGTCGTGATTTGTATCTGCATCTACACGCCACCTGGTGACTACTTGTGACATTAGTTTTGTTTACTGACTGTCACAGAAGTCGTTGCTGCCATTGTTACTGCTACTAGTTGTGGTGCTGGTGATGTAGTTGTTTCCACCAATGCTTATTATTTTATTTAACACACCTGTTTGTTGGACTCACTTCAGGTCTCATATTCATTTGACAGGCATGTCCAGCCGTGTGAAAGAAACACCTGTATGCTGTATGACGGATGTTCTGCCAATCTTATCAACTCTGGCAGTGACATAACTGACCATGTCTCTTTCCAAAACATGTATAATGAGATACATTGACCAAAGTATTTCAGTTTCTGCGACTTGACTTGACCAAGTACGGGTGCATAGTGGTCTCTCAATAGGTGCCTTCTTTGCGGATTGATGGAGAATGTATTATTACTATAGCTATCCTGTTAGAAGAAACACTGCAGGGCACTTTAGAAAGTTAGTAGTGTATGTATATATCAGCAAAGTGTCACCAAACCTCCTTAGTTATCACTTGTTACTGGGCTGAAGTTCAGGATCAAATGCATTCGTAAGTAATTTCCGTTTCAAATCAGACACAGCTCAGATATGTTTTGACATTGCTCCTTAAATGTATAACAGCAGCAATAGCAACCATGCTTGTCATGCTGTTTCTGTTAATACAGGTGTATAACAGCAGCAATAGCAACCATGCTTGTCATACTGTTTCTGTTAATACAGGTGTATAACAGCAGCAATAGCAACCATGCTTGTCATGCTGTTTCTGTTAATACAGGTGTATAACAGCAGCAATAGCAACCATGCTTGTCATACTGTTTCTGTTAATACAGGTGAGCCATCATCCATCAATCAGTGCATCACACTGCCAGTCTTCTAACTTCACTCTCTGGCAAGGTAACGCTGGCGTTGTTACTAGGCTAAGATTTGCCACCAAACATTTGACTGTGAAATTAGTTTGCAGTTGTGTTGAATCATTATTCTGTAAGTATGTAAGTAAGTGAGAGAACTCATACACAGTGTAAGGTAAGGTGAGGTAAGGTAAACGTGGCTTTGTGTAGTGCCTTGTCGTGAACACACCTCTAAGGCGCTCAGGTATGGCATGTGGTCTGAAGGGATCTCACAGTATCTGTTTAACAAAAAGAAAGTTCACTGCATGCCACAGCCTCAGTCAAAACAACTACCCCTACAACAGAGAGCTGAAGTGAATATAATTGTCGTAGTAATTGAGGTCGCCAGGGTTTATCCTCGACTTGAAAAAAATAACAAAAAAAAACTCAAAATCGCCTGGCTTTGCCCACAGAGACAGCACTGCCCAAAAATAATGAAACCTTTGCAGAGCTTACCACAGCAAATGGCGGAATGTTTACTTCATGCTCAGCCAGACTCTGTAGCCAATTACGATCAGTGATCAACTTGCTTTAACGTGAGTGGCTACTAAGACAGGCTGAGCTCGAAGTAAACGTTCTGCCATGCAGTGGTAAGCTTATCAGTGGCTACATGATTACATATGATGTGAATAGATGGTACGGTATCTAGAATATATATGTGTAGGTCTGTGGCATTACCTACCACTGCTAACTTTTCAACCCCACCTGGCAAAAGTGGAAAAAAGTTTCAGCAGTCTCTAGCAGTAGAAAAAAAGCAACAAAAGCAGAAGAAAACATAAGTATTCATTGATGCTTCACTGTGCGTTGTATTTGAGTGTGGAGTGTGTTGATGTTGTGGACTGGCTGTTTGTTGTTCTGTGCTGTAGACATGCAGATTAAGTCAAAATTCTGGGGCAAGTCATTGGAGGTTCAGCCTGTCGGTCTTGTGCACCTGAAACTGCCATCGTGAGTAGTGCTACCTGTACGAGCTACCTGTGTGAGTTGTGGACAGTTATACCTAGCTCACCTGAGACTGCTGTTGTGAACAGTCATACCTGTGGCCAAGAGTTTACAAGAACACTTAACTCAATGGCCTTCTTAGGTGATATTCAAAGTTCTGCTAAACCCGCATGCTATCGCTGATGGAGGACGCCTGTGAACCATGTGACCTGCCCAAGAATGATGTCTCATAGCATGAGCCTTGAGCACTATAAACCTGACACAAGCTAACTGAACCCAGGCCAACTCAGCCTTCCATCCCTCCGGGGTTAGTAAATGAGTACCAGCTTCAGCTGGGAAGGCAAAGGCAGGCATGGTTCATTCCCTTAGCGGATGTATGCGGGAAGTGCAGGTAAAACTGTGAGATCCCTTGAGAACACGTGCCATACCTGAGCGCCTTAGGGGTGTGAGCACGACAAGGCGCTATACAAATCTACATTTACCTACCTACCTACCATGCAGACTGGAAGTTGAACTCCAGTCCTTGTGAAGGCCTGTATCATAATGTTGACACGTTGATCGGTTACATCATATCAGTGTGCATTGTGCAGATAAGGAAAAAATCAAGCATATTACTCTTAGATCTTTGGTCTTATCTGCATTCTCAGACCGAATTTTCACTTAATCTGTTACGTACAGTGAATGCTTGTCGTCACCTAAACATTTCTGCAAATTACTAAGACCAAAGTCTATTCTAAGATTTAAGATTTTTTACTGTTGGACAGTCCACCAGCCAATCAGCATTGTAGACATGTACAGCCTGTACTCCTAAACCAACAAGGTGATTAAGTATTGTAGAAGTTAATGGAATAGTTCATTCAGGGCACTTTTTTGGAAAACCTTGCCCGATATTATCATAAATGCCTCATTCTTCTGACTTTTCCCAATGTGGTTCTTTGTGAGGTTGATTCGTTTTAGTTTTCCCTTTGTTTCTGATTACTGTAGATGTTTGGCTGTTTTAAATACTTTAAAAAATTAATTTCAGTGTATGTGTTTTTTACTACATTATTTCATTGGTTGTCAGAGTCAGAGAGTCCTGTGTTTTTTACATTAAGCTCATGTCTTTGCTTACTGTGCATTGTATGCAACTAAAAGAAAAAAAGAAACAACACGTCAACTCTAGCAGTGTGCATGTACAGTAGTTGTTGTCTGTTCAGGTATAACAATGAGGAGTACTCGTGGAACAAGGCAACGTCGTGTATTCACAACATCCTCGGAGGTCAGCGCTGGGTCGAGCATCATGGTGAGGTCACCATCACCAACCACTCACTTGGCTGCATCTGCAAACTCACCTTCACTAAGGTAACATGCGACTTTACGCTTTTTTTGTATATTTCTTTAGTAATTCCTGTTACTTCTGTTGCATCTGTCTCCTGTTTTGGCTAAAGGCACTGGCTGTTAACTAAGCCAGCCGTTCAGCGACGAGGGGTCATGTGTTAGCTTAATTTGGTTTAACATTCACCAGCTGATGCCACAGACGGGATAAGCTTACAAATTCGTGTTTAAATCAAAGACAGATTTTTTTCTTAGTCGGAAAGGCAGTATTGTGTTATTTTAAAATGTGAGTGACGATTCTGACCATTAAATATGAGTCCTTAATCCATAGTTCAGTTCTGTAGTTTGAAGGCCACATTTCAAGACCAGTATTCTCTGTTGACAGAATTCTGTTGCACTTCTTTCCATTTCTGATTCCCTTCAGATCTCATTTGTGTGGTGTCGTATATGTCTAGTTCTTTCTTAATCTTCTTGGCTTTCATTTCATAGAATTCGCTTTCTGATATACAAGCTGTTTTGGTAGTCTGCAGATACTCATTTGCAAATGTGCCCAAGCCATCTCTCTCTCTTCTTTCCCTGACAATTAGTTTCGTTTACTTACTGGCCCAACTCAATTGACATTGGTCCAACTCATTTTGGATTTTATCTTTTCGAGAGATGCCCAATGTCTGTCATTTAAACTCGTGATGTGCTGCTTCCATCTTACGTTGTCTGTTAGACAGAGACCGGCGGTGGTTGTGCAGTAACAAGCAGAAACTGAATGTTTTCAAAGCCTTGCTGTATCGGTTTGATGCATCCACTGTCTGTATTTGACTATAACCGTGTCAAATCTTCATCAATTTCAGCAGTTTTTGCACTTTTCTGACTGAAGATGAATATGAAAAGTAAGGCATACGTCTGTGTTTTTATTGCTGTACAGAGCAGTTTCTCGTCGGAGAAGAAAGATGAAGTCCACGGCACCGTCTACAGTTCCGAGGGCAAAATAGTTCAGCACTTGTTTGGCAAGTGGAGTGAAGGGGTCTACTCTGGCGGAACCTGTTCTGCTCGATGCATTTGGAGACCCGGTTAGATTCCTGCATCATCATCATCATCATCATCATCAGTATCTTTCACGTGGCCTAAATAACGAAGTTGTTGCTAGCTCCACACAGGTATAGAAGATGAGTACATATAGTTTGTGGGTTAAATGACAATACATATGTCTGTTACTGATATTATAACACAGTGGTCAGTGTAATTAGATCACTTCACCGAATGCCGGTGTTTAGTCACATCGTCAGTCTGTATCCACTGCTGGTGAAATATATCCTGTGCGAAGGCTCAAAACAACGTGCAGTTGAAAACAAACAACTAAAATTGGCATCAACTAAATTAACTTGATTTTCATCATTATAATGGGCTAATTTTCGTTGTTGAGACAAAAATTATGTCTAAATATGGACTTACTGATGATGACGACAACTAAAATTCAAACGTTTTCAACGACTAGATACAAGAATGAATTGAAGAGCTGTGATAAGTTTGGAGTTGACATGTGTGACTGTTATTGCAGTTTTGAGGTAAGGTCAAAGTTGGTCATGCAGTCATATATTAAGCTCAAACAGCAACATGCTTTGCATCTGACGGAATGATACAGTTTTTGACTGAGAAGATTGCATCTGCATCTGCGTTAGCTCCGTGCCTTTCCTTATTGCAGTGAAACTCACCCACTGACTGAAACTCTTCAAATCCCCATCACATCACCACAAGCCAATCTGCGGTGCGAGGCTGTGAAGCGACTCATAAATCATTGAATAGCCAATTTGAACTGAACGCGTTCGGGAACACGCAGCCATTGGCAGCTGGCAAGTGTGTTGGTAATGTTGTCCGAACGTCGAAGTTCAACGACAGAACGTGCGGCAGCATTAAGCACCGACTGTAGGTGACGACTCAAATTGGCTGGAATTCCGACGAGAGTTGATGACGACGCAGTTACCTGAATGAGATTAGTGACAGTGAAATGAGATGAATGCATTGCATTTGTGTGCATGCCTGTCTGTGTGTGTGTGACTGTATTAAGGTGCAACACCAGTGGATGCCGACATGTATTACGGTTTCACGCGGTTTGCAGTTGAACTCAACGAGATTGACCAAATGCAGCGTCACCTCTATGCACCAACTGACACGCGCTTCAGACCTGACCAGCGGTAGTAATAACAACAAACACTAGTGATGATGGTGATGACAATTACAAATGACGATGACGGTGATGACATATGAACAGACTGGATGCTGCTCACCACAGATGGCAATGAGTGTGTTAGATTTCTCTTGGAAAGATATGGTAGTAAATGAAGAAGCCAGGTCAAGAACTGGACAACAGAAGATAGAGAACATACCAAGAGGTCTCTAGTGGGCCACATTGTCACAAGGTGGCCAAAAATCTCATTGTAGACACGTTAAACGCATCATTTTGTCTTATAAGTAAGTAATTAATGTTAACTAGAGAATGCATTGGATGGTACAAATTGATCACTTGTGGGCCATTTTTCTTTTCCTTTTGCATTAGAGGTGTTTACATAATCACGCTCTACAAATCGACATTTACTTACTTACTTACTTTCTTTCCTTTTGGGTCACTGTGGATGCCGAGAGGCTGGTATGACAGCCCACAGTCAGCACTGAGGCCCAGCTACTAAGGCACGGCCCATTGCGCATGCCTCGATGTGTGCTTTAGTGATGAATGGTGTGCTACTCTGCCCTGGAGGGCTGGTGTGTGGTATGTAATTGAGGACCTTGTACTGTTTATTTAGTGTCTAGCATGGCTTTAAGTGAAGTTTCACTGGCTGCTAGGCGTATATACCCTACATCCGACAGATACACTGAGTGGCCGGCCCTAATTCCGCCCACCTTTCTAGCCAGGTCATTGCTACGGTGACTTCGATGCAGCGTGTAGCCTGCAGCCATATGTTACCTTCCAGCCGACACTCGTTAGGACTCAGGCGCCCTTATTCTTGAGTGTATTTGTAGTAGGGATTGACAACTCCCCAATTTCATCCCGTCATCCCGCGCGGCAGCAGCTGCTGGACCCCACTCTATCACCACCATGCAGGGAGGCGATGTTAGCCACGAGCGACGCGCTGATTGGCCCCACCGCCAGGCCGACCCCGTCCGTGGGGTGCGACTCGGCGACGGGAGAGATTATGATGTTGCCGTGGTCCGAGTGAAAGGACATCGCTAATTGGAAATAAAGAAAGTTAAAAGAAAGGAAATTTGGTCCCGTGTTGTGGTGTCGATACTGACAAGTAGTGTGTGGCCAACCCGGTCACATATTGGCCTGTCGTAGTTTATACAGGACAGAGGCAAACACTCTATATCTGTCCAAGAATGTAATCTCATAGCATGTCCGCTAGCTCGAGCTGCAAAACCCCCCCTTCCAGACCTAGATTTGAACCATGGCCGACAAGAGCTCTCAGCCAGTTAGCTCAGCAGACTCTGTGGCCTATTAATAGTGGTTTAGCTACTAGGCCATGGGGGCGGGCTTTTGTGGGCCACACAGAACTGGAAATGGAAATTTGCTATTAAACGACGTGTTTGTTTTTGCGAGTGTTAATTGCTACAAACATGTCTGAGCATAGAATGTTGGTTGTTGATGTTAGTCTGGTGGAGGACGGGAGAATGAAAGAGGCCGAGGAGATGAAGCTGAGACTGGAGCAACAGCAGCGAGACCGACTCCGACCGTTCACTGATGGCAAAGCTGTCTACACTCCAAGATGGTTCATGTCTGTAACTCCACTCGTTTACCTTATGCACCATGATTTTACTAATTAATTCAGTTTGTAATATTCCTGCGATTTTTGTGCATAGACTCGCGTGCTTCTGCAGCCAGAATTGTATTGGTGCATTATGCTTTTTCTCTGTCTGTCAAGTTTGTGTGTTCTTGTGTGGGCTGAGTCAAATACATGAATGAGTTAATTTATTTCTCACATTTGATTATAGCTTGTACAATAAAGGTGGTGGCAGTTTTAATGCATCATACGACATATCTGTGACCAGTATTTTGGCACCTGCTCAATTTGTTTGCTGTTTTTCCTTAGACATGAAATGGAGCAGCCACAGCTGAGTGGTTAAGGCAGTGATCAACCTTGGTTTAATTCCTGTGAATCATATGGGAATGAATTGAAAATTAACAAGTAAATTACAGAACACTAACATGATACAGTCAAAGTGGATTTATACTGAGCAAATGCATGTTCCGGTAACTTCTAGATAACAAGAAACTCATCAGAATATGACGGATGGGTTCCCCTAGGACGATCTCTGCAAAATTTTTACCGAAAGGTCATGGA